>Ga0310695_10005727_pt1 | contig 21360 bp, 16 predicted proteins | sample RumenRJG_04DNA_FD_203882 | JGI IMG/M metagenome (GOLD analysis project Ga0310695, IMG submission 203882) | Bovine rumen microbial communities from Lethbridge, Alberta, Canada - RJG_04 (v2) (version 2) | ecosystem: Host-associated > Mammals > Digestive system > Stomach > Rumen | place: Canada...
ATCTGGCTCATTTTGCTCGCTCCTATGCTTTTTACTCTGTAACTATATTATAGCATGCTCTTAGCCATTTATAATTCATTATTCCCATATAGAATTATAAATTTCGATTAAATCAGTGTTTCCTTAGAAATGAGGATTTATAAATGAACACAAAGAATTTACACCGTCTCATTGCAGACGAAAAAATCAAGCTGACGGATTCTGAGCTTTTCGGCTCTCCGGCTTACCGTTCCTATCTGCAAAATATCGCAGATAATCTTTCAGGCAAGTATGGCAGAGGCGCTTATGTCAGCCTGACCTACGACCTTGCCAGAACGGATGCGGCTTATACTGACAATTTCAAGATATACATAAACACTGCAAACAAACTGACGAATGCTTTTACGGCAAGGAAACACAAGAACCTTGTCAATATCGGCATTATCGGTCATGAGTGCGGGCACATCCTTTTTACTGATTTTGGAATATCAAACAGATTTTGCAGGTATCTTGAATCGGGACGCTTCTATCCTAAAAAACCGACTGCAAAGATGCTCAGTTCATCGGCACATAAAAAGTATCTGAACGAGTATGCAGATACGCTTGCCGAAGGAAACAAGGCGAAGCTCCGCATACTTGCGAAGCTTGCCATGTATATTTCTAACATCATTGAGGACGGATATGTTGAGCGCATGATGAAACTGCGTTTTCCGGGAACAGTTGCAATCGGTATTCAGTTAAAGAATCTCAAACAGGCTGAAATGGCGGCATCCGTCAATGACATGGTTGAGCAGGAATACGATGAGATAACCATTGTCACAAATCTGCTTTTGCAATATGTTATTTCGGGAACGATAGAGAATCAGGAGGGCGTTTCCAACGAGTACACAGACTTTCTGATGGAGTGTATCCCTTTACTTGACAACACACTCAATGAGGATAGTGCTAAAGAGCGAATGATGGCGGTCCATCTGCTGATGGTAAGGTATTGGAAGTACATCAAGCCGTTACTGGATAAAATCGAGGATGCGAAAAATTCTACATCAACTCCATCTGAAAATCCATCCGAGAATCCGACAGAAAATCCGTCAGAAAGTTCGTCAGAAACTCAATCCGAAACGGCTGAAAACAATGCAGCGGAGGAGATCGTCAACAAGATGGAAAGTGAGATGAACAAGGCTTCCGAACAGCCAACGCACATGAACAGTGCTTCTCTTGCGGGAGAACTGGAAAGCGGCGAGAGCGAAAACGAAGAACAGGAACGTCTGGAGCACCTGAAAACCGAAGTCGAAAATATGCTTTCAGAGGGTAGCGGAACAGTAACGCACGATAATGACTATGTTACAGAAACTGCTGACCACGAGCTTGAAAACATCCTGAACAGCGCGGCGAGCGCAAGGGTTTTTAGTGCTGTTGAGGACAGTCTTCTTGATGAACTGAAATCTGATCTGAAGGATATCAATTTCGGAGATATTCATAAGAATGTTGATGTTATCATTCACCGTCAGAAAACCCTTGTCGGCAGCGAAAGAGAGCTTTATGACAAGGCTATGATTGAACTGAAACCTATTTCAATGATGCTGCAAAAGAGCATTCTGAATGTCCTGAAACAGCGTCAGCGTGGTGCTACGGAGCGAGGATTACTGATGGGCAGCCGCCTTGACCACAGTTCGTATTACCGCAGTGACGGGAAGATATTTACAAAACGAAACAGACCGAATGACGAGATAAGTCTTGCTGTGGGTGTGTTGGTGGATATGTCAGGCAGTATGAGCGGAGAGCGAATCAGAATAGCGCAAGCTATGACTCTTGTAGTTTATGACTTTTGCCGAGCACTGAATATTCCCGTGACGATCTACGGACATGATACAAGCTATGGCAACAGCGTTGATCTTTACTCTTTCGCAGAGTTTGACAGTGCTGACGGAAATGATAAGTACCGACTGATGAACATTAAGGACGGCGGAAGTAACCGTGACGGATGTGCTGTGCGCTATGTAGCAGAAAAGCTGTGTAAGCGGAATGAGCAAACGAAATTGTTCATTGTTGTCTCTGATGGTCAGCCTGCCGATGACGGATATTATGGCACTGCGGCGGAGCTTGACCTGCAAGGTATCCGCAGAGAGTATGTCAACAGAGGTATTACCTTCCTTGCGGCGGCTATCGGTGATGACAAACCGGCTATCAAGCGTTGCTACGGCGAAGGAGCTTTCCTTGACATCACAGACCTGAAAGCCTTTCCGACAACGATAGCAAAGATTATCGCAAGGTATGCGTTAGAATGACAGATCATATTTGAATAAACCATCAACAACAAAACCGCCGGCAAAGCAGGAAATAAAACCCGTTTTGCCGGCGGTAGTTTTTATTCAGGACATTATTGTTTGTCTGTAAAGATCGAAATAATCGTTCTTACCGACACCGCTTACTAAAGTAACATTATAATCAAAATCATTGTCAACAACATCATAGGTGAAGCCTTGCTGATAGAAGATCACCTGCCCGCAGGTTTCACCTTTTTCAGTGATGCAGCTTCCGTGGCACTTGATCGTATCTGTGATGAATCCGTCATAAACTACACACATCATTGCAAGAGCATCGCAATTGCTTACACGTCCTCCCGATTGGTTATTGTTGTAAAACTCCCTTAGCTTGGAAAACGAAGAGGTTACAAATTCTCCAATACGATTGGTGTCACGGAGCTCATCAAACTGTGCGTCAGTCCACATGGCGTCTCCGCCGCACATATCAAGTCCGACCACGGTGATCGGTATACCGGAATCCAGCATGATCTTATAAGCGTGAGGGTCATGGTATACGTTGAATTCCGCTACAGGGGAAGCATTTCCCACACCGAGACCGGAGGCTCCCAACGACCAGATCATCTTCACTTTTTTCATTGTATCGGGATCACGTTCGATTGCCTTTGCAATATTCGTTGCCGGTCCAATCGCAACGATCTCGATCTCATTCGGATTCTGACTGACAGTCTCTAATATAAAGTCAACAGCATCCTTGTCCTGAGCGCTTCCTTTCGGATGTATCAGATCCATATCTCCCATACCGTCAGTGCCGTATACGCTGAATGCGTTAATCTTTTCACCGTTGAGATTATCGGAGGAGCCCTTATATACAGGTGCGTCACAGCCTGCAAGCTCCAGTGCGGCAAGAGCGTTTTTGACAGCCTGATCCAGATCGACATTTCCCGCCAGAGTGGTAATGCCCAGAATATCAAGATTTCCGCTTTTTGCTGCAAGTATCAGTGCAGAGGCATCATCACCGCCGGTATCGGTGTCAATAATGACTTTCCGTCTGGTGGAAAGAGTATATTTCTGTAGCGTCTGAGATTCTGTTTGCTGTGATCCTTCCTGCTGCTTTTCAGGAGCAGAGCAAGCCGCAAATGATATTGCTATCATAAAGCAGAGTATCATCAAAATAGTTTTTTTAATTATCCGTATGGTTTTCATAATGGATCCCCATTTTTTCTGTGTATTTATATTCCCGCAGTATTATTGCCAACAGATTATTTTCTTGTCACATTCTCGCCGTAGATGGTTGTCCAGTCATTTTTCATAGAAACGGCGGTATATCCGTTTTCCTCGCAGTCTGTGCGCATCTTGTCGGCTTTTTCTACGTTGCCGTTTTCGCGTTCGGTGTCGTCGCAGCAGAGCATGAAAGCAGCGCTCTTGTACTTGTTGTTACTGATAGTGAAGTTCGCCATAGCGAAGTCGCCGCTGCTGTTGCCGAAGGCAAGAACAGGCTGCACGCCGATCTCCTGCTGGATGACAGTCACCTTATTAGTCTTGAGATTCTTGATAAGGAACTCGCCGCCAGTGACAAGCTTGTCGTCCTTAGAGAAGGTGTATTCCAGACCGGTCTTGTCACCCTGACCGCTTGCAACTAAGCTTTCATCGGAGCCGATCATCTGTGAGAGTGGGATGTTCACCGTACCCTCAGCAAGTCCGCGTGTGATAAGTCTGTCAGTACCGCTGACGATATATACCTTGAAGCCGTTTTCCTGTAAGTAATCTACGACCTGGAGCATAGGCTTGTAGAATGACTGACCGTTTGTGATGTTGTTGTAGCCGTCCATGGGCTGATCTCTGTATGCCTTGACATAGGCATCAAATTTGGCAGGCGTCATGCCCTTGAAGGCGGTAGCAACAGCAGTGCCGTGCTTTACATCCAGTCCGCTGGGATATGTGCCTGTCTCAAAATACTCCTTGATGATGGCAGCTGTTGCCTTTTCTTCGTCGCTTGCCTTGTCCTTGTAATCCGGGTCTTCCATGACACGGTGATAGAGCAGCTTGTGGTCAAAGTAGCCGGGGTCTGTCTCACAGCAGAGAGTTCCGTCCATATCGAATACGGCAATACGTCTTTCAACGGGGATGAAATCTGCACTGTTCTCATCGGTTATAGCCTTGATATAAGCTGTCAGCTCGGATTTCAGAGGAGCAGTTTCCGTCCAGAGGGAAAGTGCATCGGTTTTTGTGTCCGTTTCGACCTTTTTGATCGCGTCATCCACATTCTTTGCAAGCTCCATTCCTTGGAAGTCTGTGTTATCCGATAGTTTCATATCGAAGCTCGGTGTAATATCCAGCTCTGCTTTTGCTTCTTTGAATGAGAGCTCCAGTATATGTCCGCCCTTTGTTCTGTCGTCTGAAATGAAATGGAAGTGCCAGCCCGATGCATTCAGTCCGCTCATATAATCCGGACAGTAAAGACCTACAACCGTGCCGTTAATATTTTCATAGGTGAATTCACGCTGATCTGTTTCAAGAGCCTTATCAAGAGACTTGTACGGTTTTTCCTGCTTCAGCTCACTGCGCACCAGCATTTTATCAAAAGTACCACTGACCTTGACGACATAAAACATATTCTTGCCATTGTCATTGACGGTCTTGTCAAGCTCCGATTTGAACGTTGCCATATCGTTTATGCCGCTCATTTCAACAGCAAGATCCTTGTCAAAAAAGGTAACATTTGAGAAAGGAACTGTCTCGGTATCTGCGGCTACCTGTACGCTGCCGTCACCCAAAGCCTGATATACCGTTCCGTCAAGTACGATCATCTCACCGTTTACGCCTTCAAAGGTGCCTATACCGATATCTCCGTGTTCCTTCAGCTCGCTGACGGGAATAATACCGTCATAATAGCCCTGTGTCAGCGACTGCAAAAGCGCTACCTGATAGACAGTTTCTCTGTCCCGAGAGGACGTAACTGTTTCAGCTTGCTGAGCCGGCTGACCGGAACAGGCTGACAGAGAGAGCAGCATTCCGGCTGTTAACAGAATGGCTGTTTTCCGGCGGACATTGTTTTTTTTCTGTTTGGTTTTCATTGTTATCCATCCTTTTGATATTATTTTATATGAACCCGAAGCAGGATATGTAGCCCGGGTTTATTCCGCTCTTATTCTCCGTACCTCAGTTTGATTGAAGCACGCTCTTTTTCCTTATGTGCTTCATCAGAATGATCAGATAGATCACCAGCATGATAAATGCTGCGGCAACTCCTGCGGTATATGATATGGTCTGACCGAGTCTGAATCCTTCCTGCGCAATAAGGATATATGTGAGGCTCACACCTGTCATAAAAACCGCAGGCAGTGCAGTGAGCAGGGAGCCGAATCTGTATTTTCCCTCTTTCAGCAGATAAGCCGTAGCTACCCACAGAGCTATCATCGCTAAGGTCTGATTGCTCCAAGAGAAGTAGCGCCATACGATCTGGAACCCATTGTCATTGACGATGGCAAACCATGTCAGTAAACCTCCGGCAACAAGAAGCGGTATCGTTATCAGCAAAATGTTTTCTTCAAAAGTCTGATCGTTACAGAAAAACTCCATATATTTCGGTACACCGCCCGTAACGGAGTATATCATCATTCTGTTCTCAAAGGAATGCTCAGGAAAAGCCTGAGAAAATTCAAGAAATTTTAACGGCTGGAGTCGGATCTGAGCCGTTCTTCTGCCATAAAGCGGACTGCTGTGGCTGAGAACCTCAGACATCATCATGCTGATATGTGATCCGCAAAGTATCACCATGATATTCTTTTCTTTGAACAGCTCGTCCCAGACCTCTTGAAAAACAGACGGAAATGCCGGATTGGACTGCACAAGATACTGAAACTCATCTATGACCAGTATTTTCTGCTGTTCTGGATAATTGTCGGCAAAGACTGCAAATAGTTTTTGCCAGGTATCAAAGCGAACATTCGATAGATAAGACTGACCTGTAAAATCCGCAATCTTGCTTGTCAGCTTGTTCATGTTCTGACGCTCAGATTCCATATCCGCCAAAAAGTACAGAGCTTTTTTATCCTTGATAAATTCCTTGATAAGAGTTGTTTTTCCGATACGTCTTCTTCCGTAAATAACAACAAAGCCGTGACCGTTTGTATATTCCCTGTTCAGGGCTGACAGTTCATCTCTCCTGCCTATGAATTTCATATTTTCACCGCCTTATAATATAATCTTATTTAGTCTACAATAAATGAGCAAATCTGACAACTTGCACAAATATTTTGGTCAAAATCAAAATTTGACCCCTGTATTCATTACTTAAATCAACGAAATTCCATAGATTATTTGTGCATTATAACGAAGTTTTTGAAATTTGCTCATTTATAGTTATAATTATATTATTATTCCGAGTAACTGTCAAGTTTTTGAAATGCTTATTATTTTTCTCTTCTCAATTCAATGCTATACAATACCCTCGTGTTTTTCCACTCCGAAAAACCTGCAAACTCATAATCGCCCCATAAAGGAAGGTCTTTTGCTACTTCGGGATAGGAGTCTCCCTCTACTCTTTTGCCCATCAGGATATTGATCTGATCCTCCGACAAAGCAAGCTGCGGTTCGTCATCGTAATCCGAATCAATGGTCGGATCTTCCTCCATTGATTTCAGCTTTTCCCTGCATGCTCTTATTTGCGTGGATGTTTCTACAGCGATCGCATTTTGCAGCTCTTTTATGCGGGTATCATAAGGCAAGGGACGAGGATAATAGATCATCATTTCAGGCAGGATGTTGGTATGGGAGAACATAATATCCGGCAGCTCGATCAGAATATCCGTCAGCAGCATATCCCTGAATTCTTCATTTTCAAATTCGACTTCGTGGATATAAAAAATATTCAGCGGTCTTTGAATATCATGTGCCTGCATCACACCGCCGCTTTCACAAAGAGCTGAAATGACATATTCGAGGTCGGCATTGATCTCATCACACATATCGTACAGGTTGTATCCTCTTCGTTCAATTTCTTCCGAAAGAATAAGATAGCCCTCAATCGTACCGATATGGACGGCTTTATCTGGATCACTGAACATCCGGTCTTCTTCCTCTTCGCTGAGACCATGAGGAATGCCAAAGATGCCTATGGAATAATACTTGATATAATCCGACTCATAGTTTATATCCTCATACTCAAAGCTGTGGCTGGTGTGGTCGATGGAATAAGTAAAAACATCTCTGAAATGCTCCTGATAGGCCAACTCAAATTCTTCTTCAAAGCTCATTGGTACACTACTCCTTCTTAATTGCAAGATGTATGTTTCTATTATACATTGCTGCAAGCCTGATAGCAAACATAAAATTTTCCTTGACATATATATTTACAGCGATTATAATAAGTGCAGTTAACATTCAGATCATTTGCACTATGCAAGTGTGTCCGTTTCAAATCCGGACGGTTTCAGATTAGTACCATATCAGGTTCATGCTTGAGGTGCTTACGACTGTGTTTTCAGACACAGCAAGAGCTTATCGCTTTATGCGATTTTGACAGCAGGTGTTTTCCTGCAATTCAGAAAGAGAATATAAGTGCATCTGCACACAACAAGGACTGTCAGTTCGTTCAGAAAGAATGAATTTACAGTCCTTTTTTATTTATGTAAAATTGAGCGTCAACAAAGACCTATCGAAAAGACAAGTCTTTTGTTGACGCTCTTTTTTAATATACAAATTTACAGAAAGAGAGGTCATCAAAAATGACAACAACAGCAACCTACAAACCGAATGTGCTTTGCAGTACGGCAGGAATGTCCGAACAAGAATGGCTCAGATGGAGAACGACCGGAATCGGCGGTAGTGATGCAGGCACGATTCTCGGCGCAAATCCGTACAAGACAAAGCGTGAACTGTACTACGAAAAAAGAGGCGTTCAGCCTGTCAAAGAAAAGGATGAGGACACGCTTCCGCTCCGTTGGGGCAAGGCGCTTGAACAGACCGTAGCTGAGGAGTTTTCAATTCAGACCGGTCTGCGTGTCTATGAAGTCAAGCAGATGTTCCAGCATCCGGAGTATCCGTTTATGGTAGCCAATGTAGACAGGTTCATCGACCTGCCGGACGGTACTGTGGGTATCTTAGAGTGCAAAACTTCAAACCCCAACAGCAAATTCAAATGGGATGACGGCGGTGTACCGTTCCATTACGAGTGTCAGGTTCGCCACTATATGTCAGTTATGAACATCGACACTGCTTATATTGCCTGCTTGTTTGAGAACAGCAGTGACACAATGGCGATCCGCAAGATCGAGCGTGATCTGGCATTTGAAGCACAGCTTATCGAAGCCGAACAGGACTTCTGGGAAAACTATGTTATGAAAGGCATTGAGCCGCCGTTCGTGGAAACTCCTGAACTCTGCTTCTCTACGATTGACAAGTATGTGCAGGCACAGCTCAACAAGAAACCGTTTACTATCACCGGATTTGACGAGAGCCTTGCAAGAATTGCAGAGCTGAGAGCAGAAAAGAAGCATCTGGAGGATGAGCAGAAAGCCATTCAGAATCAGATTGACAGCCTTGTTCTGCCGATCATTGACGCTATGGGAAGTAACACTTCCGGCACGGCAACTGTTGGCAGTACACGCTATGGCATTTCCTACAAACCAATGGAGCGAACAGGTATCAACAAGGACAATCTGAAACGCCTGAAAATCGGTTATCCTGATGTGTACGACCAGTTTGTCACCACCACGAGCAGCCGCAGACTCAATTTCAAGAGCACAAGTGTATAATTCCGTGATTCAGGAATAAAAGGTAATTGCCGGAAAAGATACTCCTTCATCCGGCAATTACAAAAAATCAATTTACAATACGGAAAAGTATGATATAATAATATCAGAATGGCGAAGAGGAGAAAAATACAATGGGTGAAAAAGATAGCTTATCGAAAAAGTTCATGGGTGATAATTCAAGATTTGCTGATCTTCTCAATTATGTGTTCCATAACGGCGAACAGGTAGTGCATCCGGAAGAGCTGTTACAGCTTGATACTGCATCTGTTATGTCGATCATTGACAAGAACGGTAAAACGACCTATAAGCAAAGACAGCGTGATGTTGTAAAACTTCTTTCGGTCGTTTCAAGCGGAAAGGAAACATTCGTGGTTTTCGGAACAGAAAATCAATCGGAGGTTGACTATACTGCACCGATCCGCTGCCTGCTTATGGACATCATGGATTATGTAAACCAGATTGAGAAGATTGCAAAAGGTCATCGTGCAGAAAGAGACAGTAAAACAAGTGCCGATTTTCTATCAGGCTTCCATAAAGAAGATAAACTCTATCCGGTAATTACTGTAGTGATATATTGGGGAACGGATGAATGGAACGGTGCAAGATCGCTTGAAGAAATGTTTGATGTCAGCAACGAGGCGTACCGAAGATTCATTCCACAATATGAGTTGAATCTTGTAACTCCAAAGGATATTTCTGATACGGATTTCGGAAAATTCAATACAGATTTAGGAGCAGTCCTTAAATTTTTGAAATATTCCGACAGCAAAAAAGCGATTCAGGAGCTTGTCAGAAACGATCCGGAGTACAGAAGTATCCCTTGGGATGCGGCAGAGATGATAAGGCTGTTTGGAAACTTTACGTTTGAATATGCTAAAAGAGAGGAGAATGTCGATATGTGTAAAGCACTTGAAGATTGGGCTGTTGAAAGCGAAGAAAAAGGCAAGGCAAAAGGAAGAATTGAAGTACTTGCCGAGCTTGTTAAAAACGGCATTATTACCGTTTTCCAAGCGGCAGAACAGGAAAAAATGACGGTCGAGGAATTCAAAGCTAAAGCAGGTCTGACCGCCGTATAAAGAACAAAATAAGGACAACAAAGGCAGGAAGGTACGACAAGCGTCTGTATCTTTCTGCCTTATGTTTTAAGAAGGAGGTTTTATAGAATGATAGCAACCTATCAGCGCACAATCTTTGAAAAAGGCGACTTTTCGATCTGTGCTTTCAAGCCTGAAAATGAGCAGGAGCCGCCGCAGAGTGCCGTTTCAAAATACGGAACATTTGTCGGTACAGGCTTCAATCTGCCGCACAGCGAGGACATTTCACTCAACCTTGACGGCACATGGGAATCCAGCAAGTACGGCTTGCAGTTCAAGATAAGCACCTGTATATCCATCCTACCGAAAACAGAGGAAGGAATCATAGCGTTTTTAGCATCCGGTGTTCTGCCGTACATACGAAATAAAATGGCGGTCAGATTGTATCAGACATTTGGAAATGATGTGTTTTCGGTGCTTGAAAACAGACCGGCAGAATTGCTGAAGGTTCGTGGTATTACCGAAAAGAAGCTCAAAGCAATTCAGGAAGCGTACACCATAAACTACGGATATCAGGACTTGCTGATGCTCTTGCAACCTGCCGGAATATCTGTCAGCAAAATCAAGAAGATCGTTGACAAGTTCGGTGCAGCCGCAACGGAAAAGGTAAAGAATAACCCCTATGTCCTGTTTACCATCAATGGCTTTGGTTTCAAAACCGTTGACGAGATTGCGCAAAAGACACACACGCCGCCGAATGATCCGTTGCGTATTATGGGAGCCTTGAAGTTTGTACTGACCGAAGCCCAGAACAACGGGCATCTCTGCATGGTGCAGGAGGAACTGCGTTTATCCGCTCATTCTATGCTAAATGAGGGCTTTGAGAACGAGGTCGTTTCGATGGAGGAAGTAACCTATGTTATTAAGCAAATGGCTCTTGACGGCACATTAAAAGGCGACAACGGCTATGCTTATCTTGCCTATAATTACGACAACGAGAGCTTTGCCGCCGGATGTATCAGGGCTTTGTTGTGTATCCGTGAGAAACCTGTTAATGTAGAATCGGCAATTATGGATTTTGAGAAAGGCAACTTTCCTCTTGCCGACAAGCAGAAAGAAGCTATCGAACAGTTTTTCAGGAATCGTTTTTCCGTCATCACAGGCGGTCACGGAACTGGAAAAAGTACGGTTCTCAAAGCTATCCTTGAAGTGCAGCACAGTATCTATCCGAAAACAGATGTTCTGCTCCTTGCACCTACAGGAAAGGCAGCCAGACGCATGGCAGAAGCAACAGGACACGAGGCTTTCACGATACATTCCGGTTTGCACATTGGTGAAAATACAGGCATTGACAGCATTGAAAAGGTGCTGTCCGATGTTGTTATCGTTGACGAGGTTTCCATGTGCGATATGCGGCTATTTGCTATGCTTATGGCGGCGATAGACCCGACAAAGACAAAGCTGCTGCTTGTCGGAGACAGCGACCAGTTGCCAAGTGTTGGTGCCGGAAATGTACTGAACGAGCTTATCACCTGCGGAAAGGTTCCCATAACCCGACTGAACCTTGTCTATCGTCAGGGAGCAGGCAGTATCATTCCTGTTAATGCAGAGAAGATCAATGCAGGCGACTCAAAACTGTCGTACAATCAGGAGTTTCGATTTATCCGTGCTGATGAACCAGAATTATGTTTTGATACAGTCGTTGCTCAGTACATTTTCGAGATTACGAATAACGGTATCGAAAACTGTTGCATCCTGTGTCCGATGAAGTCGAGGGGAATTAACTCCGTCAATGAATATAACAAACAGATTCAGGCTGCAATCAATCCGCCTACACCGAATAATCCAGAGATCAGGCTCAAAAACACCGTTTTCAGGTTAGGCGACCGTGTTATGCAAACGAAAAACTCCGAAAATGTATCCAACGGCGAGACAGGCTTTATCATTGAGATCAAAAAGGACGAGGACGATAACCAGCTTTGCGGCATCCGCTTTGACGGAAAGTCGGATGTGTTATGGTATTATCCGGAGGAAATGCAGAATATCACGCTTGCATACTCGATAACGATACACAAAAGTCAGGGTTCAGAGTTCAAATCGGTTATAATTCCTATGATGAAGAGCTTTTATATCATGCTCAAGCGAAACCTGCTCTACACAGCTGTTACCCGTGCCAAAAGCAAGGTGATTCTTGTCGGTCAGAGGGCTGCTGTTTTTATGGCTGTCAACAAAACCGAAACGGATAAGAGAAACACACAGCTTGGGAGGAGGATATAATTTCAAAAAGCAATTTACAATAGCAAAAAATATGGTATAATAATATTAAGATGATCGGAAGGATTGATTACAATGGCTAATGAATCTTTGGCAGATAACAGAACTGTCAAAAATAAAACCAAAGATAGTGTGTTTACCACGCTTTTCAAGGATGTCAACAATGTTTATACTCTTTACAGAGAGTTACACCCTGAAGACACAACTACAACGGTTAATGACATTCAGATTTAAACACTTGAAACCGTTCTGATAAATGAGATATATAATGATCTTGGATTTATCGTTAATTCCGGCGAGAAAGCAAAATTTGTTATTCTCGTTGAAGCACAAAGCAGATGGACAGATAACATGACGCTGCGTATGCTGTTCTATATTTCCGAGACATACCGCCGTTATCTGAAAGAAACCGAGCAGAGTGAACATCTTGAAAAAAGGGTGTTTCTGCCGAAACCGGAAATGTATGTTGTATATACCGGCAGCAAAAAAATATCCGATGAAGTGTCATTCAGTGAGACCTATTTTGACGGAGATTCTTCTCTTGACCTGAGGGTAAAGGTGCTGCGTCAGGTCGAAAAAAATACACTGCACGGACAGTACATCGGGTTCAGCAGGGTATATGATGAACAGCGCAGACTATACAGCAACAAGCTGGAATGTATCAAAGAAACCATCAGGATCTGTATAGAAGAAGGTTATCTTATAGAATTCCTTGACCAACACAAACAGGAGGTGACTACCATGCTGTCAGAATTATTTGATGAACAGGCACAGCGTGAACAGTACGACAAAGCAATCAGGAAAGAGAGTGAAGAAAGAGGTGTTCTAAAAACCCTTGTTTCACTTTTCAAAAAAGGTCTTTTAACTCTTTCTGAAGCCTCTAAACAGGCAGATATGTCAGAAAAGGAGTTTGAAGATTTGGTAGTGTCTATGCCGTAATGTCACATCAACAGGAGGTGACTACCATGCTGTCAGAATTATTTGATGAACAGGCACAGCGTGAACAGTACGACATTGCCGTAAAAAAAGAATTCAGAGCAGAAGGCAGAGCGGAAGGCAGAGCAGAAGGCAAAATTGAAGGTATACTCAGCACATTGGCAGGTTTGGTTAAAGACGGGATACTCACTTTGTCGGAAGCCGCAAAAAGAGCCAATATGACAAATGAAGAATTCGGCAAAAGAACAGGACTAACCGTATAAAGCATAATACAACAACGATTGCAGAGGAAGGATGATTCTTTCCTCTGCATTTTATTTTGAAAGAGAGTGCGAAAATGATTGATGCAGGAACAATATTACAGATGCTCCGCATGGAGCATCATATTACAAGACACGAATTGGCAAAGCAGTTTGGAACAACCTACGAAACCATAAAGAAGATCGAAGACAACAATGGTAATGTCCCCGATGAATGGCTGATCTATCTTTACAACAACTATGATCTGTCGCCGGAAGAACTTTATCTTTTAGAGTATATCTCCGATATGCCTGATGTGGACAATACAGAAGTCACTCACACATACAAGGGCTATACGGCTATTGCACGAGGACGACATTCCTTCAGCATCAGAAGGGCCGATGGTATCGAAGTAATGCATACAAGCAGCCGTTCAAAAAAAGTTATGACTACGGCAGACATGGAAAATGCTATTGACAGCTTCCTGCTTTTACTGACCGCCTTTGATACACCGGAGGACAATGTATGAAGCTATCAGCAGAAGAAATGATTTCATCATGGGCAGAACAGTGCAGAAAAAGCTATGAGCAATGGCAGAGCATATTTGAAAACGGATGTCATGATCCATTCTGGGAGGATGGCATTAACCTTAACCTTGTCCGAAACCATATCATTTACTTTCAGCGACAGATGAATGATCTTTGCGAAGAGATAGGCTATCTCAAGCCTGAGATATGTAGCAGAGAGATACCGAAAGCAGTTAACCCGCGTTATATGGCAAGAACAGAAGAGATAGAAAATCAGGCTCGAAAATTACTTGTTCTTATTGAGCAGTTTGATGATTATTGGAAGCTCGTTTCTTTTGAGGATCAACTGACGGACGAGCAAAAAACGGCTGTTTACTATTCTGTTACTTTGGGATATGTCAATAACCTGAAAAATGCAATCGACAGCAAAGACTATGTTGCGATGAGAAGGTACCGTGACGGTTCATGGATACTTGAAAGCATCAGTAAATGTCTGGAACAAATAAAGCGTATACAACAGTAAAATAAAATCAAAAAACAGACCTTCCGCCACGATTTATTCCGTAGCAGAAGGTCTGTATCTTTTTGAAAATGATGACATAGGTTATCATTTTGAAGTAAGGCTAAAACCCAAAGAACTTTTTGAGTCCATTACAGTGCTTCAGATACTCAACAGTAGAACCGTCATGAACTATTTTTGCAGCTGATTTTTCAGGTCTGTCCGGCAGCATATCCCAAACGCCGCTCCCATGTGTTTTTTTTCGGCCAGCCCTCAGTATCGTAATATTTCCGGATGATGCCGAAAATATAGCTGCCCTTTTCCTGTAAATGAACACTTTCATAATAATCAGGTATAATGTCGCCGGACAGAAGATTACCCATAAATTCAGCCATCTCTTCATTTTCATTCTGTTTGCCATAATCAGAAACAAAGTATACATTTTCAAAGTGTTCTCCGGGGTTATTTGAAAGTGCCGTATATTCATCAGTCACGGCATTGTTGTAATTGTTTGCGTATTCGAAATCATCGGGATTGGTGCTGTAAAAATCCTCTGTCACTTCCTTGATACCGCCGGACAATTCTATTTTATGATAAATCAGGTGATATATCTCATGGGAAATGACGCTCTTTGTAAAATTATAGCCGCCGCATATTACCAGCAGACCATATTGACCGGAAGCGTATGCACGGGGACTCCCAACGCCTTCACCGGTGGTACTCCTGATTCCTTCTACCAGCTCAATATGGATCGGCTCGCCTTTATCAGATGACATCTGTTTGAAAAAACCGTCAGGGTACATCCTGAGAAGGTTCCGGAGAGAAAGCATCGTACTGTAAATAAGTTGATCGTCCTGCAGCGGTTCGGAGAGATAGTAAAAATGCGTCATTTCCATTTCCTCACGCAGCTTGATAACGACACCAAATTCATCCTGCAAGGCTGTCCGCATGGTTTCTATATCCTCGTCGCTTATCTTCGGGAGACTGTACTCACTTTCCGATCGTGTCGGCGTGACCTGCGGCTGCACAGACGAGAGATCCCACCGATAAAGTTCTGTTTTTCCTGCACCGGACACGGTAAAATACAGGCTGCTGCCGCTTAGTGCCGTACCGGAGACATTTATGCTTTCGTCATTGTCAGGCAGGTCGAGACGGCAGACCGTTCCGTCACCCTTGTGCAGATTCAGGATACTGCCATCGTCACCCTTTGACAGTGTGACATAGTAATCCTCATTGATGCAGCAGGTCTGACCCGGAGCGTCCTCGGATGTGAAATACTTGTATTCATATTCAAACGGATTTGTTGAATAATAGATCACCTCGGGTTCGGAGTCTCTTTCCGGAGCAAGACCGATTATGACCGATCGTCCATTGTCTATCCGTTCCACCGATAAAAACCGGTAGTCCGGTTCCGTGCGGGTTATCATCTGAGTTATATACAGGTCGTCATGTTTTTTTATCTCATAAATGCCACCGGAACTCACGCAAAACAGCCTGTCTTTCATTTTGAAGCACTGTGCAATTATTTCGGGTGCTTCAAACGGTGTTTCCAAATCAGGCTGATAATGCTGTCCGCTCTGCAGGAAATAAATCACGCCGTCCGTTTTGTCTACCACCGTATCAGCATCCGCAAAATCGAATCTGTGAGGGGTGGTTGTTGAACGGGGACGATAAAGAGAGGTGTTTTCCGTTACAACTTCTATTTTGCCGTTGTTTGTGTTCAGACGGTCAACGGCAAACGAACGCCCGTCATCGGATGCGTAAAGAAGCAGAATATGGTTCCCATCCGCCGCACCGCATACGGATAGTGTCATACCCTCCCGTTGAGGCAGCCATCCGGAGAGATTCGTCAGAAAGGGTACCGCCTCGGAAGGCTCCGTGACCGAGGATTCATCCGGTTTTTCGGGTGTTAGCGTTTCGCTCTTTTCAGATGTGGTTTGTTCGGGAGTGGTCTGCTTAGATGTAGGCTGTTCAGGCGTTGTTTGCTCAGTGGTATCGGTTCCGATGCTTTCCTGTGATGATATATTCTGTGAAGTGCTGCTCTCCTGCTTTTGGGAAGCGGCTGTACAGCCCGATAACGCTATCAATCCTGCCATCAAAATCAGTCCCACAGTCCTTGCCCGAAAGAGATGTGATCTTTTATTATGTCCCATTGTCAGTCCTCCTTGCAGCTAATGCTATGCTTGTATGGTTTGTATTCTCAGCGATATGCTGCATACATTTTAGCACAGCTTCTCAGTAATATCAACTGAGAAAGCGCACTGGCAGGAGGCTGAAAAGGAGGGTAAATACTTTTCATTACCGGAATTTTTGTTGTGGGGTTAATCACGCTAAAAGGATGACATAGGTCATTATTTTCGGACTGTTTCAAAAATTTTTCAATACCCCGAATTTTTGCAAAGAAGTTGCAAAGGTTGGTTTGCTATACTTTAGACACAGCAAAGGAAAACACATAATAAAGTGTGATCTGCGGCATAGCAGTATCAGATCAGAAAGAACCTGAGTGCGAAATCGGGACCGGCGGCTCGCCGGTGCAAAGAAGTTGCAAAGATCAGTTTGGTATACTGATAGCAGAACAAAGGAAAACACTAACCCGAAAATAAAAAACAAAAAGGAGTTAATCACCATGAAAAAGACAGTCAACACCACAGAAAGCAAGTCCACCCTTAACACTATCAACACAAACAAAAAAGGAGCGATCACTATGAAAAAGACAAGCATTAAGAACAGAGTTATGGCAGTAATCCTCGCCACAGCAGCAGCGCTCTCCATCTGCACAGTCGCTATGACATCGACAGCAATGAGCGTTACCGTAAACGCTGCAAGCATTGAAGAGACCGGAAAGAAAATAGGCATCGACGCAGCAGACGCCGCATTCGATACCATCGCAGATCTGTTCCCCGGCGGAAAGATCCTGTTATCCCCCTTCAAAACCCTGTTCCATGCAGGCGTTGACAACAAGGACCCCACAGAGATCATGAACGAAAAGCTGGATCAGATCGACAGCAAGCTTGACCAGCTCTCCGAAAAGCTTGACGACCTCAACGAAAATATCAACAAGAATACAGAATGGATGGCTCAGAAGGTTCAGAACACAGCCGACATGAGCGAGCTACGTTCAGACTTCAAGGGACTCAGCCCCCAGCTTGCAAAGTTCGTTAAGGACGTCAAGGCTATCGAAACAAACAAGAACCTCAATAAAACACAGAAAATAATGCGTCTTGCGGCTCTGACCGATTCAACGAGATATGACAACATCACAACCTACGTTTACAACATTATGAAGTCAATTGCCGGCACTGACCCCGCTTATGTAGATATGTTCAAGGCTCTTTACACAAAGGAAGCAATCAACAGTATGTTTGCAAGAGAAGCCTATCAGGCAGCTCTCCCCACAGCAGAAGCTCTCCTTACCCAGTATGTTTCCGCAGTAGCTTTGATGCAGGAGTGTCAGACGGCAACCAAGGCGGTTGCACAGTTCAACGAAAACAACATCAATGAACTCAATACAACCTATGACCTCAACCTCTATCTCAACTTCGATCAGTATAGACATTCTCTTGATGACAATGACGCTTCCGATGCTCTTGTAGCCGCAGCGATCGGTGCAAAGAACTTCAAGACAAAGTATGACAGACCGGCATACATCAATAAGAACGCCAACACTGCAGGCAGAGAGTTATGGCTGGATTACAAGAAAGGCTATGAGTATGTATGGTCAAAAGACAAATGCGATCACATCAATATCGAAGGTCTGACTAAATCGAACGTTCTGACAACCAAAGAGCTTACAGCTATTGCAGATCACGTCCGCACAAAATTCCCATCAAGAAGTATGTATGAATACCTGATAACCGATATGGGCGTAAAGGCAACCATGACCGGAGACAGCTACATCGTCCTCGACGATAAGGTAACCGTCAGCAAAACAAGAAATTCCAAAATAGACAAATCCTTCAACGACGTATATGACTGCAAGGGTTATGACAGAGTCGGTACGGTAAAAGCCATCCGCATGGGTGACAGAAGCAAGAACGTCGTTGACCTCAAGCTCTTCAGCTATCAGTCATGGGATGACGACTGGATGTCACGGATGTTCGGAACATATTACGATATCGAAACCAGCACAGCAGATCTCTTTTGTGTAAAAATCGTCACAGTATTCAACGCTTAATAGTATTATTCAATATATACCGCATAAATTTAACAACCCCGTCCTGTCTGAATCTTAGGCAGGACGGTTTTGTCATGCTGTAAGTACTCAGTATAAATCTTCATCAAACAGAAAATCAGCCCAGGAATACTGGCTCATATATTCGTTCTGATAGGCATTGACCGCGCCGCCGTCCAGCTCCTTGAACCGGTAGTAATCGCAGTCCAGCACCTCCGGATTGACAGCAAGGGCGTTGTAGCTGCGGACGACCGCGTCCTCTGCGCCTACAGCCTTCAGGCTTTTCAGCATGGCGTATATGTAGGTCTGCAAAAGGTTCTGGAGCTTCTTGTCGTAGGGCTCGTCCTCAAAGATCGCGGCAAATATCTCCCTCGTGGTGCAGGAGGTGCCTTGCTTATGTATAAGGTAGGCGAACACCTCCTTCGACTTGCTGCGCTCAAAGCGTACATGAGCGCCGTCCGGCGTGAATACATCGAAGTTGCCGAAGCACTGCACTCTGAGTTTTGCGTTCTTTTTCGGGATGATGGGAAAGCGCAGGTCGTCAAGCTCCGCCTTGACCTCCTTGACGGTAACGGGCTTCATGATGTAGCCCGAAGCCTTCATGTCCATCGCCTGACCCTTATATTCCGAAAAGCCCGTCACAAAAATGATGTTCATTTTCCGGTTGATCTCCTTGAGCTTCTTTGCCACCGTCACTCCGTTCATCCCTCTCATGTGGATATCCAGAAACGCAACGTCACAGCCGCCCTTTTCGGCCTCATCCAGCAGATCGTCCTGATCGTCAAAGCCCAGCACCTCGGCATCCGGCCTTGCTTTTTCGACTGTCATTTGCAGCATTTTCAGAGCAAGCTCCTCATCGTCAAGACACAGTATTTTCATTCGGTTGACCCTCCTTCGGTAATATCACAGTGGCCGTCGTACCCTCGCCCACTTTGCTTTCTATCCTGATCTCGCCGCCGCACATATCCTTTACACGGCGTATGGTATTTTCCATGCCCACATGGGAACGCCCGTCATCCTTCTTTTCGGCTGTGGTGTCAAAGCCTACGCCATCATCGGAAATAATAACTTCATAAGCGGTTTCGGTTTCACGGGTAGCTATGGTAACTGTACCGCCCTTCTTTTTCATTCCAACGCCGTGCTTGACGGCATTTTCTACAAGCGGCTGGATACTGAGCTGCGGCAGAACAAAGTCCGCGACCTGTATGTCGTATTCGATATTGAGTTTCTTTCCGAACCGCAGCTTTTCGATATACAGATATTTTTTCAGGTGCTCCAGCTCCTGCTCAAACGGGATCGGCTTTGTCTGCTTGAGGGAATCCATATTTCCTCTCAGATATTTTGCAAAGGTGACGGTCGCCTCCTGCGCAGTATCAGGGTCGATCTGACACATCATGGCGATGGAGGTCAATGCGTTATACATGAAGTGCGGCTGTATCTGGCTGACCATGACGCTGACTTTGGCTTCGTAGGCTTCTTTTTCAGCCCTCTCACGTTCAGTTTCCGCTCTTTCGCGTTCGACAGCTATACGGGTGTTTTCCTTGGTGTACAGATCTATTTCAAGGGCAAGATCTGAAATGACATTGGCAAGATAGCCCAACTCGTTATCCGCCTTGATCTTCTGCATCCTCCTGACGACATCGGCGCTGTTTTTATCCTTTGTATAGCACACGAGTGTACGCTGCATCCTCAGAACAGGCTTGATCGTCCTGCGGTAGAGGAAGATCAACATAATTATCATAATTATGATCATTCCGGAGATGCTTATAAGCATGGTTTTTATGATAGTGCTTCTTAGTGACGCTTTGAATTCATCCCAGTTATAAACAATGCCAAGAACCGCTCTTACCTTTCCTTTTGCAAATATTGGTTTATAACCGATATAATTACTGCCTTGGCCCGGATAGTCCTCGGCATTTTCAAAAACTATTTTATCCTCTCTTTTCTCTGTCAATTCTTTCAGTGCAGAATGTTCTGACATTTTTATGTTATAGTTTTCACCTATCAGTCGTCCCTGTCCCTGCGGAGTATACTCGGAGATGACCATGCCCTCATATCCTTCGGTCACATCCATCAGAAAGAGAATGTCTGCTCCCTCGATCCCACTTTCACGCAATACAGAACCGTCTATGCTGTCGAAAAGACTTTTTATTACATAATTCTGATATGTTTCAGGCGCTGATTTCAGATAGTCAATATCGAGCAGATCTTTATCAATGCGTTCCAAAAAAGCAGCGTTTTCTTCTTCGGTGACAGGCTCCCGGAGAAGCAGGGGATCTTTTTCGATCTTGTCAAAAAGCCACTGCATAATCTCATCACTCAAGAAGAAGATATTATTCTCAGCCTGATTGAGCTGAAAGGACATATGGGAATTCTGGGCCTCAAGGAAGCTGTTTACAGAGTTACTCTCAAAGAGCCAGCATACTGCTGCTGTCATTAACAAAAACAGCGGCAGTACGATCGCAAGTGTCTGTATAAGCAGCCTGCCTCTGTATTTTCTTTTCAAGCGATCAACTCCTGTTGATTTTTTTACATCATAACATATTTTAATAAATGTAACTATTCAGTCCCCAGCCCAAAAGCATAAGGTCTGCCGCAAACAGCAAACAAAACAGCCTTAAAAGAATTGATACGGTGTTTGCGTGCAGTACCGATGTAAGACATAATATCAAGATATTCAA
>Ga0310695_10005728_pt1 | contig 21359 bp, 12 predicted proteins | sample RumenRJG_04DNA_FD_203882 | JGI IMG/M metagenome (GOLD analysis project Ga0310695, IMG submission 203882) | Bovine rumen microbial communities from Lethbridge, Alberta, Canada - RJG_04 (v2) (version 2) | ecosystem: Host-associated > Mammals > Digestive system > Stomach > Rumen | place: Canada...
TCGCTGGCAGCCCTGTCCTCGTCATGGTTGGAGAGCTTAAGAGCAGGAACGGCATCGCTCCTGCGGGCCTTATAGGCATCATGGTACCCAATTATGTCAGCGACAAACTTTCCTGCGCGCCTGTTGTTGAGCACGTCCCTGAGCCCCCACCAGAAGCTGAATTCGAAGACTGACGGAAGGCCGTCGTAGTAGCTGTAGGTTGCGGGAGCGTCACTGAAGACTTCGCCGACCATAAAGATATCCCCTTCTCCGCCGGCGGCCTTATAGGTAGCGTTGCACCTGTCATACCATTTGTCGAGGAAGGTAGGGTTCTCGGAGGATGTCTCGCTCCAGTAGATATGCTTGACGGCGTCGAGACGGAGTCCCGCCACGCCCATGTCGATCCATTTGTCAGCTGAATTCGCAAGATCGACAAATGCAGGAGAAGTCTCCGCCTCCGAAGCCTTGCCGTAATTGAAATCGGCGAACCAGTCGGTCCAGAGATGGGAATGATAGTATGTCACTTCCTTGAAGACTATATCTGCGGCTTCGGTATTGTTGAGGGTGAAAGGCTCTCCGAAGGCGATTACATCTCCGGCCTTTCCGCCATACTTGGTACCGTTGTCCCAGGTTTCACTCGATGTCCTTATGAGGAAGCCCCAGTCAGAATCGAAATCGACGACGATATGGTATTTTCCGTCACCGTCTTCTACGAAAGCCCTACATTTATCGTCATTGCCATAATAGATATATTTCTTCGACGAGCCCATTTCGACTGCGGCATCTGTTTCGGTAACAGTCACTACCGGAGCGGAATCGCTCTTCCAGTCGAGGTCGAAACGGAAACGTCCCTTCGCCCCGACCTTCTCTCCACCTACCGCGAACCATTGGCCGGCATCGAATCCGTTCTTCGGGAACATCGGTAACTTTCCGGCCTGGATATCTGCGGAAGGAGTCTTGCTGAAGAGGAAGTAATCCCTGTACTGGCTCTCTTCGCTTGCGCAGGCGTCCTTGAACCATGGATGGTCCTTTCCGGCATGGTTGAGCACATAGTCGAGGTAGATGTCTATGCCCTTTGCCTTGGCTTTCGCCAGAAGGTTGCGGAAATCGTCCTCGGTACCATATTCCGGATTGAGGGAGAAATAGTCCAGGACATCATATCCATGATAGGACATGGCAGGATGGACAGGCGAGAGCCATAGGGCTGTCACTCCCATTACGTCTGAAAGATAATCCAGCTTTGAGCTAATTCCGTTGAAATCACCGATGCCGTCGCCGTCGCTGTCCGCGAAGCTGTACACGAGAAGCTGATAGGTCGTCGAAGCTCTCTTTGTACCGTCGAAGGCAGCAGGAGTGGCGGTCAGAGGGACCATGTTATCGGCGCTCTGACTCACGGATACAGTGACATCAGGAGCTCCTGAGACGGAGATGCGGATTGAACCGGTGCGTTCGTCCGAGCCCGTATTCTCGTCAGCTGTGACGGAAATGGAGCCCTTGCCTTTGCCGGAAGTCTTGTCGAGATGGAACCAGGTGGCGGACGGGGTTGCCGTCCAGTCTCCGGTAGTGCTTACGGCGATTATTTTTGTGCCGGTGGCTTTTGGAGCAAAGGTGACGGTTGTCGGGGTTGCCGAGAGGGTGACCTTTACGTCCGGAGTCTCTTTGTTGTCGCCGCCACAGGAGCTCAACACCGCAATAGTTGCGGCCACAGCCATTATATACTTCAATATTCTTTTCATATATAGTTTTATTTGTTCCCGGCAAAGGTACTGACGGTCCGGAGACCGTGGCCGCCCGCGGCCATCGTGAGCGGGAGGGGCCCAGCCGTCAGGCTGGGAGGGATAGGGCCGAAGGCCCGTAGTCTGCCGGACCATCAGTACCTTTGCCGTAATCAATATTACGAAGCAAAACAGAATTATAAAAATATATAGACCACTGTCTATAAATTGGCAGACTGGAGTCCGGTCAGGGGCTCCAGTCCGAAAAATATACTACTGAGCGTCAGCAGGGGTCTTGCCCGCTGTCATTACGTATATCTTTTCAGATGCGCTCTGGTAATAGATGTCGTACGTACCGGCAGCCACCTTGATATTGTCGCCGCCCGCAACTGCAGCGAGAGCGGTATCCGGAGCTGCATCGGAAGCACCTCTGTTGTCTGTCCAATCGCTGTTCTTCCTGATCTTTATCTCGTCGTCTGCTGCAAGAGTGATGCCTTTCGCAACGAAATATCCTTCAGCGTCATGGTACATCACGGCATCAGGAGTTCCACCCCAGCCGTTAATGGTGCCGACCACACCCCAGTACTCAGGAGCAGCGCCTGCCGTCATCACGAACAGAGCCTTCTTCTCGGCATCCAGCCAGATGTCATAGGTGCCAGCGCCCGGCTTGAGGTTGTCGCCGCCGGAGATGGCCTCGACCACGAAGCCCACGTCGGTACGGCCGCCATAGTTGACATCCCATGAGTTGCGGTAACGGACCTTGATCTCATCGTCAGCGGTAAGGGTGACGTTCTTCCTTACGAACATGCCGTTCTCCTCTTTCATGGCGAGGTCGGCAGAGCCGCCCCAGCTGTTGATGGTACCTACCACGCCCCAGCCTATTACCTCGACAAGGATGGTCTGATCCTCAGGGTCGTATGTAACTACATAGTCATTTTCCTCCTCGATGGCGATATCGTCACCGCCTGCGATGGCTGCGAACGGGATTCCGAGAGCCTCCATGACACCGCCGACATTCTCGGTCCAGTCATGGTTGCGACGGATCTTGAAGCCGCCTGCAGAAATCTTGGTGACAGGGCTTACCCACTTGCCGTCGGTAAGGGTCATGTCCACGTCGCCGCTCCAGCTGTTGAAGTCTCCGATAAGAGACCATACGTTACCGTCAGATACGGTGATCTCAAGCTTGTCGAGGTCGAGGACGACTTTGTAGAAACCAGCTGAAGGGAGTTCGATGTTGTCACCGCCTGCGACTGCTGCGAACGGGGTTCCGAGAGAAACCATGGTTCCGCCATAGTTCTCGTCCCAGCCTGCATCCTTGCGCCACTTGAATGATGTAGCTTCTTTAGCAGTTACAAATGCAGTCCATACGTTGCCGGAAGCAGTGGCGAGCACGTCGTTGTCCCAGTCACCGTTGAGGCCGATGATGTTCCAGCCCTTTACTGTAGGTCCCGGAGGGGTTTCGCCGCCGCCTTCGCCAACAAGACCGCTCTTGCCTCCGAGAGACTTGACAACCTTGAAGAGCTTGGCATCAGGGTTGACGAGAAGGTCATATGTACCTGCCTCTGCGACTGCCAGATTCTTGCCTTTCTCCAAGCCCTCGATCTCTGTATCGAGTTCTGCGATATAAGGCTCGGTATCACCGACAGCGCCGATATTGACATCCCAGCTCTGATCCTTACGGAACTTAAACTGATCGTCAGGGGTAAGTTCTACACCTTCTGCGACATGCCACTCTCCGTCGGTAGTCATAGCGATATCCTTGTTCCAAACCATCTCAAAGCTTGCAATCGAGCCTATGACGCTCCATGCGCTCTCCTGGTCAAAGCCCGGATAGGTCTGGAAGGCTGCGTAAACCGTGAAGGTCTGGTTGTCTACGTCGAGCACGAGGTCATACGAACCATCTTCTGCAACGGAGATGTTCTTTCCCTTATCTACGGCAGTGTATTCTACACCAGTCGATGCCACGAATGGATCGGACTCGTCTGTACCGCCGAAGTTCTCGTCCCAGCCTCCGTTGTTACGGAACTTGAACTGATCCGTCGTGGTAAGTTTGACGTTGCGGGCTACGTGGCGAGAACCGTCAGTGTACATGACGATGTCGCCGTTCCAGGTCAGGCCGGCGCTGGCGATATCGCCGATCACGCTCCATGTGCTGACCTCCGTGAAGTTCTCCCAAGGATTGCCCTGGGCGACAGGAATCGTCACTTCGAAGTCCTTGACAGATATTCTGCCTTCGGAATCGATATATCCGTTCTTGCCGTTGTCACCGTTGGTCTGCAAGCTTGCGCGCACTACCATGTCGAAAGATACTTTCGAACCTTCTGCATATCCGAGGCCCATGAGAGTCTTGCTGATGGCGGAATTCTTGACAGTGATCACGCCGTCCTTTGCGGAAGCGGTGAGGGCTTTTTCTACCGGCGCATCGTTTACTGACACGATGACAAGGAAGTGGTTGGCTGCAACTTTATCATTGAAGCCCATGTTGAACACAGCCGGAGAGAAAGAAGCCGTGATGGCATCCTCAGAGGCTGAATACTCAAGAAGGACAGGAGCGTCGGCATTCACAGGATCGAATGTCGCCAGTTCTTCCCGGTCGCAGGAGATTGCGGCGATGGCCGCGAGACCTGCAAGTATTATGGTTTTAATTCTCTTCATAATAGTAATCTGTTAATATCCAGCATTCTGGCTGAGCTTCTTGTTGGAGTTGAGCTCGGCTGTCGGAATAGGCATGAGGTTAAGATGGCTGTCGGCTGATGTGCCTTCATGAATGCCACCCTTCCATGTCCAGAGATAGTCGGCGCTGGTGAACTTGTTGAAGCGGATCAGGTCAGACCTTCTCCAGAACTCCCAGTAAAGTTCGCGGCCGCGCTCGTCGAGCATCTCGTCGAGGGTATAGGTGCAGTCGCCGAGACCGGCTCTTGAGCGAACAGCATTCCATGCTGCCTTGCCTTCTGCCTCTGTAACTGTAGAAGCGCCACGGAGCTGGGCCTCCGCAAGCATGAGGTATGCATCGGCTGCCCTGAAGAGAGGAACGTCAGTTGACGGGAAGTTAACCACTGTCGGGGTGGAGCCGTCGCTGTATACGTTGGTATATTTGTGTGCGGACCAGCCATAAGCGAACTCGAGGATCTCGATGTCCTGGGTAGAGCTCATGTCGCCGTTCGGTCCCCAGAAGAGCTTACGTGCGTCAGCATCGTCGAACTTGGCGATGAACTCCTTGGTAACGAGGGTTCCTCCCCATCCGTCATCGATGCCGAGAGCGGCTGCGGTAGCGGTATCACCACCTCCGCAAGAAGACTTGATGATGAAGGTTGTTCCACCATAGCTCTGGATATTGGTACCGTCCTGAGGGACGCAGAATATCATCTCGTCGGTCATCTTGTCGTTGTCGGCGCCGAAGAGGTCGGTATATTTAGCATGGAGAGCCGGATAATCGTTCTTGATCTCCTTGCAGAGGGTGCCGACTACATCGTAGTAAGGCTTGGCCTCAGAAGCGGAGATTCCGAGATAAACGGCTGCGTTGAGGTTGAGGTGGGCACGGACCATCTTGACGAAGTTGACGTCGAGACGACCGTAGACGTTCTGCTTGGCACCCTTGAGCTGTCCGCCATCGATAAGGTCCTTGCATTCGTCATCGATCCACTTGAAGAGATCGGCGCGGCTGATCTGGTCCGGGCCTTCAGCACCTACCGTATTGGCCTCGGTTGAGAAAGGCACGTTGCCGAAGATGTCGATCGCATGATAGTAGCTGAGGGCGCGGAGAGCGCGGGCCTCGGCGATCATGGTCTTCATGTTGTCGGAAGAAGCAAAATCAGATGCTGCAGCACGACGGATGAACTCGTTGCAAAGTCCGATCTGGTAGAAAACCCTGGAGAACATTGCAGTCACGAATACATCGGAAGTAGTCCACTTAAGGTTGTGGAGTTCCTTTACAGTCTGGTCATTCCATACGATGAGGGCCTCGTCGGTGGTGAACTCCTGCATGTAGAAGAGAGCACGCATGTACTGGCCGAAACCGCCGTCGATACCGTCGATGTCAGGACCGCCGTCAGGACCGTCAGAGCCTGATACGGTAAGACCGGCATAGCACTTTGCAAGAAGCTGTGCATATGCACCCTCTGAGTCGAGCACTTCGTCAGGGAGGGTTACGGAAGGATCGATAGGAGTGACATCAAGATCGCCTACGCAGGCGGTAAGGCCGAGGGCGACGAAGATGGATATTGCGATTCTATATAATTTCATGATATATTTCCTCCTTGATTAAAAGTTAAACTTGGCTCCGATGACGAAGGTTCTCGGACGAGGCCAGATGTTGGAGTCGATACCGTCGAAGATTTCAGGATCGAGACCGTCGTAAGGAGAAACGACAAATACGTTCTGGACAGTACCGAAGATGTTGAGGTTCATATCCTCCTGGAGGTTGAATGTGTAACCTACGGTAACGTTGTCAAGCTTGAAGAACGATGCGTTCTTGACATAGTAGTCTGAGAAGTACTGGGCTTTGATGAAGCCGTCTTCGATACCCTGAGGAACACGGTTTGCGATGAAGTTGTTGGTCCAGAGGTCAGTGATGAGGCTGAGCCTTGAGGTGTTGTTGTCGTAAACGTAGTTTCCGAGGTTCGCATGTGCGGATGCGGCGAAGTTCCACTGCTTCCAGTTGAGGGAAGTATTGAAACCGAAGGTGAAGTCAGGCTGAGATTTCTTGTAATAGTATCTGTCGCTGTCGTCTACCTTGCCGTCATTGTTGCGGTCGACATATGCGCCCATGATAGGCCTTCCGTCCACATCGTAGATCTGCTGGAATACATAGAAAGTATTAGGAGCATATCCGGTCATATGTTTCTGGATCTTGTTGCCGACTGCACCCTGGATGTCACCTACGTCGACTCCGGTATAGCCGTCGCCGTCGTTGGTCGTCATCTTGGTGATCTTCTGGCGGTTGTAAGCGCCGTTGAGGCCTACCTGCCAGAAGAGGTCCTTCTTCTGGAGTACGATCCAGTTGAGGTCAAGCTCGATACCCCTGCTCACGAGAGTTCCGATGTTGGCGTTGAGGTAGTTCTTGAGGTTGGCGCCTGAAGCCACCGGAGTATAGTTGAGAAGGTCGGTAGTCTTGCGGTAGTAAGCGTCTGCGCTGAGAGTGAACCTGTCGTTCAGGAAGCCGAGGTCGATACCGACGTTGCTTGTAGCGGTGGTCTCCCACTTGAGGTCTGCGTTGTAACCGTCAGGCCTGATAGGAACGATGATCTGGTCACCGAAGTAATAGTAGCTTCCAAGCTGGTTGGTATAGTAAGTAGGAAGGGTAGGATAAGTGTCTCCTGCGATATCCTGCTGACCGGTCTCACCATAGCTGACACGTACCTTTGCGCTGGATACGGCCTCAACGTTCTTGAGGAAGGCCTCGTTCTTGACGTTCCATGCCAATGCAACTGAAGGGAAGAAGCCCCACTTGTTGTTGGAGAACCTTGAGGTACCGTCGTAACGTACGGTTGCGGTAAGGAGATACCTGTCGGCGAAGCTATAGTTCGCACGGCCGAAGAATGATACGAGATAGTTCTCGAATGCCTTTGTCTCCTCGTCATAGATGACCTGCTTGTCCACTGAAGTAGCGAGCTTTGCAGAATCATGATAGAAATGCTGCCATGCGTAACCTGCCATGAGGCCGACGGTGTGCTTCTCTGCGAAAGTCTTGTCATATGCGCCGTAGAACTCGAGAGTATGGTCACGGATGAGCTGGGTGTACCATTCGTCGCGGCCGCGCCCTGCTTCTGCCTGGCTGTGCCAGCTGATCTCAGAACCCTCGGCGATATCCTTCTGGCCCTCGGCTGAAGAGAAATCGACACCGAGGTTGAGGTTGAACCTGAGGTCCTCGAATCCATGGACTTTATAGTCGAACTGGGCGTTTCCGATGAAACGATAGACTGAAGAAACGTCTTTCTTCTCGTACAGCGCGCCTACAGGGTTGGTGCCGAGAGTGTTGGCAGTACCCCATGAGCGATAGCCGTGGATACCGTTGACATCGTACACTTCCTGGGTAGGGTCATATGAGACGGCCTGGCCGATGGCGTCGGTGTTGGCGAAACGGTTATGGATCATCATACCCTTTCCATTGAGGCTGACTGAAAGATGCTCGTCAAGGAAAGTAGGAGCGAGGTTCAATGCAAGGGTACCACGCTGCATTCCGGAAGTCTTGAGGGTACCGCTCTGGCCGAGATAGCCTGAAGATATGCGGTAAGGAAGCACGTATTCGCCGAACTTCTTGTTGCCGGCCACGCCTACATTGGCGTCAAGGCTGAGACCTGTCTGCCAGATCTGTTTCTGCCAGTCTGTGTTGGCATTGCCGAGAGCTGCGAGAGCGTTGGCATTGTCGCCATAGTACTGACGCATTGCAGCGCGCATTTCGTCGCCTGTGAGGACGTCGAGATACTTGGCATTGGTAGCGACGGATGTGGTGACGTCGATATTTACCTTTGGTTCAGATGCGCCCTTGGAGCCTTTCTTGGTGGTGATGATGATGACACCGTTGGAAGCCCTGGAACCATAGATTGCGGTTGCAGATGCATCCTTGAGCACCGTAAAGCTCTCGATATCCGAAGGGTTGATGGATGAAAGGGCGTCGCTAAGGCCGGAAACCTCGGTACCTCCCACAGGGAGACCGTCCACTACGATAAGCGGATCGTTGTTGGCCTTGAGTGAAGAACCGCCACGGACACGGATCTTTGAAGCAGAACCAGGCTGACCGTTACCCGCAGTCACGACAACACCGCTGGACTTGCCGGCGAGGAGCTGTGAAGGAGATGAGATCATACCCTTGTTGATCTGGTCTGCACGTACCGTGGAGACAGATCCGGTCATGTCTTTCTTCTTGACGGTACCGTATCCGATGACGACTACATCGTCAAGGAATTCAGAATCCTCGACAAGGGTGATGACCGAAGGAACCGCCGAAGCAGCATAAGTCTGGGTCGAATAGCCGATGCAACTGATTTCTACAGTTGCGTCTGCGGAAGAGACATTCAGGACGTAGTCTCCGTCGAGGCCTGTGGATGTTCCGTTGGACGTGCCCTGTTCGATGACAGTAGCTCCGATTACCGGACCCATGGCGTCAACTACTACTCCCTTAACCTGGTACCCGTTCTGAGCGGGCAGTGATGTGGAGATCATTGCTGAAAGAATGACTGCCACTACGGTTAGAATTCTTTTCATTTAGATTGTAGTTAGTTTTAATGTATATATAACAAATTACTTCCTGATCAATGATACCGAAAGGGCTCCGAGGAGAAGCAGACCTCCGGCTACCATGAACATAGCAGGTTGAGAATCACCCACGAGAGACAGCACCGTACCTCCGAGAAGGGCGGCGACTATCTGAGGGATGCAGATCGTACCGTTGAACAGGCCGAGATATGTGCCCATATGGGCGCTGCCCTCGAGCGCGTTGGTCAACAGCGTAAACGGAAGAGCCAGCATAGCAGCCCATGCCGCTCCGACGAGGAAATACGACACGAACAGAAGATACTGGTCATGTATGAACATGATTGAAGCGAAGCCGACGGCTCCGATCAGAAGACTGACGACATAGGCGGTCTTCAGATTGCGGAATCTCGGGATTACCAGAGCCCAGAGGATAGAGCCTATGGCCTGGACGGCGAAAACAATGCCCACCCAGTTGCCGGCATCCTGATATCCTGCAGTCGCGGCATAGCCTGCGACATTGGTATCGACGCCCCAGCAGTTGACTGCGATAGCACCGTTGGTATAGTTCCACATATAGAGGAAAGCAGCCCAGCTGAAGAACTGCACAAGGCCGACAGTCCAGAAGGTCTTCGGAGCCTTGACGAGCAGTTTGAGCATGTTAGAGCCTTCCTTCTCATAAGAAGCTTTCTGAAGATCGATTCCATGGAATTCCGCATACTCCTTCGGAGGCATCTCCTTCACTTTGGCTACGGTATAGACGACACAGCCGATAAGCAAAGCAGCGCAGATATAGAAAGAATATATTACGGTATCCGGAACGACTCCGGCCTCAGCCTCGTTGCTGATACCGAAGAACGCAAGGGCAAACGGGAATACATAGCCCACGAGGCTTCCAGCATTGCAGAGGAAACTCTGGATGGAGTAGGCCTTGGCTTTCTGTCGTTCATTCACAAGGTCTCCGACCATCATCTTGAAAGGCTGCATTCCTATATTGAGGGAAGTATCCAGAAGCATAAGGCAGACTGCTCCGAGGGCGAGAGACGCCGCGACGGTCTTCAGTCCCAGGCTTCCGGCATTCGGGAAGAAGCACATAACGATAACTGCGATTATGGCTCCGAAAAGCAGATAAGGAATCCTACGGCCGAATCTGTTCCAGGTCCTGTCACTCATCGAGCCGATGATCGGCTGCACTATGAGGCCCATAAGGGGAGGCAGGATCCAGAAGTAACTCAGGCTGTGCGGATCCGCACCGAGCGTGGCGAAGATACGGCTGTTGGAATTGTTCTGCAGAGCATAAGCTGTCTGCACTCCGAAGAAGCCGAAGCTCAGATTCCACATCTGCCAGAAGGTTAAATCTCTTTTACGATCCATTATTATGAATAGCGTTATTAACTGATGAATAGTGCACAAAAGTAGTATTTAACGTTTTAATAGCAAAATATTAAGGACGAAATGCCCGCTTTTGGGGATGAATGGTAAGTATTTACGGATGAATTTTACTATATTAGCAGTTGCAAACGCGACGACTATGAGAAATATCAGCAACGCATGGATCATCCACGGCTTCGCGGTACTCCATGCCATGACCACTACCGTCTGTCTGGGCGTCGGGATAAATGATACCATTTTCCTGACATTGCTGACCATGACCATGACCGTCATCATCTGCGTCAGGGAAAAACTCTCAGTCGAATTCACGGCAATCAGCATCATCCTCGTAAACATAATCGGCTACCTTATCGGCATGGCTGCAGCCACCCTTTTCCAGCCGGTGTTCACGCAGCCGATGATGGCCCGCGTCGTTTCCACCTTCGTAACCACCGAACTCATGGGCTGGTCGATAGCCCTGTTCATAAAGATATTCGGCTCAGGCAGTAAGGATAGTTCCAGACTGAGCGAAGCTCAGCTCAAATGGGTCCTCATAGCTGTAGGAGCCATACTTGCTGCCCGACTGCTTATAGTCGGACTTACCAGGACGACCCTGTTCGACGGCGCCTCGGTCATGGAGATAACGGGAATCTTCCTGTCCAATCCCGTCCCGCTGCTGGTCATGGTCTTCGCGACCATACTATACGTCCGCGCCCGCAAGAAGAGGGCCGGCTTGAGGCCATGGTTCCGGTTGGCGGTCTTCGCCGCCTTCGTCCTGGCGCTCTGCGTCGTAGGGACGCTGATGGCCGGCTTCGGCCTTCCGATGAAATTCGACGGTCCATTCACGTTCCGGCATTTTCTGGAACTGCTGATCGTATCCATGATCATAGAAGCGGCGATCTACTCGATCGTCTATATGATAGACTCGGCGCAGGCTGCCAGACGTTCGATGGTGACCGAGCGCGACAGAGCCAATCTCGCCAAGTTCGAATACCTCAACCTCAAGCGTCAGGTCAATCCGCATTTCCTGTTCAACTCCCTCAATATCCTGGACTGCCTCATAGCGGACGGGAAGAACGACGACGCGAGGGACTTCGTACGCAAGCTTTCCAGGCTCTACCGCTATATGCTGCGTAACGAAAACGAGCCTCTGGTAAGCCTCAACGAAGAAATGGAGTACGTCGACATGTACGTCGACCTGCTGAAACTGCGCTTCGGAGACGGACTGATAGTGGAGAAGGATATAAGGGAAGAAGACCTGAACAGATATATCGTGAAATATTCGGTGCAGATGCTTATCGAGAATGCCAACAAGCACAACAGCGTCTCTACTTCCGAGCCTCTGAAGGTCTCCATCCGTACAGATGGGGAAAAAGTCGAGGTCACCAACAACAGGAATCCGAAACTGACAGAAACCGAATCCACCGGACTCGGACTGAAATATATACGACAGAATTATCTTGACCGCGGAGGTAAAGACATTGTAATAGACAACAATGACGAGTACTATCGCGTAGCACTCCCATTACTATGAAAGTATTTATAATCGAAGACGAACTCATGGCCCAGGCGACCCTGGCCAGAACCCTGAAGACAAATTTTCAGGACATCGAAATAGCCGGAACGGCACAGTCCGTCCGCGAAGCCGTGGCATGGCTTAAAGAAAACAAGCCGGACGTCATATTCATGGACGTGGAGCTCTCGGACGGAAAGTGTTTCGAGATTTTCCGCAAAGTGGAGATAACGGCCAAGGTGATCATGACGACCGCCTATGACAGCTATGCCGTGAAAGCCTTCGAAGTCAATTCCATCGACTACCTCCTGAAGCCGGTCGAGCTCAACGCCCTGCAGAGAGCTATTTCCCGCTGTCGCGAGGATGAGGACGAGAACGATGTCAACAAGATACTCGGAGCCCTTACCTCACGTCCCGAGCATCAGTGGAAAGAGCGTTTCCTGGTCCAGCTCAACGACCGCATCGTACCTGTCAAGACAGCCGATGTCGCATACTTTTTCTCGGAGGACAAGGACAACCACGTCGTGACAAGAGACGGGACATTCTATGTGATCGACGGCACCCTTGATGCCATCATGGCCGAGCTAAACCCTGAAGAATTCTTCAAGATTTCCAGAAGCTGCATCGTCTCCAAAGACGTAGTCGAGAGCGTCACCAAGCTGCTCGGCGGCAGGCTGCGCATCTCCGTCAGCAAGACGGTCAAGCCAAATGCAATGCGCCGGCCCGAACCCGACCTTACAGTGTCGCGCGCCCGGACCGACGATTTCCTTGAATGGCTTGAGAAATAGCCTATATATTTCGGCTTGAGCCTCTTATCATTCCCTTGAGAGTACCATTCAAATCTGACTTGGAGAGAAGATCCTCCAGCGTCAGATGCATCCTGTATCTCCAATAGTAGCGAGGAATAGCAGGAACATTTATCCGCTCATCCTCAGGATTGCCCGGATAACGGACATTTCCGTCAATCGATATCCAGTCCTGCAACGGCAGGATGCAGAGCATTGCCGGAGACTTCAGGTGCTGGTCTATGATCTTGGCGCAAACCCAAGGCTCGCAGAACCAAGGCATATCACCGGTTCCGTGGAGCATGTTGTGCCAGAAGCGCGCAGTCACAGCCCTGTCTTCCTCCCACCATGCGCGCAGCGTATTGGTATCATGGGTACCGGTAGCGCAGACGCAGTAGTAAGGATAACGGTCCGGATCAGCGAACTCGTCCCTTGGAGACTTAGGCATCCTCTGGATCTCGAGAGACAGGATTCCGAGCTCATTCATCACCTCCGGGACGCAGTCAGGAATCATTCCGAGGTCCTCTCCGCAGGTAAGCATACCCGTAGATTCAAGCAGAGAAGGCAGTTTCTTCATAGCCGACTCCTTCCAGAAAGCATTGTGCCTGCGATAGAAGAAATCGTCATAGAGATCATTGAAACTGCGTTTCTGCCACTCGTCCATTCCTGCATACCAGGTAGTATTCTGGGCCGAGATACGAGGATGGTAGAACCCTTTCTTGCGCGGATCCTCGAGGAAGAGCACATCGGTCTCTTCTCCGTTGCCGGAAGTCACGAAACGCCCGCCTCCGATATCGAAACCCCTTGAACGGAGTTCGTCGGCCGAATATGGCAGAGCCGGGCTGAAATGCCCCATCAGGCCGCTCTTATACGGAACAGGAATTTCCCAGATACGGAAGAAGCCGAGTATATGGTCGATTCTGAACGCATCGAAATAATGGCTCATCTTCTTCATCCTCATCTTCCACCATGAGAAGCCGTCCTCCGCCATCTTCTCCCAGTTATACGTAGGGAAGCCCCAGTTCTGGCCATCCACCGAGAATGCGTCAGGCGGAGCGCCTGCCTGCGAATCCAGATGGTAGAGCTCAGGATATGCCCACGCATCTACGCTGGTACGGCTGATTCCGATCGGAAGATCGCCCTTGAGGGCAACTCCCTTAGAATGGGCGTAGGCCACGGCATCCTTCAGCTGGGCATCAGCCCAGTATTGCTCGTAATAGTGGAAACCGACCTCTTTCTTGTGGGAGGATGCATATTCTGCAACCTTCTTTGCAGAGAACTTGGCCATCTTTCCCCACTTGGAGAAATCTACGGTTCCCGTCTCGTCCCTGAGACAGCAGAATACCGAATACGGCAGCAGCCAGGATTCGTTCTCCTTGAAGAAAGCCTTATAATCGTCAGAAGCCATGACCTTGTCACCCAAGGAATCATAAGCCTTGCGGAGCAGTCTTGTCTTCTCGTCGTTTACCTTTTCATAATCTGCCTGGCGCAACGAATTCAGCTCGTCGCGCAACTCTCTATACGCCTTGTCATTGCGGACTCCGGCATCCGGAAGATGGATGAACTGAGGATGCAGGGCAAACGTGGAGTTGGCATTGTAAGGATAAGAATCCTGCCATGTCCCCGTCATCTTGGTATCGTTGACAGGAAGCAGCTGGATGACGCTCTGGCCGGTAGCGGCGGCCCAGTCCACGAGTTTCTTGATATCATGGAACTCGCCGATGCCGAAGCTGTCCTCAGAACGGAGGGCGAAGACCGGCACGGCGACTCCCGCGCCCCTCCACGGCATCGTAGGGAACTGAGGCACGAAGTCGGCAGCGATCACATGCTCCCCTTCCTTCGGCAGAGCCGAGAAATGGCGGTTGTCGCCGACCTCCCACATTATCGGATCGAGAGTCTTTCGGTCCACTATCACAAACTTATATTCGAAGGACTCCTGAGCGCGCAGGGTGATCTTCCAGTAAGGGAATTCGCTGTCGTCGAGAACGACTATCTTTTTCCATGAGTCGAAGAGCTTTCCGCTTCCGGTCATGGCAACGGCCTGCGACGGACGGATCTCCGCCGACGGGAATATGAAGGAAACATTTCCTTTGGCCACCGTCTTTACAGGTTTGTGAGGCTCGCGCCTGAAGATCACGTCCTTGAACATGGACGACCAGAACGGAGCATTGGAAGGTCTGTCATGCCAACGGTCGAGGACGGTGACGATCTTCGATGAAGTTTCAAGTTCGTGCGGGGCATACTCGCTGCGGATGCAGTTGTCGCCATTCCACACTTCGTAGGTATAAGATGATACTGACTTGATATCGTCCAGTTCAACTTGCCACATGCCTGAAGAGACATATCGCATGTCATACCTCTTCTTCCCGATGACGAGCACGAGCCGCTCCCCCCAGGAAGTATTGTAATCGATACTGAATCTGATTCTCATATTATTGATCATTAGTCTTGTACAACTTTCTTTTTCAGATATTTCCACCCGTATACCGGCAGGATGAACGATACCAGGCAGGCCACGATCCAGAACCATGATACCGGACCGAAATCCCATGCGCCGGAAGCATCCTGACGGATCATGAATCCGCTGACTATATCCTGGATTCCCGCGGCGACATAGCTAGATATTCCGACTATTCCGAGAGCGGAGCCTGTTGCCTTGCGAGGCACGATATCGAGGGCCATGAGGCCGGCGACTACGCAGAATACGACTCCTATCGAGATGCTGAATGTCGAAACGTAGATTATATTCATAAGCGCGCTGCCTCCGGTAAAAAGGAACAGCCACAGAGAAACGAGGCAGACTACTCCGGAAAGGATTACAGGGCGTATCCTGTCTCCCCTGAAAAGTTTGTCCGAAAGCCAGCCGGCGCATACCGTTCCTGCGATTCCGAAAATCTCCGAAAAGGCGATTATATCAGTTGCGGAGATATCTGAAAAGCCCTTGGATTTCTGCAGGAAAAGCACTCCCCACCCGCTTACCGCATATTGGGTTATATACACGAAAGCGCTGGAAAGGGCGATCACCCAGATTCCGGGATTCTTGAATACATATTTCTGGAGCACCTTGGTCGGCATCGAATCCGTCTTCTCACGGTTCTCCCCGTTGAGTTCCTGGATAGAAGGAAGACCCTTGCTTTCCGGAGTATCGGAAACCGAAAACGCGACTAGCAAAGCCCCGGCGAAACCGGCAACGGAGGCGAATATGAATCCGTACTGCCACCCGAACCAGCCCACGACGATACCGATCAGCCAGAACGACAGCGACTTGCCGAGATACGGAGTAGCGCTGAAGATACTGTACCATGTCCCCCTCTCCTTCAGCGGGAACCAGCGCGAGAGGCTGATCACTCCCGGAGGCGAGCCCATGGACTGCATCCAGCCGTTGATCCCCCAGAGGACGGCGAATGTCAAGAACATAACGGCCGGCGAAATCCGGATCCAGTCGGTCGCAAAACCGAGGACTCCGATTATCAGGTTGACCAGCGCCGAGATGAACAGGCCGATGGCCATGAATCTGCGGATGTTGCAGTAGTCGGCGATAAAGCCGTTTATGAATTTGCCGACAGCATAGACAAAGAGCAGGGCCGAACCGATGAGACCGAGCTGGCCCGTATTGAAGATGTCACCGTCGATAAGAGGCTGCTTTACGATGCTGAGAGTCATACGGCAGACATAGAAAAGACTGTATGCCACAGTTACTCCCCAGAAGGTCTGGGACCTCAGTCGACGGTACGTAGAATCAACTTTCTCCTCAGGCACCCTCTCTGCTGAAGGTTTCGAAATTCTGAAATATCTATAGAATCCGTTAATCATAATTTGTCAAAAGGCTCCACGAGTATGCTCCGCCTGTAATTGATACTCAGATACAGGGCTCTCACGGCGAGATGCGCGAAGTAAGCAAGCATCAGTATATGGATAGCCCCGACCGGATCCGGACGGAAAACATTTACAAAGATAAACCAAACTGCGTAAAATCCAACTACCGCCCACAAAGAAGAATCCCTCAGGGCCTTGGAAGAAGTCGCGCCGACGAAGATTCCGTCCCAGGTGAAAGTAACGCAGCCTATCAGCGGCATAGGCAACAGCCATACGAAGAACTGCCTGCATGCATCGACCACCTCGGCCTCTGAAGTAAGAAGCCGGACTATCGGGGTACCGCCGACAAAATATATCAATATGAAGAAGACACCTATGCCCATACTCCAGATGAAAGTCTGGCGGACGGTCCTCTTCGTCATCTCACGGTCCTGCATACCGATGAACTTCCCGGTAAGAGCCTCCCCCGCATAGGCGAAGCCGTCGGTAAAGAACGAGAACAGCATCAGCAGCTTCATCAGAATCGCTCCTGTCGCCAGCATCAGATCTCCATACCGGGCCGATATGACCGTAAACCCGATATAGACTATCAGCATCCCGACCGAGCGCAGGAAAAGGTCCGAGTTCATGGTTACGAACTTGCGGAGTTCCTTGCCTCTGAACGTGGCTTCGAACTGCTTCAGGCCAATCCCGGCGAACACCTTCCGGAAGTACTTGAAAGCGACCACCGAAAGCGCGAAGGTAAGTCCGCTGTACTGGGCGATAAGGGTTCCCCAGGCAATACCTTCGAAGCCGATTCCGTCGAAGCCCGGAATCCCGGTTCCGAGCGACAGCACTATGCTCGTCACAATGTTTACGGCGTTGACTGTCAGGTCCGTGAACATCGAGCTGACGGTATCTTGCATTCCGATGAACCATCCCTTGAAGGCCATCATGCTGAGCGTCGCAGGAGCGGCCCAGATACGGATCATGAAATATTTCGACGCGAGCTCGCGCACCGGATCCGAGCATTCCACGAATGCGAAGACCAGTTGCATGAACGGCCACTGCAGAAGGATCATGAGAAACGCGATTCCCCAGGCGAAGCCGACTCCCCTGATCAGAGTCTCGGCGCAGTAATGACGGTCTCCGCGGCCATAGGCCTGGGCTGTCAGTCCGCCCGTCCCTACACGCAGGAAGCCGAAGTTCCAGTAGAGAAGGTCGAAGAGCATCGCTCCTATCGAGATGCCGCCGATGAGAGTAGCTGCGGAGCCTGACAGATGACCGGCCACGGCCATGTCCACCATACCGACCAGCGGGACGGTAATGTTGGCCAGAATGCTCGGTAGGGCCAGTCTCAGTATGTCTCTGTCAAGCGGGCGCATTTACCTGAATTTGGAGTCTTCTTCGAGCATGCCGAGATACGAGTTATATCTTTCGGCACTGATTGTTCCGTCCTCCACTGCCTGCTTGACGGCGCAGCCCGGTTCGTGGGTATGGGTGCATGGAGTGAAACGGCAGTCCCGGGCCACCTTGAGCATCTCCGGAAAGTAGAGGGCTATTTCCTCCTTTTCGAGAGATACCAGGCCGAAGCCTCTGATGCCGGGTGTATCGATGATATATGAACCACTCTCCGTACGGTACATCTCATATAGGGAGGTGGTATGCTTTCCCTGAAGGTGGGCGGCAGAAATCTTTCCGACCTTGGCATCGAGAGCCGGGTCGATTGCATTTATCAGGCTGGACTTACCGACTCCTGATTCGCCCGAGAACAGACAGACCTTGCCTTTGCAGTCCTCGCGCAGCCGGTCCAGGCCTTCTCCCGTCTTGACGGACGTTTCCATGACCCTGTAACCGGCGCCTTCGTAGATCCGGTGGAAATCCTCGACGTATTCGGCGGCCTCGTCCCGGTAGAGGTCCACTTTGTTCATGACTATCGTGACCGGGACCCCATAGACTTCGCATGAGACCAGGATCCTGTCCAGGAAGGGCAGCTTGATCTCCGGGAAGTAGAGGGAAACGATGATGTAGGCCATGTCGATGTTGGCCGCGATCACATGGGACTGTCTTGAGAGATTGGTGGATTTGCGGATCAGCCAGTTCTTGCGGTCGAGGACTTCGGAGATCGTTGCCGGATGCTGCAGGTCGACGTTGCCGTCTTCCGGAAGTTCGTAGCAGACATGGTCCCCGACGGCGACCGGGTTGGTAGATTCGCTGTTCTTGAGCCTGACTTTTCCTTTCAGCACTGCCGGGAAGGGCTTCCACTCCGGGAGCTCCGACAGCATGAAATGGCTGCCGGCATTCTTTACTACTGTTGCCTGTCCTTTTCTCATCGTCTCTTTGAAAATCGTAGCTAATATAGGGAAATATTCGCTATATTTGTGTCCGGCACTAAAATTTATTACGATGATCAACGAATCCCACGTCGAGGCTGCGCTTAAGTCTCTGTTCGATAATATCGAGTTTACAAAGGAGCCTGAAAGGCTTTATGACCCACTGCGTTTCATGATTTCAATCGGAGGCAAGAGGCTGCGTCCGCGCCTGTGTCTTACCACCTATGCGCTCTATAAGGACGCATTCGACGATTCGATTCTGCAGCCGGCAGCCGGACTCGAGGTCTTCCACAGCTTTACCCTTATCCATGACGATATCATGGACAAGTCTCCGGTGCGCCGCGGGATGCCGACCGTATGGACCAAATGGGGCGAGGACGGGGCGATTCTCTCCGGCGATGCGATGTGCATCGACAGTTACAAGCGTATCGCGAAAGCTCCTTCAAAGGTGCTCGGAAAGGCTCTGGAGCTGTTTTCGACTACCGCTTCGCAGGTCTGCGACGGCCAGCAGCTGGACATGGATTTCGAGAAGGTCCCGATGGTTCCGATGGAGGATTATATCAAGATGATCGGCCTTAAGACAGGAGTGCTGATCGCCTGCTCCGCAAAGATGGGTGCTCTTATCGCCGGCGCATCCGAGGAGGACTGCGAGAATCTGTACCAGTTCGGCTACAATCTCGGACTTGCCTTCCAGATTGCGGATGACTACCTCGACGCTTTCGGGGATGCCAAGGTCTTCGGCAAGCCTATCGGCGGAGACATCGTCAACAACAAGAAGTGCTGGCTTACCACCCATGCCCTCGGAAAGGCTGACGACAAGACTCGCCAGAAGCTTCTCGATGCCATGGACCTTCCTGTCGAGACCACGGACCAGAAGCTCAAGAAGATTACTCTCTTCAAGGATGTCTATCAGAAGCTCCATGTCGACGAGGATGCCAAGTACGAGATCCTCCGCCTGACCGGCGACGCCCTCTCGTATGCTTCCAAGGTCTGCACCGGAGTCCGCTACGAAATGCTGCGCCGCTTCGCCGACAAGCTCATCGGCCGCACGAAATAATCCACCCAAAAAGAGCTGGCATACGGTCGCAGGACAGCATGCCAGCTCTTTTTATGTCATGAAGCCGAAACCTAGAAGAGCGGCTCGGCAGTCATCTCGGCAGGCTGAGGGATACCCATCAGCTTGAGGATAGTCGGAGCGACGTTGCAGAGAGCGCCGTCCTTGACAGTCTTGACCTCATTCTCGGCATTGATGACGATGAACTGAACAACATTCAGAGAATGTGCAGTATTAGGAGTACCATCGCCATTGACAGCGTAGTCGGCATTACCATGATCGGCAGTAAGCAGGACGACATAGCCATGCTCCTTCGCAGCAGTAACGACCTTCTCGACCATCTTGTCGATGCAGGCCACAGCCCTCTCGATAGAAGTATAGACACCGGTATGGCCGACCATGTCGCCGTTTGCGAAGTTAAGGATGATCATATCCTCCTTCTCGGTGTTGATAACGTCGACAAGCTTCTCGGCAACCTCAGGAGCGCTCATCTCAGGGAGAAGGTCATATGTAGGAACCTTCGGAGAATTCACGAGGATACGGTCCTCATTCTCGAACTGAAGCTCGCGGCCGCCGTTGAAGAAGAATGTCACATGGGCATACTTCTCAGTCTCGGCAATGCGGAGCTGACGCTTTCCGGCCTTAGAGACAGTCTCGCCGAGAGTATTGTTCACGAGCTCCTTGTCGAAAAGAATGTGGACTCCGGTGAAGCTTGCATCGTAAGGAGTAAGACAGCAGTAGTAGAGAGGAAGAGTCTTCATACCCTCCTCAGGCATGTCCTTCTGGGTGAGGACTGTGGTGAGCTCGCGCGCACGGTCATTGCGGAAGTTGTAGAAGATTACTGCATCGCCCTCCTCGACCTTTGCGAGAGGAGCGCCGGCAGCATCAGTGATGACGATAGGCTTTACGAACTCGTCAGTAACGTCAGCGTCATATGAAGCCTGGATACCGTCGATGGCGGAAGTGAACTTCTCGCCCTTGCCGTTCACGATAAGGTCATATGCCTCCTTTACGCGGTTCCATCTCTTGTCACGGTCCATTGCATAGAAACGGCCGATGACGCTGGCAATCTTACCGGTAGTCTCGGCCATCTTTGACTCAAGCTCCTCGAGGAAACCTTTTCCGCTGCGAGGGTCGGTGTCACGGCCATCCATGAAAGCGTGGACATAAACCTTGTCAAGTCCCTGCTCCTTGGCTACACGGAGGAATTCGTACACATGGGTAAGGGAGCTGTGCACACCGCCGTGGGAGGTAAGGCCCATCAGGTGGAGCTTCTTGCCGCTCTGCTTTACATAATCGAAAACAGCCTTGATCTCGGCGTTCTCGAGGAACTTATGGTCCCTGCAGGCCATATTGATCTTGACAAGATCCTGATAAACGACCCTTCCTGCGCCGAGGTTCGTATGGCCCACCTCAGAGTTACCCATCTGGCCGTCAGGAAGACCGACGTATTCGCCGCAGGCCTGGAGATGGCTCATTGGATACTTTGCTCTCAGGGAATCGATGTAAGGAGTTCCCTGAGACCAGATGGCATTGGAGTAGTCATGACGACCCTCTCCCCAGCCATCGAGAATCATAAGTAAAACTTTTCTATTCATATCTATAATGATTAATTAACTAATT
>Ga0310695_10005733_pt1 | contig 21348 bp, 10 predicted proteins | sample RumenRJG_04DNA_FD_203882 | JGI IMG/M metagenome (GOLD analysis project Ga0310695, IMG submission 203882) | Bovine rumen microbial communities from Lethbridge, Alberta, Canada - RJG_04 (v2) (version 2) | ecosystem: Host-associated > Mammals > Digestive system > Stomach > Rumen | place: Canada...
ACAACCATAAATATAACGAATTGATTGTGCGGACAGGAAATCCGACAACCAATTCGTTTAATTCGTTTAATTCGTTGTGTTAAATTCTGGTGGGCGATTATTCTTCAGGAGCCTGGTCGATGAGCTCCATGAACTCGTCGAGCTTCGGCGTGATGATAATCTGCGTGCGGCGGTTGCGCTGCTTGCCAATCTCGGTGGTGTTGGAAGCCAGCGGGTTGTATTCGCCACGGCCACCAGCTGTCAGACGCTTCGGGTCGACACCATACTTGTTCTGCAGCTCCTGTACGACGCTCGATGCACGCAGACACGAGAGGTCCCAGTTGTTGCGGATGTTGGTGCGCGAGATGGGCACATTGTCGGTGTTACCCTCGATGAGCACGTCGTAGTCCTTATAGTCCTTGATAATCTTGGCTATCTTCGAGAGCGTCTCGGCGGCGCGGTCGTTGATCTCGTACGAACCACTCTTGTAGAGCATGTTGTCGGCCAGCGAGATATAGACGACGCCCTTCAGTACCTGCACGTCGACTTCCTTCAGCTCTTCCTTCGACAAAGAGCGCGTCAGGTTGTTGGTGAGCACCATGTTGAGCGAGTCGCTCTTCGTCTTCACCTCCACCAGATGGCGGATATACTGGTTCGACTCGTTAATCTGGTCCACCAGCTTCTCTATCGAGATGTTGTTCTGGTTGGCGTTGGTCAGACTCTTGTCGAGCGACTTCTGCAGGGCGGCGTATGCCTTCTTCTGCGTGGCCAGCTGCTCTTCGAGGCTTGTCACGCGGGCGTTGGCAGCAGCCAGCTGCTCTTTCGTCACCTGATACGATGTATTCAGCTCCTTGTTCTCATTGCTCAAGGCGAGGTTGTCCTGACGGCAGTTCTCCAAGTCTTTCTTGCTGGCGCAGCTGCTCATGAGCAGCAGTCCGCTGGCCACGAAGGCCATCATGATGATGTTTTTTTTCATATTCTTCCTTTCTTTTTAATGGGTTATCAATCGGATTTCGGGTGCAATAATACTGCATTTTCTTCAATTTCGACGCATCCCGGCGTTGAAAGTTGCACGGGTTTAGCGATTTTTAACCACGCTGCGGCAGCCCTTATCAGATATTAACCATCGCCGCGAGGCCTGCGGAAAGTGCCGTCAGTGCCGTCAGCCGCTGGCTGTTAGCGATGCAGTTTGACGCAAAAGCCGATACTACATTAATAAAGTAGTCCGACTACATTAATAAAGTAGTGTGACTACATTAATAAGGTAGTGTGACTACATTAATAATGTAGTGTCGCCGTTTGTGGCATATTGCATCGCCGTTTGCCGCAAACGGCCATGCTGTTTGGCACCAATTACGCTCGGAAATAAAAACAAAAATGAGATTTTGTTTTGTATTTCGCTCATTTAATCGTACCTTTGTAGCGCGTATAAAAATCTCAGAGCATCATGAATATACGAAGAATGCTATGCTTGCTTCTGTTTGCCGTGGCCGTCAAGGTCATGGCGCAGGTGAAGGTGGAGCCCGGTGTGAGCCTCGTTCTGGCTCAGTATCGAGCGCAGCATGTACGCGATGTGGCATACAACCTGTCGTTTACGATACCCGGCGAGGCGGAGAGCAGGGTGGTATTTGAAGAGGAAATAGCCTTCGAATGGGGCGGCGACGGCGATCTTCAGCTCGACTTCCAGGGCTTGTTACGCGCTGCAAGCATCAATGATGCAAACCTCGACAGCAGCTGTTACCATGACGAACATATCGTCATTCCTGCCCGATACCTTGAGAAAGGGCGCAATAGAATCAGGATTGGCGGCGAATGCTCCGACAAGTCGCTCAACCGGCAAGCCGACTATTTGTACACGCTGTTTGTGCCAGACCACGCTCGGAGTGCCTTCGCCTGTTTCGACCAGCCCGACATCAAGGGCCGCTATACGCTCAGCCTCGTCATGCCTGCCGACTGGACGGCCATCAGTAATGGCTTGCTGCAGGCGAATACAGAAGCGGACGGACAGCGGAGTATGACATTCAGGACCACCGAACCCCTGCCCACATACCTCTTCTCGTTCACCGCCGGGCGCTTTTCGGAACAGAAAGCGGTGCGCGACGGGCGACAGCTGACGGCTCTCTACCGCGAGACCGACCCTCAGAAGGTGGCCCAGCTGCCCGTCATCTTCGACGAGATAGCCCTGTCGCTGCGCTGGATGGAGCAGTATACGGGCATTGCCTATCCTTTCCAGAAGTATGGCTTCGTCATCCTGCCCGGCTATCAGTTCGGCGGAATGGAACATCCCGGGTGCATCCAGTATAAAGACCAGACGCTCTTCCTGGGTCCCAACCCGACACCCGACGAAGAGCTGAACCGCCTCCACCTGCTGGCCCACGAGACGGCTCATATGTGGTTCGGCGACCTGGTGACGATGCGGTGGTTCGACGATGTGTGGACTAAGGAGGTGTTTGCCAACTTCATGGCCGACAAGATAGCCGAGGAGCAATATCCCGAGCTGAACCACGAGTTGAGCTTCGTCCGCACCCACTATATCCCAGCCATCGCCACCGACCGCACGCTCGGTACGCATCCCATCCAGCAACCGCTGGACAATCTCAACCAGGCCGGGCTGCTCTATGGCAATATCATCTACCACAAGGCGCCCATCATGATGCGCAAACTGGAGGAGCAGATGGGAGCAGAAGATTTTCAACGCGGTCTGCAGAAGTATCTCTCGAAGTTCAGTTATGCCAACGCCACCTGGGACGAGCTCATCGACATCCTCGACCAAGAGGCTCCCGATGCCAGTCTGCGCGACTTCGACCGCCTGTGGGTGAAGCAGAAAGGCATCGCCACCGAGCCGCTGGATCCCTATGGCGACGAGCTTCCTAATCTTGAGGGGACAGACTATGTGCGCTATCTTTTGGACGACAGCAAGGCAGCCGACGAGTATGTCGGCCGATGGGGCGAGATACAGCTGCTGACAGGACTGTTGGCTGCCGCCATGACGCTGCACGACAACTACCTCGCCCAGCGGGCTACACCGCAGCAGACTTTCCAGGCCATCTACAAGCTGTGCCAAGAGGAAACGAGCGAACTGCTGCTGTCGGCGTGTGGCAATATGCTCGTCAGCGTCATGTCGCGCTATCCCGGGCAGCATCGCGCAGCTGTCGAACAGCAGCTCTGGCAGATGGCAACCACACATCCCGTCAAGGCTTTCCGCCAGCAGCTGCTGCGCTCGATGGGGCAGAATGCCACATCGAAGGCCATTGTCGACTCTATCTATGATATATGGAAAAGCCATAACCACCCGTTGCTCAATACGCGCAACTACATGGCTATGGCTTATCATCTGGCTATCGTCAGGCCTGACCAATGGCAGGAAATCGTCGGAACGCAGCGCAGCCGAATTGCGAATGCCGACCAGCAGCGTGAGTTTGACTTCGTCAGCCGTGCCTGCACACCCGATCAGGAAGAGCAAGACCGGCTGTTCCAGTCGCTCCTTCAGCGCGAGAACCGTGCTGTCGAGCCATACGCTTTGGCTATGCTTGCCCTGCTCAACGACCCCGCGCGCGAACCTTATAATAATAAGTATATCACTCCGGGCTTGCAGATATTGGAAGAGATACAGCGCACGGGCGACATCTTCTTCCCCCTCAACTGGTGCCAGTCGTTGCTTGGCGGTCATCAGAGCAGAGAGGCAGCCCAGCTGGTCAGGTCGTTTCTCGACCATCATCCCCAATATCCCGTGCCGCTCCGCAACAAGCTTCTACAGGCTGCCTTCGTGCTGATGGCGCGCCACGGAATGAATGGCATTTAGGGATTATCTTTCTACCACCTTCCTGACCGTTCCGTCTTGCTGGCGGACAATATTGATGCTTCATAGAGTATGGGCCTGCCTTCGCTCAGTTCGGTGTAAAAGCGTACACGATAGTTTTCTTGTGCCATCGCAGTGTCAATCAGAAGGGATAGCAAGAATAGTGTCAAGATTTTACTTCTCATAGTCGGATAAGCGTTGAACCTGTTGTTTCTTTATTGTTTGTCGTGAGCTGAACAGCATATACCCCTGCGGGCAGCGAAGACAGATTGATGGTTGTTCCTGCGGTTGACGCCCTGATGCCTCCGTTGAGGTCGTAGACGGTCAGTCGTGCCCCCATCGTTTCGGCGGCTGCCATATCGACGCTCAGTGTGCGGCCTGCCAGGACGAAGCGTGCCTTTTCCGGCTGATGGCGACTCAGGGTGGGAATGTCTGTCGAGGCACCAAGGATGTAGAGCAGTCCGGCATAGGCATCTATCTGTCCGTGGCCATAGCTGTTGTTGGGGTATTCCATCGAGGGCTCAGGCTTCGTACTGGTGTTGGCGATGACATCCAGCACCTGTGCTGGCGTCAGGTTAGGGTTGGCCTGCAGCCACAAAGCTACGGCTCCAGCCACCACAGGACAAGCCATCGACGTGCCCGACTCTGCCAGATAGTAATAGTCTTTTCCCTCATAGACGACGTGGTCCGTCAGGCTCTTGCGGTCGCTGTCGAACGTAGACACAAAACTGTTGTAGGGCGCATTGATATTCATGCCCGGAGCGACAACGTCGGGTTTGATGGTGCCGTCGAACGTCGGTCCCTGCGATGAGAACTTAGCCCGATAGCCCAGCTTGTCGGGAGCAAAGCTGACGACGTCGAGATTCTCGTTGCCATCGATATTGACAAACGTGTTCTTATAGCCCGTGGCCCCTACGGCAATGATGTTGTCGAGTGTGGCTGGCCATGCCACGGAATAGCCGTCTTGGGCATAGCTGTACAGGTCGTTGCCGCTAATGCTGGCAAAAGGACTGAGGAAGAGGTCGCTATACATCCATGCCGGGCCGTCGCCTTGCAACAGGCAGGCTGCACCGCAGAGCAGGAGGTAAGCGATGTGGGGCATCGTTCCCTGCACGTGGTAGACATCGCCCCGCGGGTCTTCGTAGCTGCTCTTGTGAATCTTGAGCGTCACCTCGCCCATGCTCACCGTTGTGTTCAGTACGCAGGTGTCGGGTGCCAGTTGTGCCACGCTGTCGGTGTTGAAGGTGATGGTACCCTCGATGTTGCCGCCCATGAGCTTCATGCCCAAGAAGTCGAACCTCACCAGTTGGTTGGACGGCGTGACGATGTCCATATCGATGGTACCGCCGCCACCGATGCCATAGTTGATGCCCGTACCGGCAGCTGTTGTTCCCTCTGGCTTGATGGCAAGGGGCGAATAGGTGCCCATGTTGCCCGCACCAGCCACGATGATACGTCCGGGACCTGTCAGTGCCTGCAGCGCTTCGCCCTCGAGGATGCGCTGACGGGCGATGGTGATGCTCTCGCAGCTGCTGAAGTTGATGACACAGGGTTTGCCTTCCTTCTCAGCGCGGTCGAAGATATACTTGAAGCCCAGCACGGCAACGGCCGAACTGGGGTCCAGCTCGTTTTCAAACTGTTCGCGCATGGAGTTGAAGTCGACGGCATAGATATCGGCCTCAGGGGCCATGCCCTGATATTTCCCCTCTACGGCACGACCCGCCATGATGCCCATGACGTGGGTACCGTGGATGCCTTCGTAGACATGCTGCGAGTGGGCGTAGTCCATGATTTCTTGTTCGGTGTTGAGCGTGTGTCCAAAGGTGCCGTCGTCGTTGGGCCAGTGGAAGTCGTAATAGTATTTCACGCGGGTGTTGCCATCGGCATCAAGGAAGGCCGGGTGGGTGAAGTCGAAACAAGAGTCGAACACACCTGCCACCACCCCGGCTCCTGTATAGGCTTGAGGCAGTCCGTCGCCGGCATAGATGGCGTTGGCATTGACTTGTCCGGGCGTCACGTCCATTGCTGGGCGCGGCATGGGCTCAGCCTCGATACGCTCCACCCTCGCGTCGAGCGACAGCGGGGCAATGCTGCTGAGCGGGATGTTCACGATGTAAACCCGTCCGATGCTGTCAATCACTTCCACGCCATAGCTGCCCAAAAAGGCCGACCGCTGCTGGGCATCGGTGAACGACATCAATGCCATCAGTCGGGTGTTGGGTGATGGGTGTTGGGTGTTGGTGCTCAGAAGTCTTAGTCGGCTTGGGGCAGAGGTTGCCATCTTCTTTCGGTTGTCGGCGTGCGACTTCTGTAATTCGTTCACCACTCCTTGTGAAAGCTTGCGATGGTCGGCAGTTTGAGCGAAAGCCATGTTCGCAGAGAGCACGACCAGTAGAGTTAGTAGAATTGGTCTTTTCATCTTTCTGTTTGTCTATCTTATTTATGATGGCAAAGTTACAAAATAAAAGAATGTTATTGAATGATGTTTTGCTTTTTTTTGCATTTTTGCGATTTTTTTTATTGAACATCGGGCGATAGGGAGAAGGGAGATGAAAACGATTACGCAATTTGTGGCGACAAAAAGAGAGGTGATGGTTGGATGATTGGTAAAAAAGCAGTAATTTCGCGGTGCAAAAGAAAAAAGAAAACAAACCTATGAAGCAAGTAAGCATCAAATCTTTATTAGTGTTGGGTATCGTGTGTTGGGCGTTGGGCGTCAGTGCTCAGAAGTATGCAGGCGGCGACCTGTCGATGCTGCCGAAGTATGAGGCGGCCAACGTGCAATACAAAGACCCCAGCGGGCAGCGTATCAACGATGTGCTCGGCTATCTCAAGACGGAGGCGGGCTTCAACATCGTGCGCGTGCGTCTCTTCGTCAATCCATCAGGCGAGACGGGTGTCTGCCAGGATCTCGACTACGTGAAGAGTCTCGGTAAAAGGGTGAAGGAGAAAGGCATGAAGCTGCTGCTCGACTTCCACTACAGCGACACCTGGGCCGACCCCAGCAATCAGTGGACACCCGCAGCATGGGGAAGCCTGTCGGACGACGAGCTCTATCAGAAGATTTACGACTACACGAAGGAGTGCTTGGAAGCGATGAACGCCGCCGGAGCCACCCCCGACTTCATCCAGACGGGCAACGAGATCAGCTACGGCATGCTGTGGGGCAAGCAGGGCAGCGGCAACGGCAAGCGGTGCTACACCAACAGCGATGCCAACTGGCCACGCTTCCGACAGCTGCTCTCACAGGCGGGGAAAGCCTGTCGAGAAGTATGCCCGGAGGCGCGCATCATCATCCACACTGAGCGCGCCGGCAACTGGTCGACGACGCGCGGTATCTATGAACGTCTCTCCACCGTCGACTACGACATCATCGGACTGAGCTACTATCCCGAGTGGCACAACAGCATCTCCGTGCTGAAGACAACGGTGCAGAATTGCCACAACACTTATCCTGAAAAAGACGTGATGATCGTGGAGACTGGCTACTACAACAACTGGTATCCGCAGAATGCCACCTACAACTTCACTTCCACCTGGCCCGCCTCGGCCGCAGGGCAGAAGAAGTTCCTCGACGACCTCGTGGCAGCCACGAAAGACCTCGACTACGTGACGGGCCTGCTCTACTGGTTCCCCGAGGAGAATCCCTACAACAACCGCGTCTATGAGCCTTGGTACAACCACGGGCTGTTCGACCCCTCGACAGGCCGCGCCACCGACGCGCTGTTCTCGCTGAAAGCCTTCCTCCCCTCTCAACCCTCATCTCTCACCTCTCACCTCTCGCCCCTCACCCCTCACCCCTCGCCCACCTACGACCTACAGGGGCGACGCGTCGCCAACAGCCACCAGAGGCACGGCGTCTATATCACCGACAGTCGGAAGACAGCCGTCAGATAGTTTACCAGAAATCTACCAACGAGGTGGTCGGCGCAGGCTAACGAGGTGGTCAGCGCAGGCTAACGGGGAGGTCGGCGCAGGCTAACGGGAAGGTCAACGCAGTCTAACGGGGTGGTGGTTAGTAAAAAATTCTCTGAAAAAAAAGTTGCGAATGTACCTACACCCTACACCTTTTTGCCTATCTGTTTGATAAAGAGTGCTTTAGGCGAAATTTTACCTACACCTTTCCTACACCTTTCCTACACTTTTCATACACTTTTCATACACTTTTCATACACCTGACTCCCCCCTTCTCTCCTAAAAGGGTGTAGGAAAGGTGTAGGAAAGGTGTAGGTAAATTTTGATTTAAAGTATTGAAAACAAATGATTTAAACAAAAGGTGTAGGTAAATTTCGATTTTATGATTTTTTTCAGAGAATTTTTTCATTCTCACCTGTGGCAAGGCTGTTTGAGATTTGCTGACAAAAGGACAGAGGAAGTACACCCGAGTGTACACTTCCCACACTTGAAACTGTCGGGATGCATAAAGCCTTCCTTCTTGCCGCGGGAGTCGTAGGGCGCAAGCTGCATGGGGCAGACACGGGCGCACTTCTTATAGCGGGTGCAGCGATGGTCTATGTGTACGCTGACGAAAGACTTTGGCAGAGGAGCCTTTCTGGGTGCTGCCCAGGCTGCCAGTGTCCCTATCGGGCAGAAACTGCACCATGTGAGAGGGGCATAGACGAATGACAGTACGATGCCTATAAGGGTTGTGATGAGGATGGTACGCCAAAAGACGCCGCCCATGGTTGCCCAGTCACCCCGTGCATGATAAATGCCAATGCTGAACGAGGTAAAAACGACGCAAAGCACCAGTAGCCTGAACCCGACAGCCGACAGGCGCACGGTGTCTATATCACCGACGGGAAAAAGGTGAAAAAATAAAAAAAGTGAAAAGGCGAAAGGATTCCCCTTTCACCTTTTCACCCTCTCACCTTTTTCTACTTTTTTATTCGTATTCCTCCTCCTCGTCGTCGTCATCCCAGACGCTTCGAGGCTTGTTCCACTTCGCGCCGCCTTCTTCGCCATTTACTTCCGGCGTTTCTTCGTCCGTCGGGACACTTAACGGGGCGCTTAACACTCCCAAAAACGCCTCACAGCACACCGTATGTTGCCAAAGGGCGGGAACCGAATATTCTTTCTTGCTCATAGTGTTCTTGATTCTATGGGCAGCATGGCCGCAGGCGAGAGCCGCCCACAGCCACGCTGCGTAGTTATTACCTTATTACTTTCTTGCCTTTTTGCACATAGATACCCTTCTTTAACGAAGAACGAGGAGTGAACAATGAAGAATCATTCCCATTGTCCACGACACGCCCTTGCAGGTCGTAGATGGCATGTCTGTTGTCTGTGGCATATTGGCTATTGTCCATGATGCCCGTCGGCGTGCCCTCTATTACCACCTGTAGGCGTGCCTCGCCGCCATTGTCAACGCTCTCCCCATCGAGGTCGGCGGGCTTCACGATGAAGGCACGGAACTGGTTCATGCTGATGCCGCCCTCGGACCCCGCACGTGCAAAGCTGCCGTCTTTCCTGAGGAAAGCATAGTAGAGGGTCGATGAAGTCGATTCTATGACACACCGCTTGTAGGTGCCTTGGAAGGTGATGCCGTCGGCCTCCACCATTCCTGCACCGTCGAGGTCTGTGTCGGTCAGGTCGATGGTGCTGAACGGCTCTTCCTTTGCCGCCACGAAGAGGTAGGGCGTGTTGGCCTCTGTGCTGTGTACCTGCTCGAACTCCACGCTACGGCTGCTGCCATTGTAGCCCTTCAGCCGGTAGAATGTTCCCGCCTCGGCGGCCTGTTGTTCGGTCAGGGCTACAGGCAGCACGACGGTGGCCGTCTGTCCGACAGAGTAAAGGGGTGTTGCCACGAGTGTGATGTCCTTCTGCGCATCGCCTCCAGCCACGCTCACGACATCCTCAGCGTAAGGGATAAGTCCCTCGCAACTCACGTCGAGGCGGTAGCTGAGGTTGCGCTGAACCACCTCAAGGCGGTAGTTGCCGTCGGCATCGCTCTTCGCCGCATACTCCACATTGCCCTGGCTGAGTCGCAGGAGGGCACCTTCCACGGGGTTGCCCCTGCCGTCTCTCACCACGCCGCTCAGAACGGGTGCCGACGACTCCACGTCGAGATAGAGCACGGGCAGGTAGTTGTCGGCCCAGCTGTCGGAGAGCGACTTGTTGGAGCCGCGCGTCTGGGCATGGGTCTGGTCGGAGGTCACCTCGAAGTAGGTGTCGCCATAGTCGTCGTAGCTGTCAGACTCGTGGTGGGTGAAGATGCGCAGGTCGCCGCCGTTGTACACGATGGGTGTGGAGAGTTTGGCGCCGAGCATCTCGATGGTGGCCTTGGCCTTGCCGCCGTAGGGCAGCTCTATGTCGGCATCCATCACCTGGGTGAGTCCGTCGGCACTGCCGCTGAGCTTGGCCTCCTGCTCCTCGCCCACATAGAGCTGCAGGTGGGTGTCGAAGGCTTCATAGCTGTAGCCGCGGAAGGCGATGCGCTGTATCTTGTCGCCCACGTGCAGGCCATACTCCTCGAGCATGCTGGCCGTATAGACCATCTCGGCCTCGCCAGTCTTGTTCCTTGTATATACCGGCGGGCAGTGGTACTGTTTCTTGCTGACCTTGCCGATGGTGAGCTGCTGTGCGGCGGCCGTCTCGGCACTGATGGTCACGGCCACGGCGGGCGACGCCACGGTGTAGGTGCCGTCGGTGGTCTGGAAGCGGACGATGGCCTGGTGGGTGCCCACCTCGTGGGGCGTAAAAGAGAACGTGAAGGCGCTGGTGACACCAGCCTTCAGCTGCCTGGCCTCGGCCTCGGCCATCACCTCATCGTCGAAGAGCAGCTGTGCCACATAGCTGCCGGCCTCTTCAGCCACAGAGAGCGTGTTGGTCAGCGAGGCCGTGGCCGTGAAGGGCTGGTTGGTCTCTCCCTCTTCGGGAATGGCGACCTTGCTGAGCAGCCAGTCGTGGGCCACCGTGGCCACGTTGGGGCCACGCAGGTTGTCGATGCGTGCGTTGGTGTATTCCACCACGATGTACTTGTCGCCAGCGGGTATGTCGCTGACGCTGGTGGTGGTCAGTGCGTAGTAGTCGCGTTCGTCGTAGGTCAGCTTGTCGCTGCTCAGGTCGTCAGCGCTGATGGTCTTGGCCAGGGTCAGGTTGTCACGGGTGTCGCCATAGTAGATGTGTACCACCGGCTGGTCCTCACTGTTTTTTCTGGCCACGTCGATGAACAGCTGGTCGCCGTCGGCAAACGTCAGGCGGGGTGACGTCAGGCGGGCCGTCTCGTCGTCGGTGCTTTCCATCCAGAAGTCGTTCAGCTTGCCATCGAACAGCGGACTGATGAAGCGGCACGCGCCGCCGTCGGTCATCACGTTCTTGGGCAGGCCGTCTTCAAAGTTGAGCAGCCAGCGGTCGCCGTCCACGGCCTCGCCGGTGAGGCTGAGCGTGAAGTCGAGACCGTCGCTGCCCTTGATGGTCAGCGTGCCCTGCTTCGTGCCGGCCTCCGTGGCATCCATCGTGACATACACGCGCAGGCTCTGCAGCGGTTGCACACGGCTGTTCTCCTCCACGTCGAAAGTGGTGGAGAAGTCGCCCGTGACGCTCACCTCCTGCAGCCTGATGTCCTTGCCGCCCTGGTTGGAGAGGTTGAACAGTCGCTGTACCTTGCCCTGCGCATAGCCGAAGTCGAGCGTCTGGCCCGGAGTGAAGGCTGCATTGTGCAGGTCGTCGGTGAGGACCATGACGGCCTTGTTGGGCAGCGGGCTGACGCTGATCACCTCAGAGCGGGTGCCTGAGATGCTCTCCACGATGTAGAACGTGTAGGCATCGCGTCCCTCCTGCCAAGTGGCGTTGCCGGTCAGCTCCAGATCCTCGGCATAGCCACCCTTCTCTATCTCTTCATCGTAGTCCTGCGAGAAAAGCTCGGTGTCGGTGGCAGCATCATAGACGGTCAGTTTAAAGCCGCTGATGTCGGTGTCGCCGTCGTTGTCAAGGTCGATGGTGAAGGTCAGGGGGAACAGTCCAGTGCCGTCCACGGCAGGCCGCTCGTCGGCCACCTTCACGCGGTAGAAGCTCAGGCTGCGGCGCAGCTCCACCTCGGCCTTCTCGGCCTCGAAGTTGTCGATGACCACGCAGTTGCCCCTGATGCCGATGTAGCCCTCGTATGGGATAGTCACCTCAGCGTAGTCGTCCTCCGACAGCTCGGGCACCGTGACCTGGATCTTCTCGCCACGCACGTAGCCCGTGGCCGTCTTGCTGACGGCATAGAACTCAATCCAAGCCTCGTCTGCATAGTAAGCCTCCACCTGCAGTGTCACCTTGCCGCTGACGCTGGGCGACACGAGCAGGTCGTAGGTCTCGGTGCCGTCATCCAGCTCCTGATACTTGATGAGCAACGAGCCATTGCCTTCGTAGGCCCAAGAGGAACTCTTACGGGTGTATTCCACCTTGTCCCACGACTCTTCACCCTTATCCACGATGTGTCCCCATCCCGGGCCAGGCACGAAGTCCGGGTCGTAGGTGCTGAAATTGTCCTCGAAGCCCATCAGATAGGGACTCACAGTGTCTGCCCTTCCCTGTATCTTCCACAGGGAAAGCGCTATCAATAAAAAAAGAATCTTTCTCATGTCATATTGAATTTGTCATCTCATCACTTTTCTGAACGTGCCGTCCTTGAGGCGCACAATGCTCATACGGGCATTCCGGCTGCTCTCAATGCGACGCCCTTGCAGGTCGTAGATGGCATGTTTGTTGTTTATCGTGTATTGGCTGTCGTCCATGATGCCCGTAGGTGTCTGCGGAGCCTCAACCAAAGAGATGTTGTCCAAGTGCAGCGAGAGCATGTTGCGGTCGCTCACCAAGTGGAAGCCAAAGAAGTAGTCGCCGCCCGTGTCCGGTGTGAAGGTCAGCTGCTGCGTCTCGTAGTCAGGATTAGTGAATACAGTGACGGGCATCAGCTCCTCGTAGGCCGTATAGTCAGTACCCTGGCCGAACCTCACCTCCAGTTTCTCAGGCCGTGTGGCGGAATAGACGTTCTCGTCGAAGCTCAGTGTGTAGGTTTTGCCTCCCTCCAGTGTGATGGGTGGCGTGATGAGCCATTCGTCGGCATCGAGGTCCATGCTGCACAAATACATCATACACTGGTTGTGCCACTTGGTCCATTCCCAGGTGACGTCATCGCCGTTGGCATCGACAATGGTGAACATCATGACAGACTCTTCGCTGTCGAAGTTCTCGTGATAAGGCACTGCCAGACCATGGCCATAGTGGCAGGCCTCCGACGTGGCGGCCTCTGAGCGGCGGCCGTGGTTCACGGCCTGAACCTCGTAGCGGTAGGGCTGGTAGACTACGTCGCCCAGCAGCTCCTCGAAGCTGGTGTCCTGGATGTTCTTCGTCTGTATGCCGTCGGGCTGGCGTGTGATGGTATAGGAAAGGTTGTCCCTGTCGATGTAGCCTCCATGCACGCTGCCTGTGGGTGCTGTCCACGACAGGGTGGCGCGGCCCGTGGCCTCGTCGATGGTGAGCACCACGTCGGTGGGTGGCAGCGGGGTGTCGTTGCCCACGAACACGGTGATTTTAGCTTCGGGCGACTGCCCCTCGGCATTGCTTACCACCACGCTGACGACAGTCTCGCCGCCCTCGCACTCGTGGGTGAAGGATACCTGCTCTCCGGCCTGTGCCGAACCGCTCTTCACCGTCTGGTCGTCGATGTTGACCACATAGCCGAGCTGGCCTGTGAGAGGTGAGCCGTCGAAGGTCTCTTCCGGTAGGCGGAAGCTGATGGTGCCCGTCTTTGACGCGCCCTCGAACGTGGCAGTCAGGTCGGTGGCGGGAGCCGGGGCCTTGTCGGCGGCAGCGGGCGGCAGCACGCGCAGGGTGAGGAACTCCTCCATGTCGTCGTATTCAGCCAGCTGCGTGGCCGTGGCCGTCTGCAAGTCCACCTCCATCAGCAGCGAGCGCTTGCCGTCGAAGGCCGTCCAGTACATCTTGTTGGTGTGGGCATCCACGGCAGCGGCCTGCCCGTATTTGGGCTTGAAGCCTGTGTTGCCTACAATGGTGACGGCAGCCGTCTCCTTGTCCACGCGGCAGAGGTTGCCGGCGGTGTCGATGGCATAGAGCTGACCCGTGTTGTCGCAGCAGAGTGCATAGAGCTGCTGATTCACGGTGGCTATGGTGGTGCGTTTCATGTTGGGATAGTCCACGATGCCGAGCTGTCGCGTGTCGTGGTTCTCGTTCCAGAAGATGCCATACACCTGGCCCGTGGTGGGATCGACGGCGGTGCCGGCGGTGGTGACCAGCAGATAGTCGCTGCAGATGCCCAGGTTGGTGCGCTGGCCGGTAGCCAGGTCCACCTCGTTGAGCTGGCTGATGGAGATATTGGTGGCGCCGGAGGGGTCGCGCTGGTTCCACACATAGTAGAACTTGTCGCCCACGAACTGTCCGCCGCCGTTGGCGTTCATTGCGCTGTTGATGAGCCAGGGCTCAATGGCATAGCCGCCAGTCTGCTGCATCTGGTAGATGCCCATCGGGGTGAGGCCCTCGAAGTCGTCGGCATCCCACGACTTGCGGTAGTTGATGTTGCCCTGCAGGGTGACGGTGTAGTGCGACTCGCCGCTGGGTTCCACAATCTCCACCGGCTCGCCGGCCGTGAACGTCACCTTATTATTATATGAGGGAATCATCCAGTCGTCCTGGTGCAGGTTGTAGAGCGAGAGGGTGTAGGTCTTGCCCACTTCCAGCTCAGTGAAGTGGCAGTCGATGCGCACGTCGGTGCCCTCGCTGCCTGCAGGAATGTGTATGTCGGGCGTCTCGAAGAAGTCCACGTAGTCGTAGGACTCTTTCGACGAGACGCGCACCTCCAAGGGACCGTAGAAGTCGCCGGCGCTGTTGCTGATGTTGGCGCAGAGCACCACGTGGTTCATGGGTGCCACGCCGTCCTCGATGTTCTCTATGGTCAGGCGGTCCTCGATATAGAGGCTGGCAGGCAGGGGGCCGCCGTCGATGGTGGCAGTGGTCTTGCAGAGGATGTTGCTGTCGCCGTCGCGGAACTCCAGCACATAGTTGTCGCTGCCGGCCAGGTTGCTGGGCAGCTGCAGGTCGAAGCCCACCACCGATTCGCCCTCGCCCTGCACGGCCACGAGGGCTTTCTTTGTGCTGAAGGTGGGCGCGTCGTATTTCATTCCCTTGATGTAGAAATAGAGCGACATGTCGCTGAGATAGTCGCCGCCGTCGTTCTGGAAGGTGACACAGAGGCGATTGGCCTCGCCGGCCTTCAGCGGTGCGGGCTGGCCGTCGGCCTTCAGTGTATTCTCTAAGCTGACGACCGCGAGCTGCGGCTTGCCAAACGACTGGTAGGTGGCCTCCTCGTCGCTGACGGTGACGCGGTACTTGGTGTTTCCTCCTGCGAGCATCTGCACACGATGGGGCTTGGCGAAGTCTTCTTCTGCCACGTAGTACTGCAACAGCAGCTGGTACTGTCCGTCAGTCACCTCGTCGGGGATGCTGAACTTGGTCTTGCCCGAAGAGTAGCCCTCGTTCCACTGCAGCGTGTCCTTCTCGGCCAGTTTGCGGTACAGTATCTGTCCCTGGGCATCGGTGAGCGTCCAGTAGAGCTCGTACTTCAGGTCCTCGGGAGCAGGCGACTCGTTGTAGAGGTTGCTGTAGGTGAGGGTGACGGTCTCGTCCTTGGCCACGGTTGTGTTGAGCTTGCCCAAGCCGTCGCAGACCACATACCAGTCGTACTGCGAGCCGTCCTGCGGCTTCTGCATACCGGCAATCATCACCTGGTGGTACTTGAAGGCGTCGCGGCTCTCCGACCCGCCGACGCCCTGCTCGTCGGGGTCGAGTGCGGCGATGGTGAAGTAGCCGTTGCTCATGCCGCCCCATCCCCAGTTGATGTGGTAGAGGCCGTCGGCATCGATGCCGTCGAGCACGAAGAAGTGGCCTGCATTCTCGCGCGTCACGCCGCCGTAGGGCACTGGGCGTCTGGCCAGCAGCTCGTCGATGAGCGTCTGCTCATAGTCGGCCACGGGGGTGTAGTCGCGCTGCAGACAGCGCATAGCCTTGTCGTAGTTGAAATAGCGGATGAGCGTGGGGCAGACGATGACGTCGTAGGCACCGGTGCCTATCGGGGTGTAGTCGCTCTCGAGGGATGCGCCCACGTTGAAGCACAGCTTGGCCACCTCGGCCTTCTGCTCGGCCGTGGCATGGGAGTCCTTGCCGTAGGAGGGCAGGATGAGGTCCCAGTCGTAGGTGGCGTTGAGGTCGGCGGTGACGGTGGTCTTGGCGGTCTCGGTCTGATACTCCACGGTGCCGTGGCTCGTGTCGGGCCAGCGGTGATAGCGCATCACCTGTGCCAAGGCCGTGGCCACGCAGCCCGTGGGACAGACACCGCTGTAGGTCTCCTCGTAGTCGCGGTCGTAATAAGAGATGTAGGGGCAGAGGTTGTTGTAGGGTGCCTCCTGGTCCCACTCGGTGTCGCCCAACAGGGGCTGCACGGGTGTCGCAGCCTTGCGCGGGGCGTGCATCCGTGCTTCGGGGTGGCTGGCCATGTAGCGCAGCTGGCGCTCGTACTGGCCCAGCCACCAGCGCATGTTCTCCGGCATACGTTGGGTGTCGAACGTGCCGCTGTCGGCATAGCCCAGGATCTGGGGTGCGCGGTCGTCGCCGCTGACGATGACATAGCCTGCGGCCTGCCCCCGGTTGAAGGCATAGTAGAGACTGTTTCCTTGCCCGCCCCCTGCGGCATGGGCGAGGGTGAGCTGTGTGGCAGACGGTGCCTTGCGCATCTGCCCCCTGGCCTCGGCCTTGGCGCAGAAGTTCCGGGCAATGGCCCTTGCTTGCTGTCGGCCAATAGGCGAAGCGACGGCCTGCACCGCTGCGAGGAGCAATGCCACGGCCATGATAAAGGTTTGTTTCTTCATAAACTTAGCAGTTTTTAGAGGTTAATAAATAAAATCGGCTGCAAAGCTACGAAAAAAAAGGAAGTCCCCGTGAACAAAGGACTTCCGAAAACCTACGCATTCAAGAATAGGTAGTAGTTTACGCCTCTTCAGGGCGTTTCTTGTCGCGCTGGCGGGCCATTTTCAGGTAGGCCGAAGGCGATATGCCAGTGAAATTCCTGAAGGTAGTGACGAAGTTGGCATACGACTTGAAGCCCACGCCCTGGGCGATGGTCTCGATGGTGAAGCCGCCATAGCGTGCCTGGTCCGACAGTCGGCGGCACACCTCTTTCACGCGACACTCGTTGACCAGCGTGCGGAAGTTCTTTCCCGTCTTCTCGTTGATCACGACGGAGAGGTAGTTGGCGTTGGTGCCGATGTGTTCGGCCAGCATGGCCTGTGTGAAACCATCCTGGCAAATGAGCGAGGTGTCGGCAAGGGCCTCCTTGACGCGTGCCAGCAGGAGGTCTTTGGCCTCTTCGCTCAGAGGATGGTGCTTCGGCGCTTCGGAGGCGCGAGGGGGCGAGGGGGCGTTTTTCGAGGGTGCGGGGGTACGAGGGTGCGAGGGAGTTTTTCGAGGAGTGAGGAGTGTGGAGTGAGGAGTGAGATTAGCTTCGGGCTCAGAACTATTCTCACTCCACGCTCCACACTCCTCGCTCCTCGAAAAACCACGATTACCATTCTCGTCCCCCCGTACCTCCGTACCCTCGTCCCCACGAAGGATTTCCGCACCCTCGCCCCCTCGCGCCATCGTACCTCCTGCCTCTTCTTTCCCCGAAGCCAGTTGTTTGTTCTGTTCCCGGAGGGTCTGCTCGGTACGCAGCAGCTCCTCGTTCTTCTCGAAGAGCGTCCTGATATAGCGTTTCTGCCTCAGATAACTCTTCAGAATGAGAAACAGGGCGACGGCAGACAGCACGGCCACGGCCACGACAATGGCCAGCAGACGGAGCACGCGGAGCCTGTCGGCCCGTTCCGACTCCACCTGTGCGCTGACCTCCTCTATTTGCTTGAGGAAGCGCGAGCGGTCCACCTTCTGCAGGTTGCTGCGGCTGACAAAGGCATCCTTCAGTTTCAGGTATTCGTAGTTGCAGCTGTCGGCCCGTTGCGTGTCGCCCATGCCGAGGTAGAGATCCGAGAGCGTCTCGTATGCGTCGATCAGGATGTCGTCGGCATCGTAGCTTGCAGCCTTCCCGATGATGGTGTGCAGACAGTCGATGGCTTCCCTGCCCTTTCCCATGACGACGAGCAGGTCGGCCATCTCGCTGCGTGCCATCAGCTCCATGCGCTCACGGTTGGGTATGGGCTGGTCTGTCAGGGCAAGCATCTCGCGGTAGGCCGCCATTGCTTCTTCGTAGCGTCCCTGATGAAACGCCTGAAGCCCCCTGATCATGCTGCGCGTGTAGCCCAGCAGCGGGATGGTGTCGGGAATGTCGAGATGCTGGAAAGTGCGGATGTCGCTGGCCACCATTCGGATGGAGTCTTTTTCCATCGATGCCATGTTGAACATGCTATACACCACCACGTCCCACTGCTTCATGCCGATGGCCTCGCGGAAGGCACGCCGCAGGTTGTCCATGATGAAGGACTTGTACTGCCCGTCGGTGACATACTTGTTGTTGAAGTTGTAGAGCGCGCCGATATTCAGATACGCACGGGGCAGCAGGTCGGGCAGGTTTCCGCGGCGTGCCACCTCCATCGAGCGCGCAAACTGTCTGTAGGCTTTCTCCATGTCCGAATAATAGGTGACGTAGAGATAGCCTATGCTGTTGAGGGCCTTGGCATACTGCCGCAGCCCTTCCGGCGCAAGGTCATTCTCGTGCTCCAGGCGGTCGGCTACCAGTCTGAAGCAGACCATCGCGCTGTCCTCGCAGTTGTCTGCCGAGAGGTAGGCTGTGCCGCGCCGCAGCAGCGAGTCTGTCGGGAGTCGGGTCAGGCGCAAGTAGGCGGACTTGTCATAGCGGCCACTTCCGGCGAAAACAGCCTGTAAGCTACAGACTGCCATCAGCAAGAGTAGTATCGTGTTTCTTTTCATGATTGGAATTTTGCGGAAAAGCGCAGAGAAGCCGTGACGGTATTCTGAATAACCACCGTCGCCTCCTACTTGGACGCTGCAAATGTACGAAGTTTATTCCGAACGGCCATGCTTTTTCGGAGAAAACAACAAAAAATCGTCTTTTTCACCTGCGACGGGGCGGCTCTCCAAAGAAAAGAATCCAGAAAATTAGCTTCGGGGCTCAGAACTATTCTCACTCCACGCTCCACACTCCTCGCTCCTCGAAAAACCACGATTACCATTCTCGTACCCTCGTACCTCGCACCCTCGTGGGGCGGTGTATATGTGGGCGCAGCCAAGCCCGATAGGTCTGACTCGCAACAGCCCGACAGGTGAGGAACGCAATAGCCCGATAGGTGAGATTAGCAACAGCCCGACAGGTGCGACCCCGTAGGCGCTCCCCACCCCAAAGCTACCCTCTCCCTTTGGAGAGGGGCTGGGGGTGAGGCCGGGCAGAGAAACTTTTTATTCTCACCTGCGGCAAGGCGGTTTGAGATTTGCGGCAAATGAGGCCGAGATTTGCCGCAAATGAGGCGGTGATTTGCGGCAAATGACGGGGTGATTTGCCGCAAATCTCAAAGCAAGTTTTTTGTAATCTTCGAGGAGCGAGGAGGGAGGAGGGTTTTCTTCGAGGAGGGAGGAGGGGGGCTTCGAGGAGGGAGGAGCGAGGAGGGAGGAGGGAGAATAGTTCTGAGCCCGAAGCATATCTCGCTCCTCACTCCACCCTCCACCCTCCTCGAAAACACTCACTCCACCCTCCTCGAAAACACTCACTCCACCCTCCTCCCTCCTCCCTCCTCGAAAACACTCCCTCCTCGCTCCTCGAAAATCAGCTGGCCTATCGCTTGTCGGCGATGCCGAACTCGGCCCACCGTTCCTGCGGATAGTAGCCCTTGAGGGTCTTTTTCTTCTCGGCGAAAGCCTCCTTGACGCGCACGAGCATCTCGTTCATGCGCTTCACCTTCGGCGTCAGCTCCTCGCGCAGGCGATCGACTTCGGCATTGGCTGCCACCAGATTGTTCAGGACCTTCTCCATCTCATCCACTTCGTCGGCTGACACTCCGCCGCCAGTCTCACTGAGGTGCTTGCGCAGTCCCCCTACGAGGTTGCGGCTTTTCTCGATTTGCAGTTCTACTGTCTTTGACATAATTACTTCGTTTTTAAGTGATACTTTTGTTTGAAATCAATGGCAAAATTAACGAAAATATTCGATTTTGCGAATGCTTCCCATAGCTACTTTTTCGATTTTTTAAGACGGAAGAAGGTCTCTGTTTAAGGAGTTTTTAGTAATTTTGCAGCCGATTTCAAAAACAATGCAACAGCTTGGTAGAGCTTATCACTCCAAAGATTTTATGCAACAGAAGAATGTATCTAAAAGAGTGACGGCCACCATCCTGTCGATGTCGCTGCTCACCGTGATGGCCGGAGCCGCCATCGCCCCCGCGCTGGGCATCATCAAGGCTCACTTCTCCGAGGCAGGCGACCTGCTGGTGCAACTCATCGTGAGTATGCCGGCCCTGCTTATCATCGTCACCAACCTCTTTTTCCTCTCCATCAGCCGACTGCTGCGCACGCGGGCCATCGCCACCATGGGCCTGTTGCTCTACGTGGTGGCCGGAGCGGGCTGTTTCTTTGTCGATGACATCTATGTGCTGCTCGTGCTGCGCGCCCTCTTAGGCATCAGCGTCGGCCTCATCATGCCACTCTCCACGGGGCTGCTGGCCTACTACTTCCCTCCCGAAGAGCAGGCTCGGCTGATGGGTCTCTCGGCGGCGATGAACCAGATGGGCGGTGTCGTGGCGACGCTCTTGGCCGGCCTGCTGGCCACCATCGAGTGGCGCTATGCCTTCCTGGTCTATCTCATGGGGCTGATTGCCGTGGCAATGGTGTGGCTGTGGCTGCCCGACGAGCAATTAGGATCGGCCAACAAGCGCGGCATCCCCTTCGAGCCGCGCCAGCTCCTGAAGTTCCATCCCTCGGTGGTGGGGATGCTCCTGCTGATGATGATTTTCTTCATCTACCCAACGAACTTTGCCATTGTCACCCACCAGCAGACGACCCTCTCCGACGAGGCCATCACGATGATCATGGTGGGACTGGATGTCGTGGCCTTCTTCGTGGGTCTGGTCTTCGGCAGTCTGATGCACACGTTCCGCCGCCCGATGAAATACTTCGCGCCTGTGTTTTTCCTGCTGGGCTACCTGTTCCTGGCCCTGCCCCAATTGTCAATTGTCAATTGTGAATTGTCAATTATCAATTGTGAATTGTCAATCATCATCGGCTCGGCCTTCATCGGCATTGCCAATGGCGTGGGTGTGCCCTATCTGAATACGATTGCGAGCATCAAGGGCGGCCGCAACTCGGCCACCACCGTCATGCCGCTGCTCTCCGCCGCCCTCTATCTGGGGCAGTTCGTCTCGCCCTTGGTCGTCATGCCGCTGTCGCGGATGCTCTTCGGCACGACCGACCTTACGGCTCCCTACAAGGTGGGCATCCTGCTGTGTCTGCTGTTCCTGCTCCAGGTATGGGCTACTCGTCACTTCCAGAGCCTGCCGCCGGAGAAAGGGTGAGGGGGAGAGGAGTATTTTCGAGGAGTGTGGAGCGAGGAGGGAGGAGCGAGAATAGTTCTGAGCCCG
>Ga0310695_10005734_pt1 | contig 21348 bp, 16 predicted proteins | sample RumenRJG_04DNA_FD_203882 | JGI IMG/M metagenome (GOLD analysis project Ga0310695, IMG submission 203882) | Bovine rumen microbial communities from Lethbridge, Alberta, Canada - RJG_04 (v2) (version 2) | ecosystem: Host-associated > Mammals > Digestive system > Stomach > Rumen | place: Canada...
GCTCGCCCTTCTTGCCCACAGTCACCTTGCGTTCCACCTTCTTAATTTCAATTGTTCCCATAGTGATTTTAATGTTTAATTTTTAATGGTTAATGTTTAGAATTGAGGTTCAAGCGGTAGCAAATTTTTCACTTTTCACTATTCACTTTTCCCTTAATGAGTGTTTCGGCGTTTCTCTTTCAGCGAGCCGGCGTTTTGCTGTCAGCGATACGGCGTGTTGCTCATTTTTGACAATGCAAAGGTACGAAGAATATCAACGCAAAACAATAGTTTCCCCCGACTATTTTTAGGAAAATGCAAAATATTTTCAGTGGTTTATTGCAGCCTGAGTGGCTACCCCTAACACACTAACACCCTAACGCCCTCACATTAGCGGTGTGTAGTTGTTAGGTGGATATTAAATTTATATTATATATTATATATATTATAATATATATAATATATAATATAAATATATAAAGTGATAGCATTCCAATGTTATATTCCAAGAATTCAAATGTGAGTGTGTTAGGGCGTTAGGGCGTTAGGGCGTTAGTAGTCGATTTATTTGAAATAAGTGGCCTGTTTAGGATCTCTAAACAGGCCACTTGTATTTTTCAGAATGTCACCGCATTCTTTGTGGGTCCAACCTTGATCACGGCGTTGGCATTGAACTCGAAACTGCGTCCGAAAGTGTATTCACCACTGTCCTCATCTTCCTGAGCTTCGAAGTACTGAATGCTGTCGCCTATCTTCACGCCTACCCAGAAAGCTTCGCCATAATCATCTGATACGCTGATATAGAGCGTGGTTCCTGTAGCCACCTGAATACCCTCGCTGTCGATGGCACCATAATAAGCCTGACTCTGTGAGGTTACGCGATACTCCTCGTCATCATAGAAAGCCTTGATGGTGACGTTGGCGCCACTATTCACATCTTCAAAGGTGACAGAAACTGTTACGTTGGCATCGGGCATCGTGAAACTGCCGTAAGTACCGTCCATCGTGACAGGGACGTTGCTGCCCTTGGAATCAGCAGCACTTACTGCCTTGATCTTCTTTCCTGATGGCACAGCCACGCTGAAGTGTACGGTTTCGCCAGCAGCGTAGTAGTGTCCTCCCTCGAAAACGATGTTGGCGCCGTCTGCGCGGTGGGCTGCTACTGCTTCTGCCTTAATGGTCAGCTTACTGGCATCTTCAGGCACATGAACCTGAGCATAATAGCCGTAACGATCCAGTCCCTCACCATAAATCACGAAAGGAGCTCTCTCACCCTTGTTGTTGATGGCAACCGAAGGCTTGAAGCCGTTGTCAGCATTGGCAAACAGATAGACATATTCACCAGGAATGGCCTTCTCCGTGGGAACACCATAATAGATATCCTTGTCGGTATAAACCTGGGCATTCTTGATATGTGCACCCAGTTCACTTTCTACAGCGATTTTCTCCTTGAAGTCGAGTGTTATCTCCACGTCCTGCTCAGGCATGGTGAATACCACGTAGGCACGACTCTTACATTCAGGAACAACGCCATCGATGTTGGCCGTGGCGCCTGCCAGATAGTAGTCATCCTTGGTATAGAAAGACGCTACCACCTTATCGCCACCAATAGCGCTTTCAGGAAGATTGTTGGGCTCGTAGCCCTCTGGGACCTCGGTGTTGATAAAGTCCGTGTTCTTCCATGTAATCTTGCAGCGCTTATGTTGTGTGCCGTTGATGCGCAGCGTCACGTCGGCTGTTACGTCCTGATAGTTGGGACGCACAGTCACTTTATAGACATTGTTGACTGTAGAGCGCTCAAAATAGCATCCTTCAGTGGCGCTCAGGTCCTGCCAGTCGCTATCGCCCATTTTATATTCCACCTTGTCGATGGTGTAGGCCTCTGGCGTGCGAAGGTAGCAGTCGAAGTATGTGTATTTCTTTTCTGCGCTGACGCCAAACAGTTCGATGCCCTCTTCCTGATTCTCAAGTAAGAGTGTATGACCATCGGCAGCCAGTTTCTGCTGTACGGCGTAAGCTACCACCACAGCGAAAGGTTTGCTGGGGACGGGCACTTTCAGCGTAACCTGCTGCACATTTCCTTCAGCGCCAGCTGGAAACTCGGGCATATACACCTTGTCGCCCACATGCACGTGGATATGCTCCATGTGATAGTCGGCAAATTCTCCCATAAGGATTTCTCCAGGCGTCAGCGTCAGGGTGATGGAGTCGCCAGGGTTGAATTTCTCTCCCTGCTCAATGCCGCTAATTGTTCCAATAAAATCAGGGGTAAGGTTTGTTACTTCTGTGGCCGTGATATCGACCTTTTTAGATTCATTACTCTCGTCAGAGTCCGAACATGATGCAAGTGTGGTACAAATCATCACCACAGTTGCCAATAGATACTTTAGTTTCATCTTTTTTGATATTATCAGTAAAAACAATCTAGTTGCGTGCAAAGGTACTTCTTTTCTTGTAAACAGCCAATGATAAAGTGAATTTTTTTTCAATTATTCCTATGCCCTTTCAAATAATCTTTGTACCTTTGTGCGCTTGAATAAAAATACATATAATAATGAAGAAAAAATTAATCACTTTCCTTTTAACCATCATCGCTATCAGTGCTAATGCGCAATGTAAATACTGCAACACTTACGAGGATTTCATTGCAGACCGTTGGCAAGAACTTGACACAATCTACTGCGACAGTCATAGTAAAACACGACAACTGTGGTGGGGCGGCAATGATTATAAACTGACGACAGGAGATAAGGCTACCAACAAGATTCTGAAGAAAAAAGCCTTCGCTGTGATGAGAGGCGATACGCTATATGTTAACTGTCGTAATTTAAGATATGAAAACACCTGTTTTGGCAACGGATATACGAAAGCGATGCGCATAGGTCAGCGTAGTTTGCTTTTTGTTAATAAAATAATAGGTAGTGAAGCTCAAGGCAATGTCATGAGGTCACAGTTCTTGTTTGGTGTCATTGGAAGTATGATAACAGCCAGTGAACAGATGGAACAGCAAGTGTGTTATGTCATTTCCTTTGGTGCTAACAACAATGGAGAGATTAGTATTCGTCTGATAGATGACAGACTGGTAGAACAAATGATAACTGATGCCCATCATTACGATCTGTATGATGAATTCTATGCTGAAAAAGACCCGGAGAAACGTCTTTTGGCTAAGCATGTAATCCCTATTTTGGAAAAGGCAGGACTATTCTCTCAATACTTAAAGAAACAACATTAAGCTCAAACATATCAACCAATGAAAAAATACCTTCTTTTTACAATAGTAGTTACCACGATGGTAAGCTGTGCTCCTAGGGTAACATCTGAGATGCTGACAAATGACTTTCAGGCGCAACCAACAAACAAAGTCATGATCTATGGCCCAAAAGACAATGTGCCAGAAACAGCTAAAGCCATAGGTCAGGTGACAGTTGACGGAAAGAATACCTCATTAAGAAAACAATATACTAGAGCCATCGACCTTGCTGTAAAAGAGACTGCACGTAAGGGTGGAAATGTATTGGTGGTTGATAATCGTGAACTCAAGGAGAACCGTCTGAAGGGTACGATAGCCTATACAAACGAAAAGATTATCGACTCCCTGACGCTCTCGGCCTATCGTGTAAGCCAATTACAGCATATGCCTCTATCCAAGAAGCCCACAGATGTAAAGCAGATGGACGAAAAAGAACAGCAGGAAATAGCCCAACAACAGGAAACGACAAGGGTCGCAGAGGAGGAAAAGCTAAAGACCGTCTATCTGAAGTGTGACTCCATCTACAATGCTGATCCTGAGGCTTATTTTGGTTTGTTAAATGAATCAGATGATAAAACGGATAATAATAAGTCAGAGAAAAAGTCTCGCGGTGGTATGATAAAAGTCGGTATTGGACCTGAGTGGAATACTTCGAAAGTATATTATGAAGGTAGTAACTATTTATCGTATATTCGAGGTAATGCCGTTTCCCTGTCTGTAACGAGTACGGAAGGAAAAGCGTATGGTTTTGGATTTGATTTATATGGAAGTATAACTGAAGCAGACATCCCTTCATATAAATATAGTAGCTATGAAAAATATGATCTGACACTTTTATATCTTGGACCAAGTGCCGTGTTTGGTGGTCATATTACGGATAGGTTACGTATGGATATTGTTGTAAGTACGGGTGTTGCCTACTTTCAGGACAATGATTATACACAGATAGGAATTGGCTTAAAATCAGCCTTGGGTCTGGAGTATATGGTGTCAAAGAATGCAGGTATAGGTTTGGATTTATTGGGGATTACCTCTATCTTTGGTAACCCAAGTGGTGCCCGACTACCTAAGGATGAGTCCTATGGCTATCAGCAACTGGGTCTCATGCTATCCGGCCGATTCCACTTCTAAAAAAAAGTAGTCCGCAGGCTCTGCTGAGCTTGCGGATTTCATTTTTTATGATTCTACACTTTCTCTTTTTCTTACTTCAAAAACATCTTTGCATTCTTGCAGATGTACATTGCCTCGATGGCTGCTACAGCCTCAACGGCCAGTGAAATAAATGTCAACGTCATAATCTTTCCCTTTCTCTAACTTTTTAATACTTAATATGTTATCCTGTCTTTACTGTTACAGCTCCTCTCTTTGGAACTCTGTTATCCTTTTGACGATGCAAAGGTACGGCACTTTCTGATACGTTGTATCTCTTTGGTGCTATTTTCGACAGAAAAAGTTATTTTATTTGACGCTTGTCAACACTTTGACATAGGTCAAAACAAGAGAAATACCAAATTTATTCGTTCATTTCAGAAAAAGTACGTATATTTGCAGCCTTAACAGGAAACCAATGGACGAACAGACAAGTAAAATCAGGAAGGACTATCTGCGCTACCTGCGCCTGCAGCGCAGCGTGTCGCCGAATACGTTGGAGGCGTATGCCCTCGACCTGGATAAGTTGCTTGTCTTTCTGGGTCATGAGGGGAAACGGGTGACGGATGTGGAGTTGTCGGACCTGCAGACCTTTGCTGCCGGACTGCACGACGTGGGTATAGGTCCGCGCTCACAATGCCGCATACTGAGTGGGGTACGCTCGTTCTATCGATTCCTGGTGATGGATGGCTATATGGATAACGACCCCACCGAACTGCTGGAGTCGCCTGTGCTGGGCGAACATCTGCCTGAGTTTCTGACGCCTCAGGAGGTGGATCAGCTCAAAGACAGCATAGACTTGTCAAAACCTGAGGGCCACAGAAACAGGGCTATTATCGAGGTGCTCTTCTCCTGCGGACTGCGTGTGTCGGAGCTGGTGAACCTGAAATGGTCGCAACTTTATGCCGACGAGCGCTATCTGCGTATCCTGGGCAAGGGTTCCAAGGAGCGTCTGGTGCCAATCTCAAATACGGCCCTGAGGGAGATAGAGAACTATCTGCCCTGGCGCAACTCGCTGAAGATAAAGCCTGGCGAGGAGGATTATGTCTTCCTGAACCGCCGAGGGGCACACCTGACGCGTGTGATGGTGCTCATCATGCTGAAGACACAGGCCGAGGAGGCTGGCATCAAGAAAACCATCTCGCCCCACACCCTACGCCACTCCTTTGCTACGGCGCTATTGGAAGGTGGTGCCGACCTGCGTGTCATTCAGGCCCTGCTGGGACATGAGAGCATTGGCACTACGGAGATATACACCCACATGTCCATGCAGACCCTGCGTGACGAGGTGCTTAATCATCATCCAAGAAATATTATTCATTAATCATATCTATTAAAAGACCATTAACTATGATGACCAAGAAATGTTTGCTGACTGCCCTGATGGCTGTTTTCGCGCTGGGTATCCATGCGCAGGTCGAGGCTCCTAAAGACACACCCCAGTTGGAGTTTGCCTTGCAACTGAAGGTGACGCTGGGTGAGACCTTTGGTATCAACAATACGCAACATGGGCGTCGCACGGTGATTCCTATCACAGGCGGCACGTTTGAGGGCCCTGGTATCAAGGGTACGATTATCAGTGGCGGTGCCGACTATCAGTTGGCTAATGCCGACGGACGTACGGAGCTGGAGGCTATCTACTGTATCAAGACGGATGACGGCGTGTATATCCATGTGCGTAATCGTGGTATCATTGCCAACACCAAGGATGCCGACGGCAAGCCTTCGTTCTATTTCCGCTGTGCCCCTCAGTTTGAGGCGCCTGCCGATAGTAAGTATGGCTGGCTGAACAACTCGCTGTTCCTCTGTGCTCCCTCGTTCTCGCAGGGCTTCAACGGCATAGTGCTGAATGTATGGCGCGTAAAATAAAATAAAAATAAGATAATGAAAAAGTTTTTGATGACACTCGCAGCTCTCGTTTGCTGCGTCATGACAACGGCGGTGTTTACCGCCTGTGGCGACGAAGATACGCCCACTACGTACAGGTATCAGATTGCATTGGACAAGAGAAGTAGTCAATACGTTGACCAGGTCCTCTATAACGCAATGGAAGAGAAGGAAGTGCTGGATGCGCTCAATCAGGCCATCAAGTACGACGGCACGGTGTACACGCACTATTCTGAGAAGCAGGATGACCTGATGAAAGCTGCCTGTGAGGCTGTGAAGAAGGCGTATGCCGACAAGGTGCCCAATAGTATCTATATGAAGTTCGACCTCTATCGTATTGACAGTGAGGCTGGACAATCGGAGATGGCTGAGATTATCGGTTCTTACGAACTGGGGCAGGCGCTTACCAAACCTTATGTGACTTATTCTATCGTCACCAACCACGACGAGGCCTACAAGGCGCTGAAGACAAAGCAGGCTTCGCTCGATACAAAGGTTTATGAGGCCACTTTTAACACGCTGAAAACGCTGGTGGGTCTGCACACTGTAGTGACCGACACGCTTTCCTCTGGTGCCATCTCTACCAAGTATTATGACCTGCACTCTGTTTTCGAGGATCATTTCAAGGATATGTTTGGTAATCTGTATCTAGATTCTGAAAATGGCAGCAACACGATTATCAGCTATTGTGACTCTGTGGCTGACAGTCATGCCAACGATACGCTGACTGTTGAGGCTGTCGTAGCTATCCAGAAGACAAATTTCCTCACCAACGAATGTGCCGATGTATGGCGTAAGACTTTCCAGTCTAACTATCATAAATAAGTAATTGGATTTCAAAAAACAAAGTGGCCTGTCTGGGAATTCCCAAACAGGCCACTTGCTGTTTATTGTGTTTCTAGTCCATGAGGTCTTCCTCTTCCTCAGGTCTGTCTTCCTCGATAACCAGGTTGTCGATGATGAAGTTCTGGCGCTCCATGGTATTCTTACCCATGTAGTACTCCAGTAGTTTCTGCACCTGGTCGGTCTTATGCAGGGTGACCTGTTCCAAACGGATGTCAGGACCAATGAAGCCTGCAAACTCCTCAGGTGATATCTCGCCAAGACCTTTGAATCGGGTGATCTCAGGATCAGGACCTAACTCGCGGATGGCATTCACGCGCTCTTCCTCGCTATAGCAGTAGCGTACGATGAAGTCGCTCTTCTTGCCTTTGGCATCTTCTGCAGCCAGCACCTGCTTGTTGCGAATCTTGGTGCGACGGTTGCGCACACGGAACAGTGGCGTCTGCAGCACATAGACATGGCCCTCACGAATCAGTTCTGGGAAAAACTGCAGGAAGAAGGTGATAATCAGCAGGCGGATATGCATACCGTCCACATCGGCATCGGTAGCCACAATCACCTTATTATATCTCAGCGTGTCCATGCCCTCCTCAATGTCAAGGGCTGCCTGGAGCAAATTGAACTCCTCGTTCTCATAGACCACCTTTTTCGTCAGGCCAAAGGTGTTCAGGGGCTTTCCTCGCAGAGAGAAGACGGCCTGGGTGTTCACGTCGCGACTCTTGGTGATAGAACCACTGGCAGAGTCACCCTCAGTAATAAAGATGCTTGATTCCTCCTTGCGGTCGTTCTTGATATCGCTGTAGTGGATGCGACAGTCGCGCAACTTACGGTTGTGGAGGTTGGCTTTCTTGGCACGCTCACGCGCCAGTTTGGTGACGCCAGCCATCGCCTTGCGCTCTTTCTCGCTCTCCTGGATTTTCTGCATCATCACCTCTGCCACATCAGCATTTTTATGCAGGTAGTTGTCCACCTCTGTCTTGATAAAGTCGCCCACATACTTGTTGATGCTTGGTGGGGCAGGATGTTCGGCATCGACCTGTGCTGGCATTGGTGCCATGGTGAGAGAACCGAGCTTAATCTTCGTCTGACTCTCGAACATCGGTTCCTCTACGTTCAGGGCGATAGCAGCCACGATACCAGTGCGGATATCGCCATACTCGAAGTTCTTCTGGAAGAACTCCTTGATGGTCTTGGCGATATGTTCCTTGAAGGCACTCTGGTGTGTACCGCCTTGCGTGGTGTGCTGACCATTAACGAAAGAGTAATACTCCTCGCCATACTGGTTGGCATGGGTGAACGCTATCTCGATATCCTCGCCCTGCAAGTGAATGATAGGGTAGAGGGCTTCAGCGCTCATACGGTCTTTCAGCAGGTCTTCCAGTCCACGACGACTAAGGATGCGTCGGCCATTGTACATGATGGCCAGTCCTGTGTTCAGGTAGGTATAGTTGCGGAGCATGTTCTCCACAATATCATTGTGGAACTGGTAGTTGATAAACAACGTGTTATCGGGCTCGAAGTAGATATATGTACCGTTCTCGTCGTCGGTGGGTTCTGTGGTGTCTGTCACCAGCTTACCTTTTTCAAAGGTAGCCTTGCGCACCTGTCCGTCACGATAGGAGTGTACCTCGAAGTGGCTGCTCAGCGCGTTGACGGCTTTCACACCGACACCATTCAGACCGATAGACTTCTTAAAGGCTTTCGAGTCGTACTTACCACCCGTGTTCAGCACGCTGACGGCTTCAATCATCTTACCTTGAGGGATGCCTCGGCCATAGTCGCGCACAGAGACGCGGAGGTTGTCGTCCACATTAATCTCAATGCGGTCGCCAGCCTTCATCTTGAACTCGTCGATAGAGTTGTCGATAACTTCCTTCAGCAACACGTAGATACCGTCTTCTGCCAATGAGCCATCGCCCAGTCTACCGATATACATACCAGGACGCAGGCGGATATGCTCCGTACCGCTCAGAGTTCTGATATTATCATCATTATAATCAACGGTAGAACCGTCGACCACTGTTGTGAGGTTGTTTTCTTCTGCCATTATAGTTGCTTTTTATAACACCTGCGGCGTTTATGCTGTTCGTGATCGAAGTACATCCACTGGCTCTGTACCTTGCCATTGGTTTCCATCTCCACGTGTGTCTCGCCCCATTTGAAGCCGTACTTCTGATAGATGGGGATGAGGTCGTAGAACAGGAGGGCGTTGGCACCCTTGGCACGATATTCTGGAAGTACACCAATAAGCAGACAGTCTACAACGTCGGTCTTCTTGAACTTCAGGGCACGGATGATGTGCCACCAGCCAAAAGGCCAGAGACGGCCGTTGCGGCATTTCTGCAAAGCCTTGGTCAGCGAGGGAATGGTGATACCCACGCCGATACAGTCGTGGTTGGGTGTGTTCCAGTCCTCGATGACGCAGATCAGATCCAGTTCAATGAACTTAAAGTACATATCCACATACTCGTCTATCTGTTTCTCCGACATCTGAGAGTAACCGTAAAGGTGACCGAAGGTCTTGTTGATAACCTCGAAGACACGATGACCATATTTCTCAGGACCGAAGATGTCCTGTTTGGTCAACTTCCTGACGTGCAGGTTGTAGCGCTCCATGGTCAGCTCTGCCACGCGTTTCATCTTTTCGGGCATTCCGCTCTCAGGTACAAAGACCTTATACTCAACGTAGTCGTTATCTTTCTCGTAGCCCTCCATCTGCTCCATCAGACGGGGATAGTATTCATAATTATACAGGGTAGCCATGGTGCCGAGCTGGTCGAAACCGTAAGTTAGCATACCCTCGGGATCCATATCTGTGAAGCCCAACGGACCGATGATTTCCTTCATGCCCTTTTGTTTACCGTATTCCTCTACGGCATTCAGCAAGGCACGCATCACCTCTGCATCGTCAATGAGGTCCAGCCAGCCGAAGCGGACGCAAGGGCGCTGCCACTGTTCGTTGTATCTGTGATTGATGATAGCTGCCACACGACCTACAACTTTTCCGTCGCGATAAGCCAGAAAATATTCTGCCTCACAGAAATCAAAGGCCGAGTTCTTGTCACGACTCAGCGTATTCACTTCATCTCTGTACAGATTGGGCGCATCAAATTGATTTCCACGATACAGATCATAATGCAACTGAATAAAGGTGTCTAGACCGCGCTTGTCGGTCACACGCTTAATCTCTATAGATGACATTTTTACGGTTTTTTGTTAAATAATGCACAAAGGTAGCAATTTTTCGTGATATATCAACATAAAAAAAGGATTTTTAGCAACTTTTCTTGCCATTTCAAGATTATTTATTATCTTTGCACGCAGAAATTCTAATTTTAACAACAAACCTATAGCGTAATGAAAACCAAGAACCTATTGACTGCAGCTGTAGCGCTGCTCATGGCTGGTGCCGCACAGGCTCAGACCAACACATGGACTTCGTATTCCTTCGTTGAAGCACAGGGTGGCGTTCAGTTGACCTCTACCAATGCTCCAATGGACAAACTGATTACACCTACGGCAGCTCTGTCGTTTGGTCATTATTTCACACCCGTTGTCGGTGCTCGTCTGCACGTCAACGCATGGCAGTCGAAGAGTGGCCTGGCAGCTACCGAGCAGTATTACAAATGGAAGTATGTGACTCCAGATCTGGATCTGTTGGTGAATCTGACCAATCTCTTTGGCAAAGGTTCTGACCACGCCCTGAACGTGATCCTGTTGGGTGGTGTCGGTTTGAACTATGCATGGGACAATGATGAGTTGAAGGATTTGAACTTGCCTGCTAACACAATGCCTCTGGCATGGGATAAGAATCGTCTGGGTCACAACCTGCGTGCCGGTCTGCGTCTGGAGACCAATCAGGCTAAGCCCTTTGGCGTGTCGCTGGAAGTTAATGCCAACTCACTGGACGACCGTTTCAATTCAAAGACCAATGATGCAGACGACTGGATGTTCACCGCTATGCTGGGTCTGAACTTCCGTTTCGGTCATAAGAAGGCAGCTCCACGCTATGTGACCAAGACCATCGAGGTGATTGATACCTTCGAGGTTGACGAGCCTATTACCATCAAGGTGAAGGAGAAGCAGCCAAAGACTAAGACAGAGACCAAGCACATGAAGATGAACGAGGCTATCTTCTTCAAGATTCGTGAGAGCGACGCCAATGCTGCCAGCGGTATTGATGAGGCTATCAAGAAGGTGGCTGAGCTGATGAAGTGCAGCGACGACGCAATGTTTACCGTTACGGGTTATGCTGATAAGGGTACTGGCTCTGCTAAGATGAATAAGAAATATGCTAAGCAGCGTGCTGACGATGTTGCTAAGAAGCTGGTTGAGCAGTACGGACTGGATGCTAAGCGCCTGAAGACCGACTCAAAGGGTGACACCGTTCAGCCTTTCGAGGAGAACGATAAGAACCGTTGTGTCATCGTGACTGGTGAGGGTACCTTCCGCATCACAACCACTGAGATGGTTGAGGTAGAGGTTGAGAAGCAGAGCACCAAGAAAGTGCAGAAGACCAAGACCCGCGAGGTGCAGATTCAGGAAGAAATCAAGTAATATATTTTCTTAGAGGTGCTGACAGATGATCAGCACCTTTTTTTCTTCTGTGAGGGTGGTAGCGAAGATATAGTCGTTGCCACCCTCACTTAGTTTCAGGCGTTTGCGGAGGTCGGCAACGGACATGGGAAAATTGCGTACGGCGATATTGGCCTGACGGATATCTTTCAGCGCTTGCTTCAACTCTTGTTTGTTCATCGAGGTGACTGCGGTGACGCGGAATTTCCTTCCTGGGAAATCTGCGATGGCCTGGTCTGAGGCAAACAGGTGACTGTTGGGTGCCAACTGGCTAACCTCGAATGCCTGTTCTATCTCAGCAAAACAGCCAGCCTTCATGATAGAGGCATTGGGCTCGTAGAGGTAGATGAGAGATGAATGATGAGAGATATGGTTAGAACTGATGGACGATGGGTGGTATGAGAATACGGAGTCGTCGTTGACGCAATACACGGTGGGGGGCTCCGCTGGTTGCTGTTGCATCACGATAAGCAGTTCCTTGCACTCGTTTTGTACAGAGACGATGTGTACTTCCTTGATATACTGTTCTCCCAGGTCGCTGATAGCTTTATGCCAGTCGAGCATGGGCGATAGCTTCAGCATCACCACATCAGCCTTCTGAAGCAGTTCGTCTTTGATTTCCAATACATTGGGTGTGCAGTCGCTGATGCCGTAGGTGCGTGCGCCATGATGATCCCTGCGTGCAGGGTCCATGAAAATCATGGAGACATGATCAAGGCGATGGAGCACCTCCAGTCCGTCCTCATTAAGACACTTAGCTTTAGGTGCCAGGATCTTCATGTTGGCCGACGATATAGCAAACAACTCACTATTCCTCTCCACATAAGTCGCCTCGTCAAATGCCTCACTCATAAAAGCGAAATCCACCCCGAATCCCCCAGTTAGATCCACCAGGGTCTTAGGTGATGGGTGACTGCTGCATATTCTTGCTTTATACCTCGCCGTCTGTTCGCTGGAGCATTGCTCCATATTCAGGTGAGGCGGATAAAGAATGCCGTCGAGAGCTGCCCATGAGGGCAACTTCCGACGGGCTGTCTGTCTGCCCGCAATCTGCCGAATCGCTGCGTCAAGATCTACGTCCTTGTCGCGACACCCTTTGAGTGCCAGCTGACGGATATCGGCATCGAGGTTCTGCTCGATGAAATTACGGGTTTTATCGTTCATTTACTTCAAAATCACTTTACGGCCGTTAATGATGTAAAGACCCTTTGAGGGGTTCTGTACACGACGACCCTGCAGGTCGAAAATCTTCTTTTCCGTTGACAGGTTAATGTCCTGAATGCCTGAGGGATCGTAGATGGCCAGTGTCACCTTCACAGAGAGCATCTTGATATGGTTGGCAGCAGCACCGAAAGTCACGCTGTTGGCCAGTCCTGTCCATGTGTAGCCATCGATGGCGCCACCACCATTCAGGAGCAATAGTTCCTTACTGCTATCCTTGGTGACAAACTCCAGTTTCACCATCTCGCCACTGCCAGACTCCACTTTCAGTTCATTACCACCATACATGCGGATCTGTTCGCTGTTGCAGTACATATTAGCGCTGGAACCAGCAGAGTAGGTGATGGTGATACCGTTTTCTGTACCAGTCATCGATGACTCACCATTGCTGGGCTTGGAACCATTCCAGCTGACGCCAAAGAACGTGTTGTTTAGCGCAATCTCACCATCTACGGGAGGTTCGTCGCCACCAGTCTCGATGACATACGTAGCCGTTGTCGTGGTGCTATACATACCATCCAGATAGGCCACAGCCTTGATGGTGGTGGTCTCCGTCAGATTAATGCCGTCGGCGGTGTAGCGTGTACTGTTGACAGATGGTTCTGTGCCGTCGAGTGTGTAGTAGATACTAGCCCCTGTTGTGGTGCATGAAAGCGTTACGTTCACCGCATTCTTATATGTGCCAGCCATGGGCGAGAACACAGGATCTTCCACACGATTGGGGTCGGGCGGTATGATGGTACCGCCAGTGCCGTTATAGTTGTCATAGCTGAACGCCACCTCTTTCTTGCTGCCCCATACGTAATCCTCCAGACCGGGATAATCTACAAACGGGTTGCGGTTGCCCTGCACTTCCTGTACGGCATTGTTGCGAGCCGTCTCAACAGCATCTACAGGGTCGTTTTTGGACCAGCGCATCATCATATCCATGCACCAGGCATCTAGCCCCTGATACTTGTCTGATGAGAAGACCTGCGTGGCACTACCAGCTGTCCAACCCGTGAAACGGTCTTCGTAGCAGGTTACCATGTAGAAATAGATACGTGCGATATCACCTTTGATCTCATCGTTAGGCTCAAAGACAGTTCCAGAATAACCGGATGTCTTACAAGAGCCGAGCTTTGAGTAACCGTTGTCTGAGGTGTAAGTGGCATTACCCACCTCACCGAATGGATAGCTGCTGCGACGATTATTCACGTAGCAGTCGGTAGGCAGCACATGTACGATGTCCGACTTCATGGGGTTTGACTTCGAGAACCAACTCTGTGGCACGCTGTGCTCACGGTTCCACCCAGCCCCTTCACTGGCGTTGCCGTTGCGGTCGTCCCAAGTATAGTTCGTAGCGTTTGAGTACCAGTCGCGCAACTTACCATCAGCACGTGTGTCTGTCTTATGATAGGCCTCTATCAGACCGTCATAGCCTATATCGGTATGATTCTTGATGATATTGAAGAAAGCCGTTTTAAGGGCTGCTCCTTTCTTGCCATCGGCAGATTGATAGTAAGTACCTGAATTATTAGGTCCTTGTGCCCATACACTGGTCACGACAAGTGCCAGTAAGAGCATGAGAGTTGAGGTTACTTTTTTCATTGTATTTTATTTAACGATAAACTTTCTTTCGTTCTTGATATACATCCCTTTCGTGGGTTGAGCTACACGGCGCCCCTGAAGGTCGTAGATGGTTGAGGTTTGAAACTTGGGGTCTGAGGTGTGTTGGGTGATGCCCGATTGTGCTGCTACCGTGATTTTTACACCTGAAATCTGGATGTGCTTATTGGCATTTGACTCAGGCCAACTGCTGGTATAGGTCGATGTAAACACGACCTCTTGGGCCTGTCCCCGCCAGGTGTTGCCATCCATCTGTCCCACCAGCGGAATCAGTTCCTTATCCTCAGCCTTTGCTGGAATGGTAAACTCGATGGATGTAATCTCGCTCTGGTGAGCCTTGAAAGTGAGCACATTCTTATTGTACAGACGAATATGTGTGGAGTCGCAATACATCCTGCTACCCTCAATGCCGTAGGCAAAAGTGACGTCCACGCCATTCTGGCTGAATGTCAGTGGCACACGCGTATAGTAGTTACGCATATTCTTGTTGGCCGTCCAGTCCACGCCAAAAGTCTTCTCGTTCAGACTGATTATCGTATTGGTAGCCGTGATAGTATCCTTCAGGGGTTCCCCTCCATAGCGGAACGCCGTTTCCTTTTTGTCGCCCCAGATATAGTCCTCCAGACCTGGATAATCCACAAACGGGTTGCGGTTGCCCTGAAGTTGATAGCAAGCCTCGTTGCGGTCTATCTCCTTCTGGCTCACAGGGTCCTGCTTGGCCCAGCGCATCAGCATGTCGAAAGCCCATTGGGCAAAGGGTTGGTAGCCATCTGTAGAAAGCGAGTCGAACATCGGACTGGTCCATGTGCCCACGGTATCCTCGTAGCAGGTAGCCATGTAGAAATAGATACGCGCCAGGTCGCCCTTGTACTCGTCGTTGGGTTCAAACACGCGCGATTTCTTCGCATCGGCACCCATATATTCAGCCCAACCGGGAGTGCCACATCCGCCTTTCTTGCTCTGCTTACTGAATCCGTTGGCTGATTGCCAGTCAATCTTCGATGCATCCGTAATCTCACCATAGGCGTTATTCGAGCGCTTATTATTCACCGTGCCGTCAGTGGGGATCACGTGGACGATATCTGAATACATCGGTTTCACGTCCTTATAGGTCAGTCCGCTACTGGTCCTCTCCTTGGGGTTAAACCAACTCTTAGGCATGGAGTGCTCACGCTGGAAACCACTGACACCTTCTATGGAGTTTTTGTGCAAGGGGAAATCTATCCTGTAGTGCGAGATATCTGAATACATATCCCAGATGATGAGGCTGTCGCCCATAGGTCGGGCATCCGAGAACTGATAGGCATGCCACAGTGAGTCGTAGTCCACTACACTGGGCGTACGGATTATCTCATGGAGCGCCGTCTTCAGTGCCGCACCATTCTTGCCGTCAGCCTTCTGATAGTAATGTCCTGTGTTGGCAGGTGCCTGTGCACTCGCCATTCCCGCCATCATCCAGATAAGCGAAAAAGCAAAAAGATTCTTTCTCATCAGCATAGTGTCAGATTTTGATGCAAATGTAAGCAATTATTCTCATATAAAGAAACAAATCTGCAAAAAACTAGAATTTTACAAGGTATTTGAAACATAAACGAAAATAATTTCTGGAAAAAAGTTCTACCTTTGCACGCAAATATGATATTAAAACTATAAAAAACTATTTTGCAATGTTCAAATTTACCAAAACCTTTTCATGTCTGACCTTGTCGGCACTCTGTCTTTCGCCCCTTGTATCGGAAGCACAGATATCAACCAACAAGGATAAGTTTCTTGGAAATATCACGACCCGCTATCAGATGGATGCAGGTGGTGGTGTTCCCGCCTATTATAAACTTTGGAATCAGGTGACGCCTGAGAACGAGTCGAAGTGGGGCTCTGTAGAAGGCACCCGCAATAAGTACAATTGGGGATGTGACACTCCTTTCAACTATGCCAAGAACCACAACTTCACCTACAAGTTCCATGCGCTGGTATGGGGCTCACAGTATCCTGACAAATGGTTCAATACCAACCTCTCTGTTACTGACCGCTTTATCGCTATCGAGAACTGGTATAATCAGGTGAAGAAGAAGTACAACCACCTGCCTATGATCGATGTGGTCAATGAGGCCATCGATGGTCACCAGGATGGTAACCCCCTGATGAAAGAGTCGTTGGGTGGTGGCGGTAAGACGGGCTACGACTGGCTGATCAAGGCTTTCGAGATGGCGGGAGAACGTTTCCCTAACTCTATTCTGATTTACAACGACTTCAATACTTTCCAATGGAACACTGACCAGTTTATCACGCTGGTACAGGCTATCCGCGATGGTGGTGCGCCAATCGATGCCTATGGCTGTCAGAGTCATGACCTGAAAGGATTCGGAAATTTGCCAGCTGTAGACAAGAAGATTCAGAATGCCCTGTTGATGCCTATGTATATCACGGAGTATGATATTCAGGAAGAGGACGATCAGAAGCAATTGAACGACTACAAGAATCAGATTCCTTATCTCTGGGAGAGAGACTATTGTGCCGGCATCACCCTTTGGGGCTATGTCTATGGTGCCACTTGGAATGAAGGAACTTCTGGTATCTATAAGAATGGACAGGAGCGTGCTGCTATGACTTGGCTGAAGGAGTATATGGCTACCGATGCCGCTAAGAATGCCAAGAGTCCGTTCCCTGGCATGAAAAAGCGTGTTGGTGTATATATCAAGGCTAAGGACTTCAAGATGGCCAAGGGTGATACGCAGTCTATCAAGGTTCGCACCTTTATCACCGATGATGCTAAGTCCGAGAAGGCTGATATCGCCATCGACTCTGTGCTGCTCTATGACGGTAGTACGCTCGTCGCCAAGATGACCGAGGAACCTTATATTGCTGAGTACACTGGCAAGACGGCTGGCACACGCACATTGAAGGCTGTGGCCTATACCAACGACGGAAAGACCTATGAACGTACTTCACGCATCTCTGTACTGTCTTCTACCGTTAAGCGTGAGCCCTACAATGGTGAGGCTGTCTCCCTGCCTGGTGTCATCAATGCCGCTGAGTTCGACAAGGGTGCTTCTGGCGTGACCTATAGCAATGCACCATTCAACTATAGCACACGTGCCTCCAGCTCTGCCACGAAGGCCGACGGATGGATGGAATATACCGTTGACGTGAAAGAGACGGGCATCTATCAGTTTGATGCCGAGGTGGCTGCTGTCAAGACGGGTGGCGCCTTCCATATCTCTGAGTATGGACTCGATGACCTCACCTTCTACACCAGTATTATTGAAGTGCCTGCTACGGGTGCTACCGATAACTTCCAGCAGTTGCACGGCGTGTTCAGAAAAGAGCTTACTGCTGGTCGCCACACGCTTTGCCTGAATACCGACAAGGCTGGCTTTTATATCCGTAATATCAGCATCACTCCTTATGCAGAGGACAAGACAATGACCTGCACCGTGACGCGCACACCTACTACTGTGCAGGTGGGTGAGAAAACCACTATCAAAGTCACTGCTTCCTCGAAAACCAGCACCATTGCCCAGGTGAATGTTTATGCCAACGGCCTTCTTATCGGCACGCTGACCGAGGCTCCCTATACGTTGGAGTATGTGCCTACAGTCTATGGTAAACAGCAAATCACGGCTATTGCTATCGATGCTGATGGTAAGTCGAAGACTTCAACGGCTCAGGTGCTCACCGTTAATCCTAAGCGCGAGCCTTATGCCAGCGGTATCTCTATCCCTGGTACATTGCAGGCCGAGAACTTTGATGTTGGTGGCGAGGGCTATTCTTATCACGATACCAGCACGGCCAACGAAGGTGATGCCAACTTCCGTACCAATGATGGTGTGGATGTGGTAAAGGGTAACAACGGTAAGGCTATTGGCTATACAGAGGCTGATGAGTGGATGGAATATACCGTCAATGTGAAAGAGACTGGTAAATATACCTGCGAGGCTGTTGTCTCTTCTGGCGTGACAGGCTCAAAATTCATTATCCAGCGTGTCTTGGGCAGCTCAAAGACGCTACTTGCCACCATCAATGTGCCGCAGACGGGCAATAGCGATTGGGGTACGTATAAATCAGTGACACAGGATATTTCTACCACCCTGTCTGCAGGTGAACATGTGTTACGCATCACCATCAAGGGTAAGCAGTGTAATATCGATAAGCTTATCTTCACCCTGAAACAGAGCACGGGCATTCATGATATCGAGGCTGATAGTCAGTCGGCACCTATCTATAACCTGAGGGGTCAGAAGGTGTCTGAGGGCTATAAGGGCTTCGTTATCCGCAACGGCCGTAAGGTTCTGAAGCGATAAGACACCTGCACGGATGATATAATCTGATGGACAAGATAAAAACCAAACGGGTATTCGTTTTCAAGAGGTTACCTCTGAAAAAGGACTATTATGCAATCTGCTTGTTTGGATTTATCTTGTCCATCAGACCTTTAAATGCCGTAGAGACCAACCATGAGTCCATCCATGCCGCCCAACAAAAGGAGTTGCTCTACGTTCCCTTTTTTATCTGGTATGGCATAGAGTGGCTGGTACTTTACCTTAAATATCGCGATGCCAACAAGGCCTACTTCCATATCCGTTTTGAGGAAGAGGCCTATGCCCATCAGTCAGACCTAAGCTATCTGAATACCAGGAAGCATTACCGCTATAAATAACCCTTCCCAAGACCGGAAATTACTGGATATAATCTGACAAAAAGCGCTACAGAGGATTTGTATCACAATTTCCCGATATCGTTTGACGAGCAAATTGTAAGTGAAGGAATTCTATATGAAATAAAAGGAAATTCTACTGCGTTCGTAGCTCCAGGTTATATTAATGGAGTCAAAGGAATGTATACGATAGGAATAAATAATCAAAATGGTGTAATCTTCCACCGTTGTTTTTATTCGATGGATAGATTCTCATCCTTTAGATTGTCGAAATAAAAACATGTAGATTGAAAAAAAATACTTATTTTTGCACAAAAAAATGGATATAGTCTTTTCTGATAATAAACAAGCCTCTGCACAACTTACATATGTAGGTGGACTTAAAAGTATTGAATTCGAGATTAATGTTCGTTCGGATTGTTTCGAATTTGAAACTCGAGCTTCTTTTTTAGATAGTGCTCTTTTAGAATTTCGTAAGGAATTGAATGCTATGTATGTATTGATGTGTCAACACATAGTTCTATCTTCCGAGGATGGTCTATTCCGAATAGAAATATCTGCAACGGAAAGTGGAAAATTGAATTGCTCCTTAAATATTAAAGGTATTTATGGCTCAGTTAATGCGAATTTGAAACTAGAGGAAGATTTGTCATATATACCAGAGAGAATATGTCAGATTGATGAAGTCTTGAATAATCTATTTGATTATAATGATGATAAAGATGAAAATCTTAAAGTCTTGTGGAACTCGAATATGAATATTGAACTCTCTGAGATGAAGAATAGTGACAATAAAAAAATGATATTTCTTTTGGTCTCTCCATTCTATAAGATATCTAGAGATATTGAAATTACAAAAGAAGAAGAAAAGGATTTGTATGATCAATTTAAAAAGTTTGGTGAGGATAAAGAAGAGGTATCTTTTTTTTCTTTAGGTGAATTCGCAGATTTTGTATTGCGTTGTAGAGATGGATCTATATGGGTAAATGGTTCTATATGTGATTACCAATATCCTTATAATAGTATTGATTTCAATGTTCCATGTAACCTCAAGGTTCAAGGAATGAATTGAAGAGAATAGCTTGATGTAGCCCCTGAATGTTATCATCAACATAAAGGGGTTACTTCTTTTTGATGATATGGAAATCATTTTTTATAACCTAGGACCATTGAGCTAAATGTCTTTTGCAAAAAAGTATTAAAGGGGCAGAAAGTATTTTGTGTATTTTCGGGGAGTTTTAATGATAAAAAGATATGGACAAGAATATTGATGAATTGCAAAAAATGGCATTCGATGCTGTTAGTCAAGACAAAATGGACTTGGCAATAGCAAGATTTCGGGAGGTGTTATCTATAGACCCTTGTCGTGAGATGGCATGGATGGCACTTTATGATATCTATTTGTATACAGATATACCGTCGGCTTTTCACGTATTAGAGACTGTGCATGCCCTGATGCCAACAGATTTTAATGTGTTAAATAAAATGGCTAGCTTTTATCTGCGTGTTAAGAATGACAAAGATAAAGCAAAAGAGTATTATGATTTGTTACTGGAAAACTATCCGAATGATGCAAGGACATATTATAATATTGGAGGCGATTTGCTTACTATAGATCATCCAAAGGCAATGGAGATGCTCCATCGCGCCATAGAACTTGATGAGAGTTATATTCTTCCATATATTACATTGGCTGTTCAATATGAAAGGGCAAAAGAATATCAGAAGGCATATGACCTACTAAAGAAAGGCTATCAGAAGGGTGATGATTCAAAGCCTGGAAGAGGGAGTCGTTATGAATTGAAATACCATATGAAGAGAATTGAGAAGAAACTGGATGGTCAATAATCTACGTAGACTTATAGAAGAAGTGTTGAGCTTTCGCCTCAAGTTAATAATATTGTGAAATACAGAGTGGTTTCAATGAGGAATGGACTATAGTTCATTGTTTTGAAATGCAATTCAAATTGCGTATAGTCGCACAGTTGTTGGGGTGTAGACGCACAATCGTTTGGGTATAGGCAAACGGAAGAAAGATAACGTTTCTCTCCCTGTTGACACACAATATGTCTTACCCTGAAAAACGTTGAATCAAAAACAACGTTTAAAATGGAGAAAACAGAAGATTTCGATTTGTTGTATTTACAAACACTTGCGCAGAATCAGAAATTAGCAAAAC
>Ga0310695_10005737_pt1 | contig 21343 bp, 13 predicted proteins | sample RumenRJG_04DNA_FD_203882 | JGI IMG/M metagenome (GOLD analysis project Ga0310695, IMG submission 203882) | Bovine rumen microbial communities from Lethbridge, Alberta, Canada - RJG_04 (v2) (version 2) | ecosystem: Host-associated > Mammals > Digestive system > Stomach > Rumen | place: Canada...
GGTTCACCTGCAGCGTGTCGAGCATCTTGCGGCAGGCATTCTGCATGACGGGGGTGTTGCTCGTCGTGATGGCGCCGCTGGGCCAGTCGCTCAAGTAGGCGGTAATCCACATGCCGCGTTGCTCCCGCTTGGGCACTGTGTCGGCAGTTGCCGTGACAAAACTGGCGGCAAACGCCGCCAGTAATGCTATCAGGATGAATCTTTTCTTCATTGATGTCAGTCTTTAACCTTTAACCTCTAACCTTTAACCTAGAACAGATTGGTCAGGCGTGGATTGATGCACACGCCCAGAATCTTGTCCTTATTGCCGTTGAAGTTATACACCTTGCCGTCGTTGGGATTGAAGTAGTACAAGCCCGTGGTGTAGGTCTTCTCGGTCGTGGCGGCCCGGAAGCCGAAGTAGACATAGTGGGTCTGGGCATCAACAGCGAACTGCGTGGTGTATACACCCTCGGCATCGGTCGTGTTGATCGGGTCGGCCTCCATGGAGATGAAGTTGATGTACTTGTCATAGGTCACCGTGGCGTTCTCGGCCGGGATGGCATACTGGGTGAAGCCCACGCCCGGCGTGGTGCCCTTGGTCATCCACACATACAGGTAGCCCAGGTCCTCGTCCAGCGTGAAGGCGCGGGGTTGGGTGGTCTCAAGTACGATGGGATGGGGGATGGGCACACCGGTACCGGTCTTGCCGATGTCACTCGGGCGGAAGCGGTAGATGCCGTTGCCTGAGTAGTTCTTGCCCCACCAGAACATGCCGGTGCGGTCGAGGTACAGGCCCGTGTGGATAGCACCGTAGGCGATACCCTGGCCATAGTAACTCAACTGGTTGTTGACCACATAGTAGCCGGCGGTACTGTTGAAGTTGGTCTGCTCGGTCTCGCCGCGTGCACTGAGCGGCATGGTGCGGATACCCGTGTTGCGGTCGGTGTAGTAGAGCGTGGTGCCGTCAGTGCAACCCTGGAACGGGTCGTTGAAGGCGGGACCGCCCACATTGGTGACCATCACATTGGTGGTCAAGCCATCAGCGCTCATCACGGTAATCTTGCCGTCGCCCAGGTTGCCGGCTTCGTCATTGATGTAGTAGTACTGCTTGCCGCAGTCCAGGATATAGATGTTGTCCTGCTCGATGGTGGCGCTGTCGGTCACTGTCTTCTCGGTGGCGAACACCAGCGTGGTGGGCATGTTACCCGAACTAACACCCATGTCGAACGGCAGGTTCTTGGTGCCGGCGGGCAGTTGCGCGAGGTCCACCAGTTTCACGGCCATGATGTTGCCGCCCTGGGTAGCGTAGTAAAGCGTGGGGGCGGGAATCGACGAGCCCACCTGCACATTGACATAACTGTCCTCCAGACGGCGGTTCTCGCCGTTGATGTCAAACCATGTCTGCAGCGTGATGCGCTGCGAGCCGATGTTGCTGAAGGTCAACTTGCCGGGGTTGTCAATCGAGCCGTCGTCGTGGCTGTAGCCCTCAAAGGTCGAGATGATGTTGCCCTGGCTGTCACGCGTGCCGTCGGGGAATGTCCACACATATTTGCAGGTCAGGTTCTCGGGGTTGGGCAACTCGATGTCGAGGCTCACATTCACATCGTTGATGACTACGGGCGTCGCGCTCTGCTCGGCAACGCTCAGCAGCGGGGCGATGTCGTAGATGAGCAGCGGATAGGTGCGGCTGCCCACACCGTCGACGGTCAAGGTCACCTGATAGATGCCCGCTGTGGCATACTTGTGCGAGGGGTTCATCTCGGTCGAGGTCGTGCCGTCGCCGAAGTCCCACATCACGCTTCCCGACTTGGACGAGGTGTTGGTGAACTCGATGGTCGACACCACATAGAAGTCGAGACCATAGCGGTCGTCATCCACCCGATAGGTGAAATCCACATCCTTGGTGGGGAAGTTGTCATAGTCGGGCGTCTTATCGATACACGACACCGCCATCATCACCATCACAAGAATGAATGCTATTTTATTGAAAGTCTTCATCTTTTTTCAATTTTGAGCGTTAACCATTAACTGTTAACTAATTGAGTGTCACTTCTTTATTATCGGTAGTCACGCCCACTTTGCCGTCGGTGTCATACACCCGGAATTGGGGCTCCAGGAAATAGGTGCGGTTGAAGTTCACCGTGTAGGCTTTGTCTGCCGTGTTGTAGATCCACGATGTGAAGGGTATCGTCTCGAGCATGCTCTTGAAGTAGGGCATGTACTGGCGGCGCACCGTGGTAATCTTGCCACCCGTGTCATCGCTGTAGCGGCTGAACAGCCAGAACGCCGACTGGTAGACCGGCTGCACATTCACTCCCGATGGAGCCTCGCTCTCGCTGGCAATCTCGTGGTAGTTGGCCGAGCCGTCGTCGCCTACTGTGATGTAGTAGTAATGGTCCACTTCATCGGTGGTGAACCAGGCGTTGGACTTGTCGTCGGTCGTCGTGTCGGTCGGGAAGTCGATGCCGTACTGGGCATTCAACTGCTCAAACAGTTCGATGGGGAAATTGTACTTGATGTAGACATTGCGCAGGTCGTTGTAGTAGGTGCTGTCCTTGGTCAACGCGTTGACCATGTAGGCCATGAACTCGTCCTTGAAGGTCGAGGGATAGTAACTGTCGAACTTCTCCTGGTCCCACTCCTCGGGATTCACCCAACTCACGGGCGCCAGGGTGCGCGAGGTGGGGAAACTGTCGGTCAGCACATACTCGTAGCCGTCCCACTCGGCCTTGCTGTGGGGGTAGGAGGCCACCATCTGGCTGGAGCGCACCGTGTCGGTCAGCGAGTAATTCTTGGTATAGGCCAGCGATGTGGTCAACTTACTGGTCGCCGTGGCGGTCTGTTCGCGCTTGATCAGGCACCACACCTCGCTGTGGTCAATCGCTTTCTCGCTGGTGGTGTAGTATTTGCCCTTGAAGGTGGCATAGCGGCCCGCCTTGACCACCGTGGAACCTTGTTCCCAGTCTACCGTGGGCAACACTTGGCCGAGTTCACCGTTGTCGGCAAACGGGTCATGTATCGCACACGAGGCGGTGAGCAATGCCAGCATAGCCATCAGGCCATATATTTTGTATCGTTTCATGATTGTTGTCAACTATAAATTATTAACTGTTAACTGTTAACTACTCTTGCGTCAGCGAGGAAACTTCGCCATAGTTGTGGGCCCAGTTCATGGGCTCCTGTAACCACTTGTAGTTCTTGTAGGCGCCCAGGCGCTCAAGTTCGGCACGGTTGTATTTCTCCTCGGTCTCCGGGTCGTAGTTGATGCGCTGGATCCAGGTGTTCTCCTTCTGCTCCTCGGTCAAGCCGTCGATCCAGTAGGCTGCATACAGGTTGTAGGGCCTGCGCAGGGTGGGATAGACGATTTCCTGGTTGTCACCGATGCCGTAGTGGTTGCGGTTGTTACTGTAGTGGTAACGGCGCATGTCGGTCCACTGCTCAGGCTGCAGGTACATGGCGATGTACTTCTGCTGCATCAGGTCGCTCAGCGAGAATTCGCTGGGATTGAAGAACCAGTGCTTGTTGCCGCGGTCGGTCACCTTGTGCACGGCGACATTCTTGCCCTTGTAGTAGTCCTCGTTGTCGAGGAATGCTGCAATCTGGGCATTCCAGTACTCGGCAGGCTGGAAACCGGGCTTGCCGCCGGCGACAGAGTTGCCGGGATACTTGTTGTCGGTGCTGGCATTGTAGTTCTCGTTGGGATAGTTGCGCAGGAAGGCGTCGAGATGGCGCTGGATGTTCCACTGGGTGGCCTCCTTGGCCAGGGCGCACGCCTCGGTCTTCTTGCCCATCCAGTACATGGCCTCGGCCTTGATGAAGTACAATTCCTCCATCGTGAAGATGGGGTTGTAGGCATCGGCGGCGCCGGCATAGGCGCCCATGTACAGGTTGGGATAGTTGGCAATCTTGTAGGATGTACCCATGCCGATGTTGTTCTCCAGGTAACGCATCTTGATGCGCTCACTGGCCACCGACGGGCTCGCGGGCCCCGTGCGGGCAATCATCAGCAGGCCACAGCGCGGGTCGTTGGCAAAGCCGTCGTGGGCGCCCTCGGCATTGAACATGCCGCAGGTCATCTCGTTGTCAGGCTTGCTGATACCCATCAGGTCCACCATGAAGAACTTGCTCGGGATAGCGCTGCCCAGCAGGTTGCCGCGCGACTCCCACGAGTTGATGACGGGCTGGGCCACGCTCCACACGGCGTTCTGGGTGCCCGTGCCGCCGTCCCAGTAATAGCGCGGCTCGTTGCCGAACCACGGCTCGCGGCCGCCCTGGTAGTCAAACACATCGCCCTTGCGCCACTGGTTGATGGCAGCGTCGGCAGCGTCGATAATCTTCTGGCACATCGCGGGGCTGCGGTCCACATTGGGGATGTTGCGCAGCAGCAGGCGGGCCTTGACGGCAAGCACCAGGCCTTTCCACTTCTCGAGGTCACCGCCGTAGACGCGGTCCTCGTTGACAGTGATTTCCTGGTTATCGGGATTGTTGACGATGGCGGGATCCTCGTACATGGCAATCAGGTCGTCACACTCCTGCATCATCCAGGCATATACCGAGGCCTGGGTGTCATACTTGGGCGCAATGCTCTGATAGGATTCGCTCTGGGGGATGTCGCCGAAGGCGTCGGTCGTCAATTGGGTGGACATCAACTTGATGGTGCGCCCGATGAGTTCATAGTTGGGCGAGTTGATGGCCTTGGAGTTGTTCACCAGGTTCAGGGTATTCTTGCCGATGTCGTAGAAGTGACGGCGCCACATCGGGTGGCGGTTCATCGTCAGCATCTCCCACTCGCACTTGTAACTGTAGGCACCCACCGAACTCTTGCCGCCGGTGGTGAGCATCTGCGAGAAGTAGGCGTAATACTCACTGTGGTCATAGACAATCTGTTGGGCATAATAGATGATGACGGGCAGACCGTCCTTGGCATCAATCTCGTGGGCCCTATCGGGGTTGACATTATCGTCGAGGATATCGTTGCAACTCACCGATACCAGGCCAACCAACATTAACAATGCAAATAACTTAATCTTTTTCATAATCAGTCGGCCTTTTTAGAATGTTGCTTTAAGTGTGAAATTGAAACTCCGTGTGCTCGGCACATTGTAGTTGTCGATACCGGCACCACCGGTACCACCAGCAGTCGAGGCAAGCACGGCGGGGTCGTTGCCGCGGTACTTGGTCAGCATGAGCAGGTTGCGCGCTGTGGCGGTGAGCGTCAAGCCCTTGATGGGCCAGGTGTGCTTGAAGTGGTTGCCGAAGTCGTAACTCAGCGTCACATAACTCAAGCGGATATAGGAACCGTCCTCGATGAAGTTGGACGATACAGTCGAGTAGTAGGTGTTGATGAAGTAGGAGTCAAGCACGATGGGTGTGGTGTTCTTGACATATGTCGTCGTCCCGTCGGCACTGGGCACGGCCTGCACACCGTTGATGATGTACTCGCGGTTGCGGTAGCGGTCATACAGGCTGCTCATGCCGTTGGTGATCTGGCTGCGGCCCGTGACATTGACTACATCACCGCCCTTGCGTCCGTCGAACAGGAACGACAGCGTCGCGTTCTTGTAGCTCAGCGTGCTGCCGATACCCAGCAGCCAGTCGGGCTCGCGGTTACCGATGTAGAGGCCCTTGGCGGCGTTGATGATGGGATAGCCGTTCACATCACACACGATGTTGCCGTCAGGGTCACGCACATAGTCCTTACCCGAGATACCGGTCGAGGACTCGCCCAGACGGGCAACGGGGAAGATGTCGCCATACTGGGTGCCCTGGATTTCAGTAATGTCGTTAGGCAGGTATTTCACCTTGCTGCGGTTGAACGAGAAGTTGGCGAACGCCGACCAGTTGAAGTCGACAGTCTTGATGAGGTCCTGGTTCAACGATATTTCCATACCGTGGTTCTCCAGGCTGCCCTCGTTGCGGGTCTGCAGGATGGTGCCCGAGGCGGGCGACACGCGCACACTCACAATCTGGTTGTCGACCGTGGTCGAGTAGTAGGCGATGTCCAGGCGCGTCCAGTTGTGGAAGAAACGCAGGTCGGCGCCAATCTCCCACGACTTGGTCATCTCGGGCTCCAGGTCGATGGCGCGCGATGTGGTGGGATCCACGCCGTAGCCGCCGTCGGGGAACAGGGTCCACTGCTTGTAGGTGTCGGTGAACAGGTAGCGTGGACTGTCCTTACCCACCTTGGCCCAGTTGCCGCGCAACTTGCCGTAGCTGAACCAGTCGTTGGACAGGTGGAACAGTTCGCTGAAGATTACACCCGCCGTGATGGAGGGATAGAAGTAGTTGGTCTTGGAAGCCTGCTTGAAGGCCGACGAACCGTCCATACGGCCTGTTACCGACAACTGCGCCATGCCCTTGTAGTCAAAGCGCAACTCGCCGAAGTGGCCATACTTGTTGTACTTGCTGTGGTACAGCGTCGGGTGGTTGGCGATGAGCAGGTCGCCGTTGGTGAAGTCGGTGTTGTTGAAACTGTAGAACTCGCCGCCCAACTGGAAGTGCTCGTTATAGATCGAGGACTCCAGGCCCTTGGTCTCCTTGAACTCGAGACCGTACAGGGCGCTCACCGTGTAGTCCTCGGCAAAGGTGTGCTGATAGGTGGCGAGGAACTGCATGTTCAGCAGCGCGCCGCGCGAGGGCTGGAAACTGTAGGAACCGTAGCGGTCCTGCATGTCCGACAGCTTGTTCTGCACATCCTCGGCATTGGGGTCTACCAGGTCGCCGTCATAGATGCGGGGCACCGTGTAGGAGTCATACATCGAGTAGCTCTTGTCGTAGCCCATCTTGCCGGTGAACACCAGGTTCTTGATGGGCTCGTAACTGATCTGGCCGTTGATGACGAAGCGGTTGCCCTCGGTCTGGCTCCAGTCCATGAAGCGGCCGAAGTAGGGCGACACGGCGCCGTTGATGCGCTCGGTGTCAAGCAGGTTCTCCCAGTGGTCGTAGTAGGCCCACCAATTCACATGGCCCTCCAGCGTGCGATAGTCGCTCATGTCCTTGTTGATACCCCAGTTGTAGATGCTGGACATCGAGTTGCCGAAGCCGCGCGAGGTGCGGTTCATGAAGTTGGCACTCAGGCTGATGGTCACCTTGTCGCTGGGTTTATAGGAGCCCTTGAGCAGCACATTGATCTGCTTGCGGTAGTCCTTGGGCACGATACCCTTGTTGTCGATATACGATACCGAGGCGTAGGACGAGAACCGCTCCGTTCCGCCGCTCACGCTCACATCATACTTCTGCAGGATGCCTGTCTGCAGGAACTCCTTCAGGTTGTTGTAGTAGGTGTCGTTCTCGCTCAGGTAGGGACCCCAGCCGCCGCTGCCCATGTTCTCCTTGTACATGCCCTTGGCACCGGGAATGAAGGTAGACTGGATTTTGGGCAGGCGGGCAGGTACATTCAACTCCAACGAGGCCGAAGCGGTGACTGTGATTTCACCGTTCCTGCCGCCGCTCTTGGTGGTAATCATGATGACACCGTTGGCGCCTTCCTGGCCGTAGAGGGCCGAGGCGGCAGCACCCTTCAGCACGGTGATGTTTTCAATGTCGTTGGGGTTGAGGTCGGCAAGTGTCGATGCACCGCCGCGGATGGCCATACCGTCGACAATCATCAGCGGCTCGTTGCTCTGTGAGTTGTTCATCGACGAGATGGCGCGGATGATGACCTGCGTCGACGAGTTGGGCGAACTGCCGCCGGTGCTTACCTGCAAGCCGGCAATTTTGCCCTGCAGCGAGTTGGCGAAGTTGGTGGAACTGCCAGCGGTCACCTGTTTCTCGTCAAGGGACTGAACGGCAAAGTTCAGTTTCTTCTTCTCTTGGGTCTGGCCCATGGCGGTCACCACGACCTCGCCCAGCACTTGGGAATTCTCGTCAAGGGCGATGTTGACCACCGATTGTCCGGCGCCAATCTTCACGCTCTTGGGATTCATGCCCACATAGCTCACATCGAGCATGTCGCCGTCGTTGGCCTCAATCGAGAAACGGCCGTCAAAGTCGGTCGCCGTGCCGCGCGATGTGCCGTGCACCTTGACCGTCGCGCCGATAATCGGCTCGCCGTCGCTCGACTGCGTTACCACACCTGTCACAATGCGGGCCAGGCCCGGAAGCGACAAGAGGCTTAACAACAGTAGTAGTAGCTGTTTTCTCATTGTTTGATAGTTTTATATGATTAGGTAATAATTGATGTCGAGAATACTGTTATGAAAGACTACAAACTTACACATTATTTTTCAATATTTAAAACCTCGCAACGATTTTAACATTCAAAAATCCGATTTTTTTTGATTTGGTAATAATTTTTCAGCTATTTTTACAGAAAAATGCAAGAAAAACTCGGAGAGTTCCTGACACCCTCCGAGTTCTGTGAGTTTTTTCCTGCTCTTTTACTTGAAGAGATAGGTCGTCACGCTCTCATGGCCCAGGTAGAAGGCTTTGGCCTTGATGACTTGAGGCTGTGTTTTGATGCGCACGGGGGCTGTCCAGCGGGGAGAACCGATGGTGGGCTCGCTGCCGTCGAGGGTGTAGGTCACCATTTCGTCGGGATACTGCGTGTTGATGTGCAGCATGCCGTCGATAACCTTGATGCCCGGAGGACCCACACGGAAGTTGAATCCCTTGCTGCGCAGCAGGGGCAGCTCGCGAGTGCCGATTTTGAGGTTGTACTGGTGGCGTGCCTCGTTATAGGCGCCCAGGTCGGTCAAGTCCTTGCTCCACTCGGGGATGGTGTTCCAGGCTCGCTCGCTCACACCCATCATCTTGGGCAACAACAGGTATTGCACCTCGTCGAACGAGCGCAGGGTCTCGCCCCACAGTTGTGCCTGCACGCCGATGATGTTTTCGGGTTTTTCCAGAGCAGTCTTGCCTGCTGTAGCCGTGGTGATGTCGATGGGGGTGCCGTCGACGGCGGTGCGTGCACTGGCATAGATGTTGGCGGGCAGAGCGCTCCATGCGTCAATCTCGTCAACCTTTCCTCCCCAGTGCAGGCCTTGTTCGTTCTGGTGCCAGCTGTAGCCCATGTCCATGTAGAAATTGGTCACATTAGACAGAATGACGGGGAAGCCGTCGTTGGCCAGGCGATAAGGCACTTCATTGCGGGTACCCACCGTGCTCCATGCATTCACGCCGGCAATGTGAGGCCTCATGGCGTCATTGTAGGCTTGGCCATGGTCCAGTGCCACTTCCTGCCAGCCCTCGATGCGGATTTTGCGGGCCTGGAGCAGTGTGCTGATGCGTTTCAGGTAATAGGCATGCACCTCGTGCTGGTCCTTGAGGCCCTCGCGCTGCATCAGCGCCTGCACATCGGGGCTCTTGTCCCATGCTCCGCGAGCGACTTCGTCACCGCCCAGGTGCACGACCTCGAGCTTCAAGCCGGCCTCCTTGTACATCTTCTGGAGTTCTTCCACCACGCGGTCGATGAAGCGGTACACATCATCGCTTGCCACATTGAGCACATTGTCGTGATAGCTCTGGGCCGATGTGTAGACCGAGGTGTTTTTCTCGTCCCACAGGCGGAACTGCTCGGCGGTGGGGTTGCTCATCGCGCGGTTCTTCATCGCCACAATGGCGGCACGGGCGTGTCCGGGAGTCTCGATTTCAGGGATGATGCGCACACCGCGGGACCAGGCATAACGCAGCAGGTCGATGAACTCGGCTCGTGTGATGTAGCCGTTGGCGCTTTGCTTGAGGTCATCGGGATTGCCGTTGCCGTCAAAGATCTGGGCGAGAAAGCCCTTCTCATCGAGCGTGGCACCGCGTCGCGCGGCCACCTGTGTCAACTCGGGGAAACCGGGAATCTCCAGGCGCCAGGCCTCGTCATCGGTGAAATGGAACTGCAGGTAGTTTATCTTGTAATAGGCCATGAGGTCGATGACCCGCTTGAGCTGGGCAGGGCCTGTGACATAGTTGCGCGCGATGTCGAGCATGAGACCTCGATAGCCCAGGTCGGGCCAGTCGATGACAAAGCAGTTCTGCAGGCGGTGGCCCTTGCTGTGGTCCAGGGCCGACATCAAGGTCATTACACCGTTCATCAGGGCATTCTGTGAAGCACCCAAGATGGTGATTTGTCCATCATGAACACGCAGGCTGTAATACTCGCGGTTGGTGCTCATCTTCTTGTCCAGCAGCAACTTGATGACGGTGTTCTGTCCACTGGAGACATACACACCGCGTTTCTTGAGCTCCTCGGTGAGCAGGTTCTTGGCACGACGGTAACCGCCCCACTGGAAAAGTTTGCCGGTTTTGATGGTCACGATATTGCCCACCTGGGTAAAGCCATCTTCGATGTCTACCTGCTTGGGCGTGGGGAAGATGTCATAGTCGTTGCCCGTGTAGCCGTCGCCAAAGCCGTTGATGGCCTCGTTGTAGCTATACATGTAATTGCCGTCGGGGTAAGCCTTGTGGTCACGCCACTGGCCGGGCTTGTCGAGCGGTGAGCGGTTGATGTTCACCGCGATGGGGCGGGACATGTCGCCGCCGAGCACCACATGGCCGCCAGCGGGCATGTAGCACTTGTTGATGACTGCACCCCCCATCACCATCTCCACCACCAGCGAGTCGCCGGCAGCGATGGGCTTGTAGTTAGCGTTGGGCTGGATGCGGTAATAGGTTGTCGATACCTCCTCGATGTCGACGGGGCATCCGTCGGGCACGGTCACCGACCGTGAGAACTGGTTGAAAAAGAACTGCCAGTCGCTGGACAATGGCTGCTTGGACACATTCTTGATGACAAAACGCGAACTGTAGTTGTTTGCCGTCGTGTTGTTTTGCCCCATGTGCCAGTCCACGGCAATGGGTGACTGGGCACTCATCGTCATGGCAGCCAGCAGACAGGCTAGAGTTGTCAATAACTTGGTCGTTTTCATTGTGATATATTGTTTTGTTCTACTATTCGGTTCAAGAGGTTGTCGCAGGCGTCCTCCAGCAGGTCGAGCACCAGTTCAAAGCCCTCGCTGCCCTCGTAATAGGGGTCGGGCACATAGTCATAATTGGGATACTGGCGGATGTAATCCCCCATCATCACCACCTTGTCCTGCTGCTCGATTGTTGCCGCCAGGCTGCGCAGGTCGTCCACATTGGCTGCATCCATGCCCACGATGAGGTCAAAGTCCTCAAAATCGGATGCCTGCACGCGGCGTGCGCGGTGGGTCAACTCATAGCCGCGCGGGCGGGCATGCACGCGCATCCGCTTGTCGGGCAGGTCACCGGTGTGCCAGCCACCGATGCCCGCCGAGTCGATATAGAAGCGGTCGCTCAAGCCCCGCTCATCCACCATGCGCTGCAGCACCGCCTGGGCCGCCGGAGACCGGCAGATGTTGCCCAGACACACCATGAGCACGCTGTATTTTCCTGATTCAGTCATTTTGAAGGTGCAATATTACAAAAAAACAACGAAAATTGATGTGTGTCATGGCTGTTTTTTCATTATTTGTATGTATCTTTGCCTATTCAAAATAAGAAACACCGTTATTATTAAGATGAACCATAACATCTTGCACCTGCTGCCCTTGCTGCTGATGGTCGTGGGCTTCGCCTTGGCAAGCACCATGTCATGCGGCTGTGGCAGGAAGGGTCAGCAACAAGATACTACAGCGTGGGACTATAAGGCCCCGCCAGCCATGCCGGTGAACCGTGCCCTGATGGGCGACAGCATGGGATTAATCGAGAATGCCGAAATACACCACTTGCCCACCTACATCGAGCAGCGCCCCCTCAAGGAAATCTTCAACGACAGCAACGCCCTGCAACTGGAAGCCGCCAAGCAGAACGGCTTCAAGCCGGTCTCGTCGCTGCATGATGCCTACAGTATCGACAGGCCGTTGATCAGGATTTATTCCTGTGACGCCTATATGCTGGACGACCTCACGGCATCGGTGCCTTATCTCGTGCCCAAGGCAGCCCAGCTGCTCAAGGAAATAGGCTATGCCTTCCAGGACAGCGTCAAGGCGCGCGGCGGTAAGGCTTACCGCATCAAGGTGACCAGTGTGACGCGCACCGAATTCAGCGTGGGCAAACTCGTGAAACGCAACCGTGCTGCCACGGTGAATTCCTGTCACCGTTACGGCACGACATTCGATATCAGTTGGGTGAAGTTTGACTGCTTGGACCCCTCGATGGTCATCTCGCTCGAGGACCTGAAAAACATCCTGGCCGAGGTGGTGCAGGACTTCAGGCACCAGGGGCGCTGCTATGCCATCTTTGAGCGCAAGTCGGGCTGCCTCCACATCACAGTACGATAACTATACATTTTAATTATTATAACACTAAGAACCAATGACTTTACAACAGACCATCGCCGAGTACCTGGAGTACACAGGTCACAAAAGCCTTGACATCAGCGCCGCACTCATCGATTGCGACGGCGTGCTCTATGACTCGATGAAGTACCACACCCAGGCCTGGGTGAAACTGATGAAGAAGAACGGTATTAAATGCACCCGTGACGAGTTCTATGAACTAGAGGGAATGACGGGTAGCGAAATCATCAAGATGAAGTTTAAAACGGGTGCCGGCAAGAATATTACCGATGACGAGGCCCATGCCCTCTATGGCGTGAAGACCCGTTACTTCATGGAGCTGGGCGAGGCCCCCATCATGCCTGGTGCCGTGCGCGTGCTTGAGACGCTCAAGGAAGCGGGTGTCATGAATGTCCTCGTTACCGGTTCGCAGCAGGATGCCCTGCTGGCGCGCATCGAGAAAGACTTCCCCAGTCTCTTCAGCGATGTTAAAGTCACGGGCCACGATGTGCGCAAGGGCAAGCCCAACCCCGAGCCCTTCCTCAAGGCCATGAACAAGGCCGAGAAGAAATCCAACCAGTGCATTGTCATCGAGAATGCCCCCCTGGGCGTTCAGGCTGCCCATGCAGCCGGCTGTTTCACCATCGGCGTGACAACGGGCCCCATCCCCGAGAAGGACTTGTACAAGGCTGGCGCCGACATCGTTTACAAGAACATGGACGAGCTGGCTGCCGCTATCCCCTCACTGCTCCTGGCCTTGACTGTGGTCAAAGCGTAAACCATTGAATAATCTTTCGGCGTACTCTGGGGCCTCAAGGGTCTCAAAGATTCCAAAAGTTATCAACCATGGGGCAGAACCTCATATTCACCGATGACATCATGGCCACCATAGGGCAGATTGAAGCCCAGGGTGGCCATCGGCTCACGGTGTGGATTGCCGATGTGAACACGGCATCGCTCGTGCCTGCCACCCATGTCATCACTATCCCCGCCGGCGACGACAGCAAGACGCTGCACACCGTGACGGGCATCTGGGATGCCATGGAACGGTTAGGGGTGACGCGCCGTTCGCTGGTCGTCAATCTGGGTGGCGGCATGGTGACCGATTTGGGCGGTTTTGCCGCTGCGACCTTCAAGCGCGGAGTGCGGTTTGTCAATGTCCCGACCACATTGCTTGGAGCCGTGGATGCGGCTGTGGGCGGCAAGACCGGTTTCAACTACAATGGCTTGAAAAACGAGATTGGAGCCTTTGCCCCCGCTAGTGATGTCATCTTGTCGACGCGCTTCTTTGATTCCTTGCCCTTGACCGAAATGAAATCCGGTTTTGCCGAGGTGCTCAAGCATGCCATGCTGAGCAGCCGCGAGGAGTTCCTGCGTTTGTTGAACCACGATTTCACCGCCCCTATTGACCACAAGGATTTGATGGAAAGGCTCCGCCGTGCGGTACAGGTCAAGGTGGATATCGTTGCCCGTGACCCCAAGGAGCAGGGAGAGCGTGAAGCCCTCAACCTGGGCCACACTGTGGGCCATGCCTTAGAGAGCCTGTCGATGAAACGGGGAAAACCTGTGCCTCACGGTTATGCGGTGGCATGGGGACTGGTCGCCGAGGCGGTACTTTCACACCTCAAGTTCAGGTTCCCCAGCGAGGATGTGCATCGCCTGGGAGCCTTTGTGCGCGACAATTATCCTGGTTTCCCGTTCACTTGTGATGACTATGACGACTTGTTGGAGTTGATGCGTCACGACAAGAAAAGCCGTAATGGCGAAATCACCTGCACCTTGCTCAGCGAGGTCGGCGCATACCGCATCGGTCAAGCCGTATCAAGCGACGACATGACTGCGGCACTTGACATCCTGCGTGACCATCTGGGACTGTGAGCGTGCCTCAAGGCATGTGTTGATTCAAATTGTCTTGGGGTTATAGGACAAACGGGCCCTGCCCGGGTCATATTGCAGTTTAATTATGCCGATATTGGCACCCAGGCAGAAGGTTTCCAGGTCCATGTTGTTGACACGGAGCATCATGTTCATTGTCTGTGACTTCATGTAAGGATCCTGCGGTAGATTCTTAGCGGTAGGCTATTAATGGTTGTTCTCTTGTCTGGTTTCGCTGCATTTTTATATGCCATTTCATGCTGTGTGGAGTAAAGTAAGGAGTAATATTTGGGCTTCATGATTGATAAATTCCATCTGCTTGATGAAGGGGCGGCCGTCCTGGCTGTGCCGTCACAGTTTACATGCCCGTTCCTGTACACGCCCCATCCGTTGGCGCTCATGGCGGTCGAGCAGGTGCAGCGCTATGTTGCCGCCCGAGCCGATTGGGCCGATGAAATGGCGGCAGGTAAAATGCTGGGAGTGCTGGTGGCTCAGGACGCCCAGGGCCGCATGGGTTATCTGGCAGCATTCTCGGGCAACTTGGCCGGTGGCGTGCATCATGACTACTTTGTGCCCCCGGTTTATGACCTTTCGGACCCTCATGGAGAATTCAAGGTAGGCGAGGCCCAAATCACGGCCATCAATCATGAGGTGTCACGGTTGGAACATGCTCCCGAACTACAGGAATTGATGAAACAGAAGGCTGCTGCCGAGCAGCTAATGTGCGATGAAATCGGTGATTTCAAGGCATTGATGGCGCTGCACAAGCAGCAGCGCGATGCACAGCGTGGCGCGGGCAGCCTGACCCCCGACCAGGAGGAGGCTCTCTTGAACCAGAGCCGTTATGAGAAAGCCGAGCTCAAGCGCATTCGCCGCCGGCATGAGGCCGAAGTAGCAAAAATTATCGATGAAATCGGCATTTTCCAAGTTCATATCGAGCAATTGAAAGCCCGCCGCAAGGTGATGAGCGAGGCCTTGCAGGAGCGCATCTTCAGGCTTTTTGTCGTGAGCAATGCCCGTGGTGAGCGTCGCGACCTGGTCGAGGTGTTCAAGCCCATGGGTACGCTGCCGCCAGCCGGGGCAGGGGAGTGCTGCGCTCCGCGTCTGCTCAACTACGCCTATCACAGCGGGTTGAAACCCGTGTGCATGGCAGAATTCTGGTGGGGTGCTTCTCCCGTGGGCGAGGTGCGTCACCATGGCCATTTCTATCCTGCCTGCCGCAGCAAGTGCAAACCCATCCTTGACTTCATGCTGCAGGGACTGGATGTGGAGGACAATCCGCTCGAGCAGCCGCAGCAGGACACCGTGTTGGACACCGTCTATGACGACCAGTGGCTCACGGTACTCAACAAACCCTCAGGGATGCTCACCGTGCCCGGCAAGGCATTGGAGGACTCGTTGCTCACACGATTTTGTGCCGCCCACCCCGAAGCAGTCGGTCCCATAGTGGTGCACAGGCTGGACCAGGAAACATCGGGCCTGGTCATCTTTGCCAAGGACAAGGCGACCCACAAGGCCCTGCAGCAGCAATTTGAACATCACACCATCAGCAAGCGTTACATCGCCCTGCTCGACGGCGTTGTCACACACGATGAGGGTGTGATTGACCTGCCCCTGCGTCCCGATGTCGACGACCGTCCCCGCCAGCGGGTGGACCACGAGCACGGCAGGCCCGCCGTTACCCGATACCGTGTGCTGGACCGCCACGACGGCGTGACCCGAATCAGCCTTGAGCCGCTCACGGGCCGCACCCACCAGTTGCGCGTGCATGCCTCCCACCCCCTCGGGCTGAACTGCCCCATCGTGGGCGACCGATTGTATGGCCGTGCTGCCTCGCGATTGATGCTGCATGCCCAGTCCATTGCCTTTGTCCATCCGGCAATAGGCGAGACCCTTAGCCTCACCTGCTCTCCCGATTTCTGATGGATTGGGAGCGATGTGTCTTTATTCCTGTTTGAGACGCTCCCCTCGAGACTAATTCTTGATGTAATATTGGTGCAGCAATTGATTCTGCTGCTCTGATGTCATGTTCAAGAATGATTTCGCCTCCTCACTCAGTTCCTCTCCGTTCCTTTCCATATAGGCGATAGCCGTCTTCACCGCATAGCGGAAGCCCTCTTCTCCAGGGTCTTTCACATTGTTGGTGATAGCATAGTCAATCAGTGCGCAGATGGTTGCCATCACGCCGCAGGGGCTGGTGCCGACGGGACTGTCTCGCAGGGTGAGTGACACCTCATCGGAGTTGGTAGCCCAAGTGATTATATACGCGTTGACTTTTAACTTCAATGTGCTGGTGGTGTCAAAAGGCTGCTCCAGCACCCATCGTGCCAGTCGTTGCGCGTCAAGTTTATGTTTGCGGCATCCATCAGCGTCACCGATTTCTTCAAAGGGTGGGATATTCAGACGATCCTTGAGGTAAACTTGAGTCCTCAATGTGGGCCTTTCCTTGGTCGGCTTGAAGGTGTCCTGATTGTACCACATGATGAAAGCATCCATGGCTGCCGAGGCCGAGTCGTTCTCCAGCCATTGCTCATAGGCCTTCTCGTCACCCTTTTGCAGCAGCCACATGCAATAAGGCTCCCAGTAGCCGTTCTTGAACACTTTGTAGTCAAAGTCCAAAATAGGAACATCATAGTAATCTTTGTACATCTCATGGAACTCCTCGGTAAACCTCCGCTTCACTTCCACCAGGTCCTTGAGGTCAAGCGATGTTGTGCCCGCTAGCGATCGGAGCATGGCCGCTTCATAGCCCAGAGGCAACGGAATCTCCACAACCGATGTGTCTTGATTGACATTGATGGTATGGGTTTCGGTCAATGTGGTGTTGATGGTGCCCTGCTCGTTGTCAATCTGGATGTGGTCTTGATAGATGTCATACATCAGTTTGCTCATCTCGTTGCTGCGATTGCTGCCAGGCTCGAGCAGGCAGGCCACTTCGCCATACAACAGTGCCCACACCGGCTCGGTGGACATGGCGTAAAGTTTGGCCAGGTGATAATAGGGAGAAGCCAAGTCGGGCTCAACCTCGATAGCCTTCTCGTAGAGCATCACCGCCTGGTCATAGTCCTGCTCGTGTTCGCTGATGATAGCCTGCTCCACATAGAGCATACCTGCGTCAGGGAACCGTTTCAGTCCCTCGTTGTAGGCTTTGATGGCTTCTTTGCGTTTGCCCATATAGTCGAGCGTGTTGCCCTCCATCTGATAGACTTGGAAGTTGGCCCTCGGGTGCTTCTTCAGTTGATTGCACAGTTTCAGCAACTTGTCATAATCCCCGGTCACATTGTAGGCATAGCCCAATTCATACATGATGTCATAGTTGTCGGGGTAGACCTTAATGAGCGTCTCGATGATGTCGATGGCAGTTTCGGGCATGCCGTTGTCCATGAGTTCAACGGCTTTCTCTAGTCGGTTGAGGTCTTTGGCACTCAGGTCATGCAGGGTGCCGGTTTGGGCTGTCAGTACCAGAGCCGACAGCAACATCACAAGGGTCAGAAGGGCATGTTTCATGATGGTTGAAATTTTGAGATAAATAATTAGGGTCGATGGGCCTCACAGCCCGGGTTATAAGGCTCTTGCCGCTTTCATATCGCAAAGGTAGGGAAATATGGCGATGAAATTGAAAATATTTACATTTTTTTTGATATGGGCTTGTTTTAGCCAAAAAGAATGAAACAATGCTAATAGTTTACAAAAATAAATTAAAATGCTTTGTGGTTTGCAATTGTAACTCTATATTTGCCGTGCTATAAGCGTGATAATACGCTTGATATTGGTGAAAATCATAAAAAACTGAAAGGCCTATGCCTAAACTATTACGCTTTGGATTGTTGATAACGCTGGTACTTGCCGCTGTGTCGCCTATGGCTGCACAAGTGCGTCATGTCACGACGGTCAATCCCATGACCAAGCAATCTTATATCGAGGTGTATGAGTTTGATTATGTGGACATTCAGCCTCAGTTCCCTGGTGGAGAGCGTGGTCTCATCAACTTTATCAATAAAACCCGTGAGTACCCCTATCATGCTTACAAGAAGCGCATCCAGGGGCGCGTGCTGTGCAGTTTCATCGTGGGCACCGATGGTCGCGTAAGCGATGTGCGCGTGATTCGCGGAGCTGGCGACGAGAGCCTCAACCGCGAGGCGGTGCGCGTCATCGGCGAGATGCCGCGCTGGAGTGTCGGCAAGGTGGGCAACCAGGCTGTCGCTGTGCGCGTTGTCCTGCCCATCAACTTCCGCCTGTAACGCCGTCAGGTCCCTCACCATCGGTCTGTCTTCATGCCACGCTAAGATTAGCGTGTTTTTTTTGTCCTGTTTCTAGCCGGGCGGCACTCATCTGTCGTTGCATCAAAACCTGTTGTCGGATAGGACTGTGACATTTTTTTTGGCTTATTTGTTGAATATTGCTTGCGTATTGTGAATAATTGCACTAATTTTGCTGCCAATTTTAAACATTAACTAACATTTTTATATTTTTCAAGTTTTGCTTATGAAGAAATTTTTATTCCTGTTGACCATCGCGTTTGCTGCGATGTCGATGTCGGCTGCACCTGTTGACCAGGCCACAGCCCAGAAGAAAGCCAAGGATTACCTTGCCCAGGCCTATGCCGGCAAGATCATGTCCCCTAATGCCTTAAACCCTGTGCTCGTCAAGACCGAGATGTGCAACGGAAAATCAACTCCCGCGTTCTACATTTACAACACCAGCACGACCTTTGTTGTGGTGGCTGCCGATGACCGTGCCGAAACGATCTTGATGGTCGGCGACAAGCCCCTCAGGGATATCAACAACCTGCCGCCGGGACTTCAGGACATGCTTGGACAATATCAGGACGAGATGACGTTCCTGGCCGAGCACCCGGGACTTAGAGTTAATCCCGTTGCCAATCCTCGCAGCAGGTCGCTGCGTGCCGTGACCTATGGCCCGCTGCTCACCTGCAACTGGGATCAGACGGCTCCCTACTGGAACGAGTGCAGTTTTGCCGGATACCAGTGCTATACGGGCTGCCCCGCAACCTCGGCTGCAATGGTCTTCTACTATTGGAAATTCCCCACCGATCCCACTCCCGATCTTCCTGGCTATGCGTCAGAGATTGAGTATTCCTATTGGGGCTCTGTTGATTATAACCACCCTGCATTGCCCTCGGTGACCTTTGACTGGGACAATATGCTCGACACCTATGGCTCATCCTACACGGATCAACAGGGTGCTGCTGTGGCACAACTGATGCACTATGTGGGTCATGCCGAGCACATGATCTACGGTACCTATGACGCTGGTGGTAGTGGTGTGAGCGTTGATAGCGTGGGCAACATTGCCAATGCCTTCCTCATCATGGGCTATGATCCCGAGACTACCCACTTTATCAAGAAGGTCGAGAGCATGGACAATAACTACAATGAGGGCGCTGAGTTGTATACCGATGAAGAGTGGGCTGCTATCATTCAAGAAGAGATGGCTGCCAGCCGTCCTATCGTCTTCTGCGCTGTCGCCCGCAATGGCGGCGGACACGCCTTCAACATCGATGGCTACCGCAGCAGTGACAACAAGTACCACGTTAACCTGGGCTGGAGCGGTGATGGCAACGCTTGGTGCGCACTGAACTCCTTTGGCTCTGGTTCCTATTATAATGTGTATCAGCAGATGGTTATCGGTATCCAGCCCCCCGCACAGGGTCCCTCTATCAAGGTGAACACGACCACCCTGAACATGGAAGCCTTCGTGGGCAAGACCTCTACCGCAACCTTCACCGTCAAGGGTAATGAACTTACCAGCAATATCACCCTGTCGCTCAATGACCCCGACGGCGTCTTTGCTCTCGATGCCACCAGCGTCGCTGTCAGCGACCAGGAGAACGGCAAGGTCATCACTGTGACCTATGCTCCCACCGTCAGCGGTAACCACACCGCAACCATCACCTTGAGCAATCCTGATGCCGAGGACAAGGTGGTCACCCTGAATGGCGTGGCAACCCTTGAGACCTATGTTCCCGAAATGCAGCCCGCCAACGAGAATTACATCAACCTGACCAAGTTCCGCGCCGACTGGACCGACCAGACCGATCCTGCCAATGTCGACAATTACACCCTCGAGGTTTCTACCCGTCCTGCTATCGAGTTGCTCGACTCGCTGGATGGCCGTCCCTACACCGGCAGTTACTCCAGCATCACCCTCACCAGTCCTTGGGGCGGCAGCAGCGTCTACAGGGGCAATGGTGCCTACTACTTCAGCAGCGGTGGTAGCATCACCTTCACCATCCCCGAGGGCTACACCAACGAGTCATTCAGCATGCAGATTACCACCTCGACCCATAGTTCCTATGGTTCTGGTAACCTCACCGTCCGCTCGACTCAGACCGGTGCCGTGGGCCACTCGTTCTCACCCGACGAAACCTATACCTGGGTAGTTACCGGTAGCACTGGTGACAAGATCACCATCACCACCACCGACTATTCCTACTCGCCCGATATGGCCCTGATTAAGGTTTATGCAGGTGATATCACCAACGCCTCGTTCAAGGCTAACGAGGAGGGTGACGCAACCTACCGCCTCATCACCGGCATCACCGACAAGAACTACACCGTCAATAATCTCGAGGCTGGCGGTACCTTCTACTACAGGGTGAAGGCCCTCTACATCGACGGCACTCAGAGCTCGTGGAGCAATAGCCAGAAGGTGACCTTGTTCGCTAACGGACATGATTATGAACTCGGCGATGTTAATCACGATGAGGCTGTCGATATCAACGATGTTGCCACCTTGATTGACAGTGTTTTAGGAAACAATGTTGAGATCTGCACTATTTGTGCCGACATGAATGGCGATGAGAAAATCGACATCAACGATGTGACTTTGTTAATCGGCAAGGTGCTGGGTAATTAAATCACATTCAACCCAATAAATTGATTGGGGCAAGGGATTGAGTTCCCTTGTCCCAATCTTTTTTGATGCCCTTGTGTGAATAACGAGAGGACTGCATTACCGTATCGTGCGGTGCAGTGGCTTCCCGGGCAAGACGGCTCCGTCTCGGGGGGGGTGAAAGTCAAAAAATCGCGTCTTTTGTTTTTTTCTCAGCTCGACTTGCACTATCTTTGTCGCCAATTCCAAACATTAACTCATTTTTATATTTTTCAAATTTTGCTTATGAAGAAATTTATATTACTGTTGACCATCGCGTTTGCCGCGATGTCGCTGTCGGCCGCCGATGTGTCCTCAACGCAGGCAAAGGCTGCAGCAAGTGCGTTTCTTAACAAACAAGTAGC
>Ga0310695_10005738_pt1 | contig 21336 bp, 20 predicted proteins | sample RumenRJG_04DNA_FD_203882 | JGI IMG/M metagenome (GOLD analysis project Ga0310695, IMG submission 203882) | Bovine rumen microbial communities from Lethbridge, Alberta, Canada - RJG_04 (v2) (version 2) | ecosystem: Host-associated > Mammals > Digestive system > Stomach > Rumen | place: Canada...
GGACCCGAACAGCCCAAACTGCTTCGGAACCTACAATCCAAGGGCGGTGGATAGCGACAGCTATCCAAAGATTCATCATCAAATCGATGGATTATGGGGTGCGCGGGTCACCTTTTAAGGTAATAAATGAGTGGACTGGGCGCGATTTGAACGCGCGACTTCCTGCTTGCAAAGCAGGCGATCTTCCAGCTGATCTACCAGCCCTTGAGGCTCCCTATTTTCATGTCGCTTATATATTTTTCCGAGTTGCCACTTGAGAACGCATCGGTTTTCCAATGCTCAAAAACGTGCGAATGTGCCGAAATTGCACCTTTTTCTGCATTATAGTCGCGCGCGTAATAAATATAGGTTCAGGATTCGCATCAACCATAGAGCTGGTAGCATGACGATTGCGGACCAGCATGCATCAAGGTGATAGGATGTACGGGAAAAGCATCAGGCTTGAGAGGATCATGGACAGGAACACGGGCAACTGCGTCATCGTGCCCATGGACCATGGGATATCGATCGGACCCACGGACGGTCTGTACGACATGAAGAAGACCGTCGACGATGTGGCGAACGGCGGAGCCACCGCCGTCCTCATGCACAAGGGCCTCATCAGGTTCAGCCACCGTACCAGCGGCCACGACATCGGTCTTATCCTGCACCTCTCCGCATCCACCGACCTCGGAGTCACCAGCAACAGCAAGGTGCTGGTCGCCACCGTCGAGGAGGCCCTGAAGGTCGGTGCCGATGCCGTCTCCGTTCACATCAACGTCGGAGCAGAGACCGAGCCCGAGATGCTCAGCGACCTGGGCGACGTCTCAAAGGAGTGCGCCGAGTGGGGGATGCCCCTGCTGGTCATGGCCTACGCACGCGGCCCGAAGATCCAGAACTCCTACGACCCCCAGGCCGTGGCCCACGCCGCCAGGGTGGCCACCGAACTGGGAGCGGACGTCGTCAAGTGCAGCTACACCGGCGACATCGACTCCTTCAGGGACGTCGTCAGGGGCGCCCTGGCCCCCGTCGTCATCGCCGGAGGCCCCAAGATGAGCTCCGACCTCGAGATCCTCCAGATGGTCTACGACTCCATCCAGGCCGGCGGCCACGGGGTCTCCATCGGAAGGAACGTCTTCCAGCACAGGAACGTGGAGAAGATGACCAAAGCGATCTCCGACATAGTCCTCCGCGGATACGATGTGGAAGAGGCTATGAAGGAGAACCTCCAGTGAGGGATATCATGTCGAAGGAGATATGGGTCCGCGCCGACAGGTCGGACGACAAGGATGAGAGGAAGGAGACCGTCATCTCCGCGCTGGAGTCTGGCGTCGATGTGGCGCTCGTCAGGGCGGAGGACTCCGATTTCGCGGAGTTCGGGAAGGTAACGCTACATGTGGCGGGGAAGGACGTCGAGCTCGTCGAGCTCAGGACGCCCGAGGACCAGGACAGGGCCATGGCCATGGCCGGCAAGGCCGATGCGGTCGTGCTCGATTCCAAGGACTGGACCGTCATCCCGCTGGAGAACCTCATCGCCAAGTTCAGGGGCACCAAGACCAAGGTGCTCGCATGCGCCTCGAACATCGAGGACGCCAAACTCTACACCCAGACCCTCGAGAAGGGGGTCGACGGGATCGTCATAGACGTGGACGACCCTGAGGACATCAGGAAGTTCGCCGGCGCCATCGGAGGGGCCGGTAAGATCGATCTCCAGGCGCTAGAGGTCCTCTCGGTGAAGAACATCGAGATGGGCGACAGGGTCTGCGTCGACACCATCTCCATGATGGTCCCCGGCGAGGGCATGCTCATCGGGTCGCAGGCAGCCTGCCTGTTCCTGGTGCAGTCCGAGAGCGAAGACAACGGATACGTCGCCGCCAGGCCCTTCAGGGTCAACGCCGGAGCCGTCCACGCCTACGTCCTCGGGCCCGAGGGCAGGACCAGGTACCTGGCCGAGCTGAAGTCCGGCGAGCCCATCGTGCTCGTGGACAGAGAGGGCAACGCCCGCATGTCGTCCGTCGGCAGGTGCAAGATCGAGCAGAGGCCCCTCCTCATGCTGACGGCCACCGACGGCAACGCCGTCTACACCACCATCCTCCAGAACGCCGAGACCGTCAAGCTGGTCACCCCCGACGGAGCGAAATCCGTCTCCAAGATCGCGAAGGGAGACAAGGTCATGGCCAGGGTCGAGGAGGGCGGGCGCCACTTCGGCATGAAGATCGAAGAGACGATCAGGGAGATATGATGCGCATCTGCGCGTCCGTCAGCTCCGCGGAGGACCTGGCCGGGATCGGCGACGCCGACATGGTCGAGATACGCCTCGACCTGCTCGGCGAGGTGCCCGACACCGGCGGGAAGGAGACGCTGGTCACCTTCCGCGGCCCCTTCGACCCGTCCGTCCTGCCGGAGGGCTTCTCCGGGATCGTTGACGTGGGGGAGGAGGACAGGCCGGACACGAAGCTGCGCGTTCTCGCATCCCATCACGATTTCGAGGGCACCCCCGAATCAGAGAGGCTGCTCTCCGTGCTGAACGGCATGGACGCCGACATCAGGAAGTCGGCCACGGCCGTGAGGGACTTCAGGGACCTCATGAGCATCCGCGATGCCGCCGCCTCCATCGGGAAGAGACACGTGATCCTGGGCATGGGCACCATGGGCACCGTGACCCGCATCAGGCAGGAGCTGCTGGGCAACGAGTTCTCCTTCGGCTATGTGGGCGAGCCCACCGCGCCGGGTCAGCTCAGCGTCTCCGAGATGAGGGCGCTGGGCGACGACTGCATGATTCTCGGGATCATCGGCAACCCGCTATCCAAGAGCATGTCGCCGAAGATGCAGAACGCCGCCCTTGCGGAAGCCGGGATCAACGGGATCTACCTCCCGTTCGAGTCCCCGAACCTGGACCAATGCGACGAGGCCATCAGGGCCTACGGCATCAAGGGTGTCAACGTGACCGTCCCTTACAAGCAGGGCATCATGGACCACCTCGACAGGGTCGACAGGGACGCCTCCGCGGTCGGGGCGGTGAACACGGTGGTCAACGAGAACGGCATCCTCACGGGATACAACACCGACGTCATCGGCATCCGCAGGGCCCTGGAGGAGTGCGGATTCGAGGCGGAGGACCGCAGGGTGCTGGTCCTGGGGTCCGGAGGGGCGGCCAGGGCGTGCGTGCACTGCATGACCGGTTACGGCTGCGACGTGACCATCACCGGCAGGAACCGCGAGACCGGGCCAGAGCTCGCGAAGGAGTTCGGAGCCACTTTCAGGGAGCCCAAGTCCGTCTCCGTCATGATGTACGACCTCGTCGTCAACTGCACCCCCGTGGGGATGTACTCCGACGGGCCGTACCCAGTCAACATAACATCCATACAATCGGAGCAGACCGTGTTCGACATGGTCTACGGCAGGGAGACCCCGATCGTCGCCGAGGCGAGGGCCAAGGGATGCCGCATCGCCGACGGAGCCGACATGCTCGCCGGCCAGGGTGCCGCATCCTTCGAGCTGTGGACCGGGGTTCCGGACATGTTCAGTACCATGAGGAGCGTGCTCCCATGACCGGAATGGGATCCTCGCACGGATCGATCACCGTCATCAATGCCATGCCCTGCGGCATCGGCGCGACCATAGGCGCGGGCCTGACGACCGAGGCGGAGTTCTCCGTCTGCGGGGATTCGAGGGTCGTCACCATCGGGAACGACCCGGGCGAGAACGACGCCATGGCGAGGATATGCGTCGCTCACGCATACCGGCAGGCGGGGGCTGAAGAACCCGAGGGCTGGAAGCTGGCAACCCGCTCGCAGATACCCGTGTCCAGGGGGCTGAAGAGCTCCTCCGCCGCTTGCAACGCGATCATAAGGGCGGTCTTCGACGAGCTGTCCTACGAGATGGATCCCGTGGACCTCATAAGGCTGGGCGTGAACTGCGCCAGGGAGGCCAAGGTCACCGTCACCGGCTCCTTCGACGACGCCTGCGGATGCGGGCTGGGCGGGTTCGTCATGACGGACAACCGCGAGGACGCGATAATAGCACAGAGGGATGTGGGGGAATACGACATAATCATCCACGTCCCCGAATTCAAGATCAGGAAGACGGGGCTGCCCCTCGACAGGCTCAGGGCCGTCGCCCCGGAGATCCGTAAGGTCATCGACCGCGCGGCCGATGAGCCATTCTGGGCGATGACCGAGAACGGGCGCATAATCTCCAGGACATCCGACGTGGACAACTCCGTCGCCGAGAAAGCGATGTCCATGGGGGCGCTCGGAGCGGGCATGTCCGGCTCCGGTCCCGCGGTCGCAATCGTCGTCCCGAAGGGGGACGGCTCATCCTTCGCCAGGGACCTTGGGCTCCCGGAGAAGGAGACGATACACACACGCACGAGGTGCGGACAATGACATCCATGAGATTCACGGGCGGGAGCATAGACGGGACGATCACCCCTCCCCCGTCCAAGAGCCATACGCACAGGGCGTTCCTGCTGGCCTCCATGGCCAGGGGGAGGTCCGTGATAGGCGGGCCCCTGATGTCCAACGACACCAGGGCCACCCTGGCCGCATGCAGGGCCATGGGCGCGGAATGGAGGATGGAGGAGGGGCGCGTCGTCATCGACGGCGGGAACCTCCACGCCCCGGAGTCCATGATCGACGCGGACAACTCCGGCACCACCATGAGGCTGTACGCCGGGATATGCAGCATGTTCGACAGGGAGGTCGGCATAACCGGCGACGCATCCCTGAGGAAGCGCCCCATGGGGCCGCTACTGGACGCCCTGGAATCGATGGGCGTGAGCTGCCGCTCCGAGAACGGGTTCCCCCCAGTGTACATCAAGGGGCCGAACATGGGTGGCAAGGTCTCGATAGACGGCCATATCAGCTCCCAGTACATCTCGTCGCTGCTCCTGGCATCGCCGATGCTCCCGAACGACACCGAGATCACGGTGGAAGGCACCATGGTGTCCGTCCCCTACCTGGACGTCACCGCGAGGATGATGTCGCTGTTCGGAGCGGAGGCCTCCCGGGACGGCAACGTCTTCAGGGTCAGGGGCGGCACCGGGTACAGGCCGTACGACTACAGGGTGCCGTCCGACTTCTCGTCGGCGGCTTTCCCCCTGGTGGCGGGCGCCCTCGGAGGGACCGCCACCGCGGACAACATGGACCTCAGCGACCCCCAGGGCGACAAGGCCATAATCGACATCATCAGGAGGGCCGGCGGGAAGGTCGAGGTCGACGGCGACAGGATCACCGCCTCCAGGGATTCTCTGAAAGGATGCGACGTGGACCTTGGCAACGTCCCCGACCTGTTCCCCATCGTGGCTGTGCTCCTCGCATCCGCGGACGGCGAGAGCAGGCTGTACGGCGCCCCTCAGCTCCGCTTCAAGGAGAGCGACAGGATAAAGACCGTCACCGACATGATCAACGCCATCGGCGGCGATGCCACGCCCACGGATGACGGCTGCATCTTATGCGGCAGGAAACTTAGGGGCGGGAGGATCGTCCACCTCGGCGACCACAGGATAATGATGGCCGCGGCGGTGGCATCCATCGCATGCGAGGGGCCGGTCGAGATGGACGACGCGGAGTGCTGCGCCGTCTCGTTCCCGAGCTTCCCCGATGACATGCGCCGCATCGGCCTTCGCTCGGAGGAGATCCGATGTACACTTTCGGAAGCGGATTGAAGTTCACGCTCTACGGCAAGAGCCACGGGCCCTGCGTCGGGGCGGTCCTCGAGGGGCTGCCCATGGGCCTCGAGGTCGACATGGACAAGGTCATGGCTGAGATGGACCTCCGCAAGCCCAAGGGCAAGCTGGGCACCCCCAGGAGGGAGGCGGACGTGCCGCAGTTCCTCGAGGGGCTCGACGGCGGGGTCACCACCGGCGAGAGGATGGTCATCGAGATCCCCAACAAGGACACCGACGGCTCGAAGTACATGAAGTTCTACGACACGCCCAGGCCCGGCCACGCCGACCTGCCGGCGCTTCTCAAGTTCCCGGACCACGACCTGCGCGGCAGCGGGCAGTTCTCCGGGCGCCTCACCGCGGCGATGGTCGCCGCTGGAGCGGTCGCCAAGCAGTACATCGCCGGATTCGGCATGGATGTCAACGCCTACACGATGTCGGTAGGCGGCGTCCGCGACGGCGCCGCCAGGTCCGCCGCCGAGATCCGCGGCTCCAGGGACTACGCCACCAGGGCATGCACCCAAGAGCTTGATGACAGGATGAGGGAGTGCATCGAATCCGCAGGGGCCGACGGCGACAGCGTCGGGGGTACCGTGGGATGCGTAATCACCGGCCTGCCCATCGGGTTCGGCGGGATATGGTTCGACGCCCTGGATGCGCAGCTGGCCCTGGCCATGTTCGGGATCCCGGCATGCAAGGGCATAGAGTTCGGGGACGGCTTCAGGCTCGCGGAGATGCGCGGCAGCCAGTCCAACGATGCCTACCGCATGGACTGCGGCAGGATAATCACCGAGACCAACCACCTCGGCGGCATCGTCGGCGGGATGGCCGACGGCGCAGAGGTCCGGTTCGACGTCGTGTTCAAGCCTACCCCCTCGATCGCGAAGGAGCAGGACACCGTCAGCCTGTCGAGGGCCGAGGACGCCAAAGTCACGGTTGAGGGGAGGCACGACCCGTGCATAGTGCCGAGGGCGGTCGCCGTCGTCGAGGCGATGGCCGCAATTACCTTAGCCGACCAGTTGCTTAGGGGATTCCGATGTAGCTAGATGACATCAGGAAGGAGATCGAGGAGACCGACTACCAGATAGTCGAGCTCATGAAGCGCAGGCTCGAGCTCGCCGAGGATGTCGGCAGAGCCAAGGCTCAGACCGGGACCCCCATCAGGAACATCCCTGTGGAGGAGAAAGTCATCGCCAGGTACAGGAAGTACGCTGAGCAGAACGGCATGAACCCTAATGTCGCAGAGGCCGTCTGCAAGCTCCTCATGCAGGAATCCGTGGAGAGGCAGGCCACCCTCCCGAAATCCGACTCCTCTCCGAAGAGGATAGCGATCGTCGGCGGCAACGGGAAGATGGGCAAATGGTTCGCGGACCTCTTCACCGCCTCCGGGCACAAGGTGGACATCATAGACCCGTCCGCCGGCAACGGCCTCACCGCCGAGGATGCGCGCTTCGCCGACATCGTCATGATATCCATCCCGATCTCCCGCACCGGCTGCATGCTGGAGAACATCGATTCCATCGCCAAGAAGGACGCCCTCATCTTCGACGTGTCCTCCCTGAAATCCCCGTTCATAGATGTCCTGAGGAACATGGCGGAGCGCAGGAAGGTCTGCTCCATCCACCCGATGTTCGGACCATCGGCCGCATCCATGTTCGACCGCAACCTGCTCATCTGCGACTGCGGGAGCGAGGAAGCGGTCAGGGAAGCCGAGGAACTCCTCGGCAACCGCGGCGCCAACATACGCACCATGCCCGTGGAGGACCATGACAAGTACATGGCCTACGTCCTCGGCCTGAGCCACGCCGTGAACATAGCGTTCTTCACGGTGCTGGAACGCAGCGGGATTAGTTTCAAGGACATGAAGTCCGTCGCATCCACCACATACTCCAAGCTCATGGAGTCCAACACATCGGTCGCGCTGGAGGATCCTTACCTCTACTACGAGATCCAGCATCTGAACGCCTACAGGGAGAAGATGCTCACCGAGTTCAGCACGTCCGCCAAGGATGTCGTGGAGGCTGCGCTGAGCACCGATCCCCGGGAGTTCAAGGACCTGATGGACCGCGGCAGGGAGTACTTCTCCAAGCAGCGAATCGCTGGTACCTGCGGTAGTCGTAACGGCCATCCCTTATGCGGTCCATGACGATGTCCTGGACCCTGGAGCTGACGGCATCATCGAAGATGCCCGAGACGACGCTCCTCTTCCCGGTGGCGGAGATCATCCCGATCCTGCATCTGGACAGCCCCCTGCGCCTGGAGGCCGGGCCTGCCCTGGTTCCGGCGATCTGGACCTTGTCGTAGAGGAAGTACTCGCGGCTGGTGTCGTAACCGCCCAGGTCCATGACGAGGATGTCTTCCCCCAGCATTATCGCCCTGTTGCGATGCAGGAGCACCGCGCGGATGAGCATGGCCGCGGCGAAGCCCGCGAGCCCGGCCAGGACAGCATAGCATGCGAGCTCGTCCATGTAGCTGAGATCGTACTTCCCCATGACGAATAGCAGCGCCAGGATCCCGATTACGGATGCGGCGGCCGATGCCAATGCCGATACCGATGTCGGGAACAAGGCGGTGCGCGGCTCATGGACCTCGTCCACGGGGATGTCGAACTCCGGAAGGAGCTTCCCCAGAAGGGAGTCCACCTCGGCCTTGGGCTTCAGCGGGCACAGCAGGGGCATCTTCTCCTGCCCCGCGATACCGATGACCTCCGCCTCCAGCGTAGCCATCCCGAGGACCCTGGCGACGAGCGGCTGCCTGATGCGCACGGAGTTCACCTTCCCGATCCTGAAAGAGCTGCGGTAGGTCGTGAATAGCCCGCTCTCGACGGTGACGGTGTCGCCGACGCGGTATATCCTGTAGTTGAAGTACTTCAGGATGATGCGGGCAACCGGGTACGCCTCCGAAAGGATGAACATGATGAGTGGCAGGATGATGCCCCTTCCGTCATTGTAGACGAGCTGAAGGATCGAGTAGGCCAGCATGGCGGTTCCGAACAGAAGCTGGAGGGTGCTCTGGGAGAGGAAGCCGTGCATGACGATCTCCGCGTTGGAGACGTTGGCCAGAGTCTCGACCTGAAGGTCCTCCTCCACGGTCACCTCCTTGTGGAATATCACCGAGCTCAGCTCGTTGCGGAGAGCCTCCGCCAGATCCTCCCTGAGGCAGAGCCTAGCCTCGGCCATCATGGGATTGACCGTCGAATTCACATTGAACAGCAGAGTTGCCGTGCCGGTCAGCCTGTTGATCAAGCTGCGGTTGATATTGACGGATGCGAGGCGTGAGTACTGGACCCTGACGTCCCTTGCGAAGATCGTGCGCCTGGCCACATGCAGCTCGCTGTCGTCGAAGATGTACTCCGTCTTCCTCCAGATCAGAGCGGAGACCGCTGTGAACAGGACGGTCACCAGGGCGGTGATGGCCAGTGAGTACATGGCCCCCATCGCCCTCGTAAATATCGTGGAGAACACGAGCCCGAAGACCAGACCCCTCAGAGTGCCCTCGAGGATGACGCTGGGATGCGCCCTCATGGAGTCGCGCATCCTGGTACCTCTCCTTCAGGATGCCGATGACCGTCTCGTTCAGCTTCTCGGCGATATCCTCCGCCACCGGCTTCTCCAGGTACTGGATGGCCACCACTCCTCCGGCGGTGGTCATCGTTAGGTCGGCGAGGCCGAAATGGCGGTTGATGGGGCCCTGGGAGACCTCGACCTGATGGATCCTCTCGATGGGGACCAGGGTGTGGCTCACAACGAAGACGCCCCTGCGGATCTCCACCTTGTCGGCATCGATCCTGTAGCGGTACCTGCGGAAGAACACGATTGGCGAGACAAGCTGGTAGGCGATGAATACCGCGATAATGATGCAGAGGGCAATCCCGGTCTCCGTCGCGAAGTCGGTCAAGTACCTCTCGAGGAACAGGTAGTAGAACGCCAGGAGAGCGAGCCCTACGGCGATGCCTATGGCGTTACCTGCGTACATCGACGGAACTGCAGATCCCTCGAGACGGCGGTAGCCGTCCTCGGTGAAGCCGTTCTCGTCCACTTCGAATCCGTTCATATCAGATGCGCCTCGGTAGGTAGCGCAACAATGCAGGATGAATATAAAACAAAACCTCGGGCACAAGTTCCAGATCGTCACCGTGATAGCGATAGCCCTTGACGAGAAAAGCCCATCGGCCACGGAAAGGGAAGAATGGATGAAAAGAAGAAAAAAGAGGGTGTAGGGGGCCGAAGCCCCCTGTATTGTTAGGGTTTCAGTTGCTGCGGAGGACGATCTCGATGTTCACGCCATCGGGGACCTGAATCCTCATGAGCTGCCTGAGGGCGCGCTCATCCGCGTCGAGGTCGATGAGCCTCTTGTGGATGCGCATCTCCCAGCGGTCCCAGGTCTCGCTTCCCTCTCCATCGGGGCTCTTCCTGCAGGGGACCCTCAGCTTCTTCGTGGGAAGCGGGACGGGTCCGCGGATGTCGACGCCAGTCCTCTGGGAGATCCCTTTGATCTGGGCGCAGACACTGTCGACCTTTGCAGGGTCGGTGCCGCTGAGAGAGATTCTTGCACGCTGCGACATAGGCTGAACCTTCTTCAGGCCTTCTCGACGGAGATGCAGACACCTGCAGCCACGGTCTGTCCCATGTCACGGATGGCGAACCTGCCGAGAGGTCCGAACTCCTTGGCGGGCTCGATGACGAGGGGCTTCATGGGCTTGAAGACGACGACGGCGTTGTCTCCGTTCTTCAGGTGGCTGAGGTCCTCGAGGGGCTTTCCCTGGCGCTGGGCCTGCTTGATCTCGACGAGCTGGCAGGCGACCTGAGCGGTGTGAACGTGGAACACGGGGGTGTATCCGACGGTCATGACGGAGGGGTGGTTCAGGACGATGATCTGAGCGGTGAAGGTCTTGGCGACGGACGGCGGGTTGTCGACGGGTCCGGCGACATCTCCCCTCTTGACCTGGTTCTTGGCGACTCCGCCGACGTTGAATCCGACGTTGTCTCCGGGGACGGCCTGGGGCAGCTGCTCGTGGTGCATCTCGATGGATTTGACCTCTCCAGTGACGTTGGAGGGCATGAAGACGACCTTCTGCTTGGGCTTCAGGATACCGGTCTCGACACGGCCGACGGGAACGGTTCCGATTCCGGTGATGGTATAGACATCCTGGATGGGCAGCCTGAGGGCCTTGTCGGTCTCCTTGGCGGGGACGGTCAGGGCGTCGAGGGCCTGGATGAGGGTGGGTCCCTTGTACCAGGGGGTGTTGGGGGAGGGCACCTTGATGTTGTCTCCCTCGTAAGCGGAAACGGGGATGAACGGGATGTTCTCGGCCTTGTTTCCGATCATCATGAACAGCTTCTTCATTCCGTCGACGGCCTCTTTGTACTTGGCCTCGTCGTACTTGACGGCGTCCATCTTGTTGATGGCGACGATGATCTGCTTGACACCGAGGGTGGTAGCAAGGAAGACGTGCTCCTTGGTCTGAGCCTGGGGTCCCTCGATAGCGGAGCAGGTGATGATAGCGGCATCGGCCTGGGAGGTACCGGTGATCATGTTCTTGACGAAGTCACGGTGTCCGGGGGCGTCGATGACGGTGAAGTAGTACTTGTCGGTGTTGAACCTCTTGTGGGCGACATCGATGGTAACTCCCCTCTCCCTCTCCTCCTTGAGTCCGTCCATGACCCAGGCGAAGTAGAAGGATCCCTTTCCTTTCTCCTCTGCCTCTTTCTTGTATTTCTCGATGATGTGGGGCTCGATCGCGCCAGTCTCGAGGAGGATCCTTCCGGTGAGGGTGGACTTTCCGTGGTCGACGTGGCCGATGATGACCAGATTCATGTGCTCTTTCTCTGCCATTTTCGTTCACTCCTGTGAATTTGATTCTACGTCGTAATGGGGTTTCATATAAAAGGGTTTCACAGTCCAGAGTAGTACTTGTCGTCGTAGGGCTCGGGGTTCAGTCCCTTGCGGGTCCTGATCTCCCTGACGACCTTGTCCTGGAGGTCGGGCATCAGCTGCTTGAAGCCGGCGTTCTCGATCGACCAGATGGCACGTCCCTGGGTGGAGCCACGGACATCGGACGAGAATCCGAACATGTCCGCGACGGGAACTTCTGCGGTCACGGTGGAGTCAGCGCCCTCCTGTCCCATCTCGAGGATGGTTCCGCGGCGCTGGTTGATCAGGTTCACGGCGCCTCCCATGTAGTCCGGGGGAACGCTGATGAACAGCTTCTGCATGGGCTCGAGCAGGATCCTGCCGGCCTGGCACATGGCTCCGTAGATACCGTCCCTGACTGCGGGGATGATCTGGGCGGGTCCCCTGTGGATGGTATCCTCGTGCAGCTTGGCGTCCATCAGGCAGACCTTGAGCCCGGCGACCTTCTCGTTGGCGAGGGGTCCCCTCATCATGGCCTCCTCGAAGGACTGCTTCACGAGCTCCATGGTCTCGTGGAGGTACTGGATACCCTTGGTGCAGTCGATCAGGACGTTGTTGTTCTTGAACCCGACGACACCCTTTGCCTCGATGTCGCTCATTCCGAGGTCCATCAGCTGCTTGGCCAGGGCCTTGGGGTCCTTGATCTTGGCTTCGACGTCGATCTCTCCCTTGCGGATGGCCTCCTTGACGGAGTCCTCGAGGGGGCTGACGATGAAGTAGAACTTGTTGTGCTTGTTGGGGGATTTTCCCTCGAACTCGGTGGGGTTGCTTCCCTTGACGGACTCCTGGTACACGACGATCGGAGGGGACGCGACGATGTCGACGCCCTGTTCGTTGATGATCCTGTACTCGGTGATCTCCAGGTGCAGCTCTCCCATTCCGGACATCAGGTGCTCGCCGGTCTCGTTGTTGATCTCGATGCTCAGCGAGGGGTCGGCCTTGGCGATGGTCCTCAGGACCTCGACCAGCTTGGGCAGGTCGGCCATGTTCTTGGCCTCGATGGCCTTGGTGATGACGGGCTCGGAGTAGTGGGTCATCCTCTCGAAGGGCTCCATGTCCTTGAGGCTGGACACGGTGCTTCCCGCGATGGCGTCCTTGAGTCCGGTCAGCGCGACGATGTTTCCGGCCTTACACTCCTCGATGGGGGTCCTGTCGGCTCCGACCATCAGGGCGACGGTCTGGACGCGCTGGGGCGCGGAGATACCGGAGATGTAGAGGGTCTGTCCCTTCTTGACGGTACCGGAGAACAGCCTTCCGATGGCGATCTCTCCGGCCTGCTTGTCCATGATGATCTTGGTGACCATCATGGCGACCTCTCCGTTGGGGTCGCAGTTGAGCATGTCCTTGCCGATCTTGGACTCCAGGTCTCCCTTCCAGATGGTGGGGATACGGATCTTCTGGGAGTCGACGGGGTTCTGGATGTTGTTGATCGCCATCTCCAGAGCGACATCCGCCAGGGGGATCAGCTTGGCGAGCTCGGCCTGTCCGCCCTCGCGGGCGCAGTACTCGAACACGGAGTTGAGGTTGAAGTTCATGGCCTTCAGCTCGGGCCTCTGGAGGTAGGGGATGGAGACCGCCCAGTTGTTGTAGGCGGAACCCAGGGCGACGGTACCGTCCTGGAGGCTGACCTGCCACTGCTTGTTGAGGGGGGCGGGCAGGATATCCATGATCTTCTTGTTGAACTCGGTGATGATGTGCGTGAACTTCTCAATCATCATCTGGGGGGTGAGCTGCTGCTCGACGATGGCCCTGTCCACCTTGTTGATGAACAGCATGGGCCTGACGCGCTCCTTGAGCGCCTGCCTGATGACGGTCTCGGTCTGGGGCATGATACCCTCGACCGCGCAGCACAGGATGTACACACCGTCCAGAGCCCTCATGGCCCTGGTAACGTCTCCGCCGAAGTCGACGTGACCGGGAGTGTCGATGAGATTGACCAGGTAGTGCTGGACCTCTTTGGATCCGGCTGCCTTGTACGGAACGACCATGGCCGCGGATGCGGCGTTGATAGTGATTCCCCTGGCGGCCTCCTGCTCATCGTAATCCAGGACGCGCTGCTCGCCGGCCAGCTCGGAGGACATCATTCCGGCACCTGCGATCAGGTTGTCGGAGAAGGTGGTCTTCCCGTGGTCGATGTGCGCTGCGGTTCCCAGGTTCCTGATGAGCTTCTGGTCCTTCATCAGCTCGACTGCTTTCTTCGCGTTGTCTTCTCTGCGTCCCATGTCCACTCACCTTAGATCATCTGGCGGACTGAGCGACCCTCTCGATCTCCTCTTTCTTGGCGACCGAGTAGGAGGTCATGTCGCCCTTGGCGGCGAGCATGATCTCGTCTGCGAGGCACTCGTGGATTGCCTTCTTGTTCTTCATGGAAGCTTGGACGACGCCGGTGCTCAGGTTGCGCAGGGCGATGTCGAGCCTCCTCTGGGGGGAGATGTCCACGGCCTTGGGGACGGAGATTCCTCCGAACTGGAGCCTGGTGACCTCCTCGCGGGGGGCGGCGTTCTCGAGGCCGTCGACCAGAACCTGGATGGGGTTCTTCTTGGTCTTCGCCTCGATGATCGCGAAAGCGTCAGCGACCGCCTTGTACGCCTTCATCTTCTTTCCGGTGTACTTCTCGGTCCTCATGATGTTGTTGATGAGCCTCTCGACGATGCTCAGCTTGGACTTCCCGAACCACCTGTTGGCGTGCTTGCCTCCGGAGTGGGGGACGTTGGTGGGCGTCAGGTCGATGTACTTAGCCAGGCCGCCGTCGTTGACGATGACCTCGGTGGTGTCGTACTTGCCGAACATGAGCGCCTTGTTAGAAACTTCCTCGGACATAGTAATCATCTCACGGGCTTGTCGGTCCTGCCCCTGACCATCTCGTTCAGGGAGACGTTGTTGACTTTGATGACTTTGTAACGGACCCCGGGGATATCTCCGTAGGACCTTCCCATCCTTCCGCCGATACCCTCGACCATGACCTCGTCGTGCTCGTCGATGAAGTTGATCGCACCGTCTCCGACAGCGAATGCGGTGACCTGGCGGCCGTTCTTGATCAGCTGGACCTTGACGCACTTCCTGATGGCGGAGTTGGGCTGCTTAGCCTCGATTCCGACCTTCTCCAGGACGATGCCGCGGGCCTGGGCGGATCCCTCGAGGGGATCGGATTTCTCCCTCAGCTTCAGGACCCTCTTCTTGTACCCACGGTCGAGCCAGCGGAACTTCTGGCGGTCATTCTTCATTTTCCTTGCGGTGTAAAGACCATTTCCCAATTTTTCACCTCGTTTTCTTCGTTTTTCGTTTTCGAACGTGAACGCTTGATTCCTTTAATAGGAACCATTAATGTTTGGGTGGCTAGCCCGAAGTGGTATATAACCTATTGCCCGGGATGGGGAGCCGTTCCGCTCGCTGCGAGAACGCCTTGAACGCGGCGATCACTGTGGGGAGCGGCATGGACTTCATCTCGGGGTTCATGCGCACGATGCGCTCGTGCCATGCCTTGATGGCCTTCTCGTCCGGCTTGCCGTCGGCGAAGAGGTTGTCAGGCAGGGGGATGCGCTTGGACTTGGAGACATAGAGCCAGACGCTGTTCGTCTCATCCTTCAGGACGAAGGGCAGCTGCCTGACCGCGACGGGAATCGCGACGCGGACCTTGCCTTCGCTGGTCTCGACGACCTCGGCCTCGATGATGTCCCCGGGGACGAGGACGTCGGTGTGACCGGGGGGCACGGGGACATCGGTCTGGGTCCTGTCGATGGCGTAGAGCCTGCAGACGCACTCGGCCACGCTGGGGTCGGCATCGATGCCGATCACGCCGTCGGCGAAGGACACGGAGATCCTCTCGGGGTTCTTGACCACCAGGAACCTCCTGTTGGGGAACGAGTTGACGGTGATGTACATGCAGTACTTCGCGGAGGGGTTGGAGTAGATCTCGTCGATGACCTCGGACATGTCCAGCTCCACGGTGTCGCCCTCCCAGTTGGAGGCCAGCTCGCGCTTCTTGCCGGTCTCGCCGCCGAAGAATACGCCCTTCTTCCTGGCTCCCTTGGCGTCGATGACCATCTTCCCGGACTTGATGTCGGAGGCATTGATCTCCCCGTCGCCGACCCTGACCGGGCCGGAGCCGATGTCGTAGGTGACCGCGGGGACGGCCCACCTGACGGAGAACCCGAACCCCTCGTGCTCGAACTGGGTGTCGCCGTCGAAGGCGTCGCATCCGCCCTCCTGGCCGAACACAGAGTAGGATATGGCCGTGTCCTCTGTGAGGTCTCCCTTGCCGGCGTACTCGCAGGAGAAGCCGGGGATCACGAAGACCCTCTTGGAGGCCAGCGCCTTCCCGGACTTGGCGAGGGTCACGTCTATCGGCCCCCACAGGTCGTCGGACCTGCTGTTGATGCGCTCCGTGGCGGGAACGGGGGCCAGGACGGCGACTCCCGCGCGCTCCACCCTCACCTCGCATTCGGAGAGCTCCGCGCCCTCGACCGTGAAGATCGGGACGGGCATGGAATCGTAAAGTGCCAGCACCTCGCCGTCGAACACTGCGTCGGCATCCTGGAGGCCCGCCGGGAGAGCGATCTCCCCCTTGGCTTTCTTGGCCGGCTTCTTCTTGGCGGGCTTGGCTTTCGGCGCGTCCTTGGCGGGCTCCTCGGGTGCCTCCTCTGGCTCCTCGGCCTCCTCCTCGGCGGGCTGGTTGGAATCGTCCACCCAGATGCCTCCGGTGGCCTGGACGTTGGCGTGCACGACCATGAGCCCGTTCCTCTCGTTCTCGTCGATGACCTCCGCCCTGGAGATCTTGAGGCGGGACCCGGGCTCGCAGATGGCGTAGACCTCGCCGAAGGGCTTCCTCATGGCGCTGCCCATATTGTTGAAGTAGAGCATGTCGCAGGGCTTCTGCTCGAAGACCTTCTCGCCGTCGATGGTGATCGCGAATCCTCCGAAGGGCTTCACTCCGGCGCCGGTGATGTCCTTGGTGTCCGGCCTGGATACCCTGTTGGATTTCTGCTTGACGGAATCCAGCCTGCCCAGGGTGACGACGTCCTCCCCGACCTCCACGGCAACCTCGAAGCGGCTGTTCTCGGAGGCGGTGTACCTGGGGATGTAGACCATTACCTTCCCGTCGATGAAGTTGAGCTTGGGACCGGAACCCTGGAAGCCCGGCTGGTGCTCGCCCATGGATGCCTCCTTCTTGGCCTTGGCGGCCTCTACCCGCGCCGATTCCTTCTCCTTCTTCACCTTCTGCTCGGAGAAGAACTCCTCGAAGCTCATATCGGTAATGTCTTTGCGGGCATCCATAATTTTCACCGCTCATACCCTATCACGTCAATGTCTTAAACCTAACTAACACCCGTTACACCTCCCCTCTCGGAACTTATATAAATAGGGTTATTTTGACGCGTAATTAGGTGTTAACAATGTCCGCAGACGATGATTACATGGCGCTCCTCAAGAGAGCGAAGATTGCATGCCCCGAGGTGACCGAGAACCACGAGAGGTTCGAGATTCCCGAGCTGGATATCCTCCAGGAGGGCAAGATCACCGTCTTCAGGAACTTCATCGACGTCACCGACAAGCTGAGGAGGGACCCCCAGCACCTGCTGCAGTTCCTCCTGAAGGAGCTCGGTACCCCCGGCAACGTCGAGGGTCGCAGGGCGGTCTTCAAAGCCAAAATCAACCCCCAGCAGATCGACGACAAGATCCAGATGTACACCGAGACCTACGTCATCTGCTCCGAGTGCGGGCTCCCCGACACCAAGATGACCAAGGACGGCCGCACCCTCATGCTCGAGTGCGAGGCATGCGGCGCCCGCAGGCCCATCATGGTCAGGAAATCCGCCAGGGTGGACAGCGCCAACACCCTCCGCGAGGGCGACATCGTCGAGCTGTCCATCACCGACGTCGGCAAGAAGGGCGACGGGATCGGGAAGTTCTACGACTACCTCGTGGTGGTCCCCGGCACCGTCAAGGGATCGAAGATCCACGCGAAGATCACCAAGATCTCCGCCAAGACCGCATTCGCGGTCCCCACCACCGAGGCCGCGACGCGCCGATGAGGTACTTCGTCGAATCCTACGGATGCACCATGAACTTCGGGGAGGGCCGCAGGCTCTCCGCGGACATGGCATCCCTCGGTTATTCTGAAGCTGATTCAGCGGATGCGGCCGACATCGTCATCCTGAACACGTGCACCGTCGTGGAGAGCACGGAGAAGAGGATGCTGGCCAGGATATCCGAGCTCAAGAAGGCCGGGAAGGAGGTCATCGTCACCGGGTGCATGGCCAAGGCGCAGCCCCAGAGGATCGAGATACGCCTCCCCGACTCTCTGATCCTGGTACCTTCGGATTACCACATGTTCGCCAAGCTGGTCGCCGACAGGTACGGCATCGCCGGCCCTCCGGTGCCGGCGACCGTCGAGCGCACGGCCATCCTGCCGATAGCGCAGGGGTGCAGGGGGAGGTGCTCCTACTGCATCACCAAGCTCGCCAGGGGCGAGCTCTCCAGCTACGACGAATCGGAACTAGCCGGCTCCTTCAGGGACTTCGTGTCCTCCGGATCCAGGGAGGTCCTCCTTACCGCCCAGGACACCGCCAGCTACGGCGCCGACACCGGCACCGACCTGCCCTCGCTGGTCAGGAGGTGCCTCGAGACCCCCGGGGAGTACCGCATCCGCATCGGCATGATGAACCCCGATGCCCTGAAGCACTGCTGGGAAGGACTGGTTTCCACGTTCGACGATGAGCGCATGTACCGCTTCCTCCACATCCCCGTGCAGAGCGGCAGCGACGCCGTCCTGAGGGGCATGAGGCGCAAGTACACCGTGGAGGGGTTCATGGAGCTGGTGGACGACCTGAGGTCAGCCTGCCCCGACGTGAGCATCGCGACCGACGTAATCTGCGGGTTCCCCGGGGAGACCGACGAGGACCACATGGCCACCATGGACCTCGTGAGGAGGCTCAGGGCGGACACGGTGAACATCACCCGCTTCTCGCCCAGGCCCGGAACCGACGCCTGGAGCATGCCGCAGGTCCACGGCCGGATCGCCAACGAGCGCTCCAAGGAGATGACGGCCCTCAAGAACGAGACCGAGCTCGATGTGAACTCGGCGATGGTCGGAAGGAAGTATCTGGCACTTTGCACGGAGGAAGGGAAGGAGGGCATGGTCATGCGCACCGGCAACTACCGCCCCGTGGTCGTCAGGGAGCCGGTTTCGATCGGCGATTTCGCCACCGTGAGGGTGACCGAGAACAGAGCCACCTACCTCCTCGGCGAGATCGTCCAAAAATGAATTATAACGGCACAACTTGGCCCATCTCATAGTCCCGTAGTGTAGTGGTCAATCATTCCGGCCTTTGGAGCCAGCGACTCCGGTTCGAACCCGGACGGGACTACCAATTTCTCAAATCATGAATGCGGAGGGGTCGCCCCCTCCGTGGAATGGTTTCAGCCCATGCGGCCGGTGGCGAAGGCGAAAGCGAGCATGCAGTTCGCCGTCTCGTCCATGCCTGTGCAGCTGGTGGTATCGTAGACTAGGTCATCGAACTCGGCCTTGTAAACGGTTCCCGAGGGGGAATCAGCATAGATGTAGGTCTCAACCGCGACCTTGTATACATTGACGGCCTTCTTGCCCTCGAAGGTATCGATGGTCTCGGTCCTCACCGCCTCCTTGAGGTACTTGGACTTGATGTCCGCGATCTCCGAGTCCCCGAAATACTCGGAGGAATAGCCGCTGGAGCTGCTGACGTACATCTGCATGCCGCCCAGGTCGTGGTCCGGCTCGAGGTACATCTTATAGACGTTGCCCTCTGGACCGGAGTCAAGGGTCATGTCAATCTCCGAGGTCGCAGACTCTGGGGTGTCGTGGAGGGATTTCATGAATGCGTAGTACACATAGTACAGCTTCTCTGATGTGGGATAGTCCCCTTTGATTGTGATGGTCTCAGAGAACTCTATCCCAGGCAAAATTACGATAGCGGAGAGCTTGTAAACAGTGCCATCGGAACCGACCCAGGAAGTTGTATTGTTCTGGCTGTACTTGGTGGCGTCCATCTGCTTGCCGTTGATGGTGACCTTGTCGGATCCCTCGTTCTGGCCGAAAGCTGTCTTGCTGAAGACGATCTTGCTCTCGGCGAGAGTCATGATACTGGTCTCCCCCTCATCCGTGAGGGCAGCAGCGTATACTCCATCTTTGTAATCGGAGATCTTGAAGCCTATCGTCTCCACGTTCCCCTCGCAGGAGTCCTCGACCGTGAAGCCCATTCCGACGATGTTGTCATCGGTTTTGCCTTTGTCACCGCCGCCCATCAGGAAGACTGCCGCAGCGCCTATGATGACTACGGCCGCCACGATGGCGACGACGGCTACCATCTTGGTATTCATGGTACCTGAATCGGCTTACGCGATTGATATGGGTTTTGCCGAAATCGTAGTTTAAGGAACTTGGCTACATCGTCCAAAGCCGATTCGTCGTAGAAGCTGCCGCCCTCCATCATTGCATCGAAGATGGGCTGGTTATGCTGGTTGAGCCCCTTGAGCTTCATGATGGCTGCTATGACGTAGATGAACAGCCGCTCCAGGGAGTTGACCTTCCTGGGCTCGAACCATCCGCGCAGGTAGTACACGTGGCACTTGATCTTGTTCTTCGACACCACGGATGCCTTGTCGAAGCGGTTGTCCAGTCCCACCACGCAGACCGCCTTGAGCCTGCTCCTGTCGATGCCGGCGAGCCCGACGACCTGCGAGCCGCGGAGCCATCCGAAGAAGACGATCTCCCCCTCCTGGTCCTTCAGCTTCCTCGCCGGTATGCACTCGAACCCCCCGCGGGCGGCGAGGGCCTCGGCGTACTTCTTGGTCGAGCCCGTGTGGGATCTGTAGACTACAAGGACCATGGATGAGGGATGCAGAGATTGGGATATTACGGTATCGCATGTCGCCTGACGGCGATGCACATTGATGCGCATCAGAGTTCCATGGCCTTCAGTTAGAATTTTTATCATATGGCACTCTCACATCCGCGATGGAGTTCATCGAGAAGGGACCCGAGTGCGCGGCCGAGCTGTCGGAATACCTCTACCCCATGTGGCACGAGGTCTTCGACCCGCTGATGCCCTGGGAGGAGGCCGAGTACATATTCAGGGCATGGACCAATCCCGATGCCATCGTCGAGGCCATGTCCAAGGGATATGTGTTCGGCTATGTGTTCTCCGAGGGCTCCCGCATAGGGCTCTACTCCTACCGCCTGCAGGACGACGGGAGGTTCTACATCAACAAGCTGTACCTGGAGAAGGACTGCAGGGGGAAGGGGCTCGGGAGCGAGGCGATCCGGATGATGAAGGACATGGCGCGCTCCAGCGGATGCACCGAGGTGTACCTCAACGTCTACTACAGGAACGAGAGGGCCATCGATGCATACAAGCGCGCGGGCATGACCGGCTACAGGTACAAGGAGAGCATCGGCAACGGATACTTCCGCGACGATTACGTGATGAGCGTCAAGCTGCGATCAAGCGTTCCCCATCGCGGATAGCAACGGGCGGCGCATAGCGTCGCCATCATGATAGTTTCTCAGAATTTCATATGGGATTATGACGTTCGATGCTGCGTTTGGTGCATGGTAAGCTGCCAAGGAATCGCCGGGAAATCCGTCAGGATTTCCTTGCAATGTATCGGCTTGGCCGATGATGTGTGTAGCTCTTGGGTCCCGGGGGACCCAAGAGCTTCGTAGGAGGTGATCCATCTGCAGGTTCCCCTACAGATACCTTGTTACGACTTAACCTTCCTTGCTAAATCTCAGTTCGAAC
>Ga0310695_10005741_pt1 | contig 21321 bp, 19 predicted proteins | sample RumenRJG_04DNA_FD_203882 | JGI IMG/M metagenome (GOLD analysis project Ga0310695, IMG submission 203882) | Bovine rumen microbial communities from Lethbridge, Alberta, Canada - RJG_04 (v2) (version 2) | ecosystem: Host-associated > Mammals > Digestive system > Stomach > Rumen | place: Canada...
TTATCGTATTCATCAACGATTACCATAAGCTTATCGGACATGGCAATTCCCAGGTTTCCCAGGAAATGCGTTATTACTGATTCCGGAGAAAAAAATCTGGAGCGGTTGTCATAAAAGTCAAAAACAACCTGAGTTATTTCCTGATCCGGGTTTTGAGCAGCTTTTTGCCTTATTTCCGGAGGAATAAGATCCGGATATCGCTTTGCAAAATTTGAAATCCCCCTGATAACTCGTCTTGAAAAAGACTCCAGCAGTTCATGGTTATCTGTTTTTACTCCTGAAAAATCAAATTTGAGCACATAATAAGAACTCTTTTGCGGGGTGGGATGAGAAGCGATGTATTTGCCTTTAAACAGCCGGTCAGCTTCTTCCTTTAAGGCGATATCGTAGTAATACATAAGGAGTTCGGTAAACATGGTTTTCCCGAATCTCCGGGGCCGGAGAAACATGGACACAGAGGTGCCGCTCTCTTCATACACCTCAAGAAAACGGGTTTTATCCACGAAGGCATAATTATTCTCAATAATTATCTTAAAGTTTGTCATTGCTGTCGGAATAAGCTTTGGCATTGTCATATACCTCAATGTCATGAGAAAACAGTTTCAAAATCACGCCCGTTTTTTTCATGTTTATTTTGTTAGAGCAAGTCTGTCTTTGCAAGGAAAGGTAGCGGGAAAGTATGATGCAAATCCGGGTTCGATCGCCTCATCCTCATCTGCAAAGGCATAATTCTCATCAATAATGGCGGCAAAGCCAGTAAAACGTCAGGCAGAGCTTTTAACATCTCTATTCTCCTGTTAAGCAACAATCAAGCACCGTTACATCCCAATGTTATGCAGTCAGCCAGCGCTCAAAAACCGAAGACCATAAATAACTGAAAACACGTTATCGTTAGTTTCAAATCAGGCTGTTACTCGTCTTTGCTGTTACCGTGGGAGATAAAGAAGTTTGGTTTTGGGTATTCACATCATCCGCAGCAGTGAGTCAAAACTGGCAAAAGCCAATGTTTTTTATCTGCCCCGAAAACTTGCTCATTTCTTCCTGAAAAACAGCACCGTATGCCCCAGACCCTGATGATCCAGTTCGCCGGACAGGGCAAAACCGGCATTCTCAATCAGCGGAATCAGTTCACTTGCATGATAAAAGCGGCTGACCCCGTTGGCCAGAGCGGTGAAGTAAAGAGAACCGGCATCAACCACCAGAGAGGCCACGTCGTTCTTCTGCCGGTCTCCCAGAATCTCGTTAACTGCCAGAATCGCCCCCGGCTGCGCGGACCTGGCAATCCGGGAAACAATGAAGGATATCTGCTCGGCGCTGAAACAGTCCAGAAACTGGCTCAGCCACCAGACATCGGCATCAATGGGAAGATCCGGCACCGCTTCCAGAATGTTTGCCGGAAAGACGAAAACACGGTCCCCCATGCCGGCCTTTTTGATATTCCCGAGAGCCGCAAGGCACTGTTCCGGGAGATCAATGATGACAACCCTGACGGCATCGTCATAATCCGCAGCGGCCAAAGCGAATTTGCCGGTATTGCCGCCCACGTCATAAATAACCCTGGGATGAAATCTTTTGAAAAGCTCCGGAATGGCTGTCTGGAAAAGCCTGTCCGAATAAAAGTGATCAAAGGCAAACCAGGCATCCCGGGCCTTTTCCGGCAGAAATCTCAGAAACGGGTATATGGTGACATGATCTTCGGTAAACACCCTGAGTCCTTCCGGCCGGCCGGTTTTCAGGGATTCCGTAAGATAATAAAGCCCCTGATAGCAGACATGCCTGGCAAATGCCAGATTCACCCGGGTCATGGGATCCTGAGCAAGGTAGATCCCGACCTTTGAAAGCGTAAGCCCTCTTTGTACTTTCCCGGTGTCATTTTCTCCGGGATTATTCTTCCTGCGGCCTCCTTTCCCGGATGCCCCGGTGACAGTTTTCTCCTGTTCAATGAGAATGTCGGCACTGACCGCCAGATCCGCAAGCACTCCCACGGCATACAGCGAAGCCCCGGTTTTCCGGGAAAGCTCCTCCCGGGTTATGCTTTCACCCGGAGGAAGTTCCGAAAGAACCTTCAGGATCCCCAGATCCTCCATGGCGGCCACGGCCTGAAAAACAAATGGTCCCATTGCTATGGACTGAGCCTTTCTGAGAGCCTCCATGGCAGAAATGTCACTGAATTTTTGAATGGTCATCTTTTCTGTCCTTTCTGAAACAAATCATGCGGATAAAAAACTCTCCGGCAAACATCAGTCCCATCAGCATATAGGAGATAATTCCGGTATAGAGCATCCAGTACTCACGATCCGCCGCCAGCGCCAGCAGGAGAGCGGCTGTCCCGTTGCAAATGAAAAAAACGCACCAGGCTTCCGTTACTCTCCTGGTGTATTTCCTGAAAAAATCGGTGCGCTCTTCCGGGGGAACCCTGAGAGAGGCAATTTTCTCCACCAGGGGCACCCGGCCTCCGGCAAGGGTTCTTCCAAAAAACACCAGAAGTCCGAGACTGACCATGGAGGGGTAAAACAGCATGAACTCCGGAGACATTCTCAGAAAATACCCGGCTCCCGCCAGAAAGGCCGCCGCCAGAATAACAGCATTGATATCCCGGGAATCCCGGCCTCCCAGAAAGAGCTTCAGTCCTGCCAGAAGAAAAAGATACAGTACCGGTCCCAGTCGCTCCTGGTTTCTGAGGCCATAGTAAACATAGAAGGGATAGCCCAGAGAACCAAACCAGAACAGGATCCTCAGAAAAATCCGGAAAACCTTTCCTGCAGAACCGGGGACCGGCTTTTCATCATGAGAGACATTCCCGGTCATGGACGTCCGAACTCCGGATTTCTGAAAATGAGCGAGGTATTGACACCGCCAAAGGCAAAATTATTGCTCATGACATACTCCGTATCCAGAGTGCGGCCCTCCCCCCGAATATAGTCAAGATCCCCGATTTCCGGGTCCGGGTCAGCAAGATTCAGATTGGGAGCAAACCACCCGGCCCGCTGCATCATAATGCTCATGGCAGCCTCCAGCGCTCCTGCGGCTCCCAGGGTATGTCCCATGTAGCCCTTGAGAGTGGCCACCGGAGTTCCGTTCCCGAAAATCCGGCACATGGCCTGCCCCTCCGCCAAATCCCCCTGTGCGGTTCCGGTGCCGTGAGCATTGATATACCCGATGTTTTCCGGAACAAGACCGGCGTTTTTAAGGGCCAGACGCATGCACCTTTCCATTCCCGAAGAGTCCGGGCTCGTAACATGAGTGGCATCGGCATTGGTGGCAAAACCGACTATTTCGGCATAGATCCGGGCCCCGCGCCTCACCGCATGATCGTACTCCTCAAGAATCAGCATCCCGGCCCCTTCCCCCACCACAATGCCGTCCCGGTTTGTATCAAACGGCCGCGGCGCCCGGGACGGGTCCCGGGTTCCGGAAGTGGCATAAAGCGCATCAAAAACCCCCACGGTAAGCGGACTGAGTTCCTCGGCACCGCCGGCAACCATCAGATCCTGCGCTCCGCATCCTATGGCCTCATAAGCATATCCCAAAGCCTGGGATCCTGAAGTACAGGCGGTGGAGGTGGCAATGATTCTGCCGGTGATCCCGAAAAACAGGGAAATATTCACTGCGCAGGTATGCGGCATGATCTGCACGTAAGTCGTGGCATTGAGACTGACAATATCCTTCCCGGTCAGAAATTCTGCCACATCCCGCATCCCGGACATGGTTCCGGCGGAGCTGCCGCAGGCCACCCCGGCAGTACCGTCAGAAAGTTCCGGGCTCCCGGGAAGCCCGGCATCCTCTATGGCTCTTTCGGCGGCGGCCACCGCCATAATGCCGAGGCGTCCCATGGAACGGGTTTTCCTGCGGGGATAGGAAGGAAGCTCGGCGGTTACCGGAGCCCCGAGAACACAGTTCATGTTGCGGTATTCCCGAAGCTCCGGAAGCTCCTGCACCGCATTTTTGCAGGAACGGAGAGCCCGCATAACCTCCTCCTGCCCGCAACCCAGAGGGGAACAGAGTCCGATTCCGGTTACTGCCACACGCCTCATCAGCACATTCCTCCGTTTACACTGATAACCTGTCTGGTGATATATCCCGCGTCCTCGGAACAGAGAAAGGCCACCGTCCCCGCCACATCCTCGGGCTTCCCGATACGGCCCAGGGGCACCATGGGAAGCACTCTTTCCCGGAGCTCCCCGGAGACCATTCCGGTATCGATAACTCCGGGAGCCACGGAATTCACGGTAATCCCTCTTTTGCCAAGCTCCACGGCCAGCGACTTGGCCGCGGCAATAAGTCCGGCCTTCGAAGCGCTGTAATTGGTCTGGCCCCGGTTTCCGGTAATTCCGGAAACCGAAGAAACCGCTACAATCCGTCCGCCGTCCCTGAGACGGATCATGGGCATGATACAGGGACGGAGCACATTGTAAAAAGCCCCGAGATTGGTATCCAGAACCAGCTGCCAGTCCTCGTGCGACATTCCCGGAAAAGCGGCGTCCCTGGTGATACCGGCGTTGAGTACCACCCCCCAGTAGGCTCCGTTTTCTGAAATGTCACGGTTAATGACCTCCTCTGCCTCCCGGGGATCCGAAACGTCAAAGGAAATAACGGATACGAGCCCCCCCTGCTCCCGCAGTTCCGCAGCCAGCTTTTCCGCATCCTCGCGGTGTCTCCGGCAGTGCAGCGCCAGCTGAAAGCCCATGGCCGCCAGACGACGCGCCGTGGCCGCTCCGATTCCGGTTCCGGCTCCTGTAATTAGAATTCTGCGCATGATTATCCCTTTGTTTCTGTTGTTATCACCGCATCAGTCCTGTAAGAACTCCATACGGAAAAACGCCCCCTGGCCAACGGAGCAGTTTCAGTCCCGGGGGCTCCGGTTACGGGGCCCGAAAACCTCGTTTCGGCAGTCAGAACTGCAAAGCCGTTTTCCAGAAGCTCCCTTTTTACGGAAATTTTGAGCTTTTTTCCCGCGGGCAGTGCGCCGGCACAACCGGTTTTAAAACCCCTGACCGAAAGAAGAAGTCCTTTCTCCATCGGAGGCTCGTGTCTCAGAAGACGGCAAACCCCCAGAACCGCAGCGCAACCCTGGGCCATGACTTCCAGCACAATATGCACCGGCAGAGAACCGTCAGGATTAAGCCCTGCCATGGGACGATCTCCGGGAACGTAAAAGGCGGTGCCGGAATCCAGCCCGGGGTCGGCCTCAATAACGCCGTCAATCATCAGCATCGGCTCCTGATGCGGCATCAGCCTAAAAAAATCCTCCCCGGAGAGATCAACCCTAATCATTTTCCGAACACCATTGAAACATTGTTCCCGCCAAAGGCAAACGCATTCACCATTGCATACGGTCTTTCCGCATACCGGCCGCCGGCCGTTACCAGATCGATTCCCGGAAATTCCTCGCGGAATTCCTCCGGCCGGTAATCATGACGGGGCAGGGGCGCTCCGTCAAGCACCAGCGAAGCGATATAGGCTCCGGTTATGCCCGCGGCCCCCAGAGTATGTCCGGAAAGGTGCTTTACCGACGAAACCGGAACATTCCCTCCGAACACCTCATAAACAGCCCTCCCTTCCATGGCATCATTAAGTCTGGTTCCGGTGCCGTGAAGGTTCAGATAGCCGATATCCCCGGGACGGAGCCCCGCCATTTCCAGGGCCTGTCTCATAGCAGCCGCCGGCATTTTTCCGGAAGGATCCGGTGCGGAAATATGATGAGCGTCGGAGGTGGCCCCGAAACCCATAAGCTTCAGAGCACCGGGCTCCAGAGATTCCCGGGCGGCCAGTGCGATCCCGGCTCCTTCCCCGATGCTGATGCCGTCCCGCTCCCGGTGAAACGGACGGGCACGGCCCGGAGACAGCGCTCCCAAAGCGTAAAAGCCGCTCACGCTGACCGCCGAGAGTGAATCCGCACCTCCGGTGATCACCGCATCGCAAATTCCGGCTTTTATAAGATCCCGGGCACTGACCAGAGCCCGGGCCGAGGAGGAACATGCGGTGGCCACGGTGTAGCACGGCCCCCGAAGCCCCAGCATTTTCTTAAGGAATGCCGTGATATTGCCCACCTCGTAAATCCTGGAATCAAAGGAGAGCTTCTCCCCGGCGGCAATCCGGCGGCGCCCTTCCTGTTCCACCTCGCTGATGGCGGAGGTGGATGTTCCCAGCACCAGTCCCACCCGATCCGGCCCGTAGCGCCGGATGGCCAGAGATATCAGATCCCGGGAGAGATTAATGCAGTGGGCCGCCAGCCTGGTACTCCGGGAGTCCGCATCCCCGGGAGCGTTCAGAAAGCAGTCTACCGTTCCCAGGTGAGCGGAAAGCCCCCCGGGAAGATACCCCGGGATTGTCCGGAACCCGCGGGAACAGTTGTCCCTGATGGCCGACACGGCCTCATTTCTGTCCGCTCCGAGAGCGGAAACCGCCTCGAGGCCATTAAGGTAAATCATCTCAGTTTTGTCCTCCGCTCCCGTCCCTGAGATTATCGGAAAAGTCCCGGCTCAGTCCCGGATGATTAAGCACGGCAGCCAGCACAAAAACCGTCAGAAGCCCCAGAGCCAGCATGCATCCGAAGGATGCCAGAACCCGGGTTCCGGAAAATGCCAGAGCTCCGAAAGCCGCCTCCGTGGTCAGCCAGGAGGCCAGAAGCGCCTGCCACCGCTCCCGGAAATTTCCGGACCCTGCGGAAAACATGAAAATGCAGTAGTCCGCCCCCAGTCCCAGAATCATGAACAGCGCCAGAACCGAAAAAAGACCGAAGTATCCCTCCGCCAGAAAAGCCGCAGCCAGCATTCCACCCGAAAGCCCGCAGAGCACCGGGAGCAAAAAACCGGAAAACACTCTTTTCCGCATCACCGGGGCCAGAATCACCAAGGCTGTCAGAAACGCTCCCGCCAGAACCCCGGTCAATTGTACCCTAAAATCCCGAAAAGCATTATTCCACTCTGTCTGTTTGTCTAGCAGTTTCACATTCCCCCGGGAAAGAAGCGCCGCCCCGAGAGTCTCCCTGTTTTCCGGAGATCCTCCGGCCCTGAGCAGTACCGCATCTTTGGAAATCATCCAGGAAAGGCTGTCCGGAATATCCGGTTCAGAAAGCTCCGGATCCTCCGGAATTTCAGGCAGATTGTCCAGCGGAAGTCCTGCGGCGTCATAGGCTTCTGCCAAAGCCGGCAGAGCCTCCCGGTAACGCCTAAGACTGTCCCGGGCGGTTTTCAGGGAGGGAACGGCGTCACACGGGAAAAAGACCGCCTCCCGAAGCTCAGGAAAAAGACTGTCCCGAATCTCCTCGCACTCCCGCAGCGTTTCCTCGCGATCCCGGCCGGATATGAGATACCAGGAGGGTTTTCCGGAACTGAATACAGTCTCCCTGATTTCCCGGTCCATACCGCCAAGCTCCGCATCCTGTTCCTGCATGCCGGAAACCCGGTCATCCGGAATAATGCCTGAAGAGATCCATATTCCGGCCGCAATCAGAAGCACCGCAAATCCGAAGAAAGCCCGGCGCAATCCCGGAACGGTGTTTTCCGACAGCGTACCGCAGCGAATGCGGGGCAGAATTTCCTGATCCGGAGAAACCGCCCCTTTCCGGCTTCTGAAGGGAATAATGATCCAGATTGCAGTCAAAAGGGCCAGGGACAGCGAAACCGCCGCCAGAAGAGCCAGCTCCCGCAGCACCGGAAGAGAGGTCAGCGTCATAATAAGGTAGGCGGCGATACTGGTGCCGCCGGACAGCATAAGAGCGCCCGCAAGTTTTCCCGAGGCATCGGGATCCCCGCCGCTCCGGAACATCAGGGAATGAATGAGATAGTCTGCGCAGATCCCGACGAGTGCCGCCCCCATCCCCAAAGTAATTATGTGGATATGTCCCAGAATCAGGATTACCGCTGTAATACCGCACCCCAGAAACAGGACCAGAAAAAGCAGGGTTTCCATGAGCTCGCGAATCCCGCGAAAAATCACAATAAACACCAGTGCCAGCACCGCCGCCGAAAACCCGCCGATTCGGCTCATATCGGAAACGGAATTCCCGGTCGCCCGCACCTGATAGAAAAACGGCGAAACAAAGCTCAGGCGGATCCCCTGCTCCCGGAGACGATCCCGTTCCGTAAGCAGTTCCCCGAGAAGCCGTTCCCCCTGTTCCTGAGACAGTCCCGTTCCGGGGGAGATTCTCCCCGTAAGAAGGTAACGGATCTTCCCGTTTTTTTCAGTCCTGAGTAAACCTGAGGCATCCCGGGTAACATCTTCGGCCGGAGTTCCGGAAAAATGCCGCATAATCAGAAAAGGGTCGTTCCGGTATTCCGGATCCGTAAGACCGCCCAGGGGACTGTAAACCGCTTCAAACACCGCCTCCCGGAGATCATTTTCATTCTCAAAGTACGGATGATACAGATAACGGTGATCAAAAAAGAACTTTCCGGTGCGATCCAGCCCCCGGGCGTCATCAATGGTAATTTCCGGGAAGCGGCTCAGAATATCCGGAACCCTGCCGAAGGGAGATTCCTCCCGGAATCCGGTACCGGAATCCGGGCCGGCCATGATGACGATTTCCCGGGCAATGCGACCGGCAAATCCGCTGTCATCCGGTCCTCCGTTCTCCGGAAGCAGGGCTCCGAGCTCCGCGGTGATGACGGCGGGATTCCGGATAACGGTAAAAAGACCGGCCAGGGCAATAATAAGCATGCCGGCCAGAAAAAATAGCGCCCGCACGGAAGTTCTCTTTCCGAAAATCTTCCCGGAACCGCTTCCGGAAACATTCCCGCTGTCAGTAATCATGGCACAGGGCTTCCAGTCCCGGAGCGGGATCAAATCCGGAGGCGGGCTCATCCCCGGCAAAACTGATCCTGGTATAACCGCCCCCGTTCTCCTCAATGCTGATGCCTGAAATCCGGGAATCCCCGACGGTTATGGTTATTTCCCTGATCACTCGGGAAACTCCGGGATCCCGGGGTATCATCCGGAGAACTCCGGCCTTGGATGCTTCCGAATCCGACAGTTCAAGATCGTATGCCACTCCGGGATCCCGGGTGCGGCCAGAGAGAAGTCCGGTAAAGGCCTGCATGGTTTTTGAAAAAAAAGGGTTTGGTCTTTCGCCGCGGGCTGATTCGGGAACCCGATAGCGGTCGGGGTCCGAAATTCCGGCATCCGTAATCAGCCATACCTGCCGCCGGGGCTTCTCCGCCATCCAGCAGAGACCTGCCCCGGGAAAAACCAGCACGCGGCCCTCGGAAAACACCGTACGGTTCGGCCCCGGAAGGTATTTCTCCATCCTGAAAACAGCCCGGTGGGGCGCGACATCCCGAAAAAGCTTCGGAAAAGAATCCGAAACCGGTTCCCCGGCTCCGGCTTTCTCCGGAGTTCCCGGAACGGCTCCGCCCGGCAGTAATGCAACGCTTGTCAAAATAACTGCCAGGATTTTTCGAAACCGGGGACTTCCGGTAACACGCTTATAAAACGCCCCCCGGGAATCCTCTGCTTCCGGCACTGCTTTCACGGCTCTCTCCTTCATTTTCAGATTGCGACAACGACAAAACAGGTTAAATCCGGTTCCGCCCTCTCTTCCGAAAGGCAGGTCGGATGCTTACCGCGCATTTTAGAACATCAGGAGAAATTCAGGTACCGGAATTATTGAATCGTCATCCGGAAAAGATCCGCCCCGCGATCTCCGGACTCCGCAATCCCCTGATTCTCCCTGAATTATCTTTTGTTCCCGGCTTCCGAATCTCCGGGAGCTCCGAAACCGATGACCGGGTTAAAACAAAAACGTCAGAGCTCCGTCAAAAATTACAATATATTCTATACCACGTATTAAATATCATGCTATACTATTTATAAAACAAAATCTGCGCAGATTCTCCTGATTCTGCATTACTATCAAGGAATTTCAGAACATGACAGAAAACACCGCCAAAAACGAACGTCCCGCCGAACTTGACCTGCTGTTCCAGCGGGTGGGCACATATCGCGAAAGCAGCGACTTTCAGGAGCTGCTTCAGTTTGTAAAAAAATTCAGAGCGCTGGCGCCCTACAACGCCATGCTGCTTCATATCCAGCGTCCGGGAAGCCGGTATGTCGCCACAGCCAGGGACTGGCTCGAAAAATTCGGGCGCACTGTCAGACCCGGAGCCCGACCGCTTCTGATTCTCAAGCCGTTCCGTCCGATACAGTTCGTATTCGAGGTACAGGATACCGAGGGTGACGAGCCTTTCCCGGAGAAGCTGCTTAGCCCTTTTAAAATTCCCGCGGAAAATCATGAGCAGGCATGCCGGAATTCACTGTCAAAGCTGCTTAAAAGACTGCCGGCCGACGGGGTTTCCTTCCATAAGGCTGACAACGGATCCTGCAATGCCGGCTCAATCGGCCCCGCACCGGACCTGCCGAAGAAATACCAGATATACGGAAAAGACAAGGAAGTACTGGTAAAATACCATCTCATTGTCAGCAAAAATCTGGGGGTTCCGGAAACCTTCGCCACGGTGCTCCACGAACTGGGACATCTCTACTGCGGACATCTCGGCACCCCGGATCCCTCAAGATGGAAATCGCGGATAATAAAAGACAAAAACATCGAGGAATTTGAAGCGGAATGCGTATCCTGGATTATCTGCTCCCGCATGGGAATCGACAACAAATCGGAGACCTATCTTCACAATTACCTGAACAAAAACCATGCCATACCTCCCATCAGCCTTGACAGCGTGCTGAAGGCGGCCGGAATGATTGAAGATCGGATTGCGGGCCATGTCAGCGCCTGCAAGCTGCTTCTGAAGGATCAGGAAAAATAGAATCAGGGCGTCTTTCCGCGGAACCTCCGGGCTTTCCCGGAGCTTTGCGCGGGGAGCGTCAGGCCCCGAAAAAATCAATGATCGTCTTAACGGAGACCGGACAGAAGGAGTTCGCATCAACACCGACATCATAGCGTCTGATGCCCCCGGCACGGTTTTTAAGATTATAGTCCTGAGATTCGTGAATGTGCCCGTGAAGCTGAATGCTCCCCTGATGCATTTTGGGCCAGGACAGCATCGGGTAATGCATCAGGACAAATTCCTGACCGCTAAGGGAAACTGTCATAAAATCCCGAATCCCGCAAAAGAGATCCGGATTGTAATTCCTGTCATGGTTGCCGGTCAGAAGATATTTCCGGCCGTTCATCCTGGCAATAACGGCATTGGCGGCCTCCACGGTCATGTGGTGGCACAGATCTCCCAGAAGGTACACGGTGTCATCACGGCGCACCACGGCATTGAAATTCGCGAGCAGGCAGCGGTTCATCTCATCCGCATTCCGAAAAGGCCGGTTCTTCATGGCAATGATGCCCCGGTGTCCGAAATGAAGATCGCTGGTAAACCAGATCATGAAAAACCTCCTGATTTTTCTGAAAAATTATCTCTGTGCAAAAAACTGCATTTCCGCAATTGACGTAATTTCCGGCATTTCATAAACTCCGGCAGATAACGTCCTTCTTTTCCCGGACAGTCCCGGTTCCCTGTCGGCCGCAAAACCCGAAACAGCGAACTCATCCGCACGAGTAATGCCATGTCAACAACCATTGCCCTGACCGGCTTTTCCGACGCCCTGTCCCCGGAAAGGCTTAAACAGCTTGCCGTCCTGGAATCCGTACTCGGCAGAAACGGCTTTAACGTGATCACCGGAAAATCCCTTTCCGAAAGAACTCCCGGAAAGCCCTCGCCGGATCTTAAGGCCCGGGACATGGCGGAGATCCTCGCCTGCCCGGACCTGAAATTCATTATGGATGTTTCCGGAGGGGATACTGCAAACGAACTCCTGCTGCACCCTGAAAACCTGGCTTTTCCGAATCGGGACATCATCTTCACGGGCTACAGCGATCTTACGGTGCTTCTTAACGCCTTTTTCGCGGCCGGAGGAAGTTCCGGAGTGCTTTATCAGGCGCTTCATGCAATAAGGGAGCGTTCCGGAGAAAGACTCCGGGAGTTTCTTGATTTTCTTAAAAATCCGGAGCCCCGGGCTTCGCTCGTTACCCCGAAAGGAACCTTCAGAAGATTTAACCGCATGCGGGGAATCGTCATCGGCGGGAATGTCCGGTGCTTCCTGAAGCTTGCGGGTACTCCGTTTATGCCGGATCCGGACGGAAAAATACTGGTACTGGAATCCCTGGGCGGCGGCCCTGACAGAATTATAAGCTGCTTCGCCACCCTGAAGGTTCTGGGGATCACCGGCAGAATTGCGGGAATAGTCCTGGGGACGTTTACCGAGCTTCGGGAAAACCATCCCGGAGTTGCGGTTTCGGACCTCCTGACTCCCTTTATCCCGGAGGACCTTCCGGTCTGGGAAACTCCGGAAATAGGACATTACAGTAACGCCCGGGGCATCATGATCGGCAGGGAATATGTTTTTGAAGGTTCGCGCTGTCTGGGGATTTAAACCTTTTTCGGGGCTTCCCCGGAAGCTTTGCCGGCATTCTCACCGCCACTCCGGTCAGGTGTCCGGTCTGCCTTTTCGGGCTTTTCCTCCTGTTCCCCGTACTCTTCCCAGAAATCAAAGAAGTTAAACCATTCGTACGGGGCCTTAAGCAGGAGCTCCTCCAGAAAACGGGCATAACTTTCCACATAGCTCCGGAGATCCTGCTCCCGGTTTTTGCGGGAAAAACGGACCTCCCCCACCTCCCGGAAGAAAAGTCGGTAAACCCCATCGATTTTTACCGCATGAACGGTATATACCGGCTTTTTGAAAATACCTGCCAGAAGCCAGGGCCCCAACGGAAAACGGGCCTTTTTTCCCAGAAACTCCACTTCGCAGGAACGGGTGTCTCCGTCCAGAAGCCGGTCTCCCATGATAAAGATCCACTCCCCCGCATCCAGCTTCTCGCCAAGATAAATACCCGTGGCCGGAGTAATCTCCTCCGGCATGATGATATTGAGATTGCTCTCGGCATTCAGTGCCCTGATGCAATCCATGAAGCGGGGAAACTGACGGGCATACATAAAGGAGCTGACCTTTTTGCGGGAACAGGAAAAATTCATCCCCCGCAGCATTTCGGAATTTCCCACATGAGCCCCGATAAGAATTGCTCCGTCAGGTTCCCGGGCCCGGGCCAGCATTCTTTCGTGATCCCGGTTTTCGGAAACCAGCCTGTCCGTTGTCATCACGCCCTTCCAGGCCAGAAGCCTCTCAAAAAAATTAACCGCCACCCGATTTACATGGCGTCTTGTGGAAAGCCGTCCGAGACTGATGCCGCGGGAGGCGGCAAAGGCGCTTATCCTGTCAAGGTAGATCCGGGAGCTTTTCCGAAGCTCCGGTGAAAAAATCCAGATCCAGAGCGAAATAAACCAGACCAGAACCAGCGAAATCCGTCTCCCGAAAACGTCATAAATCCAGAGAACGATTCTGATCCCGAGAACGGAGGTTTTCTCGGATTCCTTCCGCCAGGACGCCTCGTCCGGCTGCCTGACGCCAGTGCCGGCATCCCCGCTCCGGCCGGCCTCCGGGGCCGATTCATTTTCGGAAATTTTTTCTGACATTTTTTCCTGCTCCGGTCATGCTCCCGATACCGGCATGACGTTCAAATCCAAAACAGACACAACACCGCAGAGACTGAAACTCCGGCCGGATAATCAGTTCCCCGGAGAATCTTTAAAGCACAGCTTTCCGGCGGCATGAAGCTCCTTGGGAGCCTCACCCGTGCCGCAGTCGCCGCAGGACACAATCCGGAACTCGCATTTCAGATCCGGTTCGTTCCAGGCAGCCTCCAGCAGAACTTCACACCCCGGCAGTACCGGTTTCGGGAATTTAATCTGCGGAATATCCAGAATATAGCGTTCATAGCTGAAATCAAAAAAATGCCTGAGACTTTTCAGAACCAGATCCAGCTCCGCCACCCCCGGATAAACCGGATAACCCTCAAAATGTCCCTGAAACCAGATCATATCCGGAGGAATGCGACAGTTCAGAGACAGGGTGCTGATGCCGCCGGAACAGCGGGAAATGCTTTCCGGAACGGCAGTTTCAAGAAGCTCCTGAGTGGTACGGCTGAAATCCCCTGTGGCACACATAGCAGATCCTTATTCCTTTTCAGATTCCCGGCTATCCGGGGAATTCCGTTCTTTAGCCAGGAGAGCCAGCTTCCGGTAATCAGTCTTGCCGTTGGCATTCAACGGAATTGCCGCAATAATTATGAATTTGCGCGGAACAGCCAGGGGCAGCATATGATTCCTGAGAATGTTCCGGAACCCGATCATCATTCTCCCCGGACTCAGGGAACGGGCCAGGGACTGTCCCCGGGAGTTCAGCACTATAAACGCCAGTGTGCCTTCCCGCCCGTCACGTTCATAGGGAATAACCGCCGCATCGGCAATCTCCGGAATAAAGGCAAAGCCGGCTTCCACCTGATCCAGAGACACCCGGTTGTCCTCAATCTTGATAAGCCGGCCACTGCGCCCCAGAATGGTCAGCACTCCTTCTTCGGACAGGCACACCTCATCGCCGGAGGCAAACACCGGAATCTCACGGCCGGCACACATCCCGGACAGTCCGGCATTTTCAAGATACGGAGACGCATACAGAAGCCCCCCCTCTCCTGAGGCGGCCATCAGGATTTCGCCGCCGGCTTCCGGAAGACTGCCGGACGCGACATAAAAACGGTTCCCGGGAACCGGACGCCATTCCAGATCAGAATTTCCGGTATAGCGCCATGCCATGGCTCCGGTTTCGGTACTGCCGAAAATTTCCAGAACCTCACTCCCGAAAAATTCCTGCCCCTGCGCCCGCACCTTATCCGAAAGACGGCCTCCCGCGGAAATAAGGAGACGGCAGCCCGAAACATTCCCGGGTCCGCCCAGCCTTTTCAGAAACCCCGGATTTGCCACAGTAACAAAAGGACGTCCGATACCGGCGGGAACGGCAAATTGTTCTTCATAGCGGATCATGGCATCATAAACCGGAATTCCGGATGTCAGCGGAAAAAAGAACCGGAACATGATCCCGTAGGCGTGATAATTAGGCACGGTGGCAACACAAAGGGAATTGTTATCGCTTCCGATAATTCCCAGAGAAGCAACTGCCGCCACCTCCTGCATGAGACCTTTCAGCGTACGTCCGACGATCTTGGGTTCCCCCGTGGAACCCGATGTCATCTGAATAAATTCCAGCAGGGAATCATCCCCGGAAGCCAGAATTTCAAGACTTTTCCGGAAATACCAGCGTTTTTCTGCCAGAGACACCTCCGAAAACTCCCGGCTCCGGGCAAAGTCCGCAATATCGATAAATGGTACCCCCCCCCGAAATCCCGAGGATACCCCGTTTTCCTTCAGAATGGAATTTTTGCCGACAGCAATACTGCTGAAAGCCGCCGCCTTTCTCAGAGACTCCTCCCGAAAACCGCTCGGAGTAAAGGGAACTCCTCCCCGGGCCCACACGGCCAGCATGCCCGCCAGAAGCTCCGAGGAATCATCAAGCACCAAAAGCACCGGCTCTCCCATGGCACAGTGCGGAAGCCGCACCGAAATATCCCAGGCCAGCACAAACACCTGATCCAGTGAAAGCACCTCATGCTCCCTGAAAAATTGCGGCCGGGAGCTTCTTTCCGGCCTGAGAAGCTCCTTCAGAAAATCAGGATGACTGTCCGTCATCAGGAATTATCCTGAAGCCGGGAAGAAATAATGTCCACCACGTCTCCGACGGTTTTGACCGCCTTGAAATCCTCCGGAGTGAAACGGCATTTCAGCTGTCTCTGAAGCTGGGCAATCATGTCTATGGCATCAATGGAATCGAAATCCAGATCCTCCCCCAGAAGGGCCTCCATGGTGATAAGATTCCTGTCAATTTCAAAATCGGTCTCCAGCATATCCCGAAGACCGTCAAAAATTTCTTCCCGAGTTTTCATTTCCGCTTTGCTCCGTTAAGAGCTGCATGTCATGCAGCTTCCGCCGTCAGTAACTGATGAAGGAGCCTCTGCCGCTCCCGATATCCTGTAATTATACCTGTTTTCCGGAATTTTTTATGCCGGATGCGCTTCCCCGGAGAATTATTAAGCTTTCCCGAATTACGGAAAGATTATACAGGAGGGGAAGTCAGTCCCGTTACCTTCCGGGGATGTCACTGAACTCCCGGGCTGCCTTACTCTTCATAATTCCTGATTTTCTGTATTTTTCCGGAACCAGCTCCGGGCTTTCTGTTCCGGTACCTAAATCCGAAACAAGCCAGTCACAGATAATCTGACAGATTATAGTTTCCAAAAAACGGACCATTCGGAGCTTCCCCGAAAACACTGACATGGGGATACGGCTCATTCTGAGCGATCAGCCTCCGGATCTCCCGATAAAGGAAGGTCATCTGATACTCGTTCAGCAAAAAAGGAATGTCTGCGGTTTCCCATCCGATCGCTGATTCCACAATATGCGGGGAGCACCAGTTATGGGGAATGGCGTCATAGCAGTCCCGGGCTTTCAGGGTGATTTCAATGTAAAGGCCCGTAACATGACAGAGACCGGTGGAGATTTTCAGGGGGGTGCCATGTCCCAGTTCAAGGTAGTGGGGATAATTCCAAACGCACCTTCTCACGCTGCGAACACGTTCCAGGGGCAGCACCATAAGGCCGTTAAGATTGCAGAGCAGGAGGTGTTCCTCACCCAGGGCAATAAGGGAATTTCCCGAAGCGATGTACCTGGCTCCCCCAAAAAGCCTGTCCAGTTCGGAAAACTTCGGATCGTTGCCTTTCCTGTGCCTTCTCACCCAGGACTTATAGGGAACCGTGGTAACCACAAGAGTCAGCAGAAATGCCGGGGGATACACCACTGCAACAGACTTGACGGCACTCAGTGCCAAAAAAATCGTCCAGTGCATGTCATGCGGCATGTCGTTGGCGAGACTCATAAAACAATAATAACCGGCTGCCAGCAAAGTTAAAAAGCCGGCCGCCCTGAAATTGAGCGGAGTAAAAGTATAGAACCGTCTTATTGCCGACTTCACGCCGGTTCTCGGCAACTGCCTTACAGGATGAGTCTGGAAATACTCTTTGAAGGCCAAAGCCGTTTCCGGATCCGTGCCTGCCGAATCCCGTTCAATCCTCTCGGTTGTCTCAAGAATCCACCGATCACTGATTCTGATGCGCATCCGATTCAGCATAAATGCCGCAGAATACAAAAACACCATAATCCCAAAGCCAATAAAAATGGTCGCCCCTGGGGCCACCAGCGGGGCAATAATGGCTGTAAGAAATACAGTCAGCAGGAAAAGAATTACCACCCCTGCATAGTACATCACATCCCTGAACATAAGTAACTCCACCTGATGCCTGCAAAAGCTCGGATTAAATGTCTCAGACACACTCCATAAATTCACCCCTTCCTAATGATTTATCGCTCACTGACACAGCAAAAGCTATAATCCGGCAGTAATTTATGGCAACACCGGATTATCAGATATTGCTGACAGTTCCATCAAGCAAATTTTTTTGTCCGGACTTTGAGAGCAACCTTTGTTACCGGTGCAGGAAACCTGAATCTGACAATTCTGCTTCGTACCCCAGGAAAAACTGAGTTTTTTTCGGGAGAATGCACAACCATAACCTCCATGTGTCAGAAAGGGATATCCGGCCCCGTCACGCCTGGTTTGTCCGTATTCTCCGGAATGTTATTCACAAAACTGTCCACAGGGTTGTTAACAGGATTATTCACCATCTTATCCACAATCAGCAACCACTGCCGAATCCCGCAGTTTCAGATCTTTCTGACATGATGACGGGTTATGGTCTTCTGTGTGCCCGGTGGCGTCTTCCAAAACACCGCGGACTCAGCACACACCAGACACTCGCTCGATTCTGCGGTTCATCGCCTCAATCAGCATCGTCTTATCCGCGTGGCTGTCTCCGGAAATTCGGCGGAAAGCCTGATTTACGGGATTGCCAATCCCCGTAAAGCTCCTTTAACTGACCAGGGGACTCCGTTATTCCGACGCCCCCGAATCCCGGATAAGATAAAAATATGTCTTAAAAACTCGCGTCTCAGGGACGGCCGGCACATAAAATGCCGGCCGTCCTGCCGCCGGGCGGATCCGGAAAACATCCCGAACCTACTACTGCCGTTCCTTGAGGATCCTTTGATATTCGGATCTTCTGTAAACACTCGCACTTATTCCGTAATAATGCTCCGAACACAGAGCCTGCCACTCGGGATAATATTTCCCGGCCGCCCTGAAAAAGAAGGAATCTCTGTCCGGCGCAGCGTTTCGGAGAACATAATCAATGCTTTCCAGAAAAAGGATCCGGGATCCCGGGCTGGTACTGGTTCCCTTTATAAAGCTGCCCTCCCAGTCCGGGAAACCGGGGATATCCTGGTCTTCTTCCAGGGGATACTTCATCCGCAGCATCCGGTCATACATATCCTCAACCGTCATTTCGGATTTGTCCCGGACGCTGTTCACATAGGCAAAAAGCATCAGGGAAATCCCCTCGTTATAGGAGCTGGGTGAGCACCCCATAAACTCCATGGTTATGCCGATTTTGCCGCTGTACGGCACAAATGGCATGGCCTTCACAAACCGGTCTTCATTCTTTTTGACAAATTCCTCCAGAAGATAAAAATCCCGGGGGCTCAACCAGAAGCACATATGATCCACGCGGCGCTGTCGCGAAACCTTGGCGGCAAACTGATCCCAGCAGCCGTCTGCCAGAACGCGCACCGCCTCCAGAAAGATTTCCAGATAATCATCGTCATTCGCGGAGGTAAGATAGGCCTTGACCTTGGAAGAAGTATAAAGATGGTCATCACGATATTCCATCTTTGAATCCGCCCTTTTCAGAAACTGGAAATAACTGAAATGGTACTGGACGTTTACCCAGAAATTCCAGCGGGGAAACTTTTCCTGACCGAACATTGTATTGAATCTGTCCTCCGACATGCCGGAACCGTTACTTAAGGAATATCCCTCCCTGAAGTTCTGCATGGCCTTGTACAGATCCTCGTAGCCGATATGGCTGTCTTTTTCGCCGTTCCTGATAAACTCCGGCCGGAAATAGCTTCTGATATGCTGATTAATTCTCTCCAGTGCCTGGGGATCGGTATCGGAGGGAATCCGGTATCTGTCAGCGGTAAGCCAGGGGGACTTAAGCGGAAAATACCCGTTAAAAAATTCCCGCTCCGTCATCCCGAAAAGCTGCTCTTTGGAAAGGTCGCAAATCCGGCATCGCTGTTTCCGAAGCTCATAGTCATCATTTTTGAAAAAACTCATTATCCGTTCCTTTTTTAAGATAATCCTTACATAGTTTGAATTATGCATGCATTTTCAAAACACCATCAAAATGAAAACGCTGAATTTTGCACCGAAATTTATATCACACCATCATGAAGGATCTTAGGTATCGGTATCAGCACAGTTTTTGTTTTGTGACACGGTTATCATAAATACATATAAATATGGTCTGATATTATGTGCCAGCATGTATTTTTATAAACACCAATCATCAAATCCTGTCATTTTTGCAACAATATTGGAAAATTAAGAAGATTTATAATCATGACTCGAAACAGCCTGAAGATCATCCCTGCCCGCTGAAAAATCCCGGACGGGAATGACAACAATACAATAATGGGAAAAGGGAACCTGAGAAACGGACAGGGATTCCCCGCAGGGTCTGCGTTACGGAGAGTTCCCCGGGCCGGGGTTAACGGTCTTTCGGAAGTTAGGATTCTCTGTCTTGCAAATCAACCCCCGGGAAATCACTGAAACACGGCCTTGGTCACTTTGATCATGATACTTTGACAGTCCAATCAGAAAAACGACTTACCGGCGGCAGGAACGCTCGGAACCTGAAGAAACGGATCCTGACTTTTGCGTGAAAAGCATGGATTGACAGAATCAGAAGACCGGACAGAATCGCCCGGCCGGAGGAATAAAACACAGGGGCGGGAACCCTTTTCGCCGCCGGAAGTCCCGGCTATTTTTTGCTGCCCTCAATGTATTCCTGCAGTGTCTTCACGGAATAGAAATGTTTCTTCACATCCTCTGATTCCGGGTTTATGGTGACTCCGAAGGTATTTTTCATGGCCAGCCCCAGCTCCAGGGCATCAATGGAATCCAGTCCCAATCCCTCATTGAAAAGCGGTGCCTCGGTATCAATGTCATCCGGAGTAATATCCTCCAGATTCAGGGCAGAAATAATCATTTCCTTAATCCTGAGAGTCAGGTCCTCGTTCATATAATCCCCCAAACTATGCCTGAGCTATTTTTGCTCTTTGAAACAATGGAATTCTACTGATTTTTGCGGTTACCACAATTCAAAAGCCACTCGTTGTACATTTTTTCCAGCTTTTTTGTTAAATGTCTCGCATTTACGGAAGGCAGCTTATCCGGCTCCAGAAAATCCTCCGGACTTAAGAGCTCCCCCTTTTTCAGGTAATAACGGGGAATATGGTCCGGAACCTTAAGGGACAAAAACCCCCGGGAGAGATACCCCGGGGCATCGCAATAAATAAAAACCGGCTGCAGCGGTATGGCTTCTCTGATGGCCAGGTTTGCGGCCCCCCTGTGAAAAACCAGAGCCGCAGGATCCCGGGTCCGGGTGCCCTCCGGAAAAATCAGCACATTGTCTCCGGCAGCCACAGCTGCTCTGAGTTCCGAAAAATCCGACTGGTTGTTCACATATCCGAGATGCCGGATGACGAATTTCATAAAACCATGCGTCAGCGAATTTTTGACCATGGTATTGGTGTGAATATCCAGATGCGAAATAATAATGACAAAATCCGCCAGTGTGGGGTGATTTACGATAATCACCGCTCCCCGGAGTCCCTGAAGCTCCCGGATATCTCCGGCATTCACCCGAAAAACCCCGAGAATTCCCGCGAGAAAAATAAAAAAACGGAGCCCGGCCCGTACCGCTCTGCGCAGGGCCAGCTGTCTTTTGCGGGGTTCCCTGATAAAAATGATAAGGAGAATATAGATTACGGTTCCGTTAAGGATGGCTCCTCCGGAAAACACTCCGTATATAAAAAGCGTGGTTAGACTTCTTACAAAAGCGCTGACTGTTCTCATAGCTCCGCAAAGGAATTGTGCATAAATAAACTTTACAAGTTTTGTGGAATAATTGTGTAATTCCAATCGGGGTGAAACTTGTCTCCATACAGATTAATTGCACTAAATTCATCATCCGCAATTTTAATTCCTGTAAGATATTCATTCTTATCAGCAATACACTGAACCGTTAATCCAGAATTGGTTGTTGTAGCGGCTATCAATTCGATTATTATTTCAAGACTTTCGAGAGGACGTCCTCTCCAATTTTTTGTTATCTGACTAAAAAGCCTGTGCTCAATTTTATTCCACTTTGAAGTGCCTGGCGGAAAATGCGACACACTGATCTTAAGATTA
>Ga0310695_10005743_pt1 | contig 21312 bp, 31 predicted proteins | sample RumenRJG_04DNA_FD_203882 | JGI IMG/M metagenome (GOLD analysis project Ga0310695, IMG submission 203882) | Bovine rumen microbial communities from Lethbridge, Alberta, Canada - RJG_04 (v2) (version 2) | ecosystem: Host-associated > Mammals > Digestive system > Stomach > Rumen | place: Canada...
TTGGTTCCGCGAATCTGACAGGTGCGGGCATGGGCATGAAATCACCTAAGAAACGAAACTTCGAGGCTGGCATCCTGACCGATGACCCAGAAATGCTTGAAGCAGCCATCGAGCAGTTCGATAATGTATGGATCGGCAAGTTTTGCAAGGACTGTGGCCGACGTGAGTATTGTTCAGACCCGATAAAATAGCATCACATGCAGATAATAAGAGCAACAAAGACAGCAGAGCAAGCCGGAGCCTACTATGTCCGCATACAGGCAATGGCACGCAAACACCAGATTACGCTATATGCTGAGTTTGACGAGCATGATACGCCAGAGACCAAGTATATTGTGGTCGTTGATGACTATCTGCCAGTAGCCACTTGCCGGTTGTATGCCATAGACAATGAACGAGTGATGCTTGGCCGGATAGTCGTTCTGCCGGAGTATCGTCATCAGGGACTAGGAACGCTTGTAGTTCAGGAGGCTGAGAAGTGGGCTGAGGAACTGGGCTATCGTACATCTGTACTGGAGAGCCGTGACAACAAGATTCATTTCTATGAAACGATGGGTTATGTTGCAGATTACTCGCAGAAGATAGTCGGTGAGACTTTTACATGTTACAAAATGGAGAAACAATTGAAATGAGAAAAGCAAGTAGAGAAATGGATGCAGCCTTCGCATTGGAGGTATTGGATAAGGCACCGTATGTCACCGTTAGTTTCACCCGCCCGGATGGTACGCCTTATGGTGTACCCCTGTCGTTAGCTCGCACAGACGATAAGACGTTCTATTTCCATTGTGCCTTGGAGGGTGACAAACTGGACTGCATAGCCGCCAATCCGACAGTGGCTTTGTCGGCTGTAACCAAGTGCGCCCCAACAGTTGGCCCCAAGGATGGCAGTTTCACGCTCCAGTATAAATCGGCAATGGCTGTTGGCAAGGCTGAGATGGTGACAGATAGAGACGAAAAGATAGAGGCACTAAGAGCCATCTGCCAGCGTTTCCTGCCCAAGCACATGGATGCTTTCGACGATGCCATCAAGCGTAGCATTGAACGTACAGCCGTAGTGAAGATTACCCTGACAGAGCCTCCTACGGGAAAGCGGAAACAGTATGACAAGGAAGGTGAAGAAATGAAATGGCAAAGAAAGGAATGAATATGGATACAAGAAAACTCATAGCAGCAGAAAAGAAAAGATGCAATAGTCATAATTGCGCACAGGCCATTCTGCATACCTATGCTGATGTTGCAGGAATAGATGAAGAATCCGCCATGAACATTGCCGGTGCCTTTGGTGGCGGCATGGGAAATTTGGAGGGTACTTGTGGCGCCCTTGTAGGTACTGGTCTCGTCTTGGGATTGGTTAATAAGGACAAGGTAAAGTCAATGAAACAGATGCGTCAGATAATGACGAAATTCCAGCAAAGGAATGGTGCCACCCAATGCAAGCTATTGAAAGGTGTCGGAACAAAGGTGGTACTTCGTGAATGTCCTGATTGTGTAGCCGATGCAGCAGAATTCTTAGAAGAGCAATTAAATCAAGAATAGGAATTATGATAGAGCATTTTGCAGATTACAAAGCTCAACTTGTCAGGCTCTCTGAGGAGCATACCATCGCTTTCAAGGAAGAGATGCAAGAAGCCTTCGAGCATGGTTTCAAATCTCATTATCATGAAAATGTGGATGCCGACGACGATTCAAACCAGTGGCAGGTGTTGCCTGACAAGGACTTCTATCAGTCATTAAAGGCAGAAGGTGCCGAAGCCTACGAAGCCTTTAGCGAGGATGGTCAGCGTGTGGGCGGTGTCATCATTACCGCTAATGGTACTATGGGAGAGTTGGCATTCCTCTATGTGAAAGTGGGTGTTCAGAGTAAAGGTATCGGCCAGTCCATCTGGAAAGCCATTGAAACGATGCATCCAGAGATAGAGGTGTGGGAAACCTGCACCCCGTATTTCGACCGCCGGAATATCCACTTCTACATCAACCGCTGCGGATTTCATGCCGTTGAGTTCTTCAATGAGCATCACCCTGATCCCAATATGCCTGAGCAGTTTGACCAGGAGGACGGTCTTTTTAAGTTTGAGAAAAGAATTATTTGATAATGAAAGAAGAATGTTTGATTTGCAAGGCATCGTTGGAGTATCTGGAAACGGATGAACTCATGGAGTGTGCAATATGCCACAAGAAGGAGAACAGCAAGACTCGCTGCTGCAAGCGCGACTCCTATCTTATAGCGAATAGCGTAGGCTTAAGCAAACGCGGCGATTGTCGTGGCGCATTTGTTGTTGATAGATACTATAGCCATAATCGGTCGTTATGTTTTGCTTCGTCAAGCTGAGTATGTCTCTGGCCTCTAAACGTAATGTAAGCGCATTGTCCTTCAGAAAACTCTTCTGTACAGCAGCCGTCAGATTATGTGAACATGTAGTGAGACGTTTATTCCATTCAGGATTTCCAGTTGTAACCAGATTGTAGTTCAGTTCCACTTGCCAAGCGTGCTTGAGCATCAGCGGATTGATGATTCCTAAATTGATGACCGGCTGGTAGGAACAGTGAGTGATCGCATTGATAGAGACCGTCCAATTCGGGTGGTATATACCCCAGACAGGTGTATAGCTCGCAAAGGCACTCATCTGATTGATGGGCTTGTCGTGATTGACTGGATGGAACAAGATGGTACTGCCTTCATTTAGTAACGTTACGTCGGTTAAGACGGCACGCCTGCGATGCTCATAATTCAGTCCACACGCCAATTGGCGATACCGCAACTGAAGAGACAACTCATGCTTGACTTCTGTTTCTAGACGTGAGTTACCTTGCGATAGCGAATAGCGGTTAAGATATACGGTGGCATCGTTGGTTTCTGTAAATTCAGGCCGGCGGGTCTTCATGGCGTAACTCAATCCGAGTTGCACGCCCTTTATCTTCACATGATAGGAAAGCGATGGAAATAAATAATTCTCCCTGGCACGAAATACAGAGTCCTTAAGGTGGTCGTCAAAACGTCTGTACTCGTGTTCGTATCTCAAACCGGCCACAAGCGTTCCACGGGTATCCATATCCAGGTGATACTCCATGTAAGCAGCATAAATATGTTGGTACATATCTTCGTTTACTCCTGCGATACCACTCAGATTGTTATCATTAGTATAATAGCGGTGGAAGAAAGACATATCTGTTCCAACGCGCAGATTTCCTTTCCATACAGGATGTGCGCCATAGGCTTTCACGTTATACTGCTGACTTTCCGAGTTGGTTATCGAAAACATCGTCTGGCCGCTCTCGTCTATACGATTGCGCTCGGTATAGCGGTAGTTATAGGTATCGAATTGTGCACCAATTTCCGATTTACCAATATGCCCAATGTATTGCGTATTAGTCCATCCGCCTATCACACCTGCACCAGGGGCAAAGGCCCGCGTGTGGGTCTCAGTGTGTAGTGTCTCTACTGGTATGCCGTTCAGCGACAAAGCGTTATCGCTGAGTACAATAGTTGTATCTTGTAACTGCTGCTCCAGCATGGCCTCCAGCGAGATGGTGTGACGCTCGTTGACTTTCCAGTTTACTCCAAAGAGGTAATTAAGATTGTAGCCTCTGTATCGGAAGTCTTGCGATCCTTGCTGTTTATACATCATACTCTGCCCAGCCTTTGATGTATAGCTTTGCTGGTCGGACGTAGAAATATCTGTAACTGAAGCGTGCCAGAAGTTAAGCCCCGCTTTCAGTTCTACATTCTTGATTCTATACCGTAGGTTGGCAGTAACAGACGGATCAATATTCTCCAGGTAATCCAGAGAATTTTCATATCGTCCGGTAATATCCCCGCTAATGCCTTGTACAAAATTCTGGCGGGTGTATATGCGAACGATGGCCATCATTTCGCCGTCGTACTCTGCGCCTGGATTCATGATGACCTCAACGCGATCTATCTGACGGCTGTTAAGACGCTTAAGCTCAACCTTTTCCTTTATTCTTCGTCCGTCAATGTAATATTCCGGTTCTCCTTTTCCTATGACTTCCAAGTTTTCTCCATTTCGCTGCATGCCCGGTGTGCGTGCTAGCATCTCCTCTAAAGAGCCTACTTCTTCTAAGGCTGACCCCTCAATGCGAGTAACTAATGCGTTTCCTTCAATCTTTGTGTTGGCGCGTGTTCCTACTACTTCCACCCCATCCATCAGCAGTGTGTCTTCTTGTAGTGTAATAGCAATGTCCTGCTTATTGCATACATCAACAGTCTGAGTTTTATAGCCAATCATTGATATTTGCAAATTACACTTGCCTTCAGGAATGTTCAGAGAGAAACGCCCGTCACTATCGGTAATAGTGCCGCCTTGAGAGCCAACTACAAGTACGCTTGCTCCGATTATTGGTTCCTTGGCTTTGTCATCACGAACCACTCCTGTAATCGTTGCGCTCTGTCCCCACACGGCACATGCGATAAATACAAATAATACAATTGCAAAATATCTTCTCATTGTTATACATGGACTCTGATTGTACTGAATCCGCTGCAAAATTACGTCCTTTTTCACAATGTAACAAATTAACACGTCATTATCAAGCTGCCTAGTTTTCTAATTCGCAGTAATACAGTATTTTAAATTTTTGTATAGAACAATATATCAAGTGGTTTTCAAGTGTTAAAACGCGATTATTTAGAGCCTAAATTTCGTTTTATCCAAATTATTTCGTATCTTTGTGCCCAAAGTCAGATAATAATATGATACAGTCATTACTCGTTTCAATACTTTTTGTTCCATTACCGTCTCTTGAGAGCGATATAGTATCGTTGCAAAAGGCTCTTGATAATAAAGCCCAATACGATATGGCCAAGGAGCAGACTATAGAAAAGCTTCGCAGCAATAGAGAGCCCGCACGACTATACGAGGCTTACAATTCATATTGTTACGACTCAGCCTACCATTACGCCCAGGAGTGTGTGGTGTTAAGCGACAGAACTGGCGATTGTAATCAAAAGGCAGACGCACGGCTTAAAATGGCATACACATATATGTCAGGCGGACTTTTTCAAGAAGCAGAGAGCGTATTGAATGGAATAGATCTGCAAGGTGTTAATACACATATTCAAATGGGATATTATTCACAACGAGGACAGTTGCTGTATAATGTAGCACGTTACCAACAGACGCCTTATCCTTCGCAAATGCGTGATTATTATGAGCAGGCGCTTAAGCTCATCCCACCCACTGACTCTATAGGTTATTGGAGCGCACATGCCCAGATAGCTCGTGCCGAGGGGCAAAGAGAAAAGACCATTTATTACTTTGAACAAGCCCTTAAGGCTGGACGAGGCATCGTGCGTAGCGAGGCCATCTCTTTCAGCTCGTTAGCCCAGGAGTATTATGAACAGGGCGACTCAGCGCAGGCACTCCACTATTGGATACAAGCAGCAATACGAGATTTGGAGTGCTCAGTCAAGGAAGTCACAGCCATGCAGCAGGCTGCATATCTATTGTTTGCGTTGGGACGATACGATATTGCTGATAGGGCTATTCGTTCGGCGTTCGACGATGCGCAATTGTTCCATGCCCGGCATCGACAGCTGGAGGTGGGCGAGATACTTCCGCTCATAGATCAACACCAGCTACAACAAATGCAGAAACAAAATTATAAGGAACGCATCTTATATATTTGCATAGTGGCTATACTTCTCGTTGGAACAGGAACATTATTGGTTTTGTTTCGCAAACTACATCATCGTAACGTTCTGCTTGTTGAAGCACAAGAGCGTAACCGGTTAGCCAATATAGCATTAGAGCAGTCTAATCATCTTAAAGAAACATATCTCGCCACCATGCTTTCTGCAGAAGCAGACCATACCAAGGCTGTGGAACGATACGTGAGGTATGTTACACGCTGCGCCCGTGAGAAAAACTGGAACGATGTACTAACCATTCCGAACTATATCAGCAAAATGTGGCACAGAACCGCTTTCTACAAGAGGTTTGATACGATGTTCCTGCAATTATACCCGCATTTCATTGATGAGGTAAATGCACAGTTAACCGAGCCGTTGGAAGCGAAACGGGGAACACTGCCAAGCGAACTTCGCATATTTGCATTGATGCGTTTAGGAATAACCAACAATGAACAGATGGCGCATATCCTATCATGTTCATTGTCAACTATCCATACTTATAAGGCCCACGTCTATTCAAGGCTAAAATGCTCCAAAGACAGCTTCCTGCATGAAACCTGTGGATGAACATATTTAATTGTATGATTCAAAATAGAGAAATAAAAGTATGAAAGAGAATAGAATCGTTTTTGTTGACTACCTCCGTATGGTTGCCTGTTTTCTGGTGATGCTGGTACATGCCAGTGAGAACTTCTACGCTGCTGACGCCTCTGGGTTGGCTGGTAATGTATCGATGCTCGCCAATGAGCAGAACCGTTTCTGGGTTGCGTTCTATGATGGAACGTTAGGCAGAATCAGTGTGCCGCTGTTTATGTTGGCAAGTGCCTTCCTGCTGGTGCCTCTCAAGCCGGGAGTCAGCATGGTTGATTTCTACAAACGCCGATTTAAGCGCGTGCTGCCACCTATGATTGTATTTATGCTCCTCTATACCTTCCTACCCTTACTTTGGGGACAGATGACGTGGGAGCAGTCGTGGACGGACTTTACGATGCTGCCATTCACCTTTCCGTCAATGGCCGGACATCTGTGGTTCATGTACCCGCTCATCTCACTCTATCTCATCATGCCTGTTGTCTCGCCGTGGTTGGAAAGGGCATCAGCACGCGATGAACGACTCTTTCTCTGTATCTTTGCCATTTCGACACTCATTCCCTGGCTTGTGCGCTTTGTGAGCAGCGACCTCTGGGGTACCTGCTTCTGGAACCCTTACTTCGGTATGTTCTATTATTGCTCAGGCTACCTTGGCTATCTGGTGATGGCCCATTACATCAGATTCCACCTTTCTTGGGATCGGGGAAAGAAACTGCGCATTGGCACTATCTGCCTGCTCGTTGGAGCAGCATTCACAGGATGGTCGTTCTGGCATGCTGGCTTACCAGGAAAGATGATTGAGACTCCCATGCTAGAATGGTCGTGGGAGTTCTGTACGCCTAACGTGCTGTGTGCCACATTCGGAGCTTTCCTACTCTTCACATGCATCAAGCAACAGCAGGCGCCCCGATGGATTACAAGTCTGTCGAAGCTCTCATTCGGTATGTACCTGATGCACCTTTTCTTCCTGAGCAATATTGCCCCCATCTTTGTCGCTGGTGATCAGTCAAACCCGCTCGTCCCAGTATGGTTGGCCATCCCCTGTATTGCTTTGCTGACGTTCTTATGTTGTGCCATCACCACGAAAATCGTTTCGTACGTGCCAGGCAGCAAATGGATTATTGGATAGAATAATAAGGAAATATGAAACCAGAATATGAAATTAAAAATACAATGAAGAAGATTTTATTAGCATTTACAATGCTGCTGGCAATGGTTGCATGCACAAATAAACCGGCGACGGCAGTTGAAGACAACGAAGTAAACAGTGAGGTAGCCTTTGAGGTGGCCAAGAATTACTTCTTTAAGAATGATCAGGTGATTCCTGAATACCCGAAAATCACAACGGAAGAGGAGTTTAATAAGCTCTTCGGTATGGCCACGACTATGGGCGAGAACGGCAAGCCTACAGCCATCGATTTTACTAAGCAGTTTGTATTGGCTATCGTTCTGCCAGCAACAGACTTCGCAACGGAAATCAATCCTGTAAAGGTGGAAGAAAAAGGCGACTCGCTTCTCTATACTTACGATGTGAAGACAGGCGAGAAACAGTCATTCAGTATCCAGCCCGTTTCCATCATTATCCTCGATAAGCAATACGAGAACAAAAGAGTTGTGCTTGTCAATGAGCGGGAAACAAACTATTTCCCTGCCATTGACCGCTATCTGGCAGACTCCATCGGTTGCCAGTATGCTAAGGGGGAACACTGCGTACCTATCCACAGTATCGTGAGAGTTGACGAGCGTAATTCAGAGGACATTCTCGTATGGGGCGATTTCTGGGTTTTCAACTACAATCAGGTGGGAGACACCCTGAAATGCGTCTCTGGAGGCAGCCATCCTGGACTGATGCACATCCGACAGACAGAAAAGGGCTTTGAAGTGACAGCCTTCGATCAGGTAGAGGATGGCTCCAGATACTTGCCTACGGCTAAAAAGATCTTCGGTGACAAGTTCGATGCCTTTAAGACCATCAACAGCGATGAGAAGAATCTTGAAAGACTGAGAGCAGAGGGGTTGGCGACTTATGCCAAGAAAAACGGCCTCGCAGTGACTCTGTATCAGGACTATGGCTGGCCAGCCAAGAAACTAAAGGAATAAATATGACGACAATGAATAGACCAAATCCCAACGAGGTATTTCCAAATCCTAACCTGCCACGACTTTGTTTTATCAAGAATGTGGTAAAGAATCCGCGTATCATCATCGGTGACTATACCTATTACGATGACGTGGATGGTGCTGACCAATTTGAGAAGCACGTCACACACTTCTATGACTTCATAGGTGACAAGCTGATTATCGGGAAGTTCTGTGCTATTGCCAAAGGCGTAGAGTTTGTGATGAACGGGGCCAATCATAGGATGGATTGCGCGACCACCTATCCGTTCTACATCATGGGAGGTGATTGGGGAAGTGCTATTGCGCCAGTGAAGGAGGAACTACCATTGAAAGGCGATACCATTATTGGCAACGATGTTTGGATTGGTCAGAATGTTACAATCATGCCAGGCGTACATATCGGCGACGGAGCCATCATTGGAACTAATTCGGTTGTCGCTAAAGATATTCCTCCGTATGCTATCGCCGTTGGGAATCCCTGTCGTGTAGTTAGGAAACGTTTTGACGATGATTTGATAGATATTTTGCTTAAACTCCGATGGTGGGACAAGAGCATTGAAGAGATAGAAAACCTCATGCCGATACTATCGTGTAGCAATTTGGAGAAGGTCAAGGAAGAGCTGAAGACAAGACTATGATTATACTGATAACAGGTGCATCACTCACAGGTAAGACCCTTCTGGCACAGCGGATGCTGGAAGAGTATAGAATACCGTATGCCAGCATCGACCACCTGAAAATGGGGTTGATTCGTAGCAGAAAGACCGACCTTACACCAAAGGATGACAAGGTATTGACTGTTTATCTTTGGCCGATTGTTAGGGAGATGATAAAGACTGCGATTGAGAATCGGCAAAACCTTATTGTGGAAGGCTGTTATATTCCCTTTGACTGGAGGAAAGATTTTGATGAACAGTATTTGCAATCCATCCGGTTTGTTTGCCTTGCGATGACAGACAGTTTCATTGATGCTCATACCGATGATATTAAGAATCATGCTTCTGACATAGAAACCAGACTGTATGACGTGGACTTCACATCAGAAAATCTGAAAGAAGACAATCATTACTATATCAATGGCTTTGCTCAATATGGAGAGCCAGTAATGTTGATAGATACGGACTATGAGGATACGATAAAATCTATTCTGGGAAGATATAATCTATGAAATGCTGCAACAATGACTCTGACCTACGTATTCCATAGTTGTTTCGTGCTGGAAACGGATAAGTCCATCCTGATATTCGACTACTGGCTGGACTTGAATAGTGTCGTGCCACCGTTCCTGAAGAAGGATAAGCCCGTCTATGTATTCTCCAGCCATTTCCACGAAGACCACTTTAATAGTGTCATCTTCGAATGGAGGAAGCAGCGGGAAGGTATCACCTACATTCTCTCCAAGGACATCTACAAGCATCGGAGAGCCAACAAGGAAGATGCTGACGTATGGCTGGCCAAGGGTGGCACATGGTCTGACGGCTCATTATCCGTTTGGGCATTAGGCAGTACAGACAGCGGTGTGTCTTGGATTGTTGAGACTGAGGGTAAACGAATCTTCCATGCCGGTGACTTGAACAACTGGTATGCGAGATTCCTACCTGAAGCCGTACCAGGTGAGACGATCTATAGCGAGGAGTTTGACGAAGACATTGACCCGATAGCTCATGAAAAGCAGTACTTGGGCGAGCTGAAGGACATTCGTAAGATAGCCGACAGCTTCGATGTGGTGATGTTCCCCATTGACGGGCGCATTGGCAACGGCTATACCCTTGGTGGCCGACAGTTCATCGAGCGATTCAAGGTCGGCCTCTTTGTTCCCATGCATTTCGTGGCCAGCGGCTTCGAATCCTCATGGCGTATGAAGGAATTCACGGATGAAAAAGTTATTCCATACTGGGAGATCAGCAAGGAAGGAGATACAATTGAACTAAAGGAATAATACTATCCTTTCCTGCGTCTTTTCTTCTTTCTCAGGAAGTTGACGGCCACTTTCAGACCAGTTTCGAGAGCCAGATTGTATGTCGGGCATTTGGCTGTCTCGCGCATCGTGCCGTCTTTACGGTTGATGATGACAGCATAGAACTTGCCAACCTCGTTGAAAAACACTTCACGATACACTAGCACATCCATCCTCTTGCGTCGGCCTATCCAAGCTTGTACCTCCTGAAGAGAGGGCGCAAGAAGAAGATTCTCCTGATATTCAGTCAAGTCACCATCGTTATAACAGAATGGAGTCACATCAGAGAATCCCAGTTTCTTCAGGGATTCTGCCATACTTACACTCACTATCGGCAGAACTGGTGACATCATCTGTTAATTATACTCCTTTATATCGTTTAATAGATAGAGCATCTTGAAGGCTGCATTTACGGGAGTGTCCTCCAGTATTGAATACAGGTCATGGGAGTCTTCATCTGAATAACATATCTGATATTCGTCACCGATCTTATTCATCCTGAACGAATAGACCCTACCCCCATCCTTTATCTCTGAAGGAAGCAAATCCAGTAGTGCTGTCAGAGACCAGGCAGGGGTTAAAGCATCCGGCTTGCTCTTCTTGGCAATATCTGTCAGGAAACGGTCTGCAGTCATTCTATTCTCTCTGGCCTGTTCCAGTGACAGCGGGTACAGTGCAGGTTCATCTTTACCGCTTTCCATTGCTATCCAGCATTTGTCGGCTGTTGATGACGAAATCCCTAACGCCACCAACATACGTCCTTGTTCTACTGATGTGCAGTCTTTTATCATTATCTGTTAATCCTATACAATTCCAAATTGGGTACAAAATTACGAAAAAAAGTGATTATATTATCAAAATCAGTCTGTTTTTGGTAATGTGGGCGACTTTTCGCCTTATTTTTTGTACCTTTGCACACGAAATAGAATATCGATAAGATATGACGCTAAAAGAGTTATTATCATCCGTAAGTGCCGATGAATATACGGACTACCCACTCTACAAGGAACTGTTGAAGATAAAACCCGAATATGGTTCCAGCAGACATATTCAGGTCAAAATGGTGAATGGAGAGGTCACCGTGTATAATGTTCACATTGGTTCTTTAGGGGATATTGTCACCTATCCTATCGATGTGGATCCAGACCTGCAGGTGACGAAGATACAGCTTCTTGATGCCATTCTAACTGAAATGACTTCCCAGAATTATGGTGAGGAAGAGCAGTCCGAGTTCTGGAGCGACATGACCAATCTACAGAAAGCTAAGATCATTAGATAAGAGAACACAAGGCATGACTCACGATTACGACGATATTATCAATTTGCCACATTACGAGCCAAAGCATCATCCAAGGATGTCGATGTGGAACCGTGCAGCTCAGTTTGCGCCCTTTGCCGCATTGACAGGCTATGATGCTGCCATTCAGGAATCAAACCGTGTAACGGATGACTGGATAGACCTGGGAGAATCTGGTAATGAAGAACTGAACCGTAAGATGGAACTTATATTATCCAAGCTCTCTGAACAGCCACATGTAACAATCGAGTATTTTGTGCCTGACGAACATAAGGAAGGAGGCTCGTATCAGTCTTACACAGGTAACATCAAGCGCATCGATGAATATGAGCAGACAATTGTGATGACTGATGGTAAGAAGATACAGCTTAGGATGATTAGAGATATAACAGGTATTTAAAGATGATACAACAATACAAGATAGTCACGCTCTGCGGAAGCACTCGCTTTAAGGAGCAGTTCATTGAAGCCCAAAAGCGGCTAACGCTGGAAGGTTGTATAGTCATTAGCGTTGGTCTGTTCGGTCATTCTGGTGACGATGAAGTTTGGAAACCAGGCACTAAGGAAATGCTTGACGATATGCACCTCCGAAAAATCGATCTGGCTGATGAAATCTTTGTCATCAATGTAGGTGGTTATATTGGCGAAAGTACCAGGCGTGAGATTGCATACGCCGAGAAGACAGGAAAGAAGGTAAACTATTTGGAGCCATGACGTTACCCAAGTTTGTCATCTGTATGGACGGCACTTTCCGTTTGGGCCAGGTAAATCAGCATAAACATTTGCTAAAGCTGGGCGACCAGTGTATCGGTGGAGGATATTATCATTTCGACTTTGTTTCTAATCGTATCATCCTTGACAGGGAATCCTATGACTTTGGCCGCCCCAAGTGGCATCTGCTGGATGTATTGAAAGTTCCTTCTACCTATCGAGGAATGCGAATCATCTATAAGTACGATGACGGATTCCACGATGATTTCAATGTCAGTGAGGAACTGCAAATAGAATACTATGACTGACTTTGATTCCATTTGGCGCACTCAGGATGAGATTAGAACGGTAGTCAATGCCGTTCAGGGTGAATGTTTATGGAATCTGGCCTATGACGAAAGGCGCATGGCTATTGTCCTTGAGCTGACGGTTTCCCTTGAAGAGGAAGCTATCAGTGACCTTTGCTGTCAGTTCCCGATACCAGCCGATTATGACGGGGAAGGTTCAAAGGGTTCAAAGTTCGTATTCTACTTATGAAAAAGGGAACCTCATATGAGATTCCCTGATGATTAGGATAGGTCAAAGACCTTGGAAACATCGCCGCCTTTCTTGACTTTCGGGAGCCTGACTGTCCCGTATTTCCTTTCATACTCATTGATAATTTTGTCAAAGGCAAGGTTCATCAAATCCTTGATTGCAATACCCTCTCTGGCGGCTATCGTCCTAATCTTTGTAACCTTGTCATCATCTGCCATCGTGCAGAATCTTATAACTTTATTGTGTAAGGCCGGGCGGCCTCTCCTGGTATTGTTCTGCTCTTCAGCGGCAGAATCATCTTTCACGGGAGCTTCTTCTTTCTCTTCTGTCGGCTCAGATGACTGTACATTTGAGAACAGTTTTTCAAGTCCTTTTTCAAAGTTCTTCTTTGCCATTGTATATTACTTGAAATAGTATTACTAATAATAATATTACTATGATTAACACACTCAGAATCAACCTCTTTTGATTATCTCCTCAACCAATGAGCCATAGTCCTTTGCACCGTTACACTTGGGGTTATAGGTATAGATGTCAGTTGATGAGAGAGGAGCTTCTGCCACAGAGATATTCTCTCGGATCTTCGTCTCAAAGATGATATTACCGAACTGCTTCCTCAGCTGGTTCTCCAGAGCCTTATTGAGGTTCCTACCATGCCAACGAGTGAAGATGACACCAGATAGCTTCAGCTCTTTGTTGGCACGTTTCTTCACCATTTCAATACTTTTTATGAGTGTATTCATGCCTCGCGTTGGCAGTACTTCGGCAGTCATGGGGATATACAGGTCTGTCGATGCCACCAGAGCGTTGATGGTAAGCAGTCCGAGTGATGGAGGACAGTCTATGATAATATAGTCATAGTCCCGCTTTACCTCTTCAAGCAGTTCAAGGAGGATATACTCCCGATCCATCTTTGAGGACAACTCCAGTTCAGCCGGTGAAAGGTCAAGACTTGAAGGGATGATGTCAACATTATCCATTACATGGACTATGCTCAGTTCATGGCCTTCTATGAGTGTATCATAGAGAGTCATGGCCGGTTCCTCTTCCAGAAGGCTGCTCGTCAGGTTCGCCTGAGCGTCAAGGTCAACAAGAAGTACCTTGAAGCCCTTACGAGCCAAGCCCACTCCTACACTTGCTACCGTGGTGGTCTTTCCTACTCCACCCTTGTGATTTGCTACAGATATAATTTTTGTCTTATTCATACTTACTTATTCGATTACTATTACCTACTATGCATCCACAAAGTTAGTTTATATTTCAAGTAATACGGTAATATTATTCATAAAAATACCGTCCTTCAAAACTATTTAACTTCGGTTTGCGATTATTTTTAGCTCTTGTTTTCCGAAGGAGTTTCCATGAGTACCATAGATGGCACTCAGCCAAGAGAATAATACTCACCTGTCCCTGCGGAAGTCATTTCTCCTGTCACCTCTCCACCAGCCCCCAAGAATGGCAAAAAGCATTCGGAAAACGATGGGGATGATGATGATTGCTGTAATATCATTCATAAGCGATATGTTTAGTTAATACTCAAAAGAGATTGACCACCCGGATTCCCTGGTTCGTGGCCTTCTTCACCGTGTAGTAGGTTCCACCCTTCTCCCGACCGTCATAGTAGGATATCAGAAGATTTGAGTGGTCAACCATGAACTCGTCCCGTTCAAGGTAGCAACGAGTGTAGTAGCTCTCACTGAGCACTATCACCTCGTCGGCCTGGTTCATCAGCCGTTCATAGCGGAACTTGTCTGAAAGCGAGTAACGCAGGGACTGCCCATTGAACGGGATTGCAGCAGTCAAGGTAATATCGGGAAATTCTGCCTTCATCGATACGACAACCTCTGCCGCAAGCATGTCAAAGCCGATGGCAAAGCCGCTGATAAAATTGCGGATGCCATGCTCATAAGCCTTGGAAATAGAGTCTCTGAGACGCGCCTTGATGCAGTCCCTCATTGAATACTGACAGGATCGATGTCCTGTGAATGCTGCCGAGACAGCCTTACTGAATCTTGTTTGTACCATATTATAGAATTTATGATTGTGGTCTGTATTTGTATGATGTCTTTCCAAGAAAGAATCCGTTGGTTACATGCGCTCCAACCTTTTCAAGCTGAGAGGTGAAGTAGCAGAATGAGGTGCCGGTGGTTACGATGTCATCCCATATACACACATCCTTGCCAAAGAAGAATGACGCATCAACCTCGATGGCGTTCTGCTCGTTCATGCGCTGCTCACGGGTCTCTTTCTTGACTTTCGTTCCATGGACTGAGGTACGCTCTCCCAATACCTTTACATGGGAATAGCCGTCAATGGCACCCGAGAACTGACATACAAGGGCTGAAAAAGCCTTGTTGCGAACCTCGTTCTTCTCTTGGCTGCTTGCAGGGATGCAGGAGAAAACCACGTTCTTCACCTTACGTCCGTATTTCTTCACAAGCTCCTTGGCTACACATTTGGCGATGCTCTGCTGCAAGAGGCCGGATTTGAAGTCCATCTGACGCGAGAAAATGTCCTCGATGCCTATGTTCTTAATGCGCATAGGATAATAGCGAAGGAAACTATATAGTTCCTTGTCTTCTTGACCCTTGATGTAAACCTTGACTTTTTCCATGTTGCTTGAAAGCTTTTATTTCCCTAACTTTGAAGCCTTTCGGCCAAGTGATCGGGAAGATTTTTCTGCTTTCCGAAGTGTGGAAGATGCAAAACAGGCAAGTCTGACATGAAGAATACTCTTTTCTGAGGAAAAGGAAGATTGTTCATAAGGCACGACTTGCAGATTGCAGATGACACGGTAACTTCGCAGAAAAAGAATCCCGAAATCACGCGGGCGACAAGGAATCTGGGAAACAGGACCATTATAAGAGTGTACTCCGATGTACTTCAGTGAACTTCAGTGTACTTCAGTGAACTTCAGTGTACTTCGGTGGACTTCAGTGTACTTCGGTGGACTATAAGTGTACTTCGGTGGACAATGGTGTACTACGATGGATAGCATTGTTCATTGATGTATAACAGTCGATAACGGTCGCTACTTGTTGTTATCGACCGCAAACGATGGCGAGCCAGACAAACTAAAACAGTTTATGTCAAGCTATAAGAGTTGACCTGCAAAGTTTATATAATAGTTGCATCGCCCTTCGGACTGTAGAGTCAGGAGGGCGATGCCGCATGGGCTCCGCATCATCCTGTCTTTCTGCCTATGAGCTTGTTGAACTCATTGGCATAGAATACGCCTAACAAGTACTGCTCCAGCTGCTCCAGCGGCAGGTAGTCCGTGCAACGTGTACCGAACTCTCCTGGTGCTGGCACCACATAGACGGCATACCTTGCCCCACAACGGGCATCGGCAGCGCGGAGGATGGCCTTTGGGTTTATCTCTGTGACCCACTGCTCTATCATTGATTTACGCTCTCTGTTTTTCATACCGCTTAATATTTTGTCAGATACCACTCATTGATGTTCCAGACCTCGATGTCGTAGTTGGTCTCATAGCCCTGTGTCTGATAGGCAAATTCCAGCTCCTTGCGGAGTCTGCGCCTTACCTCGCGTTCAAGTACCCGCTTTGAGGTCTTTCTAATCTCTTCCTCACTGAAGAACTCGTCCAGCTCTATGCGGTGGTTCATCACAATGGCATTCACGGCAGCCCATTTGCTGGTGAACACCCCTGCACATTCACGATGGCTCGTGCTGTGCCATGCGTCCGTCTCGTAAACTACAAATATCTGTCTCATGTCGCTAAATTGTAAAAGGGAACAGGCAGCTTGTCCGCCACCTATCCCCATGGTGTGCTATCCTATCTCTGAGGTTATAAAATCCATGTGCCCCGCAAAAATATCATTTGCACAAATCTCATGCTCATTGCCCCTGTCGTTTTTCTCATCGCCGATGATGGTCAGTGTGCCGTTCTTATCCACTCTCACAGAAAGTACTACCACGTCGCAAGGCTCGTCGTAGTCGTAAGCTGCCACGATAGGACATTCTCCCTCGAAATGCCACTCATAGCCCTCATCAACCTTCTCGCCATGCTGACGGAGTGCTTCGGCCAGCTCTTCCTGCTCACGATGCTTCACCTCCTGAACACTGTCATAGATGGAGAAATCCTTCAACCGTCCATGTCTCACGGTGTGTGTTTCCACATCATTCTCAAAGTCGAACTCATGGAACTGCACCGGCACAAAGTCAACGGGTGCAGCCATCCAAGAAATGTTGTTGAGCGAATAGTCATGCTCTGCCAGGAATAACTCGATGTCCTCCTCCGGCATATTGTCGGGGACGCTCAAAACCTCAATGCGCGTATCTGCGCTGTTCATTACGATAATCTTCATAATCTTCTATGTTTATTGGTTATACATCAGTCTTTGTCATAGAGACGGGAAAGGAACTCCTGCAGCTCTTCATCCTCAATCTCAGAGAGGTTGCAGGGCTTAAACTGCCTGTCTTGCTCAAATCTCAGCGTTCCGAGTCCGTACTCACTTGCATCATAGGCGATGCTTGCCATTTCATTAGCAGAAGCATAGCCATACTCCGTTTCCTGTAAGCCTGCCACGATACCATAGAAAGTGAAGTCATCACCTTCGCGCTGTCCTTCCATAATATACCAGCGTACATTGCCGAGTGAAAATACTACGATGCAGGTTGCATCCTTCTTCTTGCCATCCTGTGAATAGAGAGGATAGCTCTTCAGTGCCTCTTCCAGTTCTGGAGTAATCAGGCGGTTTTGAATGTTGTTTGTTGCCATAGTTCTGAAACTTTTTATTTCCCTTTCTTTAAGCCTTTCGGCCTGTGATCGGGAAGATTTTTCTGCTTTCCGAAGTGTGTCCAGAGCTATACAGGCAAGTCTGGCGTGAAGAATACTCTTTTCAGCAGAAAAGGAAGATTGTTCACAAGGCACGACTTGCAGATTGCGAGGGACACGGTAACTTCGCAGAAAAAGAATCCCGGAATCACAGACGGCGACAGGAAGATAATCGGAGTATAACAGTATGGGCGGGATGCCAAGGCTGGCGGTCACAGCCAGTGGTGGTACAGAGAAGTGTCATACAGCCGAAAAGCCGGTAAAGGTGAGGAAGGAGTGTTTAGTTCCTTCCCCACCCTTACTGGCAAAGGCTGGAGGAATCTTCTCACCACCGCCTTTCTGCAAGTGGGCTTTTTTCTTAGTCATCTCGACCAAGAACAAAAGTCCGCTTATAGGCAGAAACTGTCACTGTCGGCCTTGGCATGGTGTGGGCGTAGGTTATCTAAAGAAGCCCTGTTTACAGCGTATAGACAGATACAGCGAAGCATATAATTTCAGTAGAAGAAGGGTTGGGAAATAAAGTCTTCAGATCTGCCAGGCAACCTTCTCGGCAAATGGTCATGCAGTCAGCAAAAACAGATTCAGTGAGAATCCGGAACGGTCTCACCGTATCTGTTTGCGGATGACCGTATGACGGTTTGCGGTTGTCCCTTCCCTGTAGTGTGGCTTTACTCTCACGTCATGCTCTGCTGACATGAAAGGAAAGTCTCTCTATATGGGAACAGGGCTGATGACTTTATGGCGTGGGCGTAGAGTATCATGAAGAATACCTGTTTACAGTGTATAGACAGACACTGCGAAGCATATAGAATCAGTAGAAGAAGGGTTGGGAAATAATGTCTTCAGCTCTGCCAGGCAACCTTCTAGGCAAATGGTCGTGCAGTCAGCAAGAACAAACTCAGTGAGTTCGGAACGTTCTCACCGAGTCTGTTAGCAGATGACCGTATGACGGTTTGCGGTTGTCTTCCCTGTGGAGTGACTACGCTCTTACGTCATGCTCTGCTGACATAAAAGCGTAGTTTCTCTATATGGGGACAGGGCTGATGACTTTATGGCGTGGGGCGAAGCATTATAATCCAGATCCAGACTGTTTAGGAAGAATTATATGCAAGTTGAATAAATCCGTCTTTTTGACGGTGTTTTGTTATAACATGACTGTCCTGCCTCGATTGAGGCAGGACGCGCTGCACAGAGCAAGAAGAATGGGCAGACACATCACCTGCCCATCACTCCTATTTTGTTTGAAAGCAAACTCTCCCTTTCCTGCGCAACTGCAACACAAGGTGATACTCCTTGTTCAGGTCTGCGAGGTCTTGGAGTTTCCTCTGATTTTCATCCGTGTTCTCCAGCAACGTGGCGTAAATAAGGTTTCCCACCTGCCTTCCCTCATTGACATCAAAAGCCCGGAAGCCCTTGCATCCGTCAAATTTTGCATAAACTATATACCAATCCATACCTGTGAATTATTATTTCCAATGACTATTCAAATGTGAAGGGGTTGATGTAGAAATATGTGTCGGGGTCATCATACTCGTATTCATTGATGAAGTCAACCATTTCTTCCTGGTTCCTCTCTCCCTGCTCGATACCGGTCTTACTGCACCACTCCTTGATAGCATCGGCAATCTTCCCATAGACATCATCACAAGCATCCTCGAAAGGCTCTCCGCATGAAGACACACAGCATTCCTCAGTAAAGTATTCACCTTCATCATGCACGAAGTAGATACCACAACCGCACTCGATTTCACGGTAACTGATGCTCAGTTCGTCCCAAAGCACATGGTTTATTTCATCAAATAGTTCGTCACAAGCAGACCAGGCACTTTCTGTTTCAAATGATAGCAGGTAGTAATCATTCACCTCGTCTGCCTCAAACTCAGCCCAATAGATGTGCCCTCTGGCGCTGATGCCCTTTTTCTCATAGTCAATTCCGTAATATTCTGCCAACTGGTGCAGCCATACGTTTTTACTGTTCACCTCCATTTTCTGGAGTACCGTCCACAGGTCATTCACGGCTTTGCGTGTTCCTGTCACCTTGTAGGTGGTTGTGCATGTATTTGCCATATCAATGAAATTTTTATATTCCCTATCGTAGTATTGACTACTTCGGGAGGGTTAAACAATATGTTGCTTTCTAAAGGTGTTATGGCAGACAATGCAAGGTTTTTGCTCCAAATACTACCTGAAAGCGTGGAGATTTTGAGCAAAACAGCAAGTTCAACCTTTCATTGGAATGCCATTACTACTACCTTTGCGACATATTGTAATGCCCTCTCCGAAGTTCAATGTGCCAGATGGTCATTTCTATAACAGTTCAGTCAAAGAAAAATATAAGAGGATTGAGTGTAAGGTAAAGTATGGACTTTGAGCAAAAAAAAGAGCGACCGAAGCCGCCCTTGCAAGAGGTCAAGAAGGGTTATTTGCCCTTCTTGGTAGTCTTTTTCTTCTCTGGTTCAGGAGTTTCCTCCTTCTCGGGAGTCTCGTAGAACTTGTTGGCTACGAGCACCACGCGGTTGTGCTTTACGCCTTCGCCATCCTGCCACTCTTCAGGCTTGAAGTAGCCCTCGACGGTGATCATGGCACCCTTGGTGAGTTTGTCGAAGGAGTCAATGCTCTCGTTCTTGCGCCAAGCCTCGATGTTCATGAAGGCTGATGTGCGAGTGCTCTCTTCACCGTTCTTCTCCGTACGGCCTACAGCTAGTGAGAAGCGAGCTACACTTGCGGTTGAAAACTGACGGATTTCTGCATCCTTACCTACGAAACCTGTTACTGCGAAATTGTTCTCGATCTTTTTCATTTTTCTGAATTTTTTAGAAGTGAAACATTTATTTTTTACGTTGCTTTAAGAGTTGGCAAGGAAAGCATGGAATGCAAGGAATTACCGAATTATTTCACCCCTGGGCCTGGAAAAGTTTTTATTGGATGCTCGGCAGACGGCAAAAAGTTTTTGAAAAAATTCAGGGAATAAGGAACCTGGTACTTGCAGAATGCGGCTTGCACTAACTTTGCGACGGAAAAAGTAAGTGTGACTCGCTTCGCCCGAAAAAGGCAGATATGAAGGATGGTCGGATAAGAACTATCGCACAGGGTTCACCAGTAAAGGATGCTATCCACGAGGTTTCTGCAAGCAGTTCCGCTTCATGTAGTAAGCCGTTCAGCAAAGAAGATGTGAAAGAGAGCGTACCATCAGGAATGAATGTCGAGGCAGCAAGGATGATATCGAAGTCCAACAGACGCATCAAAAGGAGCAATGACGTGAGAGCTGCTGCCGAAGATGGAAGGATAACAGAAGACGGCACTGGCTGAGGTGCTTGTCAACATGTCGAGACTGCCAAGAAAAGAAACTCCAAGAGAAAAAAACAAGAACGTCAAATGGCCATGACCAACAAGGGTGGCTTTATCCTCACAATAACAACCACTTCAGCAAGATCTCATATAAACAGTATAGCGATTAACGCTACAAAATTGAGTAAAAGTTATAAAAGGCAAAACATAGTAGTATAATTATTAAAAAATTATTGTAACTTTGTAATAAATTGCAGGATTTCTTTATATAAAGGCAGTTTGGGGAATTGAGGAAAAATGGGGTTACGATTTGGAGACCGTTCTCAATTCTACGTTCTGCTACAAATTGCATTCAATGAACT
>Ga0310695_10005744_pt1 | contig 21310 bp, 16 predicted proteins | sample RumenRJG_04DNA_FD_203882 | JGI IMG/M metagenome (GOLD analysis project Ga0310695, IMG submission 203882) | Bovine rumen microbial communities from Lethbridge, Alberta, Canada - RJG_04 (v2) (version 2) | ecosystem: Host-associated > Mammals > Digestive system > Stomach > Rumen | place: Canada...
TGCACAAGATTCAGAATGTACTACGGGTATCAGCCAGAAGAACCTGCGTCTCCGTCTTGGTGGGACGATCACGAGGCGCTGAAGCGTGAATACTGCAGGATGCTGAAGAGTCACGTCCTGCTTGTTGAGATGCTCTACGAACGCGACATGCGTATCCGCGAACTGGAGCAGGGTAAATAATATATATGTATATAAAGTGCAAACAACGATGCTACATACGATGCTTGGCGCGATGCTTGACGCGATGCAGACGCGATGCAAAACACGATGCAAAAAGCATTCACTTTTGCATCCCCTCTTGCACTTTCTACACCCTTTAAGGGGGTCAACCTAAGTAATATGCCGAAGAAACAAAAATATGTCTATCTGCAGCTCTACTCGAAGGACCTTCTGGCCGACGAGAAACTGGCTAAATGTGACAAGGCAAGTGCCTGGGGCGCCTACCTCGCGCTGCTCAATATCATGGCGCTGGAGCCGATAAGAGGATGCGTCCGGCTGCGTGACTGGGACACACACCCACGCAACGAGAGGCATTCGCTTGTGGCTAACTTCCGCAAGGCTAACTCGCTGAGAACCAAGGCGGCAGCGTTTGCACACATCGTGTCGCAATGCACGCCGCTGAAACCCGGTCCGATGACCGAGGGCATAGAACAGCTCGTCACGTTCGGCGTTCTCGTGATGCACGACGACGCGCTGATACAGACACGTATGTTCCGCGACAGCCGCAGTGTCCTGGACGGGTACGATCCGTGGACTGAGGATAGTCCTGCCACACCCCCTGAATATGCCGGTAAGATGGTAAATACTGTAACAAAAGACATCCGCCCGGCGCAGAGCGCGCACGCGCGTACGCTCATTGGGATTGAGAATGAGAATGAGAGTAGAGTTAATATAGATAGTATATGTTATAAAGGGGGTGCGGGGGAAAACGAAGGGGGTGCACCTGCTTTTGATGCCTTTTGGACATTATACGACAAGAAGCGCACGACGGAGGGCGCTCTGATAGACGCCGGGAAGTGCCGCGAGGCGTGGGATATGCTGACCGTTGACCAGCAGCGGGAGGCTATAGCCTTCCTGCCGGCTTACATCAAGGCTACTCCGGTAAAGAAATACCGCATGGCACCGGCCAACTACCTCAGTCAGCAGGCATGGCGCACAATAGAGATTGATGAAGGCAAGGCTGTGAATCGGAAGGATATGAAAACGCCCGAAAATGACCCTGATGAAGGTGTCGGGGTGCAGAATGACGGTTTAAAGGCCGGAAAGGACACGGATGGTATGGTTGTACCGCAAGAGGCCGTAAAACCCGTCAGCGGGGCTGATTTGGCAAAAAAAGACGGTGTCGGCGACGGGTCGGCAGCGGCTACCGCGAATGGCGATGTACTGGCTGACAAGGTACCTGTGGCCGACCGGCCGCCGACATTGCGCGAGGTGCAGGACTACATGCAGCAGCGTGGCGAGGGCGGCGACCCCTTCCGGCATATCACCGCCGAGGAGTTCTACGATGACGGGTGCCAGAACGGGTGGACCATCCGGGGCGGTCAGCCGCTCTACGACTGGAGGGCGAGGCTGCGCTCCCTGGAGGGCTACCGGCGCAAGAACGGCGAGCCTACGGTGACGCTGGAGGGCTATGTGGCCTACCGCGACGGCAAACTGGTCGGCACGCTGGCTGTCCGACCGGGGCAGCAGCAGGGCAGGGGACAGCCCGTCACCCGTCCGCAGCCCAAGGCGGGCGATCCCGTGGCGGCCACGAAGCCCAGGGCGGGCAAGTATAGTAAATGGTAGTAACACGTATATATGCAAAATAATTATGGATTTAAGACCGGAACAAGAACAGTTGCTCCGCCAGGTGGCAGAGGCCAGCCGGCGCAGGGCTGAAGAGGAAAAGAAGAACGACCGCACCAGGATGATGGGCGACGTCATCCGTGCGCAGCGCCGTCGCGGCTTCCGTGGCGACGACAAGGTGCGCTGGCGTATGGCGGATGCCGCCTTGATGCTCATGCGCGGACTGGCCTATGCCATCGGTCCCTCGGCGCAGTGGCTGCCCGAGTACGACGGGGTGGCGGAGTGGCTTGCCGACAACCGGGGGCGCGGCCTGATGTGCATCGGCGACTGCGGACGCGGCAAGACGGTCATCACGCGCGACATCCTGCCCATACTCTTCGAGAAGGTCATCAACGTGCGCTTCTCCGACGGAATCGTAGGGCATATCTGCTACAGCTACTTCCGCGCCACCGAGCTCAGGTCGCGCTGGTCGGAGATTGAGCACTGCAAGGTCATCTGCGTCGATGACGTGGGTACCGAGCCCGTGGCCCGCGTCTATGGCGAGACACACAACTACTTCGCCGAGCTGGTGGACCTCTGCAACGACCGCGACAAGCTGCTCATCTGCAGCACCAACCTGACGCATGCCCAGCTCTTCGGCGGCGAGGAGGACGGCGTGACCTATCCCGCACGCTACGACCAGCGCACCTTCAGCCGCCTGACGGCCAACACCGTCCGCGTCTATTTCGAGGGCGAAGACCTGCGCATCAAGAACAACCAATAGCATAACGACAAACAATCAAAACAAACAAAATCATTTCTATTATGGACTACAATCATCCTTATTATCCTTATTCCGTTGTTCCCGACCAGGTTCTTACCTACGATATGAACCTCCGGAGCAGAACTGACAATTCGCTCGACATCCAATTCCACCTGAAATGGCGGAGATGGAAGAAGGCAAGGAGCGTTACGGTCAATTTCAAGAGCTATGACGAAGTGCTGCAGTTTGCAGGTAAACTTTTACACGATGCCGCCGAGGTGTTCGGCGTGGACCCCGGCGACCCTTTAGACGACCTGATTAGTCAGCAGAAAGGCACCTTGACCTACAATAGCGACGGCTCCTACACCTTCAAGCCTGCAGTCCTCCCGTCAGAGATAAGGATTGTCGATCCGAAGAAGTTTAAGGAGGAATAGTAACACTTTAAATTAAAAAAAAGAGCGATATGAAAATCTTATCAAGACCAAAGAAGAATGCCGAAGAATACGGCAAGTGGGCTGTGAACCCGTATGTTGGATGCAGTCACGGTTGCCTGTACTGCTATCTGAAGAAAGGACCGTCTGGCAAATATCTCGGACAAGACCGCCCCGTACTGAAGAAAGGTATCGTCAGCGAGGAGCACGCCTACCACCTGGCAATGGCCGAGATACTGGAGAACCGCGAGCAGATTATCTGTGACGGCGGGCTATTTATGACCTTTACGTCAGACCCGTGTTTAAATAAAACCAGTTGGCTGTTTGCAAAGATAGCCATAGACTGCATCCGCAACCACGGCATCCCCGTCACGCTACTCACCAAGTGTTGTACAGACCTAAGCAGATGGATAGATGAGTTAGTAACTGTTAGCCACCATATAGACATTCAGGGCGAAATTCTGAAGGACTATAACTACGACAATCTAAGCCTCCTTGCTGTCGGCTACACCCTGACGGGTCACGACGAGTTTGAACCAAACGCCCCGTCAAACGCCACGCGCATAAAAGATATGGCGCATATCAAATACTTTTTCGGTGGCGATAAATTCCACGTCTGGGCCTCAATAGAGCCGGTCATTGACTTCTACTCGTCTTTCAAGATGATACAGCAGGCCCTCGACGCGGGCTGCCAGCACTTCAAGATCGGGCTGATGACCCGTGGCACGAAGGTATGTCGCAGTGGCTTCACGCTGGGCGGCAAGACATTCGAGCCTTTCGAACCCGTCCGCTGCCTCGCTTTCGTGCAGGACGTGATGCAGCTGACGCGAGACCGCGCCACGGTCTATTGGAAGCAGTCGTTCAGAGACTTTATCGGCGGCACCGGCAAGCACCGCCTGTTCAGCGACGACGAGCTGCACAAGATCTTCGACGACTATCCCAATGCCGTCGGCAAGGACTGGAATATGTTTTCTAAGTGAATAGTGAATAATTTACTACCGCTCAGAACAATGGAACAGAATAAAGTGAATACCGTAGCAAGGGGCGTGGCCGTCTTGAAGAACGACACCGAAGTGCTGACCGCCGAGGTGGACGTTCTCGGCCCTGCGCCGGCTGGCCGCTATTCGCCCTGCGTCATCGTCAGACCGGGCGAAGACCCCGAGCCGACGTGCGTCAATCCACAGTGCCCAAAGGCAGACAACTGCAGCAGGCACATACGGAACCGCACCGACCCGCGAAAGCCTTCAATAGCCATTATCCCCTGGCGCGACTGCACGCACTACGATGCCATCGACCCGAAGAAAATATGAGACCAATCAGATTCAAAGCTATTGCCCTCGGCACCCGTGAGATGGTAGAGGGCTACTATGCGCACCAGCATATCGCCGTCTTCGACAAGGACGAGAATACTATACTGAGATATCAGGAAGAAGATGCCATATACAACGACGAGCCAGGCAACCGCAAAGGTTCTTACTGGACGCGGATAGAACCAGATACGCTATGCCAGCAGACGGGTGCCGACGATATATTTTTCATGCCGATATGGGAACACGACATCGTGATGATGCACAGCCGGAATGCGCCGCATGGCGACCCGTATCACGAGGCAACGGCGGAGGTCGTCTTTCTCCAGACGTGTTTCGCGCTGCTTACTGACGACGGCAAAAGAATGTTGCTCGAACGCGCAAGGGCAGACTACGAGCTACAGGTCGTCGGCAACAGCTTCCTTCAACAGACATTTCATCGACGCGATGTCCACCAGTTTGCATAATAAGCCTCTACCTTTGCTACTGTTATGAAACGATAACTCTAAAATCAAATAGGCGATTTTTATCAATTTATGAATCTACAACCAACCATGTCACAAGAAAAAGACTACAGTATGAGGGTCAACCTGACGCAGCTCAGTGGGGCCTTCTTGAAAGACCTGACGGGGCGCACGGCCACCAAGAAGTGCATCATTATCCCCGTGGAAGACAATCCGTCTATGTTTGTCGGCGAGAAGGGCGTGTACCTGAACATTGCCGCCTTCGCCAACGAGAACCCGCAGTATGGCGACACGCACATGCTGAAGCCCAACCTGCCAAAGGAGGTGCGCGACCTGATGACCGACGAGCAGCGCCGCCAGCAGCCCATCCTGGGCAACATGCGGCCCCTGCGTCAGGAACTGGCCTCGCAGGGACAGCCCCTGCAGGCTGAAGCTCTCGACCAACCTCAGGACGACTTACCCTTCTGATAGGCGGCCAAAATCTTTTTTGACATTTCGACATAACGAAATAACAAGATAACGACGGGCCGCTAATTGACAATAACGATAATAACGATAATAATAACAGAAATTATTAAATTAACAAACAGATGAAGACAAGAATGACGATTGACGTAAGCCAGTGGCGGAAAGCGCTGGCTATGCTTAACCCTGTAGTTAACGCCAAGAGCACGATGCCCGTCCTGGCCGACGTGATCCTGAAGTACGATGCGGAGCGCGACGTGTTCACGATGACCTGCTCCGACGGCGAGACGTGGATGACCATCGACTGCACCGACAAGGAAGGGACGCCCTGGATGTGCATCATCGAGGACGACCCGAAGGACAGGTTCTGCGAGGTGGCTATCCCGTTTGCCGCGCTGAAGGAGGCCGTGAACCTGCTGCCCAGCGCACAGCTGCTGCAGGTGGCGTTTGCAGGCAATACGATGTCGGTGAACTACGGCATCGGCGAGTTTCAGATGACCGTCCTGGGCAGCGAGACGTTCCCTCAGCCCATACCCGTTGCAGGCAGGGACAAGGAGGGTGCGCTGTGCCGCTTCACGCTGGAGGCCGCCAAGCTGCTGCCGCTCATGGCTGCCGCCGTAGAGAGCACTGCCGACGACGAGTTCCGCGCCGTGATGAACGGCGTATGCCTGGATGTGTTCAACGACAAGGTGGTTGTGGTAGCCACCAACGGACACGAGCTGTTCGACGACGTGATAGAGACGGGTGTCGGCGGCGACTGGCTGGAGTATGCCACCTTCCCCGCCTTCGACCAGGAGAAGCAGAAGCCCGGCTCGGCCAAGCTGCTCATCACCAAGAAGGCCCGCAAGGCACTGGCCTCGGCGGTAGGCGGCGGAACGATTACCGTGACGGCCGACACGCAGCGCTGCGAGTTCCGTGGCGACGGCGTGCGCATCGTGACAAGGCTCATCGAAGGGAACTACCCCAACTATGATGCCGTCATTCCCAGGGACAGCCAGTACCGCGTGACCGTCGGCCGCGATGCTCTGCGCCTCGCCCTGCGCCGCGTGCAGCTCTCGGCAAACGAGAGTACGAACATGGTGCATCTGTGCCGCGACGGCAAGGATTTCATCGTCCGCGCAGCCAACGATGACAACGGACGCAGCGGCCAGGAGCGCGTGGAGATGCACGACACCGACGCCTTTCTGCCCGACGGATTCACCATCGGGCTGAAGATAAGCACCGCCGTAGGCATCCTCGACCGCATCCCGACGGAGAACGTGGTGCTGACGCTCAGTGCGCCGAACCGCCCGGTGCTCTACCGTCCGGAGGACGTGCATAGCAGCCGTCTGATACTGCAGATGCCCATGAGGGTAGATGAGTGATAACGCCATATACACAGGAATGTCCGTCCGTCTGGGCGGGCATTCTTTAATTTTGCCTCGAAATAACGAAATGTCGAAATCCCGAAATGTCGAAATAAAATGTCAAAATCTCGAAACCTCGAAATAACCAAACAGCGCCACATCAGCCTGCACCTGCCGACGGGATGGAATCGCGCCACCACCGAGGAACTGGAGGCCATTGCCGCCGCCATAGTGGAAGAGCAGGCCGCCGTAGGCCGCTACCGTCCCTTCCTATGGGAGCGCGTAAAGCTGCACATCGTGCTTGCCGTCAACAGGCTGAGCGTACTGTCGTCGGGCGGGGCAGACGATGTGTTCATCGTGCAGCGCGGAGGCGAAGAACCGTTCCCCGTCAGCACGGGTCAGCTGGCAAGCCTCTGCGAACGGCTGAACTGGCTGACGGACGAAAAGGCAGCCCCGATGTTCATATTCCCGTACCCGTCGATAGAGCTTCAAGGTTCAAGGTTCAAGGTTCAAGGCCCGCCGCCCCTGCTTGACGGCTATACCTGGCGCGAGTATCGCTGGCTGACCGACTGGATGCAGGAGTATATGCGCCTCTCCAATGCCCGCCGCGATGCCAGCCTGCCGCAGAGGGAGTTCCTGGCTGTGCTGTTCAAGCAAGACGTCGAAATATCGAAATCTCGAAATCTCGAAACATCGACATCTCGAAATCCCGAAACATCGACATCCCGAAATCCCGAAATCTTCACTTCGTTCGATCCCGTGAAGTGGCAGGTCATCCTCTTCTGGTGGTCCTCGCTCATGCAGCAGCTGGCGCATAAGTTCCCGAAGGTGTTCAAGCAGCAGCCCGTCGAAAAGGGTAAGAGAGGCAAGCAACAGCGGGACACGCCGTGGGACTTCTACAACCGCGTCACGGCAACCATACAGAAGTACGTGGGCGGCCTGTCGGCAGACGATGTGGACGCCCAGCCCTACGGCGTCGTCCTGCAGCAGCTGGAGATGATGGCCGAAGAGGCAGCTGAAATGGAAAAAATCAAAAAAAAGAAATAAATCATCGAAATGTCGAAATCTCGAAATACCGAATCGTCGAAATCTCGGAATCTCGAAATCTCGACATCTCGAAACATCAAAAAAACAATGACCAACTTTGAGAAGCTGAAAGAACTTTGCCGACAGGCTTGCCACGAGCGGAATGCCTGCAAGGATGGCTTTGCCGACCTGATGCAGGCGGAGACCATACCGCAGATCATGCAGGTATGGAAGAACAACTGGGACGACGTGTTCCGCTCGCGCTATGCCGATATCATGGTCCGGCAACTGGCTGTGCTCGACCAGTCAATGCTTGACGAGTTTCGCAAGGGCGGTGTATTTGTCAACGAGGACAGTGCAGAGGGATATGTTATCATCAGCAATCCGGAAAAGCCCGTCAGCGTAGGCGGCACAGCCCGCGCATACATCTTCACGCCTGCCGAGGTGGCAGCCACCGGCAATGCCCAGGTATATTGCCGCACGGCTGACTCGCGGATCACACTGCGCGGTCATGCCTATTGTCGTTGCGACAACACCGGCACAGTGGTCGAGGTGTACAACTTTGCCAAAGCAGATGGCACAATGCAGTGCCATACGTACAATGCCGCCGAGGTGGTGATACGGGGCGGCAAACTTATCGACCACGGGCACCGCCGCATCGTAGCATCAGGCGACACCGAGGTCTACAGCGATGCTACAAAAGGCATAACCCTCAGCGACCAGAGTCACCAATATCCCCTGGCCGACTTTAAACCTTTAACCGTAAACAGTAAACCGTAAACAGTAAACTATGAAAAGTCATCTCGCTATAAAGGTTGCAGGCAAGGATATGACCTTGCGTCCAGACCAGACTATCGACATCGAACTGGCTAATCCGCTCTTCAACGACGCGGAGATGTTCTCGCTGCCGTTTAACCCGCCGTTCGAGCAAAACAGGCATCTGATGAAGAACATCGACGACGTAAAGAGTGATGTGAGTCCGATGACGCTGGAGGGCTTGCCGGCCATCGTGTTCGGCGACGGCCTGCCGCTGCATTCCGGCGTCACGCAGATTCAGGAGAACGACGAGCTCTACGGCGGCATGAGCATGAACATCGACGCATCTAAGCAGTCGTTTGACGACCTGATAGGCGACCTGCAGTGCCGCGACGTGCCGCTGAAGGACCGCATACAGATCGGCGAGAAGATTGGTCATATACACGTGCGGGTGTCGTATGACTATATGGTAGATGTACATTATCATTCGGGCAAGAAGGACGAGTGGAGCAACTACACCTTCGACAACGACACCGTAGAGGGTGACTTCGAGCCGCAGGCGCTTGGATTCTCGTGGCCCGGCATCTGTGCCGTGACGGGCAGCAAGCAGGTGGCGCAGCAGCTGACCCCGAGGACTTATCCAGGCGGACACGTCGTGAACATTCCGCGAGAGGCAACGGACTATGCCAACTCAACCTTTATCAACGTGACGGATGCCTACGGCGATAACAGCGAACACTGGGGCGCAGGCGGCGCTAAATACTGCAATGCCCGCGTCTGCTATATGCACAAGGGCCTGAATGAGGACGGCACCAGCAGCGACGACATAATAAAGCAGAAGGATACTGAAGACATCTACGAGGGCAGATTCCCATACTGGGTGCTGGACGCAGACCGGCCGCAGTCGGGCATCTGCTTCTACGTGCTTTACTTTCTCGATTGTCTGTTTGCACATCTTGGCGTGGCGTTTGACAAGAGTGCGCTTCTGGCCGTGGAGGACTTCAAGCATCTGTGCTTCTTCACGACAAAGTGTGCCTACGACTCCGAACCGATGACGGATGCCAGCCATTCGTTCAATAATATGCAGGATGCGAATAACTGGCTCAACAGTCGCGGCTGTGGCGGAACGCTCGGCGTGGACGATCCGGAGCCGAAGCAGATACAGGAGTTCACATATCGCAAGAACGGCGGTGCGGAAGAACACGTCGAGGTGGGAAAGGATGACGTGCAGAGTATTACCGTGAAGGCTATAGTCAGTAATGTGGTGTTTTCCTGCAATGTCTGCAAGATGTGGGCCAACAGCGACAACTTTCCCGAAGAGAGTGTACAGACGGTTCTCGACTCGCTGCAGAACTCGTTTGGCATCCGGTTCCATTACGACTATGAGCAGAATAAGGTAACGGCATACCTGCTGCGCGATGTGTTCCGTCAGGTGAACCCTGCAGGGGGAAGGCTCTCGACGGTCAGGTTCAACGGCACGGTGCATCGCGTCTATAAGCTCACGGAGAAGATAACGGGGTTCCGCATGAAGTACTCGGCCGAGAATACGGCACGGGAACAGGAACAGTACATACGGCGGCGCAAGACGGACTATGATACTGACTACGACTACCGGGAGTATCCCGAAGACCGCACGGTGATTGACGAGACGTACATCGACATCGCCAAGCAGGCCAGTGCCACTAATATGAATGTGTATGTCGATCTGACCACCGGCGACGCCTACCGCTACAAGGTAAACGGCGAGACAAAAGCCGATTCCAGGCTGTTCGAGGTCGGGTCGTATCACGGCATAGAGGTGGGCGACTGCTCCGCCGTGGCTGAAAAGAAGAATGCCATACGCGAGTATGTCAGCGATTTCCAGCCGATGTCGTTCAACGATGTGAATGCACTGTCCGTGCTCGGCCTGAACAAGGAACGAATTGCCACTGACGGGCAGGGCAACACTTATGTCATCAAGGACATCAAGAGTGGCGGACAGCCGATGCTTGTGGCATATATCGACGAGGACTTTGAACATGAGTTTGTGGAGCATAGGATCAACAATGTGCTGTCCAATGACCTCGTGGATCTGTATCTGACGGAGTACCTGCAGACGATTGAGAGCTACGACCCGAGTGAGACAGACGACGGCAATTCGCCGCTGCAGCAGATAGAATGGGGACTGTCTATCGCTATGATGCGGGGCGGCGGCACGAATATGACGGTCCAGAACTACAGCCACGACTATGACGGATTCTCCAACGACAAGTGGCGTACCGTAAGCGGAGAGTATGCGCTGACCAGCGACACAATGGACCAGATTGGCAATGAGTACGACTATAACGGCGTAGGCAGCGGTATCGGCGACGGCGAGCGCTTCTCGCTGAAAATTACCGCATATAAGCCGTTCCGGTATAAGTATGTAGGCAATCAGCTGAAGATATCCACCGACCCGGCGGAATGGACCGACGATCCGTCCTGGCTGGTGCCGTGCGACAACGATGTGGTCAATCCGACCACAGGCAAGGTGGAAACGAAGATTCGCACGCGAGGTCTCTTTGACTCGTTCATGTCGGAGCTGTGCTACTTCCTGCTCCATCGCAAGAAAGTGCGCATCAAGGCATCGACGACCGTAGCGCAGCTGGCCGACATACCGAACCACTGGCTCCAGCTGTGGCGCATAGGCGACATGACGGGTTTTATAGACAAAGTGCAGTATCAGCTTGCCGTGGAACGTGAACTTGGAGAGGTGACGATTGACTTTTATATCATATAGGCGGCAAAGCCTATGTCCACCTGCTAATTTTGCATTGTCATAACTTTGCTCTCGAAAAAAGCAAAGATTATGGCAACAATAAATCCAGCTAATATTATTCAGTCGCGATTTATCGGCAGTCCTATTTCCGTGCCGGTGACGGCGGCAAGTCCTTCAGGCAATGTGACGTTTCATCGCGTCCGGCTGAGAGTGACGATCGGCGACGGGGGTGGGGTCATCACCACAGGCGACGCAACATTCGAGTTTTCGTCGCCGTGCAGCAACGGCGAACTGGTATGGTTTGACATATCATCGGCATTCCGGGCATTTGTGGATGCCTTTGTGCCGATGCCGGCGGCGTTTTCATATCCGCATTTGAACGCAGAACTGGAAGCTGTAGATGACTATATGATTGACGGTGTGTCATACGAAGGACAGAGCACGAGCGGCACCAAGCAGGTGACAGGTAAGTATCTTGGCGCTTTGTCCGACAAGGAACGCGGCTTCGGCATCAGTAACGCATGGAGTGAGCCTGAGAGATATAGCCGCAAGCCGGCGACATCACCTGAGATTGTGTTTGCCGGAAAGTCCGCCCTGCGTCCCGTGGCGCTTATGGACGGCGTTAGTCCGCAGGCACCTGACGTGGACGTGATAAGTATTGCCGACGAGGGTGCCTACTCTGCCTATAACTGCTTTGCCGTTGCAGCACCGCGCGACGGGCATGAGATACGCTTCGTCAACTCGCTGGGCGTGCACGAGAATGTGTTTGTCAGCGGCCGGCCGACAAAAGAGGTTAATATAACGTCGGAGCGATATGCTATAGCCCGTCAGGAGACGCTCACGCAGTTTTCACGCGGTGTGGCGGTCAAGCAGAATGACTATGAGACATGGACGTTCAGTACCGGGCCGCTTGACCAGGCGTGGACGTCGTGGTACATTCATGAACTGCTCATGGCACGCTGGGTATGGCTCGGCGTCGGCGGCGCATGGATTCCATGCCACGTACTGCCGGAAGAAACGACAAAGATGATTAACCGTGCAGACGGCAAACTGCTTGAAGTGCAGTTCGTGTTGCAGCTGGACATCAACGGCTCGCCTGTATGATGTCCGTGCGGTATTTTCACACAGTCGTAATTTTGTCATAGAAAACCGGACAAAGCATGGAATATTACGTTACTCAACCTAAAGACTACTGGATAGCATCGTCTGCCGTCAATATCACGCTGAATGCGCTCGGTGAGAAGAATCGCATTCAGGGCAGCGTGGCGTCTGAGTCTGTCATCATGTGCTTTGTGGAAAGCATAAAGGCTGAGAGCGAGGGAGGAGAGCCGGGTAACGGTGACGGATTGTGGTACGGACCGGACCATGAGCCGAAGCGCTGGCCGCTGACACTAAGTCCGACTTACTTCAACAGTGAAACGCATAAGTATGTCTATGTCGCTATACCAAGAAGCACCAGCGTTGGGTCGCAGGCCGTCATTGTGTTCCCGAGCGAGGAACTGGACATCTACGGCCGGGCACGCCGACTGCAAAACGACGTGGAGTCTTATGAGCAGATTGGCTCGACGGATTATTTCTATGTCTGGCTGCATGGCATTATCAGTGCGCCGCAGTATAATGCTGAGACGCAGAGGGAAGAGCGCGGCTGGGAAGATCCTATTACGGACCGCGATTGGGGTATTCTCGAAACGGCACAGGGACGAGAAGAACAGCAGGGCAGCAGCGACTGGTTCAATTATTCGCAGATAAGTCAGGTCGTCACGTTCCTTAAAGAGATTGTGATGAACAGCGCATCGTCGTTCCGCAATCTCATTCTCAACCATAAGAATCTCACGGATGTAGCCACAAGTGACGCTGTCATGCCTATCGACAGTGATACGATGGTGGCTACACCTAATTATGTTGCCAAGTTTTATCTCTCAAAGGTGTCAGATGACACGGCAGCAGGTAAGATTACTTTTCAGCAGGGCCTGAAGTCGGAGGGTACGACAGAGCTGGAGGATACTACCGTTGACGGGGATATACGCTCGAAGGACTTCTCGTCTGGCATGCCGGACGGATACGGATGGAAGATTGATGAACGCGGCAACGGTGAGTTTGAATCGCTGCGCATACGGTCGGCACTGGAGGTTATTGAACTGCTCATCAACCGTCAGCAGGCGCAGGAGGGTGACACGCTCTTCGCACCGAACGACCAGATTGAAAGGGTGGAGAAGTTTGTGGACGAGGTGACGGGAGAAACGTCATATATCCTGACCTTCAAGGAGAAATGGGAGGGGTATATCACGGCGCAGCAGTATGGCAATATCTTGCGGGGCGTCATCAACACGCTGGCCGCAAAGGAGGCAGGTGTAAGCGATGTGGAGCCTTCCGACCCGGGACAGGAGGACGACGGGAAGAATAAGTATTTCACTTCGTTCATGCAGCTGCTTGCCACTCACGACGAGGATAACACGCTCGGCCTGAACCAGGTGCGCGTGGTGCTCTATGGCGACGACCTTGTGCCGGCTGGCAAGAACTTCGAGCCGTGCAAGATGATGGTGGTGGCACGACGGGGATGCTTCCTCGACCCGGACGAGACGGGTATCTCAGATGCTGAGAAGAAGAGCCGCCGTGCCAGGCAGACGGTGATTGCCATATCTACATCGGACGGTCGCTTTATAAAGCTGACCAACGTGGACGCGCCTATTCTCCGCGATACAAACTATGGTACGACGCTCGGCCTCGTGCCGGACTTCGTAAAGGAATGGTACTACGGTGGTGAACCACTTGCGCATAAGCTGGAGGAGGGACGCGACTATCTCTACGCACAGGGTATCATCGTGCAGGACTTTATCAAGGTGGACCGCCAGGGGAATCCGAAAATTGAATATATCGACTGCAAGGAATGGGTGGACGGCTCTACGATGGCGGAGCCGACACCGGGGCATGGCATATACCTGGCTAATGAGTATAATGAAGAGACGGGGCAGTGGGAGACGCACGATGTATGGCACGACGGAAAGAAATGGCGCTGCCTGCAACATCAGCCGGTCTTGAATGCCGGGGTATATACGTATCATGAGCCTAAGTGGAACAGTCTCTACTGGCGCATGATCGAGGGTAACTCAAACTATGAGCTTGACTTTTCTTCAAGTAATGGGTACAGATTCCGTCGCGGATATGTGAATACGGTCATTACGCCTTATCTCTATTATGGCGATACGGACATCAGCGCGGATATAGCCGAACAGTATTGGTCTTGGAAACGCGAGAGTGAGAACGGGGCAAGCGCCGACACCGACCCCACGTGGAACGCACGCCATCAGCACATGCGCTCGATTCAGCTTACGGATGATGACATGCCTTCATGCTGGTCCGTGGCAAACCGCATCATCTTTACGTGCACTTGCACGCTTCTCGACGGAGACAACAGAATCATTATTGACAACAGAATAATTGCATAAGGATATGAGTGATAATAGAAGAATTAACATCTCGGAGCCTGCGGTCATTGATACCGACCTTACGCCACTTAGCGACAAATTCCAACTGGAGCCAAGCGATAGCGTAGAACAGTGGGTGTACGGCAACGACAACACGTATTCACCGAACAGAACGCAAACGCCGCTTATCCTGACACCGGTCATATCAGTGGTCGATATGGACAGCGGAACGGCATACACGCCGGCCATCAGCAATGTGCATTATTATGTCCTGGAGTATAATGCTTCTACATTCCAGTGGGAAGAAACGCTTGTCTCAACCGTCTCGCCAGGTACCGATGCCGACTACTACATTCTGGAAAACACCAACAAGCTGGTCGTGCGGAAGAATGTGTCGCCCACAAGCGGCGTGACCATCCGGTGCGAGGCATACTATGTGGACCCGCGCGATGCTAACGTGACGTATCATGTGGAGGATAGTGTTACGCTGTCTGCCAATCAGGATGCTACGGCTATCTACCCAGTGATAGACGTTCGCGAGCAGAAGACGACGGAGTATAATCCCTTTACGGACGTTTCGTCGCAGTTCTCGTTCCATGCGTCGGCTTCTATCGACGGTTCAGATGTGTCGGCTGCTACGTTATTCCAGTGGTACGCCGTGAGTGCCGGCACAGAGGTGCTCATCGACACGCTGCCATGCTATGTGTCTGGACAGGGCACGGCTACGCTGGTGGTCGATGCGATGTATGCCGAGGACCTTACAATCGTGCTTCGCGCAAAGGCTGATGCACAGGCACCGCTCTATCCGTGTAAGGTGTTCCGCTCTCTGATGTGGTTCATACCGAAGATCGACGCCAAGTCGGTCTGCACAAACGGAGCAGCCGTCAGGAATAGTGGCGGAAGTCTTATGCACTTCGAGTGTCTCCTGAAGATGCGTGGACGCGACCTCACAGATGACATGCGCAAGCATCTTGCCTTCAAGTGGATTGCCAAGAAGATTAATCCGGCTAATCCGTCCGACGGAGACCTTGTAGGCTGGTCGCCTACAATAGACATGACTAACGCGCAACTGATCAACACAACCGCATATTCAACGCACGTAAAGGCTGAGGTGTACCTGCTTTCGGCCTTGAAGCCTGTAACGTATCTTAACGAGCAGGTGACGTACAACGGACAGCCGGTGTTTGCCAGGGAAATCTAATCTCATAACGATATAAAGGATATAATATGATTGATGCAGCTAATTATCTTGTAACTGAGGACATCGCCATACGGAGCGGTATGGTGGATTCCCGCTATCGCATTGCCGACGGGCGTTTTGTCCTGAACAACCGTGACCTGAACCGGGTGAGGTTTCGCGCGGATGAGTATATCAATGGCCTGGCTGGCGTGGAAAAGGTTTCTGAGGAGGAAGCCAGGACGCTTATCGCACGCAACGGATATCGCTTGGGACGCGACAACAGCAAGGCGCAACCGATTCTCGATTCTGAACCGATGCCAGACATGAACGCACAGCCGTTAGAGCCCTCCGATTCATCCGAGCCATCCGAATCTAACGAAGACACAGAGTCTTCCGATAACTCAGAGTCCTCCGAAAACTCAGAGTCCTCCGAAAACTCAGAGACCTCTGATAACTCAGAGTCCTCCGACTAATCCGGTAAACCGTAAACAGTAAACCGTAAACCAAAAACCCCATCATCATGAGTACAATTAGTTCAAGATTTTATATCACAGCCCTGGAGGACGGCACGACGCTCCACGGCAATCTTGTCGCCGACAAGTCACTTACGCAGGCGTGGAACGGTACGTCGGCCATACCTAACTGGGCAGAGGTGGCCAACCAGCCTACGATTTACCTGACATTGCTCTCGGGAAGCACCATGAAACAGCCCGATTCGGGCTATAAGTGGTTCTACAATGAAGTGGAGATTCAATTTGAGTCGCAATCCTCAACGATCCCTGTCAGTGGCGGCACAATCAGCGGTCACTACTCTGAAGATCATCTCTTCTTTAAGACGACAAAGTCTGTGGATGGCGTGGATATGCCGGCGCTCCGTGTCACGGGTAATGTGGCAGGCGATGACAATGTGGATGTGGATAGCATTCGTTTTGAGGGCTCGCTGACAACAGGAACGGCGCCTCTTGACTTTTCTGCCACCGTCCAGATTCGCGTATCGCGCATCACGGCAACGGAATCGCTCGGCCTTATCGAGTTTGTGGGCGGTGTAGTTGATATCACGCAGAAGGGACAGATCATCACGCTCGTCGGTACGCTATATGGCAGTCAGGGACCGGCTGAGGGCTATACGACGCGATGGTATCTCAACAACGCCGAGTCACCCACGGCGGGAAGCACACAGCAGAATCCTATCGTCGTGGACGGCCAATCCTACGTCAATGCCTTCCAGGTAAGGGAAGGCGACGTAGTGGACCGCGCTACGGTGCGATGTGAGTTCGTAAAGGATGGCGTCGTTAAATATACGGCCTATGAGTCTATCGACGACATGCAGGACCCTGAGTATATGTACGTTCAGTATAATGGTGCCAACTCCAATGCGGCATCTCTGCGCTCGACGGATAATCCGGCACGTTTCTATGTCTGGGTCGGGACAATGGATGATGCAAGTGTGGACAAGCGCTGGAATCAGTTCGACGTGAAGCTGCTCAACGGTAGTGGTAATGTCATCATGACGACGAGCATGTCGGGCATACCGGACCCTGACGGTACAACGGGACTGCGCCGGCTGACATCGTACATCACGGATGCAGGGGATGCGCAGGCGAAGAAGTATTACTTTGAGCTGACCTATGCCGAAGTGAATAGCCCGACTATCGGACAGAAGAATGTCACAGGGTTTATCTATGCCAGTCAGGCGCAACAGTCATAAGCCGTCGATATGTCGCAGAAGCTAACGATATCAAGTACATTCAACGTCAATACTGTCGAGGACGGCACGTCGCCTGTCTTTGCGGATATTGACAATGAGATGTTCGGTGTTGCCTGTGATGCCGACGGCGTGGTTGTTGCCGACGTGGACAAGGTGGTGCATGTGTCGCTCTGGGAGGGGTCGCACTCGATTGAACTGTCCAGCCTGTCGGCTTCTGCACCGCAGGGCATCACGGCCACACCAAACACGCAACTGAAGCAGGTGCGCGTCCAGATTGCACGCGGTACGACGTTGGAGCAGGTCAGCCAGATTGATATCTCATTGTCTGGCGTATGCAGCGACGGCACAACGGCTACCAGGCAGCTTACGGCAACGGTCAACGGCGTGCGGGGTGGAGCAGACGGTTCGCCGGCTGTCATGTACGAGCTGCTGCCCAGTGTCGGCAGCATTGCAAAGCATAACGACGGGTCTTATTCGGCATCGGTCGTGAGATGCGACTTTCAACGCATATCGGGCACTAATGTGGAGACGAATCCCAGCGTGCCCGGTCTGTCATTGCTCGTCTCAAAGGACGGACAGGCGTTTCAGTCGTATTCGCCGGGTGCTGTGATTGAACCGTCGGAGTTCTCCAGCAGCCTGCAGTTTGAACTGTACGTCTCAGGCACGCTGTGCGACCGCGAGACGGTTCCGATGGTGGCTGACGGCGAATCGGTCTATGTGCTCGACCTGGATAATGAGAATGACAGTATGCTCTATGGCGATAACGGACCTATCGGTGCACTGCCGGTATCACGATGGACGTTCTACAAGGGCGGGACGGATATCTCCACAGAGGTGGTTGCATCTGCTTCGTTGACAAAGACTAATTGCGAGGCGGAATGGACGGACGAGACGCATAGGGCGTTCCGGGTAACGTCAATGTCTGCATCTACTGGAAAGGTTGAGCTGTCTGTCGTAAAGGACGGCAAGCCGTTCAAGGCGGTCATGTCGCTGAAGAAGCTCGTCGGCATGGATAAGTACGACATAGAGGTGTCACCGAACGCGGTGTCTTATAACTCTTCCGACGAGGCTTCAAGCAGTAGCAGCACGATTAACATCCGTATCTTCCGCACAAATGAGCATAGCGGCACGCGAAGGTTTGTGAGCAGTCTTTCTACAGACGGACTGACTTTAGAACTGACACCGCTTTATGCCAACGGACAGCCTGGTGTTATGATTCCGATTACTGATGGCACCTTGCCGGGCACCTACACGCCGACGGGCGGTGCAACGCGCACCCTCGTACCGACGACCTATGCGCAGTATCGCATTGATTTATACACGTCGGTTGGCCGCGTGCTCCAGGACACGGAGACGGTACCGATCATAAAGACGAAGAACGGGGATAACGGACGTGGCATCATGTCCATTGCACGCACCTTCGCCGTATCGGCAATCAGCAGCACGGCAAGTGATGACACGGCACCGTCGGATATTCTCTCGACAAGCTGGCAGGCATCGGTGCCGTCCATGACGGAAGAGAAGCCTTATCTGTGGCGACGCGAGATAACGTCTTATACGGATGGGCAGGAAACGAGGTATTACCTGCAGTCTATGAGGGGTGCAGACGGGACGTCACCGCTTACCATTGACCTGGATAACGAGATCCGCACTATTGCGCTCGACCAGGACGGTAAGGTTCTTCGCCCGGCTAACGTGACGGCATCTTATTATACCTTTACGGCAAAGGTGTCGCTTTTCTACGGCGAAACGGAGCAGGCGCTGACGGTAGCACCCTCCGTGGTGGCGGGACTGCCTGGAACGGGTAAGATAACGCTGCTCCAGTCTTCGCAGGGCACGGGTATTCTGACCTTTGCCGTGTACTACGATTCGCTGCCGTTCGGGACGAAGGACACTATAATACTGAGCATTCAGGCTACGTGTCAGCGCGGCTCGCTCATCGTGCCGCTGACGCTTGTAGGCATGCGTAACGGCGTGATGTACGAGCTTTCCCCGACGGCTAATGCCGTAGTCTACAAGAAAGGGTCTTCTATTCCGACGCCGTCCGGCATTCAGTGTGCGATCAATAAGTATCAGAACGGTGAGACGATAGCCAGCCCGAGTGAGATCACGATGCGCGTGATGCCTGACAACAACACGTCGGCATGGCAGTCTTATAGGCCGGGAGATACGCTGATTGTGGCGAGCTTCGGCGCAACGAAGAGTATAACATTCGAGGCACGGAAGGGCACACTGGTGGTGGACCGCGAGACAATTCCAATCGTTAGGGATGGCGATGACGGCGAACCGGCACCGGAGAAGACGGAAACGCGATATGCCTGGTCTACGTCGGCAAGTACGGCAAGTGCTACGACCGAGCCCGTATTGGATAGCGGGGCAAGCTGGCAGACGAGGATTCCGAACCGTCCATCGTCGGGCACGTACTATCTCTGGCAGCAGGTTAAGCGATGGACATACAACTCAGTCATCAAGGATTATACGCTACAGAGTACAACGTATTTCCGCATGTCAGGCAAGGATGCCAAGGCCACGCAGATTAAAGGCTCTGTGGTGGCTGTCATGGAGCATTCGCAGGACTGGTCGCCGGCCACGACTGCAGCACCGGTAGGATCTTATGCAATCGTGCTAAATGCAAATCAGCTCTACAAGAAGCTCGGTGCGAACCAGTGGAGCTTCCAGGATCCGCCGGCCAGCGACGGTGATTCGTATCTGCTGTCTTCCGATGGGCATCTGTGGGTCTATGTGGGACCGTCAACGGCAAACGTGCAATGGGTCGATGTGGGTCAGCTGCAAGGTCCTGCAGGCAACTCGGCGTATGTGCATATCGCATGGGCTAATGCGATAGGACCTAACGTGTCGGATTTCCGCGACTTCACGGTGTCAAAGGATGCTGACGAGAACTTTAAGTTCATAGGTTTCTATACGGATGAAACAGAGGATGACTCCACAAATCCGCTCGCTTATTCGTGGTCGGAGATAAAGGGCAAGGATGCAGTGACTTTCCGCATCGTGCCGTCGATGTGTACCATGAAGGTGGATGCCGAAGGACGGATTAGGGGAGACATCGCCGGAAACCTGTATCGCGACGAGGCAGGGGTGACGACCCCCGTCAGCAATGCAACGATTAAGATTATTGCCGGGTCGGTCATATATGAGTATGACTATACGACCGACAACAGCGGTTTCTTCTCAACGCAGGACAGCACGCACTCCTGGATCAGCGGCTCGCGGTGGCGCGACTATAACAACTTTACAGACCTGGTGGTGCGCTATGATATTGACGGCGTGCCGATGGCTATCCTCCACATACCGATGATTCGGGACGGTCTGCAGGGCCAGAAGGGCGATATCGGACGTAGCTATTATTACAAGGATTCGTGGGAGCACTTCGCGGCACAGCCCGGCGCATCGTTCACGGTGACGGATTGGGAAGCGCCGTTCTTCTCTAAGACAAGCGGTAATTCTACGCTGTACTATGTGTTCACGGGTCCTAACGGCACTTATACGCCGTCCAGCGCCGGTACGCCGTCCAGCAGCTCCGAAAACTGGTCTGTCATGGTCACGGACTTCAAGTTCATTATCGGGGAGGCAATCTTCACGAACTTCGCAAAGCTCGGCTCGGCGGTCTTCAACAAGGACTGGATGATCAGCCAGTACGGCTCTACGTCAGGCATCAGGGGCACGGACTATCAGACCTTCAGCCCACAGTTCCCTGATACATCGTGGCAGGCACTGATTGACTCGTCGAAGTCTGTCACGTCAACAAGTGACGCTGTCAGCGGATGGGATGTGATTTGCCCGGTCGTGATGAAAGCGGGCACGGAGTATAGTTTCTCCGTATCAGGCCGTGCTTACAGTAATTCTTCCGACACGATGCTTGTTGCCCTGCTGGCACCGGATAAGCAGAGCGCCGTGCCTTTCGTGTCGGGCGCGTACAA
>Ga0310695_10005746_pt1 | contig 21298 bp, 20 predicted proteins | sample RumenRJG_04DNA_FD_203882 | JGI IMG/M metagenome (GOLD analysis project Ga0310695, IMG submission 203882) | Bovine rumen microbial communities from Lethbridge, Alberta, Canada - RJG_04 (v2) (version 2) | ecosystem: Host-associated > Mammals > Digestive system > Stomach > Rumen | place: Canada...
TCTCGCGCCAGCGCCCGCGCAGCGCGTCGCGCCGCTCGATCGGCGAAATCTCGCGGGGAATCCACATGCCGGCGCGCTGCCGCGCGTAATAGACGAGTTCGCACGTGTAGAAAAGATCGTACTGCCCCAGGAAAGCGGACTTCGGGCGCACCGCACCTTTGACGACGGTCGTGACGCGGCCGGCATCGCGCGTAAGCCATGATACGATGTGGCTCGTTCTCGACCACGGCCTTACGGAAAGGACGATCGCCTCCGTGGAAAGAGTTTCGCCGGCCATGTCTTCAGCGCGCCTTTCCCGCCGGAGTTCTTTCCAGCAGTCTCCCCACGGCGGCCGGATCGATTTCGCGAAGCGGCTCGATAACGAACGCCCGCAAATGCGCGCGCGGATGCGGCAGAACGAGCCGCGGGAAGTCGCACACCTCGATCCAGGAGCCGTCGGCGCGCATCCCGCAGACCATGTCCAGATCTACCGGACGGGGCGAGTTGCGCGGGGCCGGGCGGACGCGGCCGAGAGCCGCTTCGATGCGGAGGCAGAGATCGAGAAACCGGTGCGGTTCGAAGCCGGCCGACACGCGTGCGGCCGCGTTCAGAAATTTCAGGTCGCGATATTCCGGCGGCACATCCACGGGTTCCGTCTCGACTTTGCGCGAAACGGCCTCCACCGAAACGTCCGGCTCCGCCGCAAGCATTGCAAAGGCGCGGTCGATGTTGGCCGCGCGGTCGCCGAGATTGGATCCTGCGGATATCCAGAATACGTTTGCCACGGTCTCCGCCCCGCCCTGCGGCGGACTACTTCATGTTGCCGACAACCGCCTTGATGCGGCGGACGCCGGCCGAAGAAGACTGCTCCTTGAGGATTTTGAACGAGCCGAGTTCGGAAGTGTTCGCGACGTGCGGGCCGCAGCACACTTCCTTGGAGAAGCCCCCGATCGTGTAGACCGAAACCTGCTCGCCGTACTTCGCGGAGAAAAGCGCCGTCGCGCCTTCTGCGCGCGCCTCTTCGATCGTCTCGAGCTTCTTGTCCACCGGAACGCCTTTCGCGATCTCGGCGTTCACGAGATCCTCGACCGCCTTGATCTGCTCCGGAGTCATCTTCTCCGGCCACGTGAAGTCGAAACGCAGGCGCTCCGGCGTGATGTTGGAGCCTTTCTGGAGCGCGCCCGGCCCGAGCACCTTGTGCAGCGCCGCGTGCAGAAGATGCGTTGCGGTGTGCAGGCGGGTGACCACTTCCGAATTGTCCTGGAGACCGGCCTTGAACGTGCCGGCGCTCGTGGTGCGCGAAAGCTCCTGGTGTTTGCGGTTTGCTTCCTCGAAACCTTCGCGGTCGACTTCAAGGCCCTCCTCCGCCGCGAGTTCGAGCGTCATCTCAAACGGGAAGCCGTAAGTGTCGTAGAGTTTGAAGGCGGTCTTCCCCGATATGCGGTTCTGCCCGTGTTCCTTCAGCTGGGCGGCAACTTTCGCGAACATTTTCGCGCCGTCGTCGAGCGTCTTGTTGAAACGCGCCTCTTCCGCGGAAAGGTCTTCCATGCACGAAGCGAGATGTTCGCGCAATTCCGGATAGAAATGCTCGTACTTGCGGCAGATCGTTTCGGCGAGCTGCGGCATGAAGCCGGGCGCGATGCCGAGGAAGCGCGAATAGCGCACGGCGCGGCGGATGAGGCGCCTGAGAACGTAATTCGCGCCGAGGTTTCCGGGTTTCACGCCGCCTTTGGGATCGCACAGTATGAACGTAGCTGTGCGGGAATGGTCGGCGATGATGCGGCGCGCCTTCACTGCGAGCGCGGGATCGAGCGCGGCGGTCTTCTCAGGATCGGAAAGTTCGTCTATCTTTTCCATCAGCGGCGCGAAAATTTCCGTATCGAAAACCGTAGGCTTGCCGGAAAGCATGCATACGGTGCGCTCCACGCCCATGCCGGTATCGACGTTGTGGCGGCCGAGCGGAACGTATTTTCCGTCCGCCGTCTTGTTGTACTGCATGAAGACGTTGTTCCAGATCTCGATGTATTTGCCGCAATGGCAGCCGGGGCGGCATTCCGGGCCGCAGGCCTCCTTGCCGGTATCGATGAACATTTCGGTGTCGGGCCCGCAGGGGCCGGTGGTTCCGGCCGGCCCCCACCAGTTGTCTTCGCGGGGGAGGGGGAATATGTGACTTTCGGGGAGGCCTTGTTTTTTCCACAGCTCTATCGCCTCGTCGTCGCGCGGAATGCCTTCCTCGCCTGCGAAGACCGTCACATAGAGGTCGTCCGGATCGAAGCCGAGGTGTTTTGTTAGGAACTCGAAGCTCCACGCGATCGCCTCGGGCTTGAAGTAGTCGTTCAGCGACCAGTTGCCCAGCATCTCGAAAAACGTAAGGTGGGCGCTGTCGCCGACGGCGTCGATATCGCCGGTGCGTACGCACTTCTGCACGTCCGTGAGCCTGTTCCCTTCCGGATGCGCCTGCTCGCCCATGAGAAACGGAACGAGAGGATGCATTCCCGCCGTGGTGAAGAGCACGGTGGGGTCGTTCTCGGGAATCAGCGACGCGCCGGAAATCACGGCGTGGCCTTTTGATTTGAAGAAGCCGAGATATTCGGCGCGGAGTTCGTCTGCCGTCAGTTGTTTCATTTTTCAACCTCCTTGAATAGATTCTTTGCATTCGCGGTCGCGGCGGCGGCGGCGTCTTCGGGGCGCTCGCCCCGCGCCTGCGCGACCGCGGCCGCGGTGCGTCCGATGAAAGCGGGTTCGTTGCGCCGGCCGCGAAACGGCACGGGCGCGAGGTACGGCGAGTCTGTTTCGAGAAGAAGTCTGTCCGCAGGGCAGTATTTCGCCGCGTCGCGCACGTTGCCGCCGCCTTTGAACGTGACGATTCCCGAAATTCCGATGCAGAAGCCCCGGTCGAGAAGTTCGCGTTCGAACTCAATTGTTCCGGTGAAGCAGTGCACCGACCCGCGCAGCCCGCCGGCGCGAGACGCGACAGCATCTATCGCGGCGAGCGTTTCGGCGTCCGCCCCGCGCGTGTGCAGCGAAACCGGCAGGTCCCACTCGCGCGCAAGTTCCAGCTGGCGGCGCAGAACTTCGATCTGCACGGCAAGCGGCACAGCCCCGCGGGTGGAATCGATTGCGATTTCCCCGATTGCGGAAATGCGTCCCCGGGCGGCGTCCAGAGCGTCCCAGTCTTCGCGGCCGGGGGCGGAAACCGCGCAATCGAAGCCTTCGGCTGCGAGCACGGAAACGCCGTGCACGGAACACGCGGCCGCGGCGCGCGCGCCTTCGTTCGCCGCCCTGTCCCCGCCGACGGCCAGCACGCCGAGCACGCCGGCTTCCGCTGCGCGGGCGAGAACCCCCGCGGCGGAACCGGTTTCCTCCGCGGACGGATCCGGCGGCGGAAAATGCGCGTGGCTGTCGAACAGTTCCATGTCAGCCGTCTATCACGACAGATTCGATGACGACGGGTTCCTCGGGCACGTTCTGGTGCGGACCGGAAAAGCCGGTGGAGACTTTTGATATGGCGTCCACGACGTCCATTCCTCCGGTCACTTCGGCGAAAACGCAATAGCCCCATCCGGACGGCGTCGGCGACGTGAAATCGAGGTACGTGTTGTCCACCGTGTTTATGAAAAACTGGCTCGTGGCCGAATGCGGGTTGGACGTGCGCGCCATCGCAAGCGTTCCGCGCTTGTTGGAAAGCCCGTTCACGGCTTCGTTGCGTATGGGCGCGCGCACAGCCTTCTGCACCATGCCGGGGGTGAATCCGCCGCCCTGGATCATGAAGCCGTCTATCACGCGGTGGAATATGGTGCCGTCGTAATGGCCGGACTTCGCGTACTCCGCGAAATTCTTTACCGTTTCCGGGGATTTGTCGGCGAAAAGCGTGATTTTTATCTCGCCGAGACTGGTCTTTATCGTGGCGTTCACTGCGGGTTGCTCCTTTCGTCCGCTCCCGTCTCAGCCGCCGTGGCGGCGGCGCTGGCGCGTCATCGGCGCGTCGACCGTGGCTTTGGACGCGTCAACCGGCGCGGGTGCGTACTTCTTCCTGATGTAGAGGGTTTGGGCGATGCTCATCACCTGCGAAAGCGTCCAGTAGAGAGACAGCGCAGACGCGAAATTGTAGAACATCACAAGCATCATCGCCGGCATCATGTACATCATCATCTTCTGCTGCTGCGCGGCCTGCGCGCCGCCGGCGGACGGCGAAAGCTTCGACTGCAGGAACATTGTGACGGCCATGAGAATCGGCAGTATGTTCAGTCCGCCGAACGGGAATATCCCGGGCAGCAGATGCTCCGGCGCGGAAAGGTCGTCAATCCACAGGAACGGGGCGTAGCGCAGTTCAACCCCCGAACGGAGAACATAGAAAAGGGCTATGAAAAACGGAATCTGCACGAGCATCGGCAGACACGACGCGAGAGGATTCACTCCGTGTTCGCGGTACAGCGCCATCGTCTCCATCTGGAGTTTCTGGGGATTGTCCTTGCAGCGGGCCTGGATCTCCTTCACGAGCGGCTGTATCTCCTGCATTTTGCGCATGGAGATCGTGGTCTTGTGGGTGAGGGGCCAGAAAAGAAGCCGCACGAGGATCGTGAGGATTATCACCGCGACGCCGTAATTGCCGAACACGGAATCGAGAGTGTTCAACAGCCACACGAGCGGATAGCAGATCCAGCGGCACCAGCCGAAGTCCATAGCGTCGCGCATGCCGCGGTCCCACAGATCGGACTGTTTGCGCGGGCCGAAGTAGAAAGTCGTCTTGCGGCTTTCGGGGAGAGAAGAGAAAATCACGTCGGCGGAGATCGCGGATGCGACATTCGCGCCGCCGGCGGCCGAATGCTCGACCCGGGGCATGAATCCGCCGTCGGCGGCGGGCGCGGCGGCATTGCCGTCGCCGGAGGGCTGCGCGTAGACGGCCGCCATGAAGAACCGCGACTTCATCGCCATCCAGTCTATGGCGCCTGGAATCGGAACCGTGCGCGCCGAAGGATCCGGAGCGGCGGACGAACATCCGCAGCCGCATCCGCTTCCGGACACGCCGCCGAGCGCGCGTTTCAGCTCCGCCGCGCCGGCAGTCTCCGCCTTGTCGGAATTCCAGTGGATCGTATCGCCGCCGCGCGGACGCGAATCGAATGCGAGAATCTCGTCCGCCGCGCCGGTGCGGTGCAATATGCCGGCGGAAATCGAATTCTGGACGTTCGTGCATCCGGCGAAACGTTCTTCAAGGACGACCCCGTAGGTGGAATCGAGCGTTATTCTGCGCTCCGTCTTTCCGTCCGCCGACGCGAAAAGCACGGAATTGGAAGTCTGCTCTTTCAGCGTGTATGCGGCATACGGGTCGAGCCCGGGGACGTTGTGCAGAACGAGCGCGGGATACGCGGAAAAGTCAAGCGCGACCGGCGGATTGTCCGGCCCCGGGCTTCCGGGTTTCTCGGAATATCCGTGCAAAACGGCCTTTACCGCGCACGCGCCGCGCGAAGAAAGCGACAGCGACAGGAAACCGTTCGAGATCACCGCATCCTCGGCAAGGGGAACGGACGGAACCGCGGGGACATCGCCGCCTGCGGCCTGCGCCTGCGCTGCGGACTGCCGCGGCGCGGCTGCCGCGGCCTCTGCGGCCGCGCGCGCGGCGTCCGCGGAATTCCCGCCGGCGGGCGCTTTCGCAGACTGCTCCGCCTGCTGCGCGGCCTGCGCCGCCGCGACGGCGGCGCGTTCGGCTTCGGCGCGCGCCCTCTCGGCGCCCGATTTGGTCCTGTACCAGAAAAGCCCTGCGGCGGCGGCCGCGAGAATTACGACAATCAGTTTTTCCGTCTTGTTCATCGTTGTTCCTGCCGGTCGGCGGACTTGCCGCCATTGAACAGGCGCGCGATATCCGCGCGCACATCCTGCATTTTCTTTCCGCGCATCCACGCGCGCGCCACGAGTATGCACTCGAAACCTTCGCCCAGGCGCGGCGCTTCAAGCCTGAACGCCTCGCGCATCAGACGTTTCGCACGGTTGCGGTCGACGGCCCGGCGGAAAGTCTTCTTGGTGGCGATTACGCCCGTCGCCGGCGGCGAATTTCCTCCGCTGCCGGGCGGCGCCTCGTATGCAACGCAGAAACGCCCGCGTTTCGCGCGGGCGTTGTCGAAAACCGCCTTGTAGCGGCGTCCTGGCAGACGGCAATCCATGCGGTTGCGCCGCACTGCCGTCACACCTGCGTCAAAACCTTGCGGCCCTTCTGGCGGCGGCGCGCGAGAACCTTGCGGCCTCCTTTGGTCGCCATGCGGGCGCGGAAACCGATTTTACGGGCGCGTTTGATCTTGCTGGGTTGCCACATCATCTTCATGGTACAAATCCTTTTTGCTCTGTGAGAGGCTGAAGTCTACCAAACACTTCCCCCGCCTGCAAGCCGGAATTGCGCATATTCGCCTTTTCGGGCGCATCTGTGTAATTCACCGTCTCGCTTTTTGATGACGGGAAACAACTGTTTGAAACAACTTTCCTTTGGCGCGCGGGCGCGGGGCCTTGCGGTGCCAATCTATCGACCGCCTTCGGCAGCGACCTTATGTCATCGGATACGCTTCGCAGTTCATGCGTCGCGCTCAATGTTGTTTTTTTCAGTTGTTCCGGTTGTTTCCAATCTCGAACCACATGGGTGAAAAACACAGATGCGCCCCGCCTTTTCCGGCACGACGGGCGGGACGGATGCGGCCCGCGGGCGCGCAATATGATATACTCCGCCCCAAGGAAAGGAATATACCCCGATGCTGACCTGGATGCCAGAACTGTACAACCGCTCGCTGATGCGGATGACCTCGTTCACCGACGCGGAAATGCTGAACCTCGTTGATCTCGCCGCGCAGCTCAAGGCGCGCCGCCGCGCAGGCGTCCGCGGAGACCTCCTGCACCGCCGCCAGATAGCCCTCATTTTCGAGAAATCGTCCACGCGCACGCGCAATTCGGCCGTCATCGCCGCGCGCGACGAAGGCGGCGGCGCGGAATACCTCACGCGCCCCGACATACATTTCGGTAAGAAAGAATCCGTGAAGGACACGGCGCGCGTGCTGGGGCGCATATACGACGGGATCCTCTTCCGGGGCTTTTCCCAGAAAACCGTGGAGGAACTGCGCGAATATTCCGGCGTTCCCGTGTGGAACGGGCTTACGGACGACTTCCACCCCACGCAGATTCTCGCGGACCTGCTGACGATCAAGGAATCGTTCGGCACGCTCAAAGGCGTTTCCGTGGCATACGTGGGCGACGGGCGCAACAACGTGGCGAACTCGCTGATGATGGGATGCGCCAAGGCCGGAATGCCCTACACGTGCTGCGCACCCGGAGAACTGCGCCCGGACGGGACGCTGCTCGCCGAGGCCCGCGAAGTGGCGCGCGGGAACGGCGCCGACGTGCGGGTGTGCGAAAACCCGGCCGAGGGCGTGGAAGGCGCAAACGTGATCTACACCGACGTGTGGGTTTCGATGGGCGAAGAATCCAAGACCGCGGAACGGATAAAACTGCTGCGGCCCTACCAGGTGAACATGGATCTCATGAAGGCGACGGGCAATCTGGGCGGTCGCCTGATATTCCTGCACTGCCTGCCGGCGTTCCACGATTTCAACACGGACGTCACGCGCGAATGCGGCGCGCTCGAAGTGACCGACGAAGTGTTCGAGTCGGAATGCTCGAAGGTGTTCGACGAATCCGAAAACAGGATGCACACGATCAAGGCGCTCTTCGTTTCGGCGCTGAACAGCCGCGAGGCCCTCTGACATGAAAACAGGCGGACTGACCGGAATATCCTGGGAGGCGTTCCACGCGCTCCCGCTTGAAGAGAAACGGCCCTACCTCGAACGCAGGGGGGGGAGGGGAGAGCCGTTCCACACCCTGTTCGCGCAGCAGTTCGACCGCCCGCTCCTCGAACGGCTCGCCGCGCTGTCCAACCGCATACGCTTCCTTTCCAAAAGCAAGGACGGCGCGCTGTGGCTGAAATCCCTTCTGTGCCACAAACGCGCGATGCTCTACTTTTCGCAGCCCAGCTCGCGCACGTTCCTTTCGCATCTGGCGGCATGCCAGATACTGGGGCTGACCACGGGCTCCGTGCGCGACACTTCGATATCTTCCGAATTCAAGGGCGAATCGAAAGAAGATTCCATCCGCACGTTTTCGTCGTACTTCGACATGATCATAATGCGCACGCCCGAACAGGGGCTTGCGGAAAAAATGTCGTGGGAGCTTTCCAACAGCGAACGCCCCGTGCCGATCCTGAACGCCGGATCCGGGAAGGACCAGCACCCGACGCAGGCGCTGCTCGACATCTACACGCTGCTGCGCTCGTTCGAAACGAAAGGCGGCCTGCACGACCGCACCGTGGTCTTCTGCGGCGATCTGCTGCGCGGACGCACCGTCCATTCCCTTTCGTACCTGCTGACGAACTTCCCGCGCATAAAACAGGTTTTCGTGGCGCCGCCGCAGCTGCAGGCGGACGAATCGACCTTTGCCGCGCTGCGCGCGAAGGGCGTGGAATTCGAAGTGTCGGACGACCTCCGCTCCGTGGTTCCGCTGGCCGACGCGGTCTACATGACGCGCATCCAGGACGAATGGGACGCGGCGAAGGGGGATTCCGCGAAAATCGACACTTCGCGCTTCAAATTCGGCGCGGAAGAGCTGGCGCTCCTGCCGGAAAACGGCATAATAATGCACCCGCTGCCGCGCCGCGACGAAATCGCCGTCTGCTGCGACCACGATCCCCGCGCGATGTACTGGCGCCAGATGAGAAACGGAATGTGGATACGCGCGGCGCTGATAGCGACGACATTCGGCTTCGAGGACGAAATCCTCGCCCGCCCGCTTTGAAACGGAGAAGAATCTGCAAATGAAAACGATAGGCGTGATACCGTCCCGCTGGGGCTCTACGAGGTTCCCGGGCAAGAGCCTGCATCCGATATGCGGAAAGCCGCTCGTCCTGTGGGTGGCGGAAGCGTGCCGCAGGGCGGAGAGCCTTGACGAAACGATAGTCGCCACGGACGACCGCCGCATTGCGGACGCGGTGGAGGCCGCCGGCGTCAAAGCCGTCATGACGCGCCCCGACCATCCAAGCGGCACCGACCGCATAGCCGAAGCCGCCCGCGCGGAAGACGGCGACATCGTGGTGAACATCCAGGGCGACGAACCGCTGATCGACCCGGCCCTGATAGACAGGCTCGCAGGCCGCCTGCGGGACGACCCGTCGTGGGACATGGCCACAGCGGTTTCGCCCCTCGATTCCCCGGAGGATCTCGCGGCGAAATCCGTAGTGAAGGTCGTCACCGCGCGCGACGGTGCGGCGCTCTACTTCTCGCGCCTGCCGATACCCTGCAACCGGGACTCCGCGCCCGACCTCTCCGCCGGGCTCTACGTGCGGCATCTCGGCATATACGCGTACCGCGGCGCGTTTCTGAAGCGTTTCGTGGCGGAAAAGCCGTGCGCGCTCGAAACGACCGAAAAACTCGAACAGCTGCGCGCCTTGTGGATGGGCGCGCGCATCGCCACGGTCCGCGTGGACGATCCGGCGGTGGGCGTGGACACGCCCGAAGATGCGGTCCGCATAGAAAAGATCATCCGTGAAAGGGGGCTTGCGCAATGAGCAAAACCAAAGTCAGGAAAGTGGAAGTCTCCGGCGGCGTCGCGTTCGGGGCAGGCAAGCCGGTGTTCATCGCCGGGCCTTGCGTGATAGAATCGCGCGCCATGGCGCTCGACCTTGCGAAAAACCTGTCGGCGGCGGCGGCCGGGCTTGGCGTCCCGTACGTGTTCAAGGCGAGTTTCGACAAGGCCAACCGCACTTCCGTCGATTCGTTCAGAGGTCCGGGAATCGATGAAGGGCTGGACATCCTCGCGGAGATCCGCCAGACCTTCGGCGTGCCGGTGCTTACAGACGTCCACGAGCCGTGGCAGTGCGCCCGCGCCGCACAGACTTGCGACATCCTCCAGATTCCCGCGTTCCTCTGCCGCCAGACCGATCTGCTGCTCGCGGCGGCCGACACCGGAGCCGTGGTGAACGTGAAAAAGGGGCAGTTCCTCGCGCCGGAGGACATGGCGAACGTCGTGCGCAAGATAGAATCGCGCGGCAACCGCAGAATCGTACTTTGCGAACGCGGCGCGTCCTTCGGCTACCGCAATCTCGTGGCGGACATGCGTTCGCTTCCGCTGATGCGCGAACTGGGATACCCTGTGGTGTTCGACGCCACGCACTCGGTGCAGCGGCCGGGCGGCCTTGGAACCGGCTCCGGCGGCGACGGACGCTTCGCGCCGCTCCTCGCGCGCTGCGCGGCGGCGGCCGGGGTGGACGGCATATTCTCGGAAGTCCACCGCAATCCGGCGAAAGCGCTCTCCGACGGCGCCAACGCTCTCGCGCTCAAAGACGTAAAGGCCATGTGGAAGACGATTCTCGCGATAGATTCCACAGTGCGCGCCGGAGGGCTCGTTTGATCCGTCCCGTCCACACCGCCGCCCTGCTGTCCGCGTGCGCGGCGCTCTTCGCGCCGTGCGCTGGCGCGTTCGACGGCGCCGCATGGCTTGCGCGGCGCGACGACATGTCCGGCGCGGAACGCCTGCGCGCGATACACGCGGCCGCGGCTGCGGCGATCGCCGTCTCCCCGCCCGTGGAAGACGTGGAAATGCCGATGGAATACTGGCCGGACGGCAGGGCGAAAACCGTGATGCACGCGGCCAGGGGTTCGTTTTCGCAAGACCGCAATTTCGTGACCGCCGAAGACGTGCTGGTGAAACGCTTCCGCGAAGACGGAACGCTGGAAGGCGAAATACACGCCGAAGCCTGCACGCTCGACAGGAAGACCCGGGAAGCATGGGCGGAAGGCTCCGTGGAGATGGAATGGGACGGCTACAAGGCGAAGGGCTGCGGTATTTACTTTTCATTCAGCGAAGAATTCATTAAAATAACATTGCAACCCGAAATACGGACAAAGGCGGGCAAGTTCAATCTGGAGAAAGTTCTATGAAGTTGGAAACATCCATCGCAGCCGTTCTGTGCGCGACGCTGTGCACGGCCGCAGTCAAGCCGGATCCGGTCTTGAGCGGACGCGCTCCGGCGGATGCGCCCGCCGCCGCATCCGCCAACCTTGTTGCGTCCCCGGCCGCCGCATCCGCCAATCCTGCCAATCTGGCCGCCGCCCCGGCCGCCGCATCCACCAACCTGGTTGCGTCCCCCCCGCGGGGGCGCAGCACCCCCGCCCGCGATTCCATCATCACCGCCGAACGCACGGATTACGACCGCAAAAACGGCGTGATACTTTTCGACCGCAATGTCCATGTGGACGATGAACAGTTCCAGATGTATTCCGACAGGCTGTGGGTGTTTCTGAAAGGCACCAACGAACTAAGCCGCATCGTCGCCATAGGGAACGTTTCGCTCACCAACGGCACGAAAAGCGCCTTCTGCGCGCGCGCCACGTATTCCAAGGAAACGGCGCGCGTCGTGATGTTCGCCGAAAGCAAGGAAAAACCGGCCAGGCTTTCCGACAATTCGGGCAAGGGCGAAATGGTAGTGCGCGGGCGGAAGATAACATTCTACATCGACGACGACCGCGTGGCCGTCGAAGATCCCGTAGTGTCGGCCCCGAATTCCGCGCTTGGCTCGTCGCAGGCCAAAGCCCTGCTGAAACGCGAAGATCCGGCGAAGCAGACGAAGCAGGAGAAAGACCCGGCGGCGCCGGCGGAGGCGAAATGACGGACGATCCCGTATTCAAAGAGATGGCGGCGATGGCGGCCGGCGTGGAAGCCGGGACGGGCGCGAAAGCGTCCGGCCCCGCGCTGAAGGCGGAGCGCCTCGTCAAAATCTACGGCGACAGGACGGTCGTGAACGGGATGACCATAACCGCCTCGTGCGGCGAGATCGTAGGGCTGCTCGGCCCGAACGGCGCCGGAAAGACGACCACCTTCTACATGACGGTGGGACTTGTGAAACCGGACGAAGGCACGATAACGTTCAACGGCACGGACATCACATCCATGCCGGTATACAAACGCGCCCGGCTCGGCCTGGGCTATCTTGCGCAGGAAGCGTCGGTGTTCCGCAAGCTTACGGTGGCTGAAAACGTGACGGCCATCCTTGAAACGCTCGACATGACGCGCGCGCGGCGCAAGGAGCGCTGCGAAGAACTGCTCGGCTCGCTCGACCTTCTGAAAGTCGCGAAGCAGCCGGCATACACGCTCTCCGGCGGGGAGCGCAGAAAGCTTGAAATCGCGCGCGCGCTCGTGCGCTCGCCGTCCATCCTGATGCTCGACGAACCCTTCGCGGGGGTGGATCCGCTCGCCGTGCACGACATACAGGAAATCGTAAAGCGCTTGAAAGCGCAGGGCCTCGGCGTTATAATAACGGATCACAACGTCCGGGAGACTCTGTCCGTGGTGGACCGCGCGTACATCGTGTACGACGGACGCCTGCTTTGCGAGGGGACGAGCGAATTCCTCGTGAACGACGAAAAGGCGCGGCGGCTCTATCTCGGAGAAGGCTTCAGAATGTGAAAACCCCGGACACGGGACAAACAAGGAGAAAAAGACAATGGCAAACATCGAAATAACAATGCGCCACAGCGACGTGAAAATCGAATCGCTGCGCGAATACGCCCAGCAGCGCATGGAAAAACTCGCCGCGTGGTTCCCGAAGGCGCAGAAGATCCAGCTTGTAATCGACATCGACGTGAAAAAGCACATGTACATGGCGGAAGCGATCGTGCACCGCCTCGGCGCGACTGCGGTCGGCGCCAAGGAGTTCAGCGAGTCCGGCAAGAGCGTGATAGACGCCGCCGCGGCGCGCGCCGAACGCCAGCTGCGCAGGCTGCGCACCGGCCTGCGCAAGGAGCGCGTGCGCGAAGCCCGCAAGGAATCGCCGCGCAACTGAACCGGGAGACGCGACCCGTGCCAGCGGCAGGACAGAATCCGAAAAAAGCCGTACCGACCCCCTTCACGGTGGGCGAATTCGCCATCGCCGCGAAGGAGCGGCTCTCGCTTTCCGCGATTGTCGCCGGAGAAGGGTTGAAACACCGCGTGCTCGAGCCGATGACAAACCGGCCCGGGCTCGCGCTCACCGGATTCTACGAACACTTCGCGTGGCGGCGGCTCCAGGTGATAGGCAAGGCCGAACACGCCTACCTTTCCAGCCTCGATCCGCAGACGCGCGTAGAGCGCGTGCGCGAACTGTTCCGCCGCCGGGCTTACTGCCTGATATACACGTGCGGCATGGCCGTGCCGTCCGAAATCCTCCGGCTCGCGGAGGAGGCGGGAGCGTCGGTTTTCTCCACCCGCAGGCTCACGCGCGACTTCATGCACGCGGGAGCTTTCGTGATGGCGGATCTCGGCGCGCCGAGAATGCGCATATACGGCACCATGGTCGAAGTCGCCGGGCTGGGCATACTTCTCGAAGGCGATCCCGGGATGGGGAAATCCGAAACCGCCCTGGGGCTCGTGAAACGCGGGGGCGCCCTGATAGCCGACGACCTCACGCAGCTGCGTCTCGACTACGCCTACGGCAGGATAATCGGATCCGCCGTGGAAGTGGCGCGCAACTACATGGAGATACGCGGCGTGGGGATAATCCACGTCCCCAGCGTCTTCGGCGTGACTTCCGTGCTTCACGAAAAACAGCTCGACCTCGTAATCACCTTCAAACGCCTTTCAGACGTCGAAGGCGACATGGACCGGACCGGATGCGACCGCAGAACGCGGACGATACTCGGCCGGGAAGTCCCCCAGATCGTGATTCCGGTGTCCGCAGGACGCGACCTCGTAAATCTCGTGGAGACCGCAGCGCAGCAGCACAAACTCCGGCTTGCCGGATACGACGCCGCGCGAAGCCTCGACGAACGCCTATGCGCCAATGCGATGGGAAAATAGCGGAAACAAACAAGACAGGAGCGGCAAATGCCGGCACAAACGCTGAAACGCGACCTTGAACTGCTCAACAAATACGGGATGCACGTGCGCCCCGCCGGACTCTTCGCGAAAGCGGCGTCCCGCTACGACGCCGACGTGCGGGTCGAAAAAGACGGCAACACCGTCTCGGGCAAATCCATCATGGCGCTGATGACGCTTGAAGCGACGTGCGGAACGGTGCTTCACGTGTCCGCCACTGGACCGCAGGCGCAGGAAGCCCTCGACGAACTCGAAGCGCTCGTCGCGCGCAAGTTCGACATCCCCGACGAACAGTGACGGCCGGATGACGGTTCCCGGAAATCCTTGCGCAATCCCGCCGCGCCAGTGCGCGCGTGCCGGAGAATGCACGCTGCAGGGCCTCGCCGCTTCACGCGGCGCGGTCTCCGGCCCGGTTTTCATCCTTGCGAACGACGGTTTTCCGGAATCGGTGCCGGAACATTCGATAGCTCCGCGCCGCGTCCCGTCCGAAACCGCCCGCTACGAAGAAGCGCGCAAAACCACGCGCAGGCAGATCGAAGCCCTCGAAAACGAAATGCCCGGCGGCGCCGGCGCGGCCGTCTTCGAAGGCCACCTGATGCTTCTCGAAGACGAACTCCTCGACGGCGAAATACGCAGGCGCATAAGCGACGGGCTCATCAACGCCGAAGCGGCCGTCCACGGCGCCATACTGCACTTCAGGCGCATGTTCGAACGCATGACAGACCGCTACATGCGCGAACGCGCCGCAGACCTGGAAGACCTCGGCAAACGTCTCGTCGGCAATCTCGCCGGACGCCCCGAACTGCGTTTCGACGCAATCCAGGAGCCTTCCGTCATCGTCGCCGAAGATCTCTCGCCGTCGGAGACGATCGCGCTTCCGAAAGGCCTCGTCCTGGGCTTCGCGACCGACCGCGGATCCGTCACGTCGCACGTGGCGCTTCTCGCCCGGGCGCTCGGCATCCCGGCGGTAGTCGGCCTCGGCGACGCCACTTCGCACGTAAAGCCCGGGGGTATGGTCGCGCTCGACGGCGACCGCGGCGAATTGATCGTTTCGCCGTCCGCGGCCATCGTTGAATCTTTCGCGGAGCGTTCGCGCTCCCTGGCGTCGGGCGGAATCGCCGGCGAATCCGGCGCGCGCGGACCGGCGCGCCTTGCCGACGGGCGCACCGTGAACCTGCTCGCCAACATGCACGACGGCATACCGCTCGTGAACATCCACTCGTTCGGCGCGTGCGGCGTGGGTCTCTACCGCAGCGAATACCTGTGGCTGGACGGCGCTTCGGAACCGTCCGAAAACGAACAGGCCGCCGCCTATTCGCGCGTGGCCAGATACGTTTCCGCAGCCGTCTCGCCGGAGGCGGAAACCGTGATCCGCGCGCTCGACATAGGCGGCGACAAGATCATGCCCGGCTCCGGCTCCGAGCCGAACCCGTTCCTCGGCAACCGCTCCATAAGATTTCTGCTTTCGAACCGCTCCGTGCTCCGCACGCAGCTGCGCGCCATACTGCGCGCATCCGCGTCCGCGCGCGTGGCAGTGATGTACCCGATGGTCGCAACGGTCGAAGAACTGCACGAAGCGAATCTCGAACTGTCGTGCGCCATGACCCAGCTCGCATTCGCTGGAATCCCCTTCGACCGCGACATACGCCGCGGCGTCATGATCGAGCTTCCGAGCGCGGCGCTGAACGCCGCCGCCTTCGCCCGCGAAGTCGATTTCTTCTCGATCGGCACGAACGACCTTGTGCAGTATACGATGGGCGCGGACAGAGGCAACGAAGCCGTCGCGTACCTCTACCAGCCCGTGAACCCGGCCGTGCTGAAACTCGTCGATATGACGGTGTGCGCGGCCGAAGACGCCGGCATACCTGTCGCGGTCTGCGGAGAATCGGCCTCCGATCCCGTCATCGCGGCAGTGTGGACGGCGCTCGGCGTGTCCGAACTTTCAATGTCCTGCAGCTACATACCGGTGATACGCCGCGCGCTTTCCGCGCTCCCGCCCGGAGCGACCGCCGAACTCGCCCGTCTCGTCCGGTCGATGTGGGACGGCGGATCCGGGGATTCCATCTATGCGGCTGCGCGCGACTTCCTCGTCTCCAGCGTTTCCGATCCGGATGTCGCCGCCGTTTTTGCCCCGCCCGCGCCGTGAACGACAGCCCTACACCCCCTTTTTTCGCGGTCTGGCTTGACTGGCCGATCCGGTGCTTCAAACTCGACAGCGCCGGCGAAGCGCGCCTGCGCGCGCTCGCGCCCGCAGGATCGGATTTCGCAATATGCCGCTCGCAGGAGGATTTCCTGCGCGCCCTGCCGTCCGCCACGCACGCGCTGGCATGGGAATTCAGAAAAGAATGGTTCGCGCTCGCGCCGCGTCTGCGCGTCCTCGCAACGCCGTCCGCCGGACGCGAATGGATGCCGCGCCCGGAGTCGGTGCCGGGTTCCGTAACGGTCCGGCACGGGCGCTTCCACGGACCTGTCATGGCGGAAACCGCAGCCGCCTTCATGCTGGCGCACGCCCGCGGACTGTACCGGGCGGAAGAACTCCAGGCCGCCGGCGATCCGTGGCCGCGCGCGGCGCTGTCGCCGTACTGCTTCACGCTCGCCGGAACACGCGCTGTAATACTCGGATGCGGCGCTGTCGGCGGCGCCGTCGCGCGGCTGATCGGTGCGCTCGGGGTGGAAACGAAAGGCATCCGCCGCTCGAACATCGGCGAACTGATCCCCTCGCTTGCAGACGCCGACTGGCTTGTCGTCGCGCTTCCGTCCGACACGGGCACGGACGGCATCGTCTCGGCGGATGTTCTCGCCGCCCTTCCGCCGCGCGCGGCGGTGATAAATGTCGGGCGCGGCAATGCGGTCGACGAACACGCGCTTGTCGAAGCCGTGCGGGCGGGCCGCATAGCCGGAGCGTACCTCGACGTCGTCAGAAACGAACCGCTGGAAGAGACCTCGCCGCTCCATCCGCGAAATCTCTCCGCGCTGCGCACGCCGGACGGCAGGCCGCTTTCCTGCGCGATACGCCTTCTGCCGCACGCATCGGCTTTCTCGCCGGACTACCTGTCGCGCTTCTTTGAAGAACTCTTCGCCTCCTGACCCGCCCGTCGTCCGCGAATCGGGCGGCGGCGGCCCTCGTCTGACAAGCCGGTTCCAGTCGGCAGCGAGTCTTTCCCGCTGGTCGAACGTCAGGTGCGCGCCCGGCACCTTGTGTATACTATACTTTCTCACGGCGCCTTTTCTCTGCTTCTGCAGTGGTTTGCTTGACCGCATGATAGCAGAAGAAGGGGCGATTTTGCAATCCGGCGATCCGCCCATGAGGCGATTCCTTCTTTTCTTTTCCTTTGCCTTCCTCAACCGATCCTTCCCTCATTTCGACCTCTGTCTCCATCCCGCAAAAACGCCTTTCCAGAGTGTCCCACTGCATATTGCACTTTTCCATCTCTGGACTGGATCGCTTTCCGCTTCAAAACGCGGCTCCTTTTTGGTAGAATTTCCGCGTTTCGCGGCATCAAGCCGCTTGAAAGGAGATTAAATGAAAAAATTATTCTGCATAATCGCCGCACCGGCATTTCTGGGCCTTGTTGCCGGATGTACCACGCAACTTCAAGTAAATGGCAAGCCTGTCTACGATCAGAACGGGAATGCCGTGATGGTGTCCAGTGCGACACAGGAAAAGGTCGACCAAGCCTCGCAGAACCTGAGCATGTTGGCGCGCACGGCGGTTGACCGCACCTTAAAGGATGGCATCGGCGGCACGAAGAACGTGAAGATTCCCGACGCGCAGATCAAGGCCATTGCCGGTTCGGACGCGACCGAGGACCAAATCGCCGCGCTCAGGGCCGCTGCTGAGGCCGAGTCCGAGAGATACATGAAAGATGTCGTCTACCCTGCGCACATCGCCAGCATCAAGAAATCCCTTGCGACGACGGTTGACGGGTGCCTGAAGCAGGGCAAGCCCGAGGAGGCGAGTGCCGCCCTGATGAACGTCGCCAAGACGGGCGTCAAGGAGATCGACGAACCGGTGGCAACGTTCGTGTCCGATCTGAACAAGAACAAGGTGGCCCCGGCGTTTGCGCAGGCGACGATCGCGAAGGTGCGCCCGTTTGTCGAGAAATGCCTGAAGGAAGGCAAGTACGACTCTGCGCGCGAGGCCCTCTGGCGCGCATCGACCTCCGGCAACCCGGACGTTGACGCGTTGGTGCGCGAGTACACCGTCGAGCAGCTGCACGTCGCCGTCAACCCGGCGGAGTGGGCCGTGATTGAAAAGGAAATCAACGACAAGGCCGCCGCGTTCATCAAGGCGAAGAAATTCGACGCGGCGGTGGAGTGGTTGAAGGGATACCGCCGCCTGCGCACGTACTCCCTGCGACTTGACGAGAAGCTCAAGGCCGTGGAGGCGGAGCTTGTCAAGGTCGGCGTGTCGGCCGACAACATGAAGCCCATCCTCGAGGCGACCGGCAAGCTTGTGGGCGTGGCCGAGAAGATCGTCGACATGACGGACGTCACGACCAACACCGTCACGACCACGGAAGGCAAGGAGATCGCCGGCTCGGCGCCCGACCTCAAGGCGTACGAGGAGCGGCTGGAGGAGTACCGCAATCTGCTTCTGCGCTACAACTGCACCGAGAACGCCGCGAAGAGCATCGTCACGAAGTTCGACGGCGACGTGAAGCCGCTGCTGGCCCCCCTCTCGAAGCCAGCGACGAAAGAAAAGGGCACGTCCGAGACGAAGTCGTTCCTCCAGCTGGGCACGGGTGCGCTCAACGCCCGGATCGACAAGTTGGTCGCCAAATGGACGGCCGAGGCGAAGGACAAGAAGGCCAAGCACCTTGAGGAACTCCGCGCGGCCGCCATCAAAGCCGCGATCGACGACATGACGGAAAAGGTGAAGGGACTCGTCGCGGAGGGCAAGTACGCCGAGGCGCGCGAGGTCATCTGGAAGGCGACGTCCACGGAGGACGTCGACCTGAACGCAAAGGTGCGCGAAGTTGGCCTGAAATTGATGCTGGAGCTCGTCAACCCGTCCAACTGGACGGCGATCGAGAAGGAGTTCGCCGAGAAGGTCAAGGAGGCCAAGGACGGCTCGTCGTACGATGACGCGATCGCCTGGGCCCAGGCCTATCCCGACGTTCGCACCTACGCCGAGCTCATCGACTCGAAGCTCGACAGCGTGAAGGAGTCGCTTGTCAAGCTTGGCATCGCCGAGGCCATGATCGAGCCCATCGCCGCCGAGACGAAGAAGGCCACGATCGAGGTGGAGCGCCTGGCCAGCCATGTCGACACCGTGAACAAGAAGGTCGTCGGCGGCAAGGACATCCCGACCGACGAGTACAAGAAGCTCCTCGCCGACTACCGCAAGGCGCTCATCCTCAACGACTGCACCGAAGCCAACGCCGACAAGCTCGTCGCGAACTTCGACATGAAGGTCAAGCCCCTTGTCGCGCTCCTTTCGGGCGGCGTCGAGAAGGAGATGCTGCTGCTTGGGTCCAACGCCGTCAACGACCGTCTGGCCAAGCTCCGCGTCAAGACCGTCGACGACCTCAAGCAGATGAAGTACAAACACGTGTTCACCGACTTGATCGCGAGGGTGTCCGAGGCCGTCGCCGACGGGCGCTACGGCGACGCGCGCAACGTCATCCGCGACGTCGAGCTGGTCAAGGACGCGGACTGGGACGCGCGGATCTACACCACGCGCATCGGCCTGCTGAACAGCGTCGTGAACCCCAACCAGTGCGCCGCGCTCCTGAAGGAGATCGACGCGAAGGCGAAAGAGCTCTTCGACGCAAAGAAGTACGAGGAGTTCGACGAATACGCGAAGAACTACGAGTACGTCCACGACACCTACCAGCAGATCGCCGACGCCCTCGACCAGGTGAAGACCGCCATGATCGGCCTGACGATCGCGGAGAAGGACGCCGCAACGTACATCGACGCCCTCACCGCACGCATCCGCGAGATGATTGACAAGCGCACGGGCTCCTACTCCACCGAGACCGACAAGGACCTCACCGAGCTCGAGAAGGCCCTTGCCGAACTCGAGAAGGGCATTGTGACGCAGTACTACAGGCCCGAAGAGGTCGCGAAGTTCTGCCAGACCGTCAAGGCTGAGATCCTCGCCCTCATCACGAAGGCGCCGGATCCGATGACGACCTGGGAGCTGAACGAGGCCCTCCGCGCCCGTCTCGCGACGTACACCGCGCAGATCAAGGACCTCGTCGCGAAGCGCGACGCCGCCAATGCGGCCGAGGCCTACGCAAAGCTGCTGGCCGACATCGACGCGGAAGTGTCGTTCGACTCGCAGATCGCCATGGCGGAGGACGCCATCGCCAAGCAGCTGGGCATCAAGTGCCCCTTCGCGTACCTGCGCATGAACGCGCTCCTCGGCGAGTACGCCCGCACGATGCGCCTTCTGAAGCTCGGCAAGAAAATCGATACCGAACAGACGACGGTCGTCCTGCTCGGCGGCGTCTATCTCGACCAGACGGCCGTGGTGACGCGCGCGCTCGAGCTCGGCGCCGACGCAAACGGGAAGTCCGCCCGCGACCCGCTCGGGCGCACCGGCGTGCTGATCGCGATCCAGTCCGGCCACAACTCCTTCCTGAAGCAGCTGGCGGATGCGGGAGCCGCGCTCGATCCCGTCGACGCGGACGGCGACACGGCACTGCACTACGCCGTCCACCGCGGCAACCTCGCCGTCGTGAAGGCCATGCTGAAGAAGAACGGCGTGGACAAGGTCAACAAGGCCGGTGAGTCCGCGCTGTTCATCGCCGTGCGCAAGAACCAGGCCGCGCTGGCCGCCGCGCTCACCGCCGCGAAAGCCGACGTGAAGATGAAGAACGCCAAGGGGCAGACGCCGATGGACGTGGCGTGCCTCGCCGGCAGCCGCGACGTGCTCGACACGCTGGCAAAGGCCGGTGCGGAATACGGCCCCGAGCAGCTGAAGATCGCGGCGGTGAAGGACCGTCTCGCGGTCGCCCAGTGGCTCATCGGCATGGGCGTGGACGTGAACGCGCCCGGCGTCATGGAGGCCACAATCTGGAAGTCGGACACCCAGCGCTACCTCGTCCACGAGGGTGGCATCCTCAAGGCCTGCGAGGAGAAGGCGTGCGGCGGCGAGTCCGCCGCCAGCCCGGCAGCGAAGAAGAAGGCGGCAGCCCCTGCTCCGGCCCCAGCTCCGGCCCCTGTGAAGGAGGCGGAGGTGACGGGCACGATCAACTTCAAGGTGTCCGAGACGAAGTGACGTAACAGTCGCTTCTACGTACCGCGCCGCCGTGGCATCCGCCGCGGCGGCGTTGTCTTTTCCGCCAGACACCAGATCTGACGCACTAAAAAATCCGACGTTCCACCCTCGTCGGATTTCTCTCGGATTTTGAGTTGCGCTATTCGGTTCGCCCGGCCCGGCCTCGTGCGGCGCGGGCCTTCTTCGTCCTTCCGTCCTCCACCTTGATCTTGG
>Ga0310695_10005752_pt1 | contig 21293 bp, 11 predicted proteins | sample RumenRJG_04DNA_FD_203882 | JGI IMG/M metagenome (GOLD analysis project Ga0310695, IMG submission 203882) | Bovine rumen microbial communities from Lethbridge, Alberta, Canada - RJG_04 (v2) (version 2) | ecosystem: Host-associated > Mammals > Digestive system > Stomach > Rumen | place: Canada...
ACTGATTTCGGTCTCACAATACTCCTTGAGTATCTCCAAAATCTCATAATCCGTTCTTCGTTTTACTGTTCTCATTTTAGTCCTGATTTTATCTGACATTTTTGTCAAACTATTTCAGGACGATACACTGGTGCGGAGCATTCAATAAAGACAACTATAACAACTCAGACAACTTTTTAATTTATTGTTGTTCAAGTTGTTATAGTTGTTTTAAAAAAACCGTTACCAACGTAAAGAATTGTACTTGTTGTACTTCTTGTTTTCCTTTTATAACTTGTTGTTGTTTTTTAAAACGGGTTGTTGTTTTATTTGTAGAAGGTGATCCAGTTGGTGCAGTAGCGCGATTTTTCGGCCACGGGATGGATTTCGTGCACCTTGCCTGCCGCGTCGCGCCACCACGAGTGGTTCCAGCCGGCACCCATGTCCATGTAGAGGGCATGGCGCGGTGCGAACTGCTCCAGCAGCGATACAAACTTCTCGTAACTCACCTCGTCGCGGCTGTCGACGATGCACAGGCGGCCGTCTTTCTCGCACAGGGCGCGGTAGTGGGTGGTCTTGTCGTCATATTTTTCACGCCACAGCGGGCGGATGCTCTCGCCATCGTGGATAATGATGGCCTGTCCGAATCCCATACCGCCGGCTGCCGCCACGCTGTCGAGCAGTTCGCTGTACTCTCCGTTGATGAATTCCCAGGTGGTGTCACCAAACCAGGCAAAGGCGCCGCTGTTGTCCTCGCACTTGGCTCCCTTGTAGCGCTTGCCGGCGCTCACATGGTCGCCGTCGATGTTGCTGTGGGCGAATTCATCGAGGATTTCGTGGGTGAAGGCCGCCTCGGCACAGAAGATGACGTTGGTGTCCTGCTGCGCCGGCATGGTCCCGCACACGAGGTCGATGCGGCTGAATTGCGGATAATAGGCGATGAGGCCCGTTACCGTGGTGTCGTCAACCATCACGGTAGGCGCCTGGGCGGTGTCAGATACGTTGTCCATCTTGTCTTTGTTGGCGCAGCAGCACAGCAGCAGTGCTGCCAGCGCGATGATGAAATAGCGGAGAGTGATTCTCATTACTTATATGGTTTGGTTATTTTCCTTTGGGTTTCTCGTCGGCAAAGTGGTCAGGATATTCCAGCGGCATACGCGGACGGCGCATGGCCCTGATGATGAGCCAAATGCCCAGCACGATAAAGGGGATGCTCAGCAACTGACCCTGGTCGATGCCCCAGTTGGTGCGCATGGCGACCTCCCATGGTTCCTGCACGTTCTTGATGAACTCGATGAAGAAGCGGGGTACAAAGATACCCAGCATGAACACGCCCAAGATGAGGCCTTCCCGCTCTTGCGCCCGATAGCGCCAGTACAGAATCATGCACACGGCAAAGGTCAGCAGGTAGAAGGCGGCCTCATAGATCTGGGTGGGATGGCTTGGAGCCGAGAACACGGGTTCGGCGCCCTGCATCCACTGGCCCACGTTGGTCACGAAGCGGAATCCCCACGGCATCGTGGTCTCGCCGCCGTAGATCTCGTGGTTCATCAGGTTGCCGATGCGGATGAGCGCGGCGACCAGTCCCACGGGCACTGCCAGGCGGTCTAATGTCCACAGTATAGGCTTGCGGGTGACCAGACGGCTGTAAAGCCAGACGGCGATGATGATGCCTAGCGTGCCGCCGTGGCTGGCGAGCCCGCCTTCCCAGATTTTGGGGATGTCGCCCAGGTGCTGGCTGTAGTACTCCCAGTCATAGAAGAAGACGTGTCCCAGGCGTGCTCCCACGACGGTGGCCACCACGACATAGACGAAGAGGCTGCCCACCCAACTCTCGCGGGCGCCCTCGTGGCGGAAGATGCGGTACACAATCTCATAGCCCACCAGGAAACCGATGGCGAACATCAGGCCGTACCACCGCACGGTGACAGGCCCTGCACTGAACAGTTCGGGACTCGCGGTCCAAGTGATAGAATCCAGTAACATATCAATGTTATTATCGTTTTGTGAGCGCAAATTTACGCAGAATTCCGAGAATTATCTGTAATTTTGTGCTCAATAATTGTGTAAGCCGAGCGCAAAGGAGTTTTTTCATCATTTGAGCGAGGCGCCGCCAGTTTTTATTTAAAATCAAGTGAGTTATGGCAGAGAGCAATTTCATCGACTATGTGAAGATACTGTGCCGCAGTGGCAAGGGCGGAGCCGGTTCGGCCCACCTGCACCGTGCCAAGTACGTCCCCAAGGGCGGTCCCGACGGCGGTGACGGCGGACGGGGCGGACACATCTTCCTGAAGGGTAACCGCAACCTGTGGACCCTCATCCACCTCAAGTACCAGCGCCACGTGTTTGCCACCGACGGACAGTCGGGCGGCGAGAACCAGTGCACCGGCAAGGACGGTGAGGACCGCACCATCGAGGTGCCTTGCGGCACGGCGGTCTATGATGCCGAGACGGGCCAGTTCCTGTGTGACGTGACGCAGGACGGACAGGTCGTGCGCCTGCTGCGCGGCGGCCGCGGCGGCTTGGGCAACCAGCACTTCAAGACGGCCACCAGGCAGACCCCGCGCTTTGCCCAACCGGGAGAGAAAGGTGTCGAAAAGGCTGTCATTCTGGAACTTAAATTGCTGGCCGACGTGGGTCTCGTGGGATTTCCCAATGCCGGTAAATCCACCCTGCTCAGCGTCATCAGCGCTGCCAAGCCCAAGATTGCCAACTACCCGTTCACGACGCTGGAGCCCAACCTGGGCATCGTGTCCTATCGCGGCCTGCAGTCCTTCGTCATGGCCGATATCCCCGGCATCATCGAGGGGGCCAGCGAAGGCCGAGGACTGGGACTGCGCTTCCTGCGCCACATCGAGCGCAATGCCGTGCTGCTGTTCATGGTGCCGGCCGACAGCGACGACATCCGCAAGGAGTATGGCATCCTGTGCCGCGAGTTGGAAACCTTCAACCCCGACCTGGTTGCTAAACCCCGCGTGCTGGCCATCACCAAGTGTGATATGCTTGACGACGAACTCATCGAGCAGATGCGCCCCGAGGTGCCCGACGATATCCCCAGCGTGTTCATCTCCAGTGTGGCCCAGATGGGCTTGACTGAACTCAAGGACCTGCTGTGGCGCACCATCAACGACGAGCGCAACCGCATTCCCGAGACGCCCGTCCACCACGACCTCGACGAACGCCATCGTGAGCAGGCCGAGGACGCCTTCATCTTTGGCGCCGACGACCTTGACGACGAGGCTCCCGATGCCGGCGGCAAGATGGTCGACTCGGGCAGCAAACAGTGGAGCGAGGAGTACTGGGAGAGCGACTACGAGGACGAGAACAAGGATTTCCAGGTAGTCAGCGACCCCGACGAGGAATAACAAGGGTGACTGCTCTATTATCCAGTAACAAAAAAGTGGCGCGAGCCACTTTTTTTTGTTATCCGTAATCTGGATGCTCTAGATATTCTAGATGTTCTAGATTATCTAGATGTTATAGATAAGATGGCTGGTATCCAGCCGTTTATCTTCTATTTTCCATCGTTGCTCAGCAAGAAGCGCCGCTTGGGGGCGATAGCGGCAAAGTCTTCCTGGGTGAGCGGGGCGATGCGGTCGAGAACGCAGGTGAGCCTTTGCGCTATCTTGTACTCTACCGGCTCGCTCTCAGGCACTTCCTGCAGCAATTGCGCCACGCGCGACTTGATGGCTGAGAACTCAAACACCATCGACGTGTTGAACCACGCATCGGCATGGCTGGCAAACGGCAGAATCCACAGGTTCTCGCCTCGCAGCACGCCGGGCCACCACTGCAGCGTCTGCAACGCGCTGGCGCCGCGGCTGTTATAGTCGCGGTAGATGCGGCGCAGCAGGCGGTTGTCGTGCTCTTCAAGTCCGGCTTTCTCGCCGTAGTAGATGGTGGCTTGGGCGGTGACAAACAGCCGGAATTTCACGTTCTCATCGATATCGGGCACCAGCAGCGGGTTCAGCGCATGCAGGCCTTCCAGAAAGAGCAGGCTGTTGCTGTCGAGTTTGAGGGTGTTGCCGCGATAGGTGCGCTCGCCCTTGACGTAGTCATAGGTGGGCATCGACACCTGGTCGCCGGCCAGCAGGCTGGCCACATCTCGTCCCAACTGCTTTACATCCAAGCCATAGAAGGACTCATAGTCGATATTGCCATTGGGGTCAAGGGGGCGTTGGTCCAGGTTCAGGAAATAGTTGTCGAGCGAGACGACACAGGGCTGGATGCCGTTGTCGCGCAGCATGTGGTTGAGGAACCTTGACGTGGTCGTCTTGCCTGAGCATGACGGGCCGGCAACGAGCACCACTCGCATTCCCTCCTGGCGGAAGCGACGGGTAATCTCGGTGGTGATGCGCTCCAGGCGGCGGCTGTGCTGCACCTCATCCTCGGCGATGAGGTCGGGAGCCATACCCTTAGAAATCACCTCGTTGAACAAGGCGATGCCGTTGCGTCCCTGGGACTCTAAGCGCCTGATGTTACCACAGAACTCCTCAAGCGACATGTGGTTGTCGCTCTGTTGTTCCCCATTTGCTAAGATGTTAGTCATTGTGTCTGATCTATTGTATATTAGTAATTTGCTATAAAGAATTGGGCCCTATTGCACACGCAATAGGGCCCAGTTGATTCGTTAGTAGTGAAAACTGCTGCCTCCCAGGAATTCGCGCAGCAGGCTCGTGCTGGGGATGTCTTTCACATCCAGAGGCTCGAAGTAACTCAAGAATTTTATCAGTCGAGTTGCCACAGCATATTCGGGCGCGCTGCTGGGAACCTGCTGCAGGACCGGCAGCGCGTAATTTTTCATTGCCGCCAGTTCAAAGAGCAGCGATGAGTTGAACATGGCATCGGCATTCTCGTGGAAGGGCATGATCCATTTGTCCTCGCCGCGGCGCACGCTGGCCCAGCGCTGGATGGTCTGCTGAGCGTTGCTGCCGCGGTACTGGTGGTCGCGGATGATGCGGCGCAGCAGGCGGTTGTCATAGGTGCCGATCCAGTTGTGGTCATCGATGTTGAGCGTGGTCAGGGCCGACACAAACACGCGGAACTTCTGCTCATCGGGAATCTGGCGCGTCAGTTCGGGATTCAGCCCGTGGATGCCCTCCATGAGCAGGATGTCGCCGTCCTCGAGTTTCAGCGTATTACCCAGATATTCACGCTCGCCCTTCTTGAAGTTGTAGGTCGGCATCGCCACTTCCTTGCCGGCGAGCAAGTCGGTAACGTCCTTATTAAATTGCTCCAGGTCAAGCGAGTAGAGTGACTCGTAGTCATAGTCGCCGGTTTCGTCGCGCGGCGTGCGGTCGCGGTTCACGAAGTAGTTGTCGAGTTCGACGACCTTGGGCACGATGCAGTTGGTCAGCAGTTGGATGGCCAGGCGCTTCGACGACGTGGTCTTGCCGCTCGATGACGGGCCTGCAATGAGCACGACACGCGCCCCACCCTCGTGGTAACGGCGGGTGATTTCATCGGCAATCTGGATGAAATGCTTGTTGTGCAACGCTTCAACGACGTTGATCAGCAGCGGGGCATAGCCGGCCTTGATGGCGCGGTTGAGTTCGCCCACGTCACCCAGACGGATGATTTTGTTGAAGTTGATGTAGTCGGTAAACGCTTGGAACAGTTTGGGTTGAGGTTCCCAATCCACTACCTTGTCCTGTTGCGTGCGGTCAGGACCCAGCAGGAGCATTCCCCGCTCGTAGGGTACCAGGTCAAACACCTTGAGCATGCCTGTCGAAGCCACCAGCGGCCCGTAGAAACTGTCGATGATATCGCCCAGTTTGTAGTAAACCGTGTACAGTTGGTTGATGCCTTCCAGCAGCCGCACCTTGTCCTTCAGGCCCTGTTTGCGGAACATCTCGATGACGTCGGTCGTCAGGCGCTCGCGGCGCACAAACGGGATATCGGCAGCGATGATTTCTTCCATGCGCTGCTTGAGTTGTGCGATGATTTCGGGCGTGAGGAATTCCACCTCATGCTTGATTTGGCAATAATGTCCGTTGCTGATGCTGTGCTGGATGCACAGGCGCTTGCCGGGATACAGGTCGTTCAGGGCTTTGTACAGCACCATGCACAACGACCGCGTCAGCGCGCGATATCCGGCATTGCTGGTGATGTCGATGAACTCGATGTGTTTGGGTGAAAAAACCGGGTAGTGCAGGTCTTCTACTTTATTGTTTACCAGCACACAGACCGCTTCACCCTTCAGGCCCAAGCGGCCCTTGATGGTGTCATAGAGTTCGAACAGCGTTTCACCGCCATCGATGTCTATGTACTCGTTGGTGTTCTTGCAGAATACCTTGAGTTCATCGTTCCTTTTCATAGTCGCTGAAAATTATAGGCGCAAAGGTACAAAAAAATCATAAAATCCGGTAGTTTTTTGACAAGAATGTGATTTTACCGTTTCTCAGGGCCTGCTGATTGGTGCGGCCCGCTCTGGTGGCGCTATATCGGTTTTGGGTGAAAAATTCGATGAAATCGGCTTTTTTTTGGCAAAAAAGGCGGGTGATACCGATTATTGGCGTACCTTTATCGTCCCGAAATATGATAATTCAGCAAGCAATGAAAACAAAACTTTTAGTTATGGCAATGATGATTATTGGCGCCATGTGCGGGTGCACGGCGCACGAGAGTAACAACGATGTGGAGCCCGGTTGCGACATGTTCAAGACCCAGAGCGGCACCACGGTGAAGATGTATTGCATCAAGCACGGCAGCGTGCGCATGCAGGTGGGTGACAAGTGGATCTATGTCGACCCCGTGACCACGGCGGTGAAGCCCGTTACCGACTACACTACCCTGCCCCAGGCCGACTACATCCTGGTGACACATGAGCACTTCGACCACCTGGATTCGGTGGCTATCAGCCAGTTAAGCAAGCAGGGAACCGTGCTCATCACCAATGCCCGCTGCCACGAAATTTTGGGCGGCAAGGGCGACGTGATGGCCAATGGTGACAGCCGCACCCTGGCCGAGGGGTGGACCGTGGATGCCGTGCCCGCCTACAATAACTCGCCCGATAAACTGAAGTTCCACCCCAAGGGCCGTGACAACGGTTTCGTGGTGACCATCGAGGGCATGCGCATCTACATCGCCGGCGACACCGAGGATATCCCCGAGATGGCCGACATTAAGGACATCGACGTGGCCTTCCTGCCCTGCAACCTGCCCTATACGATGACGCCCGAGCAGTGCGCCCATGCCGCCACAATGATCCAGCCCACCGTGCTCTTCCCCTACCACTACGGCGAGACCGACATCCAGCAGGTAGTGAAATTGCTCGAGGGCACTAACATCGACGTGCGCATCCGCGACTACCAGTAAATCATCTCTAGATAGTCTAGATTATCTAGTCACTCTAGAATAAAGGAACTGCCGCCGCACCCCTACTAAGGACGTGGCGGCAGCCTTTTGTTTGTGGCAATCTTGAGGAGTGCCAAGGGTCTTTAAACTTTTACCACCAACCTCTAAACTTCACGGGCGTCAAGCAATCGCTTGGCGCCCGTGACTATCGTAGAGTTCTCTAAACTCTAAACCCTAAACTTCAAGTCTATCAAGCGGCAACCGCTTGATAGACTTGAATAAAACTTACCAACCGGGGTTCTGGCCAATCTGAGGATTCAGGTTGCGCTGATCGTCAGGAATGGGGAACAGGTTGTACTTGGGATCCCACTTGCGGGGAGCACCGTTGTTGGAGCAGTTGATGTAACCGTCGGGGTCAACATCGATTTCGCTGTAACTGATGTTACCAGCCTCATATCCAGCAACGTAGGCACCACGGCACAGGTTGGGATTGTTGTCGGTGTCGAGCAGCGAGAGTTGGTTCCAGCGGAGCAGCGAGTAGTAACGGTCGTTCATGCAGTACATCATCTCGACGCGGCGCTCGCGGCGAACCTCCCAGATAATGTTGCTCACGCCCATGTTGTTGGCGGGATCGGCCTCAACGCTGGTCAGCAGGTGGGGCATGCCAACGCGGTCGCGCAGCAGGTTGATCGACTTGTCAAGGTCGTTCTGGGTGATGTTACCCATCTCAGCGCAAGCCTCGGCATAGTTCAGCAGGATCTCGGCATACCAGAAGATGGGAGCGTCGGTCCAGTTACCATAGGTGCTCTGACGGTTGGTGTTGTCGATCAGGTTGGTATCGAACAGGTATACGCCGTAGCCCGTCGAAGCGGTGGACTGGGCACCGCCGAAGCGGGCGTAACCACAACCGGGGAATTGGAGAATCTTGTCTACCTGAGCGCTCAGACGCGGGTCGCGGTTGGCCAGCACGTTGCTGATGTCGATGTGGGGAGCCTCGCCCAGACCCGAGTTGTCGTCGAGGACAACAACGGTACCATGGTCACTCTTGTCTAGACCAGTGGTAGCCAGGGGCTTACCATCACGGAACAGGTAACTGTCGAAGGCATCCTTGGTCATACCGTTAACCTGGGTAGAACCGCAGGTGTAGTCGATAGTACCGTGGGCAAAGGTGCTCTGGATGTACTTCTTGTACATGATCATCTCGTTGTTACCGGCCAGGTCAAGCGAGTTGAAGTTAGCCTGGTAGTTGCTGTTCAGGCTGAATTTGCCCGAATTCATGATCTGCTCACAAGCGCTCTTGGCCTCAGCGAGGTAACGGTTGGCGCGCTCGTTGTTCTTGGTCACATACTTGCTGTAGTCACCCTCATAGAGGCAAACCTCAGCCTTCATGGCCAGAGCAACCCACTTGTTGAAAGCGGTGCGCGAGTTGTCGTTGTCGGTGATGTTGGTGCAAGCGAAGTTCAGGTCCTCGAGCACCTTGTCCATCACGTCGTTGCGGGGCTGACGGGGACCATACAGGATCTCGGTGTCATTGGGATCGAGTTCCTTGTCTACCCAGTAGCAGTCGCCATAGGCGCGAACGAGTTTGTAGTGCTGCCATGCGCGGTACAGGCGGCCGATACCCAGCCAGTTGGCCTTCTTGGCATCGCTCATTGCATCGACAGTGGGGATAGCAGCAATCAGAGTGTTGGCACGACGGATTTCCACGTAGGGAGTATTCCAGGCACCGGCGCTACCGGGAACGTTCATATAGGTCCACTTGGTGATACCAGTCGAGGCCTGGTCGTCGTTCAGCGTGTTGAAGTAGTAGTCACCACTGCCGCTGCCATAACCCGTAAACGTGTTATAGAAATAGTTGGCGAACAACTGGACGTTGGTCTCACTGGTAAAATAGTTGTCCTTGGTAAACTGATCATAGGGTTCAGTGTCGAGGATATCAGAGCACGAAACCAACGAGAGCATGAAAACACCCAGACCAGCCAGTATAATTGATTTGAAAAGTTTCATAATTATATCTGTTTTAGTTTTTAGTCTTTAGTCTTTAGTTTTTAGTTTTAAGTATGTTTGTATCGCCTAGAAATGAGTTGTCATCAGGTAATATTACTTACAACTTAAAACTTACAACTTAAAACTCAATTAATTATTACTTCACGATGATCTCGCAGATAGAAACGCGATTCCAACTCAGTTCATCAAACATGTTGCTGATGCCCTGACCCTGGGCGTTGATGCGCTTGGCATCGATACCATACTTCTTCACGAGCATATCCTTCACGCTGGCGGCACGGCCGTTAGCGAGGTCGATATTGTGGGCGGCAGGACCGTCCTTGGAGGCATAACCGTTGATGGTGCAGGTAGCCTCGGGATGGCTCTTCATGTAAGCGGCGATGCGCTCTACGTTGGGCTGCTGGTCGGCAGTAACGCCAGTCTTGTTGATGGGGAAGTGAACCAAGATGGTCATGTACTGCAGCGACTTGTCAATCATGTTGCCCTTGCTCTTCTGGCAGTCGTTCAGGTCGCGTTGCAACTGGGCATTGCGGTTGTTGGCTGCGTTGAGTTGGTTCTGCAGGTCGGCCAGGCGAGCGTTGTAGTTGTTCTCGGCATCGGCCAACTGGGCGCGCAGGTCATTGATCTGAGCGTTCAGGGCGCTGTTGTCAACATTACCGGCTACAGCAGTCTTGTTGCTGCTGCCGAAGGTCAGTTGCAGACCTACACTGTAGGTACGCATGATAGGATCGGTACGACCCCAAACGGCGTTACCATAGGAACCCACACCGGTGTTGATCTCGGGATCGAGACCGGTACCGTGGTTGTGGTTGATGATGTCGAACAGGTTGTCGGTCGAAGCGTAGATGCGCAGTTTCTCGATCAACGCCTTGCGGGTCAAGTGCTGAGGCAGCGTGTAACCCACGGTGATGTTCTTCATGCGCAGGTAGGACATGTTAACCAAGTACTTGGTCTGGGGATAGAAGTTGAACTTACCCAGATCGAGGATGTCGCTCGAAGCGGTACCACGGCCGGCACCACCACCCCACATGCGGGGGAAGTCGGCGTTCTGGTCGATCTTGCCAGCGGCAAAGTCGGCCTCGGTCACATAATTGGTCTGGTTGGTGTAGATAGCGTCGGCACCACGCATGAACGGCATAACGAATGCCGACTGGGTCCACATGTCACGCTTGCCCACGCCCTGCAGGTAGAAGTCAACGTCAAAGCCCTTCCAGGCAGCGCCCAGACGCAGCGAGTACTGATAGCGCGGGGTGAAGTTACCGATGCGCTTCAGGTCACCGTGATCCTCGGGAGTACCCTTACCCCAGTCAATCACGCCGTCACCGTTCAGGTCCTTGAACTTGATGTCACCAGGGCCGTAAACGAAGCCGTTGGACTGCAACTTGGTCTGGCTAGCAACACCGTTGGCATAGGTGCCGTCGGCATTAAAGTCGCTGAAGTCGAAGTAGCGGTCGGTCTCGAAGCCCCAGATCTCGCCATACTCCTTGCCGGAGTAGTTGGTGTTGATCATGTTGTTGCTGTCCCAAGTGGTCACCTTGGTCTTGTAGTCGTTGACGATGGCAGTAACATAGAAGTCAACATTGCCGAGGCGGTTGCGGTAGTCAACAGCGAGTTCCCAACCACGGGTACGCATCGAACCTGCGTTCTCCCATGCGGCGCTTGCACCCAGGACTGAAGGCATAGCCTTACCGGGAGCGAGCATGTCCTTGGTGTCACGCTGATACCAGTCGGCGGTCACGTTCAGGTGGCCATTGAAGAAGGCCAGGTCAAGACCCACGTTGGTGGTGTGGATCTTCTCCCAAGTCAGAGACTCGGAAACCAGTTTGGGAGCGCCAAAGTAGTCATACTTGGAGTTGCCGTTGCCAATCCAGTTTACACCGTTGGTCACCTTACCCATGGTCTCGAGGAACATGTTGGAACCGATCTCCTGGTTACCGATCACACCATAAGATGCACGGATCTTGGCATTGCTGATGGTGTTCTTGATGGGTTCCCAGAACTTCATCTCGCTGATGCGCCAGCCGATAGATGCCGAGGGGAAGAATGCCCACTGATCCTTCTTGGGGAACTTGCTCGAACCGTCGTAGCGGCCGTTCAACTCGAGCAGGAAGATGCCCTTGTAGTCATAGTTGATGCGGCCGAAGAAGCCTGCCGAACCCCAGTGGGTGTGGGCGTGGCTGTAACTGTAGTCCTCGTTGGTGAGAGCCAACTCAGGCATGTTCAGGTCCTGAATGCCGTGGCGCTCGTAGTAGAGGTACTCATACTCATACTTATCCACGTTGGCACCCAACTTCAGGTTGAAGTTGTGGGCGTCGTTGATGGACTGGTGGAAGTCGAAGTAACCGTTAGCCACGTGGTTGTAACGGTTGCTGCGGTCGGTCTCGATGAAGGTCGAGCCGGTGATGTCCACGGGACCCTGAGGATTCAGACCCCAAGTGTTGTAAACAACCGAGGGGAGACCGATGCCTTTGTAGCGGGTGTTGCGCTGGATGAAGGTGTAGTCGGCATTGAAACTCAAACCGTAACCGAAGTCAATCTTGGCGAATGCGCCCAGGCTCAGGTTGTTCATCTTGTAGTAGCAATCACCACCGGTGTTGCGGCCACCGATCATCGTGCGGGCGTCATACTGCTTGCCGTCGTTAGGATCGATGAAGTAGCCGTAGGGGCCGAAGAACGAACCCCAGCGCCACAGGTACTGATAGGTACCGGCACCGCGCTTGTAGGGGGTCTCATAGGTCCTGTCAACATAACCGATGCGGGTGCCGACCTCCAACCAGTCAGTAGCACGTACCGACACGTTGGCCGTTACGTTGTACTTGCGGAACTTGTCGGGGTTGAAGTTCATCAGCGACTGCTTCTGGTTGTAACCAACCGAGGTGTAGAAGTTGATGCGGCCCGAGTTACCGGTTACACTCAGGGTGTGGCTCTGTGAGGGAGCGTGGTTGTTGAACATGATGCCGGGCACATCCCAGTTGGCATAGTAACCGTTCTCATCATAGTCGTCACCATAGACCATCTGACGATATTTGTCCTTGATGTCGCCATGCTTCTTGATCCAGTTGTTGATACCGTTCTGGAAAGCCTCGCTGTCCATGTACATACCGAAGAGTTCCGATGCAACGCCCATGCGGTGGTTCACGTCGTTCAGGGCGGCCACCTGGGTGGGAACGTTGGGATAGTCGGGCAGCGTCGTTGCCTGGCTCCAAGCGAAGTTGTTGTTGTAACTTACCCTGACGTTGTCCTTCACGTGGGCGGTCCTGGTGGTGATCAGAACGACACCGAAGGCTGCACGTGTACCGTAGATCGAGGTCGAAGCAGCATCCTTCAAGACGCTGATGTTCTCGATATCGGCGGGGTTCAGGTCACCCAGAGATTCAACGGGCACACCGTCAACGATGTACAACGGGTTGGAAACGCCGCTGTTAGACAGCGTACCGATACCACGGATAACGATTGACGGGTCGGCGCTGATGTCACCGTTGGCGTTCAAGATCGTCAAGCCGGGGACGGTTCCCTGCAGCGACTTGCGGACGTCGGTCTCGGACTTGGAACCGAGCACCTTGTCAACGTCGACGGTGCTCACTGCACCGGTCAGGTTAGCCTTGCGCTGCGTACCGTAACCCACGACAACGATCTCATCGAGTTTTGCGTTATCCTCGGCGAGGATGACGCGCATGCCGTTGCTGGCACGCAACTCCTGGGTCTTGTAGCCGATGTAAGAAATCTGCAACTTAGCGTTAGGGCTGGCCTTGAACGAGAAGTTACCGTCCACATCGGTTGTTGTGCCACGGGTCGTTCCTACTTCGACAATGCTGGCGCCGATGATGGGTTCACCCTGTTCATCGACAACACGGCCTGTCACAATGCTGGTGGCGGAGTTAGCCGACACCTGGGGCGCGGGTGCTGCCTGGGCCTGGTAACCAGTGCCGCACAGCAACAGCAATGCGCCCAAAAGAGCTAAATGTCTTTTCATAAGCACGTTTGAATTAGTTAATATTAAATGGTTATTACACTTGTTTGGTATATTCTATTCTCTCTATTGCCGCACAATTTAGGTTTGCGTTTTTTAACAAAGTGCAAAATTCTACATTTTTTTTGAAATAGCCAAAAAATCAGAGTGTTTTTGTGAGAGCGAGTGTTAAAAAACATAAAAATTTGTCCAAAACGTGAAATTTTTGGTCTATAAACTACCGTTTTCGGTAAAGAAAAATCATTTTTTTAGCCATTTTTTTGGCCACGTGAATTTTTATTTGCAAATTTGCCTTTTGAAAAAGTCAAGAAATCGCATAAGAAACTCATTTTATTTCAAATTTTTAATAATTTAAAGTAAGTGCGTATGAAAAAACAATTAGCACTGTTGGCCGCCCTGGCAATCGCCTGCGGAGCACCGGCTGGGATGACATCGTTCCCCAGCACGGGTTTCACAGCCGAGGCCCAGGCCAACAAAGTCTCTGGCGTCATACGTGACGCACAAGGTGAGCCCCTCATCGGTGCGACCGTCAAGGTCAAGGGTACCAACCGCGGTACCGCCACCGATGTCGACGGCAAGTATTCAATCGTCGCCAACCGTGGTGACGTGCTCGTTGTGTCCTACATCGGCAGCAAACCCATGGAGGTTACCGTGGGTAGCGGCGACATGGACATCAACATGCAGGCCAACGACCAAGTCCTCGACGAGGTTGTTGTAACCGCACTCGGTATCCGCAAGGACAAGAAGTCGCTGGGTTATGCAGTCGACGACTTGAAGGCCGAGGAACTGATGCGCAACAAGAGCGCCAACGCCATCAACTCCCTCTCGGGTAAGATTGCTGGTGTGAACATCACCCAGTCGTCTGGTGCCGCCGGTTCGGGCGCCCAGATTATCCTGCGTGGTGGTACCTCGGTTGCTGAGAACCGCGACAGCCAGCCGCTGTTCGTTGTGGATGGTGTCATCTACGACAACTCGGCAGGTATTGTGGGTAACTCGGCATTCGACGGTATGATGAACAGCGCAACCACCTCTTCCAACCGTGTGATGGATATCAACCCCGAGGATATCGAGAGCATGTCAATCCTGAAGGGCCCGGCCGCTTCGGCGCTCTACGGTTCGCGTGCTGCCAACGGTGTTGTGATGATCACCACCAAGAAAGGTAAGGAAGGCCACACCGAGATCAGTTTCTCGGGTAAGATGATCGCCTCGATGGTGAAGGACCTGCCCAAGACCCAGAACGAGTTCATCCGTGGTTATATGACCGACATGTACAACGACGCTGGCCAGTGGACCGGTCTTGAGATCAAGGACGACAGTTACAACTCATGGGGTCCCAAGGCTAATGTTCCCTTCTATGACAACCTGAAGAACTTCTTCGAGACGGGTATCATCTGGGACACCAACCTGAGCGTTAGCGGTGGTACCAAGAACAACAACTTCTTCCTGAGCGGTTCATTCTACGATCAGGACGGTATCGTTCCCACCACGGGCTACACCAAGACGACCTTCCGCTTCAACGGTGAGCAGAAGGTGGGCAAGTTCACCTTCGGCGCTAACGCCGCCTACAGTGACGCCCGCACCGTGAAGACCCTGACTGGTGCCGCTCTGTACGGTTCCAGTGGTACTGGTGCCCTCTATGCAGCCTACAACTGGGCTCCCAGCGATGACATGCGCCACTACCTCAACGAGGACGGCACTCGCTATCGCATGTTCGGCGACCAGTTCCAGCCCTGGGACGAGCGCGACAACCCCTACTGGATTGTCAACAAGAACAAGATGACCGATGACACCGAGCGTTTCACCGGCAACTTCAGCGTGAAGTGGGATCTGTTCGACTGGTGGTGGCTGAGTTACCGCATGGGTGTCGACAGTTACACCACCCAGAGCCACAACGAGATCGCTCCTGGCGGTGCCATCAAGCAGATTTGGCAGCGCGGTATGCTGAGCGACAACATGTACAAGTATCGCTACCTGAGCAACAACCTGATGTCGAACTGGAACAAGCAGTTCGGTGACTTCAACATCAACCTGATGTTGGGTGGTTCGACTGACTACACCAAGACCCGTCGCGACTATGAGTCGGCTTGGAACTTTGGTGTTGCCAACTTCTTCAGTTATGAGAATGCCAGCGATGCCGACAAGAAGTTCTCGCATGGCAGCAGCAAGAAGCGCATGGTTTCGGCCTTCGGTGAGTTCCGCATCGACTGGCGCAACGCCATCTTCCTGACCGTTACCGGCCGTAACGACTGGGATTCGACCCTGCCCAAGGACAACTGGAGTTACTTCTATCCCAGCGTGAGTGGCGCTATCGCCTTCACCGAACTCTTCCGTGAGAGCCTGCCCGACTGGTTCTCCTTCGGTAAGATCCGTGCAAGTTGGGCCGAGGTAGGTAAGGGTACCAACCCCTACGTTACCAACACCTATCTGTGGCCTGTAGGCACCTACCTGGAGGGTATGGTTGGTCTGGGTAACACCTGGACCCGCGGTAACCCCTATCTGAAGCCCGAGCGCACCCGTTCGACCGAGGTTGGTCTGGAGTTGCGCTTCATCCAGAACCGCTTGAAATTTGATGTTGCTTACTATACCAACAACTCGTTTGACCTGATTCTGCAACCCCGTGGTCCCCAGTCTACCGGTTACATCTTCTGCTCGGTTAACTCTGGTGACGTTTACAACAAGGGTCTTGAGATCAGCCTGAGTGGTACTCCCATCCAGCATGAGAACTTCATCTGGGAAACCGGTATCAATGTCTATGGCAACCGTGGCACCGTGGGTGACCTGGTTAACGGTATCGACGTTATGTACCTGACCGACGTACAGTATGGCGGCGCCAAGGCTGCAAGTTACAACCATGGCAACTTCATGGGTATCGACGGTACCAAGTGGAACCGCAACAGCGAGGGCAAACTGATTCTTGACAAGAACGGCTTCCCCACCACCGACAGCAAGGCTTATGAGGTCGGCGACCGTGAGGCCAAGTGGCAGGGTGGTTTCAACAACACCTTCACCTTCTTCAAGAACTGGACCTTCAACATGTTGTGGGAGTTCCGCTGGGGCGGCGACGTCTTCAACGGCACCAAGTACGCCATGTCGATGAGCGGTGTGAGCCAACTCAGCGGCGACTGGCGCAACCAGACTCTGACTATCGAGGGTGTTGATGGCGACGGCAACCCCGTTTCCAACACCTGGGAGGCTAATAAGAACTATATCTTCAACGGCAACGAGACCAGTGGCTACAACATCATCAAGAGTTACTACACCGGTGCTTACAACTACGAGGTTCGCAACTGGATCACCTACGTGAAGAGCCTGCGTCTGCGCACCATCTCGCTGACCTACGATGTTCCCCGCAGTTTCCTGGCCCGCACCAAGTACATCAAGCGTGCTGCCATCACGGCTGCTGCTAACAACCTGCTGCTGTTCACCAACTACGACGGTGATCCCGAGGTAGCCGCTTCGGGTGCCGGTATCGGTGGTTCGTCTTCGGTAGGCTTCGACTATTGCGGTGTTCCCGCTACCCGTTCCTATTCACTGGGTATTAACCTCGTCTTCGGTACTGACGATGCTGCTCCCGCTCGCGTGAACAACACTGAACTCGACCTGCTCAACGGTCAGATCAACGACCTGCGCAACCAGTTGGCTAACGCTAATAACGCCAGCAACGCCCGCATCGCTCAACTCGAGAACGACCTGGCTGCTGCCAACCGTGCTCTGGCTAACTGCAAGAGCGACCTGAACGCTGCCAAGAACGTGGCTCCCAAGGTGGTAGACAACAGCGCCAAGTACATGAACGTCCTCGTTCACTTCCCCGTGAACAAGACCGGCGTTACCGCTGACCAGCGTGCCAACGTTGAGCGCGTAGCCGCTTACCTGAAGAGCCATCCCGAGGCAACCTGCGAAATCAAGGGTTACGCTTCGCCCGAGGGCAACAAGGACAATAACATCAAACTCGCTAACGGCCGTGCCGCCAGCGTGAAGGATATGCTCGTTAACAAGTATGGTATCGCCGCCAACCGCATCAAAGCCGAGGGCCAGGGTATCAGCAACATGTTTGACGAACTGAGTTGGAACCGTGTTTCGATTTGCGAAATCATCGTGAAGTAATTAACTAGGGACTAGAAACTAAAAACTAGAAACTAATAAAAACAGATATAATTATGAAACTTTTCAAATCAATTATACTGTGTGGCCTGGGTGCTGCGATGTTGTCGCTGACCTCTTGCAACGATTGGCTTGACGTGAACGTTGACCCCGATAGCCCTTCGGCCGAGTCCACGACCTATGACCAGCGTTTGGCGCACATTCAATTCTATACCAATAGTGGTCTGCAGTTCGGTGCATGGCGTACCACTATGGCCATGGGTGACTGGACCCGTAACAACGGTGGCGGTAACTACTGGCATGTGTCCTATTGGTACCCCGTTGACGGTCAGGTGACCACGGTTTATCAGTGGTGGTTCGTTGGTGCTTATGCCAATGTGCCTGACATGATCAAGAAGGCTGAAGAGGCCGAGAACTGGCAGTTTGCCGGTGCCGGCTACCTGATTAAGGCCTATGGCTTTATGGCCATGACCGACCTCCATGGTGAGATGCCTTACACCCAGGCAGGCGCTGAGCCCGCTACCCCCGAGTATGACACGGGTAAGACCATCTACCTGGGCTGCTTTGAGTGCATCGACAAGGCCATCGAACTCCTCGAGAAGGGTCAGAGCCAGGATCCCAGCCTGCCCACGCTGGCAGCCGGTGACTGGTGGAACCACGGTGACCTGAACAAGTGGATCAAACTCGCCTATCTGCTCAAGGCCCGCTGGATCAACAAGTTGAACAAGAAGGGTGCTGGTAGTTACAAGGATGGTAAGTATGACGCCGACGAGATTCTGCGCTGCCTTGACAAGGCTATGCAGAGCAATGCCGACAACACCATCGTCAACCACACCGACGACAACGGTGCAACCCACGATAACCTCGGTTGGGATGAGCCCGTTGACTACTCGCCCCTGTTCTCTGTTAGCGGTATGAACTCCGGTTACATGGCTACCAAGATGCTCTATGACAACCTGACCAACTTCGCTGGTAAGGGCGTTGAGGATCCCCGTGCCGACCACATCCTGCCCTGGGCTTACAGCCCCAACAGGAGTGAGAATGGTATCGATGCCAATGGCGTGAAGTGGAATGGTCACTGGCGCCGCACGCTCGGCGTTGACATGTCCAGTGAGATCAACAGCCAGGGTGGCCCCCTGCGCGCCATGTTCAACACCGAGACCAACAGTTGGTACATTAACAGTGCCAATGAGGCTCGTCTGGGTGATACCGTCTATATCGAGGGTACCAGCGACTGTAAGGGTTACTTTGCTAATCCCAGCATCCTGTACTGCCGCGCCGGTAGCGGTAAGTTTGAGTCGGCTGAGTCGGGTACGTTCTATACTCGCGTAAGTTCGCCCACCTACATTGGCACCTATGCCGAGTGCTGCTTCATCAAGGCCGAGACCCTCTTCAAGAAGGGTGACAAGGCTGGTGCTTACGCTGCCTACAAGGCTGGTGTGAAGGCCAGTTGCGAGTTGATGAACGAGAAACTGAGGGCATGGATTGCCGAGGATGCAACCCTCGCCGACTGCCCGTCGTTCACCCCGATGACTGATGATGCCATCAACAACTACCTGAACAACGGTATCGGCACCCAGGCTGAGTTGACCATTGGCCACATCCTCATGCAGAAGCGTATCGCCCTCATGTTCTCCTATGAGATCTGGAACGATATGCGCCGCTATGACTTCGATCCCAACATCTTCTTCGGCTGGTCGATCCCCGCTTACCACTACAAGGTGGCTGCCGCTATGTTGGCCATTCCCGAGGGCAAGCAGTATCGCCGCTGGCGCCAGTGCTCACACGAGTACAACTACAACAGCAAGAACCTGCAGGCCATCGGCAGCCAGGTTCCCGGCGCCCGCATGACCGACAGCGAAGGCAAGGAAGTGATGTGGAACCGTCAGGATGACGCTTGGACCATCCCCGTATGGTGGGACAGCGACCAGGAGTAATCCCCTACCCTATCCAATAAAAACGACCGCCGAGGCGCACAGCCCCGGCGGCGTTTTTATTCTAGTTAGGAGTTAGGAGTTAGGAGTTAGGAGTTAGGAGTTAGGAGTTAGGAGTTAGGAGTTAGAAGTTAGAAATTAGGATTTGTCGCGGATGCCATAGTATTTATTGTACTTATTGTCTTCCTTTTTGTTGAATGCGGATGCCCCCAAAAAAACTTAGCGGCTTCGCGTCTTAGCGTGAGGCAATGTGTGCGGCAACTAAATTAATTCGTGTAATTCGCATTAGCCCCGCAGGGTATGTGACAGCGGGTTGTTTACTCGGTGGGCGGGATGTCGATGTCAACGACGGGGGCGCTTTGCAGCAGGCTGCGGTACAGGTCGGTCATCTTGTTGTAGAACGTGGGATAGTCGAGTTTTTCCTGGAAGTCACGCTGGGCTTGCGTTCCCATGCGCGAGCGGCTGGCGGTGTCGTTGAGCATCGTGTTGATGGCAGTCGTCAGGGCACGCTCGTCGCCCGGGGGCACGAGCAGGCCGTTCACGCCGTCGTTGACGTACTCGGGCTGTGCACCGTTGTTGCTGCAGATGTGGGCCTTGCCGGCCATCATATACTCCAAGTTGCTGATACCCAAGGCCTCAGGCTGGATGGACGGCAGCACGCCGAAGTCGGCCTGGCGCAGGTATTCCAGGATGTTGTCCCTGAAGCCCAGCAGCGTCACATTGTTGACCATACCGGCAGCAACGATGAAACCTTTGATTTTTGCCTTGTATTTGGGCTGTCCTTCGCCGATGATGGCCAGGTGGTACTTGGACTTGTCCACGTGGGTTAACGCGCCCAGAAGCACCTCTATGCCCTTCTCGTGGGCCAGTTTGCCGTGGTACATGATCAGCGACTGCTGGCTGTTGAGTCCCAGTTCGCGGCGCAGGTCGGGCACCGTGGTGCCGATTTGGCTGTCGCACACGCTGTCGCGCAGCACCACGCCACGGTCGGCATACTGCTTTTTGGCTTTGCCCAGGAAGGCGTCGCGGGCCATCTCGGACGAGAAGACGAAGCAGTCAATGGACTTGTACAACTTGGTGTACATATAGTTCTTCTTGGGCTTGTAGACGCCGTGCACGCTCACCACGACGCGCGTGTCGCGGTTCTCGCTGATGCGGCGGGCCATCACGGCCATAAAGGCATCCTTGAAACTATGCACGTGGATAATGTTCTTGCCCTTGCGCAGCAGGCGGGCGAAGCGCACGGGCGAATCGATGTCGGTCACGCCCTTGAGCGGCAGAATCGAGATAGGAATCTCCAGGCGGCGGTATTGCTTGAGCACGACGGGATGCTTGCGGCACACGACCTCGACATAGAAGTCCTTGTCGTTGCGCAGCCGCTCCACCAGGTCATAGGTGTATTGCTCGGCGCCGGTCCAGTGCTTGTTGGATACGATATGGAATACGTTAATCATAGAGGTGATTTTTCTTCATGGTGGCGCCACACGGCGCCATCCGAGCCACGAAGATACACATTTTTCCGCTCACGGCCAAGAAACACGGCAAAATACTTCCCCCTCTCCCCTGCCCTATTATGTTGCCTATGAAGCAAATTCTTCGATGAAATCGGCATTTTTTACAACCAGAGCCACCGATAGATCTTTAATGTGATGACTACCGAAAACAGTAAGGCACGGCATATTCACATGCCGTGCCTTGTCGTTGTGGTTGGCGAGGAGGGGGCGCCTCTCCCCTACCCGATTATTCCTTCTTGTCGGCGCCGAAGAGTTCCTTGATGCCGCCGATCGAGCCCAGCAGGTTGGTGGCCTCATAGGGCAGGTAGACCGTCTTGGTCTTGTCGCCGCTGGCAACGGTGTCGAGCATCTGGATGTACTTCTGGGCCAGCAGGTAGTTGGCGGGATTGGTGCTCTGCCCTACTGCCTGGGTAATCTTGTCGATGGCGATAGCCTCGGCCTCGGCCCTGCGGATGCGTGCCTGGGCTTCACCCTCGGCGCGCAGGATTTCGG
>Ga0310695_10005754_pt1 | contig 21285 bp, 6 predicted proteins | sample RumenRJG_04DNA_FD_203882 | JGI IMG/M metagenome (GOLD analysis project Ga0310695, IMG submission 203882) | Bovine rumen microbial communities from Lethbridge, Alberta, Canada - RJG_04 (v2) (version 2) | ecosystem: Host-associated > Mammals > Digestive system > Stomach > Rumen | place: Canada...
ATGAAGGTATCCGTCAGACTGTAGTCGAACTTCCCTTTGATCTGGTCTTCCCACATCTTCGCGGGGACTGAGTTATTGATGTCCAGGATCGTTACCGCATCACCGGAAATGCAGGACCCGATATATTCGGATAAGGCACCGTAAATATCCACTTCACAGCTGACCGGAATGCCGCGGGCAGCCAGACGGGAATTAACAAAGCAGGGTTCAAAGCCGAACTGTTCCGGGAATGCTGGCCAGCATTTATCGGCAAAAGCCACATACTTCCGGGCTCCCTTATGGGCTTCGGCCCAATCCAGAAGCGTCAGCTCAAACTGCGCCATGCGTTCCAAAAGATCCGGGAAGTATTTTCCTTCCCCCATCTCCGCTGCCATATCGGCGCAGACTTCGGGGATACGTTTGTCGCCTTTATGGGCTTTATAGCTCACGAGCAGGTCAAGCTCACTGTTCTCCTCGATCTCCACACCCAGCTCATACAGTCCCTTGATCGGAGCGTTGCACGCGAAGAAGTCCTGCGGACGGGGTCCGAAGGTGATGATCTTGAGGTTCTGTACACCGATCACGGCACGGGCGATGGGATAAAAATCTCTGATCATGCCGGCGATGTCTTCCGCGGTACCCACCGGATACTCGGGGATGTAGCCCTTCAGATGGCGCATGCCCAGGTTGTAAGAGCAGTTGAGCATACCGCAGTACGCATCTCCGCGCCCGTTGATGAGATCGCCGTCACCTTCGGCAGCCGCTACAAACATGCAGGGGCCATCAAAGAATTTTGCGATCAGGGTTTCAGGGGTTTCCGGGCCAAAATTACCCAGGAACACCACCAGAGCATTGCAGCCGGCAGCTTTGACATCTGCAACGGCTTTGCACATATCATTTTCGTTTTCCACGGTGACAGGGCATTCGTAGAGCTCTTCACCGCACGCGGCCTTGATGGCGGCGCGGCGTTTTTCGGAAAGCAGAATGGGGAAACAGTCACGGGAAACAGCAATGATCCCAAGCTTGACATCAGGAATATTTTGCATCATCAGATCTCCTTTAAAAACTTTCACAGTATGCACATACCGATATGCGGATGTTTTTCAGCTGGTAAAGTTTTGTTTTCCATATAATCATAACATAGGTGTCAAATAAAGCAAAGGGTCAGCGATGAGAATCGAATCCGTGAAGTTTACCGGGCAGAAGTGATAAAAAGAAAACAGACCCGCGAGCAGGTCTGTTCCCTCTTCAATAAGCAGCGGTTCCGCATCAGCAGAACCGTTCAATTCAGTTATTTGTAGTAAATCTTTGCCAGATCGATGACGAACAAGGGGTAGAAGACATAACCGTCAAGCTTTTTACTGATAACGGTCAGGTCGTTCGGGTCCATCAGATAGACATTGGCCGCGTCATCAGAGAGAATCTTTTCCGCCTGTTTATAGAGTGCGGTCTGTTCTTCTTCACTGGTAGCGGCAAAAGCTTCCTTCAGCACCCGGTCATATTCCGGATCGTTGAAGTTGATCATGTTTTTGCTGTTGTCGGAGATCCAGCGTTCCAGCAGGGCGCGTGCAGTCAGGAAGGATGCGTCAAAGCCGACCACGGTGGCTTCAAAATTCCGTCCCTGATAGACTTCGCTGAGCCAGGTAGCCCATTCGACCAGATTGATTTTGGCGTCGATCCCGACGGCCTTGAGCTGTTCGGCGATCACCTGGGCAGCGTTGACATGGACCGCGTAATTCGAAGGGGCTGTGATCGTCAGGGAAAAACCATCCGCCAGACCGGCTTCGGTCAGCAGTTCTTTGGCTTTGTCCGGATCATAGGGATAAGCATCCGCAAGCTCCGGCATAAAATATTTTCCGAATGCCGGATAAATGCTGGAACCGATCGCTGTACCGAGACCGTCGTTGGTGATGAGCATGACATCTTCCACATTCACGGCATAATTCAACGCTTGGCGGACGCGGATATCATTGAGCGGTTCAACAGCGTTGTTGAGGTAAAGGGCCTGGATCAGGTTAGTCGGTGATTCGAGCAGTTCATACTCATCCCCGAGTCCCTGTACATCGGAAGAGACACGATGAACGGCAAGATCGACAGATCCGCTGCGCATCGCCATCACCAGGGCGTCGTTATTTTCGATGACTTTGAAGGTCACTTCGTCCAGGTAACCGGGTTCACCCCAGTAATCCGCAAACTTTTCGAGGACGATATTTTCCTGAACAGCACGGGATTTGAATTGATACGGGCCGGTGCCGATCGGGAAGGTTTCCTGATCCGCGTAATCGTGCGGGATGATCGCGGTATTGAGGTAGGCAAGATATTCGATGTTCGGGTTTTTGAGCTTCACCTCGACCGTCTTATCATCAACGGCGGTAACAGACTCGATTTCGCCGTAAGCTGAAAGAAGCGGCACACCCGTTTCAACGCCGCGGCATTTGTCCAGCGTATAAACGACATCTTCCACCGTCAGGGTGCTGCCGTTATGGAATTTCACGCCATCACGGATCTTAAAGGTGAAAACCGTGGCGTCTTCGGAAATTTCATAACTTTCCGCCAGCGCCGGGACAAAGTTCCCGTCCTGATCCGCTTTCACAAGACCTTCAAAGATGTTGAAGAAGATCTCGCGCTTTCCCGCGGAGGTCGAGGTATGCGGGTCCAGACTCTGGTCCAGATCCTGCGAAATCGCGACAGTGATGCTGCCGCCGGCCTTCGGAGCTTCGGAGGCTGTTTCTTCAACGGTACTTTCAGCTGTGGTTTCTTCCGCCGGCGCTGCGGCACTTTCCGTGTCGGCAGCAGTTTCAGCAGCAGGTTCTTCTTCGACAGCCTCAGTGGGAACTTCAGCAGGGACTTCCGTCGGAGGCACTTCCGTAGGCGGGACTGCTGTCGGTGTAGCTGCTGGTTTGGTGCTTCCGCAGCCCGCAAGCATCAGTATCAAAGCGGACAGTAAACAAACATAAAAGATTTTTTTCATCAGGTTTATGTTCCTTTCTATAAATCATATATCGGGTCAGAGCACGGCGGCACAACAGAATGCCGGATCCCGCGGGATCCGCCCCGAACAGATATCAAATCGATTTTATTTTAATAACTTTTTCCCTGATTACAATATATTAGGTTACTATTATGAACAAGAAATTGATTTCTTCCGTGCGGACGCTGTCAATCCTCCGGGCGTTTGATGCCGAGCTGGCGCAGGAGATTTTCGTCATTGCGCCAGTTTTTCATCACCTTGACCCGCAGCTCGAGATAAATTTTGCGGTCAGTGAGTCTTTCGATCTCGCGTCTGGCGTCCTGCCCGATCTTTTTGATCATCTCTCCGTTCTTACCGATCACGATGCCCTTGTGCGACTCGCGGTCCAGCAAAAGGGTCGCGTTGATGTAGGAATTGGTTTCCGAGCGGTCCTTGTACTCCTCAATGCGCACGGCGATGGAATGCGGGATCTCGTCATCCAGGTTTCGGAGCAGGCTTTCCCGGATCAGGTCTGAAGCGATCTCCCGTTCATACAGATCGGTGATCTGCTCCGGATCGTAATAGGCGGGACCTTCCGGCAGGCGGCTTTTGAGCTCCGCGGTCAGTTCGGCAACCCCGGCACCCGTCCGGCACGAGACCGGCATGCGTTTGGCACCCGGGAACATTTTTTTGTAAAAGTTTTCATTTTCCGCAAGCTGGTTTGCGTTGACCAGGTCGCATTTGTTGAGCGCCATGATGACCTTATCCGCCTCCGCGCCTGCATTGATCTTTTCCGCGGCGATCTCATCTTCCTTGTTGGGTTTTACGGAAATGTCCACGATCCACAGCACGCAGTCGGCATCGCTGATGGTGTCGATAGCGGCTTCGTTCATTACCTCGCCCAGTTTGGAGAGCGGTTTGTGAATGCCCGGCGTATCCATAAAGATCATCTGGCTTTCCTCGTCGCTCAGGATGCCCAGCTGCACCCGCTGGGTCGTCTGCGGACGCGGAGAAACTGCCGCGATCTTCTGTCCCAGCAGCAGATTGATCAATGACGACTTTCCGACATTCGGCCTCCCGACCACACAAATAAAACCGGATCGAAATTCACCCTTTTCCATTTTCCTCCCGTTCGATCAACGCGAGCTTCTCCCTCCGCGTCAATGCTTTGATTTCCAATTCCCGGCGGAGGGCATCTCCCTTTGTCCCGACGTATTCGCTGTAAACCAGTTCCACCGGACAGCGGGAGGCCGTATAGGCTCCGCCTTTCCCTTTGTTATGAACAGCCACACGATGATCCAGATCGTTTGTGATGCCTGTATAAAGCGTATCATCCCTGCAGCGGAGGATGTAACAGTAGTAGGGTTTCAATTCTTCTTTTGTTTCCGTAAGAATCCTCCGAAAAATGTCTGCTGCATCACATCCGCGGCGCGGGCCGTTTCCGTATGTTCTTTTGTTTTGAAGTCAAATCCGCTCAGCGCCTGCCGGTTTTCTTCAAGCATTTCCCGCAGTCCCTCGCGGTCTTCACGGACGAGCATTTCCCGCAGCTCCGCAAGGACCTTCATATATTCATCCAGGATACCGGCCAGATGCTCCCGGCTGCTCATGAGCGCGTCCTCAGTACCCTGCTGAACCGGAGGAAGGGAAGCGAGCAGCCGGTAAAATGCCTGACCGGCGGCTTTTTTTCCGTAATCCCAGCCGGGCCGTTCGTGCCCCCACTTGAGCATACCGCTTGAGAGGAGCTGCGGCAGCAGATCATAGGCCGCGATCAATCCGTCCAGTTCTTCCGGATCGGCGAAGCGGACCTCCATTTTCAAGATTCCGGCCAGCTCCGCCGCCCGGCTGAGAGCCTCCTCATGCGTATGAACGTCCGCTGCGATGAACAGCGTCCTGCCGCCCGCGCCTTTCACGTCGGCGAGAGCAGAAGGATCCGCACCGGGCCAGATGCCAAGAAAATTATCGGAGTCCGCCAGGTACTGCCGCGCCAGGGCAGCGGCGGCGGTTTTGTTCGGACTGCAGTCCAGCACGACCGCATCGGGACGGATCGCAGTTCCGGCAGATTCCAGAAAGGCCCCGGTTTGGTCTGCGCCCAGAGCTATCAGGACCATACCGGCATTTTTGACGGCATTGAGCGGATTTTGTTCAATGCGGCTCACCCATTTGTTTTCCAGCGCCCGTTTTTCGGATGCACGGTCCGGATCGCATCCCGTCACAAAGCAGCCCGGGGACTGCGACAATGCCTGAGCAAAGGCCGAACCGGTTTCACCGAGGCCGATGACTGCGATCGTCCCGTCCATGGATCAGCCTCCGAGCAGGAGCCGGTAAATGCCCATGCTCACGTTACCGACGAGCCGGTCCAGAAAATCCAAATGCAGGTAAGGCAGGACGAAAAAGCACAGCATCAGGATCTTCGGACCCTGCGCCTGGATCTGACGCCAGGTCGCACGGAAGGAATCCGGAATGAAATACCCAACCACCTTTTCTCCATCAAGCGGAGCCAGGGGGATCAGATTGAAGACCATCAGGCTGATGTTGATCCAGATGAACTGCGTGAGGAAATAAAGCGGACCCGGCAGAAATTTCAGCCCAAAGAGCGGCGCATTGCCGCGGACCGCACCGGAGCGCAGCAAAAAGGCGCCAAGGACCGCCAGCAGCAGATTGGCACAGGGACCCGCCGCCGAAACCAACATCATCCCGGCCTTATTCTTCCGGGTGACAGCGTAGGGGTTCACCCGCACCGGTTTTGCCCAGCCAAAGCCGGCCACGATCAGCATGATGCAGCCCCAGGGATCAAGATGCCGCAGCGGATTGAGCGAGAGCCGCCCATCCAGACGCGGCGTATCGTCCCCCAGCCGGACAGCCGTGAAAGCATGGCTGAACTCATGCAGGGTAAAAGCGATCAACAACGTCACCACGCGGGTGAAAAGCAATGCAGGACTGATATTCAACATATGCCTAATTATAATGTGCAAATTTCTGAATTTGCGGTTTTGTGGCGTCCTCTTTCCTTGATTATATGCTGTAACATCGGAGGGACAGTTCCCACTGCGTGGATAACCGTCCCTCCTGCCTGATATCCGGTAAACCAAAAAGGCGGGGGGCTTGAGCCCCCGCCTGATTGGTTTAGTTGACCCTTCTGGCCGAAACGATGCGTCTGGAGGCGTATCCGCCTTCGACCCGTTCGTCCTCGCAGGTCAGCAGCGTCAGCGTGTTATAGTAGGCTGCCGCGTACTGTTCCAGGCCATCCATATCATTGGCGCCGATCTTCGCGTTGGCGTAAACCTCATAGATCATGACCTCACCTTCATCATTGGTGACGAAGATACGATCTCCTTCCTTCAGTTTCATGATGGTCACAAACGGACCGATCTCCTCCGCGTTCACGGTGTTGTGTGCCGCCAGGATCGAGATACCCTCACCCGGTTTGTCGGAGCCTTCCAGCAGGCCCGCATCCATACCCAGGTACTCGACCGGGAAGGATCCATCCTCGAACGGGACTGTCACGATGCCGGTGCTCACATTCAGCGTCGGGATCTGCAGCAGCAGGGAGGTCGGCTCATAGCGGATCGAGGCCGGTTTGGAAGGCAGCTGGCTCTTCGGCATGGTGATACCCGTTGCCGGCAATTCTTCGATATCGAAGTCGAACAGTTCCGGTACGACAGGCTTCAGGTAGTTGATCACGCGGAAGCCGCTTTCCTGATTACCTCTCACGAGCGGATCATAATCTCCCGGATCCAGTTCCGCGATCGTATAGGTGAGGAGTTCACGGGTTTCCTCGTTATACTTCGGCAGTCCGGTGAAACTGCCAGCCCACTGATTTTCAGCGGAGAGGACCAGAGAATAATCTGTCGGTTCACCGTTGGCAAGCAGCCGGATCGTCACAGGTTCATGCTCGGATTCGCCGCCCACCCAGGACTTGCTGACGGAGAACTCCACATCCGGAACCGTATGGGTGTTGGTGATGAAGAAGTGATACGGTTCCACCTCTTCTTCCGTGATCGCGTAGGTACCCGGGCCGTCCACACCGGTCAGCACGTCGGTGCGCTGTTCCTCGACCCTGTAGACGATGTCTTCCAGGTTCACGTCGACGCGCGGCATGTTGAAGAAGGTATAAGACCAGGTCTCATCGATCGTCTTCTGAACCGCGTACCCGTTCGGGCCCAGTTCCACCGTACCGAACAGCTCATCGTTGCCATAGAGGTAAACGGTAGTCGTCGCGGGGCGGATCCCTTCCAGGTCATTCCGGTCATCCCAGCCCACTTCAACGATGATATCCACCGGTGAAACGTTCTTGTGAATGGTGAGGGTACCCGGTTCGAACTCAACGATATAGTTGCCCTGTTCCGGATCACCGTCCACATGGATCGGATAGTCGCCCGGTTCTTCACCCGGTTCACGATCGATCGTGTAGTCAATGATGTCTTCCGGATCGCCCGGCACCAGTCCATCGATGATCACGGTCAGTTCCGGATCCGGCTGGCCTTCGATCTTTTCCTTATGTTCCGCAGTCACCGTGATCTTCTTGCGTTCCACGGTCAGCGTACCCGGCACATAGGTGATTTCATAATTTTCAGTTACATCCGCGCCATCCGCACCGTTGATCACAGCATCCGAAACCGGGTTCTCGGAGGAACCGGCATCAGTCTGGGAACCGGTGACGACAGCGGAGAGGAGGGCGTCATCAAAGGCAAGCGTGCCTTCAGTGATCTCATATCCGGCGTTGGTCAGCGGTGTACCGTCATAGACCTTGCTGTCAGAGGCAGCGGTGATGGTGATGGGCCGCGGTTTAATGGTCAGCTTACCGGGGACAATGTCCACAATGATGCTGCCTTCATCCGAATCGCAGTCCGGCGTGATGACATAACCTTCTTCGGTGACGTCCTCACCCGGCTCACGGGTGAAGGTACACTTGATCTTGTCTTCCGGAATATCATCCGGCAGATCCGGGATCTCATATTCATATTCCGGATCAGGATCACCGTAGATCTTATCACCGTCATCCACCGTCACCGTCACTTCCAGCGCCGTGATGATCAGGTAGCCTTCCGTCACGACGAAGTCCACTTCGAAGTTCGTATCAGTGCACTCAAACGGCGCGTTCTCACCGGCGAGAAGCATCGGGTAGCGGCCCACTTCAGTGCCTTTCGCACCGGCTCTGTCGGGGATCAGGAGGATCTCGTCTTCCGTGACCCAATCGTCGCTGATGCTGACGATCTCATATTCCAGTGCGGTCTGTTCCTGACCGTTGTAAACCTTTTCCACGTCGATACCGGCGATGACCACCGTGACAGACTTCGGATCGATGCGCAGCCAGCCGTCATTCACCGAGAAGGTGACATCAAAGTTGCTGTTGTTGTTAGCGAAGCGGTCTTCAGACAGGCCCATCTCATAATTTCCGACGTTCGTACCGGAGGCCTTTGCTTCGCCTTCGAAATCAATGTATTCTTCCGTATAAAGCGGATCACTGATTTCCGTGGTATAGCCTTCCACGCTGTGTTCTCCGCGGTCATACACGACCCGGTCATTGTTGCCGGTCACGTTCACGACCACCGGACGCGGCAGGATGGTCAGATTCCCGTCCACCAGCGTCACATTCGTGAAGAATTCGGTACGGTCTGCACCGTTTTCGGTGCGGATGATCCTGTAGGAGGTGATGGTATTGGTACCGTCATCGCCCACATTGGTGGCACTGCCTTCAATCACGGTTTCCACGCGAAAGCCTTCCGGCAGGCCGCTGATAATGAGCGGATATTCCGGATCAGTGCCGTCCTTCGTCAGCGGAGTGCCGTCATAGACCTTCTCCGCGGAAGGAGCCGTCAGGACCACAGCACGTTCATAAGGCGTCACGGTCAGCGTACCCGGGTTCTTCGTGAGGGTATAGTTGGATTCCTTCGCGTTGTCCCAGGTCACTTCAAAGCTGTTCTCACCGGAGCCGACTACGGTACGGGAACCGGTAACCGTCACAGTCACAGTTTCGTCTCCGACAAGGCCGGACACAGTGTAATCCGGGTTGGTCAGCGGGGTACCGTCATAGGTCTTACTGGCTGAACCGCTTGTGATGGTCAGGTCCTTCGGGTTGACGGTAAGGGTACCGTTGACCTTTACAACATTGGCGAAGTCTGCCGTCTTGTCGTTTCCATCCTTGTCACGGATGATCCAGCCGTCCTGCACCACATTTTCGGTGCTGCCCGCGTCGGTCTGTGAACCGGCGGCATGGGCTTCCACCGTGAAGCCTCCCGGCAGGCCGCTCGGGATCACCTCATCCCGGGTGAGCGGGGTGCCGTCATAGGTCTTCTGCGTACTGGCAGCACGGAGAGCGATCTCACCGGTGAACGGGATCACACGCAGCAGCCCGAGGTCTTCGACGATTTCGTAGTTTCCTGACTTCGTTTCGCCCCAGTCGATTTCATAGGTGTTCTCACTTTCTCCCAATTCGGTCTGGGAACCGGTGGCGGTCACGGTGATGGTTTCACCCTCGACCAGACCTTCCGCTTCGGCGTGTTCGTTCGTCAGCGGGGTGCCATCATATTCTTTGACAGCCCCATCTGTAGTGATGGTCAGCGGCTTCGGTGTCACCTTCAGCGTGCCATCTTCCTTGGTCTTGTTGGTGAAGTATGCTGTCACGTCCTCGCCGGCACCGTTCAGGATCTTCCAGCCGTCCTCGATCACGTTGGCGCTTTCACCGGCATCCGTCTGTGTACCGGTAATCGTGGCCTGGATACGGTGACCCGCAGGCAGGTTTTCCGTCTTGATCGGGTTGTCGGGTGTACCCGGAGCGGTCAGGGCTGTGCCGTCATATTCCTTTTCGGCAGACGGCGCGATGACCTTCACCGCTTTGGTGTTCTCTGTCACCGTCAGCGTACCCAGTTCATCCGTCACTTCGTAGTTCTCCACACGCGCGGTGTCCCAGGTCATGGTGTAGGTGTTATCACTGCTGCCGACTTTCGTCTGGCTGCCGTTCGGGATCACCGTCACGGTCTCACCGTTCACCAGACCATCAACGTCATATTCGGCGTTCCGCAGCGCGGTGCCGTCATATTCTTTTTCGGCACTTCTGGTCTTGATCGTCAGCGGTGCCTTATTCACAATCAGCTTGCCGTCTTCGGTGGTCACGTTGGTGAAGTATTCCGTCACGTCATTGCCGTTACCGTCTTTGATCACCCAGCCGTCATCCACCACGTTCGGCCTTTCGCCCGCGTTGGTAATGGTGCCGCTGGCACTCGCTTCCACGGTGAAGCCATCCGGCAGGCCTGTCGCGGTCACCGGGTTATCTTCCGTACCCGGCGCGGTCAAAGCAGTTCCGTCATAGGTCTTTTCTGCGGAAGGCGCCTTCAGCACGACCGCATTGTCGTTCTCGGTCACTGTCAGCGTACCGAGGTTGTCGGTGACAGTGTAGTTATCCTTATTGACGCTTCCCCAGTCGATGGTATAAGTGTTATCACTTTCACCCACTTCCGTCTGGGAACCGGTCACAGTCAGCGTGACACTTTCGCCGCTTACCAGTCCATCGATGGACTTCTCATCCTTCGTCAGCGGCGTTCCGTCATATTCCTTGCTGCCGCTGCCGGTGGTGATGGTCACTTCCTTCGGCGTCACGGTCAGAGTGCCGGCCTCTTTTCTCACATTGGTGTAGTTACCGGTCACATCCGTGCCCGTGGCATCAAGGATCTTATAGCCGTCATTCACAACGTTGGGACTGCTGCCCGCATCGGTCTGGGAACCGGTGGCAGTCGCTGTCACGCTGAAGCCTGTCGGCAGACCCGTCCAGGTCACCTTCTTCGTCCCGGTACCATCGGCGGTCAGCGCCGTACCGTCATAGACCTTCGTGTCCGAAGGCGCGATCAGCACCACTTCGCCATCCATTGCGGTGACTTTCAGCTTGCCCAGCTTATCCGTCACTTCATAATCTGAAACACGCGCGGTATCCCAGGTCATGGTGTAGGTGTTATCACTATCGCCTACAGCTATCTGGCTCCCGTTCGGCCTCACCGTCACGGTCTCGCCGTTCACCAGACCGGTCACTGTATAATCAGAACTCCGCAGGGCGGTTCCGTCATATTTCTTCTCAGCGCTTCCGGTTTCGATCGTCAGCGGTGCCTTTGTCACGGTCAGCGTACCGTTTTCCTTCGTCACATGTGTGAAGTTGGCCGTCTTGTCCTCGCCCGCGGCGTTCAGGATCTTATAGCCGTCATTCACAACGTTCGGCTCTGTTCCCGCATGGGTCTTGCTGCCGCTGGCAGTCGCATCCACGGTGAACCCTTCCGGCAGACCTTCCGCAGTAACAGGGGTCGGCGCGGTCAGTGCTGTACCGTCATAGACCTTTTCTGCCGAAGGCGCTTTCAGCTTCACTTCCGCGGTGTTTTCGGTCACCGTCAGCGTACCGAGTCTTTCAACTTCCGTATAGTTGTCTTTATTCGTCGTACCCCAGTCGATGCTGTAGGTATTGGTGCTGGAACCCACTTCCGTCTGAGAACCGGTCGCTGTCACTGTGGCGGTTTCACCATCCACCAGGCCGGTAATGTCCGCAGGAGCGGTCAGCGGCTTACCGTCATATTCCTTATTGGCTGTTTCGGTGGTAATGGTCACTGGCCTCTTCGTCACGTTCAGGGCTCCGTTCACCAGGCGAACACTGGTAAAGGAAGTGGTCTTATTCTCGCCAGCACTGTTCAGGATCTGATAAGATATGATCTCATTATCAGCTACGCCGGCATTCGTCAGGGTACCTGCGACAACCGTAAACACCGTAAAGCCGCCAGGCAGATTCTCGATAATCACCGGGTTTTCGGGATCATTCCCATCCGCAGTCAGCGGCGTGCCGTCATAGACCTTCCGGGCGGAAGGCGCGGTGATCACGATGCGGTTTGCGTTCGGCGTAACAGTAAGGGTACCCAGAACGTCTGTAATAGTATAGTTGCCGCTCTTGTCGTTTCCAGCAGCCCAGGTCAGCTTGTAAGTATTATTGCTGGTTCCGATTTCTGTCTGAGAACCGTCGGTTTCCAGTGTCATATACGGGACATCAGATTCCACGAAATTCGAAGGTTCTACTTCCGGATCAGTCAGCGCGGTACCGTCATAGACCTTGGTGTCGGAACCGGTCTTGATCGTCACAGCACGTTTGTTGACATGCAGGATACCATTCACGGTGTGGATATTACTAAAGGAATCCGTCTCGTCAGTTCCCGATGCGCTTTTGATCACACAATCCGGTTTGTCGTCAGCCTTTGTGGCGATCACATTGTCTGTCTCACCTGCATCCGTTCGTGTGCTCTCATCAGTCATGGTACAAGTCACTGTATACCCTGCAGGGAGTCCCATCCACGTCACGCCATTATCCGTCAGTGCCGTACCATCATAGGTTTTGGTAGCGCTGTCCGCGATGATAGTCACTTCTGCATCTTGAGGAACAACCGTCAGTGTACCGAGAGATTCTGCCGCGATAAAATAGTTATTCTTGTCTGTATTGGGGCCCCATGTGATCTCATCATATGTGTTACGGGAGGAGCCCACTTCTGTCTGTGAACCGGTTGTACGAACCGTGGCGGACTGGCCGCTCACTAAGCCAACGACACTGCCCGGCGCGGTCAGCGCGGTACCGTCAAATTTCTTTGTAGCGCTTTCCGTCTCGACACGGAGCGGAGCCGGGTTGACTGTCAGGGTACCGTCGACCTTCGTCACCTTGGTGAAGTTGGCCGTCTTGTCCTCACCCGCGGCGTTCAGGATCTTATAGCCATCATTCACCACGTTGGGGGCGCAGTCAGCCAGAGCAGTATTCTGGTTCATATCGCAGGCATCCGTCTGTGAACCGGAGGCTGTTGCTTCAACGGTGAAGCCGTCAGGCAGGCCGGTGGCTGTCACTTCAGATCTTGTCAGCTCAGTGCCGTCATAGGTCTTCTGAGCACTGCCCGCGCGGAGGAAGACCTCAACGTCAGTCTTAGTCACAGTCAGTTTACCCAGCTTATCCGTCACCGTGTAGTTGATCTCCTTGGCGTTATCCCAGGTGATGCTGTAGGTGTTGTCACTGCTGCCCACCTCGGTCTGCGAACCGGTGGCGGTCAATGTAACGGATTCACCATCGATCAGGCCTTCGATTTCCACTTCCGGATCAGTCAGGGCGGTTCCGTCATATTCCTTCTCGGCACTGCCGGTGGTGATGGTCACTTCCTTCGGTGTCACCTTCAGCGTGCCATTTTCCTTGGTCTTGTTGGTGAAGTATGCTGTCACGTCCTCACCGGCGCCGTTCAGGATCTTCCAGCCATCATCGATCACGTTGGCGCTTTCACCGGCATCTGTCTGTGAACCGGTGATCGTGGCCTGGATACGGTGACCCGCAGGCAGGTTTTCCGTCTTGATTGGGTTGTCGGGGTTACCCGGCGCGGTCAATGCTGTGCCGTCATATTCCTTTTCGGCAGACGGCGCGATGACCTTCACCACTTTGGTGCTCTCTGTCACCGTCAGCGTCCCCAGTTCATCCGTCACTTCGTAGTTCACCACACGCGCGGTATCCCAGGTCATGGTGTAGGTGTTATCACTGCTGCCGACAGCTGTCTGGCTGCCGTTCGGGATCACCGTCACGATCTCACCGTTCACCAGACCATCAACGTCATATTCGGCGCTCCGCAGCGGGGTGCCGTCATATTCTTTTTCGGCACTGCCGGTCTTGATCGTCAGCGGTGCCTTTTTCACAGTCAGCTTGCCGTCTTCGGTAGTCACGTTGGTGAAGTTTGCAGTCACGTCATTGCCGTTACCGTCTTTGATCACCCAGCCGTCATTCACCACGTTCGGCCTTTCGCCCGCGTTGGTAATGGTGCCGCTGGCACTCGCTTCCACGGTGAAGCCATCCGGCAGGCCTGTCGCGGTCACCGGGTTATCTTCCGTACCAGGCGCGGTCAAAGCAGTTCCGTCATAGGTCTTTTCCGCGGAAGGCGCCTTCAGCACGACCGCGTTGTCGTTCTTGGTCACTGTCAGCGTACCGAGCTGCTCTTTGACCGTGTAGTTGCCTTCCTTCGCGGTACCCCAGGTAAGGGTATAAGTGTTATCACTTTCACCCACTTCTGTCTGGGAACCGGTCGCGGTTACTGTGGCGGTTTCGCCGTTCACCAGGCCGGTGATATTCGCATCAGCATTTGTCAGCGGCGTTCCGTCATATTCCTTGCTGTCGCTGCCGGTGGTGATGGTCACTTCCTTCGGCGTCACGGTCAGGGTGCCGTCAACTTTCTTTACATTGGTGTAGTTACCGGTCACATCCGTGCCCGCGGCATCAAGGATCTTATAGCCATCATTCACAACGTTGGGACTGCTGCCCGCATCGGTCTGGGAACCGGTAGCGGTAGCTGTCACGGTAAAGCCTGTCGGCAGACCCGTCCAGGTCACCTTCTTCGTCCCGGTACCATCGGCGGTCAGTGCCGTGCCGTCATAGGCCTTCGTGTCCGAAGGTGCGGTCAGCACCACTTCGCCATCCATTGCAGTGACTTTCAGCTTGCCCAGCTTATCCGTCACTTCATAATCCGAATCACGCGCGGTATCCCAGGTCATGGTATAAGTGTTGTCGCTCTCGCCTACAGCCGTCTGGCTGCCGTTCGGTCTCACCGTCACGGTCTCGCCGTTCACCAGACCGGTCACTGTATAATCAGAACTCCGCAGGGCGGTTCCGTCATATTTCTTCTCAGCGCTTCCGGTTTCGATCGTCAGTGGTGCCTTTGTCACGGTCAGTGTGCCGTCTGTCTTCTTCACATTGGTGAAGTTGGCCGTCTTGTCCTCACCCGCGGCGTTCAGGATCTTATAGCCGTCATTCACAACGTTCGGCTCTGTTCCCGCATGGGTCTTGCTGCCGCTGGCAGTCGCATCCACGGTGAACCCTTCCGGCAGACCTGTCGCGGTCACGGTCTTCGGACCCTCACCGCCACAGTTATCATCCGTGGTTCCTTTACAGGTCAGCGGCGTACCGTCATAGACCTTCGTGGCTGAAGGCGCAGTCAGCGTCACTTCCGCGGTGTTTTCGGTCACCGTCAGTATGCCGAGCTGTTCTCTGACAGTATAGTTGTCTTTATTCGTCGTACCCCAGTCGATGCTGTAGGTGTTGGAGCTGGAGCCCACTTCCGTCTGGGAACCGGTCGCTGTCACTGTGGCAGTCTGGCCGTTCACCAGGCCGGTGATATTCGCCTCGGCATTCGTCAGCGGTTTGCCGTCGTATTCCTTATTTGCCGTACCGGTGGTGATGGTCACCTGCTTCGGGTTGACCGTCAGCGTGCCGTCCACCTTCTTCACATTGGTGAAGGAAGCGGTCTCGTCCACACCCGCGGCATTGCGGATGATCCATCCGTCATTGACCACGTTGGGGCTGTTTCCCACGTCTGTCTGGGAACCGGAGGCTGTCGCTTCAACTGTGAAGCCGGCAGGCAGACCGGTGGCGGTCACCTTTCTGGTGCCCGTTCCGTCGATCGTCAGCGCTGTCCCGTCATAGGTCTTCGAGCCCGAAGGCGCGGTCAGGACAACGGCAGCGGTATTTGCAAGCACCTGCAATGTACCCGGGTTACTGGTAACCGTGTAGTTGCTTTCCTTCGCGGTACCCCAGGTAAGCGTATAGGTGTTGGAACTGCTGCCGATTTCTGTCTGGGAACCGGTGGTCGTGACGGTAACGGTTTCGCCGTTCACCAATCCTTCCACTTCTTTCTCATCATTCGTCAGCGGAGTGCCGTCATAATATTTCACATCCGAGCCGGTGGAAATGGTGAGAGGGCGCTTGTTGACCGTCAGCGTACCATCAACAGTACGGACATTGCTGAAGGAAGCGGTCTCATCCTTGCCCGCGGCGTCAAAGATTCTCCAGCCGCTGTTCACCTTGTTCGCGCTGCTGCCCGCATCGGTCTGGGAACCGGAGGCAAAGGCCCGAACCGTGAAGCCCGCCGGCAAACCGGAAGCGGTGACCTTCTTCTCACCGGAGCCGTCTGCCGTCAGCGCGGTTCCGTCATAGGTCTTGCTGTCCGAAGGAGCCGTGAGGATCACTTCACCGCTGTTGGTGGTGATCGTCAGCTTCCCGGCCACAGCGCTGGGCGTGTAGTTGTCTGTCACATCCCGGCCGGTGGGGTCGAGGATGGTAAATTCCGGATCCAGCTTGCCGGCGCCGTTATTATAAGTGCCGACTTCGGTCCCATGGGAAGGCGTATAGTCGCCTTCGGCCACGTACATCACATGACGGTCCAGCAGTCCGGACATCGTGTAATGCTCTCTTTCAACCAGACCGCCGTTGCCGGTGATCACGCTATCAATATTCCAGCCGTACTGCTCGGAGCCGTTATAAGGCAGCGTGCGGTCCTGTACGGTAAGGAGGATCGGTCTCGGGTTCACCTTCAGCGTGCCGGTATCGGTGGCATCCTGATAGTTTTTATTGGAGGCCTTGACCATGTATTCCATTTCGCCCACATCCGTGATAGAGGGGATGGTGGAGCTCCAGGTCGTGCCGCCGTCAGTGCTGTACGTATAGGTAGTGCCTTCCGTGATATTGGCAGTGCCGCCGCCCGGATGGGCATTGCCGTCATAAACGCCTTCGTAATCCACAGCGTTGACGGTCAGTCCGGTGGCGGGGGTGATGGTCAGCTTCCCGACCCTCACGGTGATATTTTCATAGGCATCGGTCACATCCAAACCATTCCTGTCACGGACGGTATAGACCAGCTCATCTTCAAGCGTCCCGGTATATACGCCCACATCGGTGCCTTTGGCTTTCTGATGGCCGGCTGTGATGGTCAGCACGTCGCCGGAGGCGAGTCCGGTGATGGACTTCACCTGCTCGATGGTGCTGCCGTCCCCGGTGAGGGAGACGTTCAGGATACCGTAGCCCTCCTGCTCGAGGCCGTTATAGACCTTTGTCATGTCCTGGACCTCGATGACCACATCACCGGTGAGCAGCAGCTCGCCCAGTTTTTCAGTGATCGTATAGTTGTCCTGTTTGACAGTTCCCCAGTTGATCGTATAAGTATTCGGAGAGGAACCGATCTCCTCCCGGACACCGGTGGCGGTAACCGTCACAAGATCTTCTTCGGAGGCGATCAGGCCGTCCAAAGAGGCTTCGGAATTCCTCAACGGTGCGTCCTCCGGGTAATGGCCTACGGCGCTGCCGGTGGTGACCGTCAAAGGCTTCGGCAGGATCTCCAGTTCGCAGGGGCGGACCTGCAGCGTGACGGACGAGAAGTTGTTCAGGCCCGGCAGACCGCCGATCCAGCTTTCGATCGTTTCCGGAGTGATCGTATAAGTACCCGCGTCCTTCTGGCTGATCAGGATTTCCCGGTTCAGAGAGTCTTCCAGGATCCGGTTGTAGATCTCCTGCTGATAGAGGTTCTTGTAGACCTCGTTATTGATGTTGACATAGTCATCCAGGGTCTTGTTCGGGTTGGTGAAGCCGATGGAGTAGGTATTGCCGTCATAGATAATGCCGGTCCAGCGGTCCGGGTCGATGGTGATGACCACCGGCGGGTTATCATTCCGTGTGACCGTCAGCGTGCCGGGATGGTAATTGACAATGTAGAAATCACGGCCGGCATCCGGACCTGAAATGGTCACGTCATGAGGCGTGGTCGGGCTCTGCCCGGCGTCCGTCTGGGAGCCGAGGAACTGCAGGTTTGTGATGCTGTGACCGTCCTTGAGACCGATGGCGGTATAGTTCCCTTCAGCAAAGGAGCTCACCAGCGGTGTGCCGTCATACTGCTTCTGCTTGTCGGTGGCATAGATATCCAGCGTCTTCTTGTAATAGATGTTGATGGTGATGTTTTCTCCACCCTCGATCTCATCGTATTCGGGCGGGTTCCATACACCGTTTGTGACATCATAATGTTCATAATAGGTATAGCCGCTGATGTGTTTTTTGTTCACATCGTAGGTGTCACCCACATAGACCAGGTTTTCTTCTGTGTCGGCGATCTTGTTCCCGTCCATGTCAAGATAATTCACGGTGAAGTGGGCGGAATTATAACGCGCGAAGTAGAAATACATCACGTTCTCTTCCGGGTTCATTGACAGCATGGGCAGGGAGACCTTCAGATATGTCGGATAATAACGGATCTCGCCTTGCTCATCATAAGCATACTCTTCCCAGCCGTTATCAACCATATACTGGCGGTCGATCTCAAAGTCGGAATGGATGTACTGTTCCGCTTCACGGCGTTCGCCCGGGACCTCCATTTCGAGCGGTTCATGGACATGCACGTCATGATTTTCTTCCAGCACATAGTAGACCGTATAGTGTTTATATTCCGGGTTGCGGGCGTAAACGAAGGTGATCTCGTTGTCCTCATAGCCCAGTGTGTAGGTAATGCTGGTGGTGTTCGGGGTGTAGCCCGCGATCGGCCACGGTGTTTCCGTCACGGTCTGTCCCGGGCGGAAGTCCGGATTGGCGTTGACCACGTCATCCAGCAGCGTGTTGCCGTCCTCATCCACATAGTGAACGGTGTAACTGAGGGTGTTCAAGCGCCAGCCGGCATAAAGCTGTGTATCGGCCGTGATAGGTGTGTTTTCAAAGTCGAAGACCACCGTGCAGGAGGCCGCGTCCGGGTCCGTACAGGTGCCGCCGGTGGAACATTCCGGATTGGTGTACCAGCCGGTGAAGGTGTAGTACTTGCGGGTCGGTTCCGATGCCGGACGGGTGGCGTTGTGCATGATCTCCACAGTCTGATCGACAAAGTCCGCAGGTGTGGCGGCAATGCCACAGTTCATGTCAAAGGAGACGGTATATTCCGGCGCGATCCAGCTGGCGTAAAGCACCAGGTTGTGCGGCGGCATGATGCCGAAGTTGTAATTCTCCCCGTTCTTGTTCTTCCAGCCGTCCCAGGTATAGCCCGGCTGCCCGGTGGGCGTCCAGTTATATTCGGAAGTGTTGATGTTCTGGTCCAGCTTGACGCCGGATTTGCTGTCGAGCAGCCTATCCCCGTCGTAGTAGTCGATTGTGTAGGTGTTCCGGTTGTAGTAGAAATCCCATACACCGCCGGAATCTTCATAGGTCGTCTCGGCGTTGCCATGGTCATAGGTAAAGCCGACAATTTCCTTGGAGAGCATCTGTGAACCTGTACCGGTAAGGTTTACGGATTCACTGTACTCTTCTGAACGAGTGTAGCCATCATCATTTGCATTTTGCAGCCAGTAAGTTACTGTACCGGAATAAGCTTGCTGTATCCAGTAACCATAATAATCTACGGTGGTACCCGTTGCGGGCAGCATCTCGTTGGTCACATAATGCCGTTTCGTTGCGTAGATGGATCCCTCGTTTTCTTTCTGCCATCCGACAAAATAAACTGTGCTTCCATTGCTGGTTCTGACACCGGTCAGTCCATTCGGCCAGACAGAAGCGATATTTTGTCCCAAACGGACAGTCAGGTTATAATCGAACAATCCCGTTGTCGTTTCGCCGTTGTAGGTCGCCCTTACCTGGGTGTTGTTGTATACACCACGCAAAGTACCGGCACGGAACCGGATCGTATAGTCCTGCAGTTTATAGTAGACCCGCAGCACTGAGCTGCCATCCGCCTCCACAACAACGGAGGAGGCAGCGTTCTGTTCATCATCCCTGACCCAGCCTGTCCGGGACTTATCCGGGATGAAGCTGTCTGTGGCATGGATGGTGGCACCCGTGAGCGCGGTCAGACGTTCCGAGTTGTCATATTCAAAGGTGGCGGTGGTGCCGGCATCGTCATAGGTTTCAAAGAGGTAAATGACAGTATAGCCAACCTGCGCCGGGTTCCAGCGGGCGTAGACCGTGGTTTCATCATTCAGGGTAACGCTGCTGAGCGCATTGCCGTTTTCATCCTCCCAGCCGGCAAAGGTATAGCCCGTGCGGGCGGGCTGGTAGGAGGAAAGGGAAATGTTGGTGCCATAGGGAGCGGTGACGGGATCAATGGGCGTACCGCCGCGGGTGTTGAAGCGCAGCACATAATCAGCACGGGTGTAGTACACCGGCACTTCCTGTCCGCTTTCCTGCGTGATCAGCACTGAGGAGCGGGATTCCGGGATGGCGTAGGGAACGTCATAACGGAAGTCCGGCAGCACTTCATCCCCGACCAGACCATATCCGGTGGTGCTGTCGAATGCCGTGTAGCTGTCCCCTTCCAGGTCTTTCAGCATGTGAACGATGGTATATTCGGCATTCGCGGGAACGTATTTGATGCGGAATTTTTCCGACATCGGGATCTCCCACAGGCCCTTGTTTTCGTTATAGACCGCGCCCGTCAGGTCGTCTTCCGTGATGGTGACTCTGCGGACCGTGGGGGTGAGCATGTCCTCGATCCCCTGGACGGAAACATAAGGAGGCATGTCTTCATAAACATACGGCAGGGCTTCCAGACCAAAGCTCGCGGATTCGGAGCCGAAGGTGATCTCCTGCCCGTTATGCTCATAGTAAAACTCCACACGGGCCAGGTAGATGCGGATCTCGCGGAAGATGGCATACAGGTCCATGTCCCCGGTAGGAACCGTGCCCGCGGAAACAAACTCACCGGAGCCGTCCGCTTCGGTGTTCCAGCCTACCAGGATATGCCCGGCGTAGAAAGGATCTGTCGGCATGATGAGGGACTCACCCGGCAGGATCTCTTCATGGCGGGGCCAGATGCGCCCCTGCCCCGCTGCTTCGGGGGCATTGAAGGTGATGGTGTACGATGGAACGAAGTAGGCATAAAGAGACATATCCCCTGTCGGATGGACATCCCCTTCAACCAGGGTGCCGCCCCCGTTTGGTTCCGTGTACCAGCCCATGTAGCGGTAGCCGGTCCTCGTCGGATGCTGCGGGAAGCGGATCGCCGTCCCGTCCAGAACGTTTTCCACCTTTCCTTCCGTAGCCCAGGGCTCATGGGTTTCCGGGTCGATTGCACCGGGTGCATAAAAGGTGATGGCGTGGTAGGTCTCAGCCCTTGACTGCGCAGCGGCAGGCAGAACACTGAAAACCAGCATCAAAAGCAGTGCCGCGACCAGCAAGCCCCGGCTGAACCATTGTGAAGATGATTTCGGATACATATGAATAACTCCCTCTGGTATCCGGCATTAAAGCCTTGAATATCAAAACAAGCACACCAAAAACGGAATCTATAAAGATCCCCTTATTGTGCAGCTGTAAAAATTACGCTGAAACGCCTGTATAAGGTATTTTGGAGAGAGTTTTTTTATACAGTTGGTCATACTATACCATAAAATTAAAAAAAATGCAATTATAAAAGAAATTTATACATGACCCGCCGCAGCCCCTTTTTCCGGGCCCAGAACCCTGAAAATCCCCCCATTTTCCGAGGAGATCCCCTCAAATTCCGCCCCTGGCCCCTCCCCAGTTGACGATCTGTCAACTGGGGAGGGCGAGCCAGGGGTCAGGGGAAAGACAGGGGGCA
>Ga0310695_10005757_pt1 | contig 21281 bp, 16 predicted proteins | sample RumenRJG_04DNA_FD_203882 | JGI IMG/M metagenome (GOLD analysis project Ga0310695, IMG submission 203882) | Bovine rumen microbial communities from Lethbridge, Alberta, Canada - RJG_04 (v2) (version 2) | ecosystem: Host-associated > Mammals > Digestive system > Stomach > Rumen | place: Canada...
GGCCAGTCGGTAGCCTTCAAGGCCGAAACCGGCGATGATGCCACGGCAGACAGCTGTGAGGAGCGACTGATGGCGGAAGGGTTCGCGCTGGTGGATGTTGCTGATGTGCACCTCGACGACAGGCGACGTGATGCTGCTGATGCAGTCGCGCAGAGCCACGCTTGTATGGGTATATCCCCCAGCGTTGAGAACGATGCCGTCGACGGAGAATCCATCGCTCTGTAGTCTGTCGATGAGTTCCCCTTCGATGTTCGACTGGAAGTAGCTGATATCCACCTGCGGGTATTGCTGTCGCAACAACTCGAGGTAGTCTTCAAAGCGAACGGAGCCGTATATCTCTGGTTCGCGTCGGCCCAACAGGTTGAGGTTGGGACCGTTGATGATGAGTATCTTCATGCTAAAGTAGTGTAAAAACGCTGCAAATTTAATGAATATTCATCAAATAATGGTGGTTTCTCGGATAAAATGTATAACTTTGCGCCGATTTCATGCGATACGACCGAATGGAAAGCCCGTCAGTACACCCTCTCAACGCTCGGAACAGGGCATTGCTCAGAGCCTATGAACGCTACCTGAAGCTGGAGCGCAACTTCACGTACAACACGCTGGAGGCCTACTCGCGCGATGTGCAGAAGCTGTTGGGCTATCTTGAGACAGAGCAGGCAGCAGCCGAGGAAGTGACCATCGACCAGCTGCACCATTTCACCGCTAAGCTGCACGAGATAGGTATCGCCCCACGCTCGCAGGCTCGCATTCTCAGTGGTGTGCGCTCGTTCTATCGTTTCATGCATCTCGACGGACGCATCAAAGACGATCCGACAGAGCTGCTCGAGTCGCCCTTCATCGGCGACCATCTGCCCGAAGTGCTCTCTACCGACGAGGTGGACCGGCTGGAGGCGGCCATCGACCTCTCCAAGTGGGAAGGCCACCGCAACCGAGCCATCATTGAGGTGCTCTTCTCCTGCGGACTGCGTGTCAGCGAGCTGGTCAACCTGAAGCTGTCGTGCCTCTTTATCGACGAAGAGTTTCTCCGCGTCGAGGGAAAAGGGCGGAAGGAGCGACTCGTGCCGCTGTCGCCCAAGGCCATCCAAGAGTTGCAGTTCTGGTTCGACGACCGTCGGCAGATGAACATCAAGGCTGGCGAGGAAGACTATGTGTTTCTCAATCGTCGAGGCAGCCACCTGACGCGCACCATGATACTGATCATCATCAAGCGGTTGGCAGAGGAAGTTGGCATAAAAAAGAACATCAGCCCTCACACCTTGCGCCACTCCTTTGCCACCGCTCTTTTGGAAGGCGGGGGCGACCTCAGGGCCATTCAGGCCATGCTGGGTCACGAAAGTATTGCCACTACGGAGATATACACCCACATCGACACCCATACCCTGCGCGAGGAGATACTCAACCACCACCCGCGCAATATCATCGAAAAAAACAACAAAGAAGAATGAAAACCCTCAATTCGGTCCACAGTCAGATGTGGCGCGGCCTGCTCGCGTCAACAGTGCTGTTGATTCTCTTCGCCTCATGTGCCCGCATGGGAAATCCCGACGGTGGGTGGTACGACGAAGAACCACCACGCATCATCGGCTGCCAGCCGGCAGACAAAGCCACCAACGTCAAGACGCAGCGCATGGCCATTTACTTCAACGAGTATATCAAGATCGACAACCCCACCGAAAATGTCGTCGTGTCGCCACCGCAGATGGAGATGCCCGAGATAAAAGGGGCGGGTAAGAAGATTCTCATCCAGCTGCTCGACTCGCTGAAGGAGAACACTACCTATACCATCGACTTCAGCAACGCCATCACCGACAACAATGAAGACAACCCCTTGGGCAACTTCACCTATTCGTTCTCCACGAGCGACCATATCGACACGCTCGAGGTGGCCGGCTATGTGCTCAATGCCGAGAACCTGGAACCCATCAAAGGCATCCAGGTGGGGCTCTATGCCAATCTGGCCGACTCGGCCCTTTACAGCGAGCCAATGCTGCGCAACAGCCGCACCGACGACCGCGGACACTTCGTTGTGAAGGGTATCGCACCCGGTAGCTACCGTGTCTTCGCTCTGCAGGATATGGACGGCAACTACAAGCTCAGCCAGCGGGGAGAGCAAGTGGCCTTCGACCACGAAATCATCGTGCCTTCTTTCAAGCCCGACATCCGACAGGACACCATCTGGCGCGACTCGCTGCGCATCGACTCGCTCATCCGAGTACCCTATACCCACTATCTGCCCGACGACATCGTGTTGCGCGCCTTCACACCACTGCAGAACGAGCGCTCGTTCCTGAAGGCCGAGCGAAAGGAGGCCAACCGCTTTCAGCTGTTCTACACCTTCGGCGACAGCATCCTGCCCCAGATTCGCGGACTGAACTTCGACGACAGCAACGCCTTCGTCGTGGAAACGTCCGAGCGACGTGACACCATCACCTACTGGCTGCGCGACACAACACTCGTCAATCAGGACACGCTCGACGTAGTACTCACCTACAACACCTTCAATTATCCCGACCTCTCTGACGACTCCCTCGATGTCTCGTTCGCTTCGGCCGCCCTGCAGCATAGTGTCGTCACCGACACGCTGACCATCCTCTCGAAGCAACCCTACGAGAAACGTAAGAAGCAGTTGGATAAGGAATACAACGAATGGAAGAAGAAGCAAGACAAACTGAAGAAGAAAGGGGAACCCTACGACTCTGTCATGCCCTTGAAGCCCTTGGACGTGCAGATGAAAATACCATCGCCCTTCGCGCCTGACCAGAACATCATCATCACCGTGCCGACACCCATCGAGGAGCCCGACACCGCGATGTTCCACCTCTATGCCAAGCACGACACGCTCTGGTATGAGGCTCCCTTCGTGTTGAGGCCCTACGTTATGCCACACACCGACTATGTCGTGCCACGCACCTACGAGCTGGTGGGAGAATGGCGACCAGAGACGGAATATAGTCTGGAAATCGACTCAATGGCCTTCCGCGACATCTACGGAACGGTATCCGACCCCATCAAGAAGGGTTTCAAGGTGGCCAGCAACGACGAGTTCGGATCGCTCTTCATGACCATCGACGGAATGAGCGGCACCAACATCGTCGTGCAACTGCTCAACGGCAGCGACAACGTCATCAAAGAGGTGGCGACAACCAACGGCACGGCGGAGTTCTTCTACCTGAAAGCAGGAAAATACTATATGCGGCTCTTCGAAGACCGCAACGGCAACGGACGCTGGGACACGGGCGACTATCTCTTAGACGAGCAGCCCGAGACGGTCTGCTATTATCCCGACGAGATAGAGTGTAAGGAGAAGTGGGACCTCAGCCTGACGTGGAACCCACAGCTACGCCCTGCTTTCCGGCAGAAGCCTGATGCCATCACGCAGCAGAAAGGCGAGAAGGAGAAAACCATCAAGCGGCGCAACTTCGAACGGGCCAAGAAGCTCGGCATCGACTACGTGCGTGGAAAAATGTAGGATTGTACAGAAAAAAAATGAAGAAAGAGCTGCCTCCAATCATACAGGTGGGCGACGTGTTGCTCTCGCCTGACATCATCACCGAGCGGTTTTGTTGCGACCTGACAGTGTGCAAGGGACGCTGTTGCATCGAGGGCGATGCCGGCGCACCTGTCGATCTCGACGAAATCATGGAGATAGAAAACATGCTGGACACCGTCTGGAGCGACCTCTCGGCATCGGCTCAGGCCGTCGTCGACCATCAAGGTGTGGCCTATACCGACCGTGAGGGTGACCTCGTGACCAGCATCGTGGGCGGAAAGGATTGTGTGTTCACCTGCTATGGCGACATCGAGGTGGAGGGACAGACCGTCGCCGACTGTTGTCTGTGTGCCTTGGAGAGGGCTTGCCGACAAGGAAAATCGCGCTTCTGCAAACCCATCAGTTGCGCTCTTTACCCCATACGCGCCAAGGTGTTCAGCAATGGCACCATCGGACTGAACTATCACCGTTGGGACATCTGCCAATGTGGGCGCGACAAAGGCCGGCAGCTCGACCTGTCGCTCTACCGCTTCCTTGAAGGACCGCTCGTGAAGCGTTTCGGCCAAACATGGTACGACGAACTCTGCAACATCGCCGCACAGCTCGAATCTTAGCTTGCACACCGAACGGCTGCTGCCGTGCTATTCCTTCGAGCCATCCTGCCCGATACGGTATCTGCGGGGGCTCACCCCAACGTGTTCCTTGAAATACTTGCCAAGGAACGACTGGTTGGGGAATTTCATCTTCTTCGAAATCTCCTTCACCGTCAGCGACGAATTCTTCAGCAACAGGCGCAACTCCAGCACTACGTAGTTGTCTATCCACTCGTTGGGTGTGCGCTTGCTGGCCTGCTTCACCATCTCAGAGAGATACTTCGGCGAGATGTTCAGCTGCTCGGCATACCACGAGACGCGCCGCTCTTCGCGGAAATGCTTTTCGACAAGGGTCAGGAAGTTGGTGAACAGTATCTCTGCCCTCGTGCCGTGCGGTATGTCGATGTTCTGTTCTTGCTGCAAACGATAGATGGATTCGCTCAGGTCGTAGATCAATGTCGTGAAGAGCGACCGTACCACGTCCGTGCGGAAGTGGTGCGACTCTTGTTCTACCTTTTCTTTGATGAGATGGAAATACGTCTGGAAGGCCTCCGCCTCTTTCTCCGTGAGATGAAACACCGGATGGGTGCGGGAGAAAAGATAGATGGCCGACAGGTCGCGAACGCCTTTCACCACCTCGTTGAAGAAATCGACGGATACAAAATATCCTACGCCGGCAAGGTCGGGACTCACCATGTAGTTGTCCATCACCTGACCGTCGTTGACGATGATGGCATCGCCCGGCCTCACCTCATATTTCTTGGTGTCCACAGTATACTGTGCTTTCCCTTTCAGACACAAGCCAAGGATCACACAGTTGGTACGACGGGGCACCACAGGCAGCGGCACTAACGAGAGATTGTCGATAAGCATAATCTTGTCGTCGATATGACTGCCGCCGTACACCTTGCAGGCCTCGGCAATCGTCAGTTCTACCATTCTTATATTCTCCATAGTCGTAATAATGATTCATGCCTCGATAGGCAAAAGTGATACTTGTTGTTTGTTTTCGGTGCAAAGATAAACAATTTTTCGGGAAAAGCGAAAGAAATAATGAAAAAAAATAGTGCATTTTGCTGAAAAATATTTGCTTTGCCAACAGAAAGCCATCTCCACGGCCTTTTTAACGCCGAAAATAAGATGTTTTCCAATACAATATTCTGCCAATGTTATCTGTGGCCTGATTCTGTGAGATTCTACGACTACAATATGGTTTCTGATATGTCAGAATACAAGAAAAGTAGAAATAATTATCCCACGCAGAGCCGCGGAGACTGTAGAGCTTTGCGCTGAAAGTTTTTTAGTATTTACGTCTACGGAGTATAGGAGAAAAGGAGACTGGGACATAGCGACTACAAGTTCAATAGAGATGGTTAATGACATCGTCAGAGATGGTCTCTGACTGGCTCAGAAGACATCTGCGACGAGCTCAGAAGCCATCTCTGACCTGCTCAGAAGCCATCTGTGACGAGCTCAGAAGACATCTGCGACACGTGTGCAGACTATCCCTGGCAGATGATCTGCGCCCATAGAAAAAGTTTTGCAAAAGATAGGGCGACACCTCACCAAAATGCGCTGAATCGCCCTGTTTATCGGCCTTCCAGATGGTGAGGTGTTCGCGAAACACCTCACCAGAGACCTCACCAGAGCCCCCACCATTCATTTCTCCCTATGCGCTGTTGCGACGCTGGGAAAGGCTATGGGTAGGCGAGCATAGCTCGGGCGCTCGGCCCTTGGGACGCTTTGCTTGCAAAGAATGGCGTCGCCTCCTACCCATTGCGCTAATGTAGGAGGTCACGCTTCCCAGCGTGACACCTGCCACGTGTGCCTCTTGTGTGCTGTTGCGACGCTAGGAAGCGTCGCCTCCTACGTGTGCCTCTTGTGTGCTGTTGCGACGCTAGGAAGCGTCGCCTCCTACGAGTGCTTCTTATGCGCTGTTACATACCATCCAGATGGTGGGGTGTGTGGTGAGATGTGTGGTGAGGTGTTTCGCGAACACCTCACCATCCGAAACCCGCATAGATAAAGGGATTGGAGGCATTTTGGTGAGGTGTTGAGCTTTTTGGGTGCAAACAATCATGAGAAGCGTCGCCTCCAACGTTGGAGCATGGGTGGCAGTGTTTTGCCATAAAGCGTCCCGTGCGAGTCACGCCAATTGATTTATGTCAAAAAATCGGATAGAATCAGAAAAAACATGTTCAGAAATTTGGTATATGTTGCAGATAATCACTAACTTTGCACCGTGTTTGAGAGAACACTCATTCGTTTAAGTTTTCATAGGTTAGTAGTTTGATAGATTTAAGGTAAAGATTATGTTATTAGTTTTTCAGGAGGCCGAAGTGAGTGATTCATATCGTCCTCTATTTTTTTTGTGATAACACGAGCCTGCCAGAATAAACTTACGTAAAGAAAATCCACTGTCGTGTTCCGCTTCACTCCCTCGTTCGTTTTTTTTCTTGTTTGTCGCCATAAGTGACGGAAAAAATCTAAACAGAACTTAAAAAATAGCTTTGTATTCAATAATTTACATAATAAAGTTTGAAAAAGTCACGCTATTTGCGGATTTCTGCTTAAATTTGCAAGCTAAAAATAAAATCGCACACATGAAGAGATTATCAATGCCCCTCGCCCTGATGTTCGCCACGGCACTGCTCTGCGCATCGTGCTTAGGCAGCAGCGAAGAGGAGTACACCTATTACGACGACACAGCCATTACGGCCTTCTCGCTTGGCACGCTCAACAGATATACCTATGTGACGAAGAGCGATGGCACGGACAGTATCGCCAAGACTACCGTCACAGGCAGCAACTATAAGTTCTACATCGACCAGCAGCAGCGACGCATCTACAATCCCGACTCGCTGCCCGTTGGAACGGATGCCGAGAAGGTGGTGTGCACCATAACAGCCAAGAATGCGGGCACGGTGCTGCTGAAGCATCCCGACAAAGACTCGGTGGCCTATTATACATCGACGGACAGCATCGACTTCTCGCGTCCGCGTACGCTCATCGTCTATTCGCAGAGTGGCCGAACCTTCCGCGAATACACCGTCAATGTCAATGTCCATCAGCAGGAGGCCGACGAGATGGTCTGGGACACTCGGTCGGCCGACGAGGCGACCACAGCATGGCAACAATATGGCCAACCGCTGCTGAGCCTCATACCCGACTGGAGCCAGGAGCAACTCGACAGCGATGCTGCCCTGCTGCCCACAGAGGATGTCAGTGCTTGCCGCTACACGCTGCGCACGAATGCCGACGTGGAGCGTATCGTCGTCGTGGGCAACCGCAGCCTTGCCGACTTCCCCGACGACTCGCTGGCCGTGGTGTGGAGCAAGCTGGTGGAGAACGACGAGCATAGCCACGACCACCAGTGGATATACCTCTCTACAACGGGCAACCGCTTCCCGCTGCCACGTATGAAGAGTCTCACCATGGCCTACTACGACGACTGTCTGTTGGCCACCGGACTGCTCGACGACGGCACGGTAAGTCCTATCTATGTCAGTCGCGACGGCGGCAACGTGTGGAGAAAGGACGACAACTATCCCCTACCCAGCAACATCAACGGTTCTGATAACGAAAACCTTACACCCTACGAGAGCGTCAAGCTCTTTGCCGACGACGACAACCGACTGTGGATTGTTGTCAACGACCGGGCGGCATGGTGCGGACGCATCAACAGGTTAGGGTGGAAATAAAAAAACGACAGCTTAACGTATGAAGTGGTTTGAGAGCATCTCCAGCAAAGACAGCCGGTCTTCCTCACGTCGAGGGGGATGGTGTGTGTGTGGGTTGCTCTTGCTCTTCCTGCTCTCCGCCCCCGTCCCCACTCTCGCCCAGGCCGACGAAGAATATCTCTTAGAGGTGGGTGGCGGCATAGGTGCCGTCAGCTATTTAGGCGACTTCAACGGCTCTGTCACCGGCAATATGCAGCCCATGGCGACAGCATTGCTCAGGAGAGTTCTCAATCCGTATATGGGCGTCACGGCAACCCTCTCCTACGGGCAGCTCAAGGGCAGCTACAAGTCGGCCGACACGTTCTATCCCGACTATCAGGGACAGACATACTCGTTCAGCAACCCACTGGTAGACCTCTCCCTGCGCTACGAGTACAACTTCTGGCCATACGGAACTGGGCGCGACTACCGGGGAGCCAAACGACTGACACCCTTCGTCTTCGGTGGTCTGGGAGGTACTTATACCAACACGACGGGCACAGTCTTGGCCACCAACCTGCTGCTGGGTGCCGGTGTGAAATACAAGGCAGCCAAGCGACTGAATGTTGCGCTGGAATGGGGCATACACTTCACGACAAGCGACAAGCTCGACGGGGCGGAAGACCCCTATTATATAAAAAGTACGGGCGCGTTTAAGAACAAAGACTGCTATTCGGCCCTACAGCTCACGCTCACTTACAGCTTCCTGGCCAAGTGCCGCACCTGTCACAACGAGGACGAGTGAGGAGTTGCATCAATATTATGCATTAAGAATTATGAATTATGAATTAGATAAAATTCCCAAGCACATCGCCATCATCATGGATGGTAATGGACGCTGGGCAACACAGAGAGGAAAAGACCGCAGCTTCGGCCATCAGGCCGGGGTGGAGTCGGTGCACAAGATTACGTCGGAGTGTACCCGATTAGGGGTAAAGTGGCTCACACTCTACACCTTCTCGACAGAAAACTGGAACCGCCCCATCGAGGAGGTACAGGCACTGATGGGACTGCTCATGACATCGCTCGAAGAGGAAATCTTCATGAAGAACAACGTGCGCCTGCAGGTCATCGGCGACATGCAGCGCGTGCCGAAGGATGTCAGGGAGAAGATAGAGGAGACCATCGAGCATACGGCGAAGAACGACTCCATGACGCTCGTCATCGCGCTGAGCTATTCTTCGAAGTGGGAGCTGACAAAGGCTGTCAAGAATATCGTCGGTGATGTGCAGCAGGGAAAGCTCACCGTCAATGATATCAACGAGGACCTCATCAATACGTACCTCGAAACGGCTCACATGCCCGACCCCGACCTGCTTATCCGCACCGGCGGCGAACTGCGCATCTCCAACTACCTGCTCTGGCAGATAGCCTATTCCGAACTCTACTTCTGCGACACCTACTGGCCCGACTTCGACGAGGCATGCCTGCACAAGGCCATCGAGAGCTACCAGAACCGACAGCGCCGCTTCGGCAAGACGGAGGCACAGATAGAACAGGAACTGCGCATCAAAGGATAACACCATCGGCGGCAACAACCGCCTATCAGTGAAGAATCAGAAAATGAAAAAACTCAATCATATCGTCCTGATGGCTCTTTGCCTTGTGGGAATGAAGGCTGCAGCACAGGAAAAAATCGTCAACCCCGACATATCGTATGCCGGAACACCACGGACATGCACCGTGGCAGGCATCAACGTGAGTGGTGTGGAAGGCTACGAAGACTATGTGCTTGCCGGCATCTCGGGACTCTCCGTCGGGCAGCAGATCACCGTGCCGGGAAATGAGATTACCGATGCCGTGAAGCGATATTGGAAACACGGACTCTTCTCGAAGGTTTCCATCGCTGCCGACTCGCTCATCGGCGACAAGATCTACCTGCACATCTATCTGGCTTCGCGACCACGCGTGTCGACCATCAACTACAGCGGGCTGAAGAAGTCGGAACGCGAGGACATGGAGGCCAAGCTCGGCCTGCTCAAGGGCAGCCAGATAACGCCCAACATGATTGACCGCGCCAAGATCCTGGCCAAGAAATACTTTGAGGACAAGGGATTCAAGAACGCAGAAATCATCATCACCCAGCGCGACGACGTGGCCAACAAGAACCAGGTCATCCTCGACATCGACATCGACAAGAAACAGAAGATGAAGGTGCGGCAGATTATCATCGAGGGCAACAAGGCGCTGAAAGACTCTAAGATCAAGGGCGGATTCCTCAAGAAGGGTGCCTTCGCCAAGACGCACGAGGCCGGCAAGCTCTCTACCTTCCTCAAAGCCAAGAAGTTCACACCCGAACGCTGGAAGGAAGACAAGCAGAAACTCATCGAGAAATACAACGAATACGGCTATCGCGATGCCGTCATCCTCGAAGACAGCGTATGGAATGTCGACGACAAGCACGTCAGCATCTACATCAAGGTGGAGGAAGGAACGAAGTACTACCTGCGCGACATCCGATGGGTGGGCAACACCGTCTATCCCACCGACCAGCTGAGCCGTGTGCTCGGCATGAACAAGGGCGATGTCTACAACCAGAAGCTCATGGAGAAACGACTCTCGCAAGACGACGACGCTGTGGGCAATATGTACTGGAACAACGGTTACCTCTTCTACAGCCTGCAGCCGACGGAGGTGAACATCGTGGGCGACAGTATCGACCTCGAGATGCGCATCCAGGAGGGACCGCAGGCGCACATCAGCCACGTACGCATCATGGGCAACGACCGTCTCTACGAGAATGTCATCCGACGCGAGCTGCACACCAAGCCTGGCGACCTCTTCTCGAAAGAGGCACTGCAGCGCTCACAGCGCGAGCTGGCTTCGATGGGACACTTCGACCCCGAAAAGGTCATCCCCGAGCCGAAGCCTAACTACGAAGACGGCACGGTGGACATCGACTGGAACCTCGTGCCAAAGTCGAACGACCAGGTAGAGCTCTCCCTCGGATGGGGACAGACGGGTGTCATCGCCCGCATCGGACTGAAGCTGAACAACTTCTCCATGGCCAACCTCTTCAATAAGAACAAGGAGCATCGTGGCATCATGCCCATCGGCGATGGCGAAGTGTTGTCGCTCGGCGTACAGTCGAACGGACGCTACTACACCTCGGGCAACATCTCCTACTCGACAGGATGGTTCGGAGGCAAACGTCCGATACAGCTCTCGGTAGGTGCTTTCTACTCGAAGCAGAGCGACGTCAGCAGCAACTATTACAACCAGGCCTACATGAACAACATGTACAGCTATATGTACGGCTACGGCAACTATGGCTACGGCTATGGCTACAACAACTACGAGAACTTCTACGACCCCGACAAGAACATCCGCGTCTTCGGCGCAAGCATCGGTTGGGGTAAACGCCTGCGCTGGCCCGACGACTACTTCTCGCTGGGCATGGAGCTGGGATATACACGCTATATGCTGCGCAACTGGACCTACTATGGCCTCATCAGCAACGGCAACATGAACAACCTCAACTTCGGTATCACGCTCTCCAGAACGTCGACCGACAACCAGCTCTTCCCGCGTCGTGGCTCGGAGTTCATGGCTTCCGTATCGCTCACTCCGCCATGGTCGCTCTGGGATGGCAAGGACTACAAGAACCTGGCCACCGACAGCAAGGCTTCCGACTACGACCGGCAGCAGCAGGAGAAGTACCGCTGGATAGAATACCACAAGTGGAAGTTTAAGAGCCGCACCTTCACAGCGCTGACCAACGGAGCGAAATGTCTCGTCCTGATGACACGCGTTGAGATGGGTATCATCGGTTCGTACAACAAGTATAAGAAGTCGCCCTTCGAGACCTACTATGTCGGTGGCGATGGTATGAGCGGCTATTCCATGGGCTATTCCGAAGAGACCATCGGACTGCGCGGCTACGACAACGGATCAATCTCGCAGAATGCTGTCTACAGCTCCACCGTCAGCTCCTACGATGTGTCGTACAACGCCTATGCCTACGACCGCTTCTCGCTCGAGTTGCGCTATCCCTTCATGCTGGGCAACACTACCATCTACGGACTCACGTTCGCCGAGGCTGGTAATGCCTGGACCGACCCGAAGAAGTTCAATCCCTTCGACATGAAACGCTCGGCCGGCGTCGGTGTGCGCATCTTCCTCCCCATGGTGGGTATGATGGGTATCGACTGGGCATACGGCTTCGACAAGGTCTACAACGGCAGCGAATATCGGAAGGGCGGCAGCAACTTCCACTTCGTTCTCGGACAGGAGTTCTAAACCTTCTGCTTGCCGCTACGTCATAACAACAAAACCCCTAAAAAAGAAAAAGATAATGAAGAGAATCATCACAGCGTGCCTCATCGCCCTCACGACGATGACGGCCAGTGCACAGAAAACGGCACTCATCGACATGGAGTACATCCTGAAGAATGTTCCTGCCTACGAGCGGGCCAACGAACAGCTCAACCAGGTGTCGCGCAAATGGCAGGCTGAGGTAGAGGCTATCAACACCGAGGCTCAGACCATGTACAAGAACTATCAGAACGAGGTGGTCTTCCTCTCGCAGGAACAGAAGGCAGCCAAACAAGAGGCCATCATGGCCAAGGAGAAGGAGGCCAGCGACCTGAAGAAGAAATACTTCGGACCTGAAGGCGAGCTCTTCAAGAAACGCGAGAGCCTCATCACGCCTATCCACGAGGAGATAAGCACCGCCGTACAGGACATCGCCAAACTGCGTGGCTACCAGATTGTCTACGACCGCGCCTCGGCCGGCATCATCTATGGCTCGCCGCAGATAGACATCAGCAACGAGGTGCTGCAGAAACTTGGCTACGGCAACTAATGCCTTCCAGCAAATGACAGAATTACAGAATTAAAAATTTAAAAATTCAAAATTTAAACTTTAAAAATGAAAAAGGTTTTAATCGCACTGATGATGCTCCTTCCGATGGCATCATTCGCACAGAAATTCGGACATGTCGACGTTAACAACATCATGCAGACCCTTCCCGAACTCTCGAAGGTGAACGGCGAGCTCGAAGCCCTCGGCAAGCAGTATCAGAACGAGCTGCAGGCCATGCAGGACGAGATTCAGCGCAAGGCTGACGAGTATGAGAAGACAAAGTCGACCATGAACGCTACCAAGCAGCAGGAGACAGAGACGATGCTCAACGACCTCATGCAGAAATACCAGCAGGCCCTGCAGGACAACCAGACGCAGTTCAACAAGGCTCAGCAGGAGAAGATGGCTCCCATCCAGGAGAAGATATACAAGGCCATCGAGAATGTCGGTAAGGCTGGCGGTTACGTCTACATCATGCAGACGGGCACCGTGCCCTACATCAGCGATACGCTGAGCAAGGACGTCACTGCAGAGGTGAAGGCTGAACTCAACAAAATGAAGTAAATTCCATTCATGGTGAAGAAACTGTTTTCGTCACTCATCATCATCTTAGCGCTGCCACTCTCCGTGGCAGCGCAGATGCATTTTGGCTACCTGAGCTACGACAAGGCGTTGCAGGCCATGCCCGAATATATCGTGGCCGGACAGCAGATGGCCGACCTCAGGACGCAGTACGAAGGCGAGATGAAGCGTGTGGAAGACGAGTTCAACAAGAAGTACGAGGAATTTGTCGTGCAGCAGAACGAGTTGGCCACTCCCATCCGCATGAAGCGCCAAGCCGAGCTGCAGGAGATGATGGAGAAGAACATCGCCTTCAAGGAAGAGGCACGCCGTCTCATCGCCGAGGCCGAGCAGAAGACCTACGGCCCCATTCGCGAAAGACTCGATGCTGCCGTCAAGACGGTAGGTCAGCAGAAGGGCTATGCCTTCATCCTCAACACCGACAACGCCGCCGTGCCTTATATCAACCCCCAGCAGGGTGAGGATATCACAGATGCCGTTGCCGGAGCTTTGAGAACGACTCCTTGAGAACGATTCGTCATAAGTAATAAATGATACAAATTGCATCATGCATCATCAATTATGAATTAAGCATTATGCATTCTGAATTATGGATTATGAATTAACCGGTCCTATCGGCATATTCGACAGCGGATACGGTGGACTGACCATCCTACACGAGATACGCCAGCTGCTACCGCAGTACGATTACCTTTATCTCGGCGACAACGCGCGGGCTCCCTACGGCCCGCGCTCGTTCGAGGTGGTCTATGAGTTCACGCGCCAGGCCGTCTTCAAACTCTTCTCCATGGGCTGCCATCTCGTCATCCTTGCCTGCAATACCGCCTCGGCCAAAGCTCTGCGCTCTATTCAGCAGAACGACCTCCCCCTGCTCGACCAAGGGCTGACAGCCTCGAATCTCACCCCCCCATCAAAAAGGGTGCTCGGCATCATCCGCCCCACGGCGGAAATCATCGGTCAGCTCACCCAATCGCGACATGTGGGCATCCTCGCCACCGAGGGAACCATCAAGAGCCAAAGCTATCAGCTCGAAATACAGAAGTTCGCCCCTGACATCACTGTCAGCGGCGTGGCATGCCCCTTCTGGGTGCCATTGGTAGAATACAACGAGATGGACTCACCAGGAGCCGACTATTTTGTCAAGAAGCGCATTGACCAGCTCCTCATGACCGATTCCGAGATTGACACCATCATCCTCGGATGCACCCATTACCCGCTGTTGCTGAACAAAATCCTGAAATACGTGCCCCGCGGCATCAAAGTCATCGCCCAAGGCGAATATGTTGCCAACAGCCTTGCCGACTACCTCCGTCGCCATCCCGAGATGGAGCATCGATGCTCTAAAGGGGCTTCCTGCCGCTACCTCACCACCGAGAATGCGGAGAAGTTCAAGGAAAGTGCTCTCATCTTCCTCCACGAACATATCGACGTGCAAACTGTCGAACTCGAACAAGCACGTTGTTCACACGATTGAAACATCGCTCGTTCAATATTTGTTTTTTTTGCAAAAGTTTATTTTGAACACTTAAAAAAACGTAATATGAAGATATTTGCAATAGGAAAAAACTACATCGAACACAATAAAGAAATGGATGGCGCGTTATATAAACCAGAGAGTCCTGTTGTGTTCCTCAAGGCCGACTCGTCGCTGCTGAAAGACCGCAAGCCCTTCTTTCCCCCTGACGACCTCGGGCGCATCGACTACGAGACAGAAGTGGTGGTGAGAATATGCCGGCTGGGAAAGAGCATCCCCCAGCAGTTTGCGCGCCGATACTACGACGCAGCCACGGTGGGCATCGACTTCACGGCACGCGAGCTACAACGCAAGCTGAAGGACAAAGGACTGCCCTGGGACCTGAGCAAAGGCTTCGACGGAGCAGCTGCTTTAGGCGAATGGGTGGAACTGGACCGCTTGCCTGACATACAGGCGCTGCACTTCCGCCTCGACATCAACGGACAGACCGTACAGCAGGGATGCACCGCCGACATGCTCTTCCAGGTGGACGAGCTCATCAGCTACATCAGCCGATACTTCACACTGAAGACCGGCGATATCCTCTACACCGGCACACCGGCAGGAGTGGGACCCGTACATGTCGACGACCACTTAGAGGGATTCCTCGAAGACCGCAAGGTGCTGGAGTTCAACGTGAAATGAGTTAGAAGTTAAGAATTTGGTGTTTGGAGTCAAGTGTTTGAAGTAAGAATTATGAAATATAGACCATGTATAAAAACGGTCGTGGCCATCTTTCTCCTCGCATGGTGCACGACGCTGACGGCACAGAAGAAATTCTTCAACCTCACTGCCGACGAGGTGAAGATCGACACGCTGCTGCCCTACTTCAGCTATTCACTGCCCATAGGTTACAACTATGGCGACTCCACGTACACCGTAACCATCGAGTATCCGGAGTTCATGGAGATGAGCGAGGCCGACATCGCCAGATACAAGAAGATAACCGACGACGAGCTGCCTGAACTGCCCGATATCCGACAGATGACCACTGTGGAACGCAAACGAGGCGTTCTCACCGTGGGCTTTGTGCCGTTGGTCTTCCGCGAAGGCAAGATGCAGAAACTCGTCAGCTTCATGCTCGACATCAAGGCCACAAAGACACCCGTCAGCCGTCGTAGGGCGGCACAGGCAAAAGCCGATGACGACGACAGCGGACGCTATGCCGAACACTCGGTGCTGGCTTCGGGCAAATGGGCAAAAATCAGAGTCAGCGAGACGGGTGTACACCAGCTGACGGAGGCTGTCATACAACGCGCTGGCTTCAGCGACCTGAGCAAGGTGAAGATTTTCGGCTATGGGGGCAACCTTCAGCCAGAAAAGCTGACGCCCAGCTACCTCATCGAGACCGACGACCTGCAGGAAGTGCCGACATGCCTCGTCGACGGCAAACGCCTGTTTTATGCCAAAGGCCCGGTATCCTACAACACGAATACTGTCAAGACACGCGTTCGTAACTACTGTTCCGACTACGGCTACTACTTCATCACACAGACCGACGACGAACCGCTCATGGTCGACTCTACGGCATTCGTCGCGTCCTACTACCCCGCTCCCGACGACTATCACACGCTTTTCGAAAAGGACGAGTACGCTTGGTTCGAAGGCGGACGCAACCTCTACATGAGCGAGGCCATCAATGCCGGATCGTCTAAGACTTACACCATCACCACGCCCGGACTCGACCAGACGGGCAACATCCGCGTCATCCTGAGCGTCGGTGGCACGGCAAACGGCAGAGTGGTGGTCAACGACGAACAGGAGCTCACCTATTCGGCCACGAAACTCAACACCTACGACAAGGCTGACACTCGCGACCTGAATTTCACCGTCAAGAACCTCAAGGCCGAAAACACCATCACCATCTACAACGAAAAAGGTGCGGCAGCGCGTCTCGACCACATCGTGGCTACCTTCAGCACGCCCAGACCGCGCAAACCGCTGGCTGGAAGCAGTTTCCCCGTACCTGAATATGTCTACAACATCACCAACCAAGACCTCCATCAGGACCGCAACTACCAGATGGTCATCATCATACCCACATCGCAGAAGCTGCTGGCACAGGCCGAACGAATCAAGACATTCCACGAACAGCGCGACGGGCTGAGAGTGAAGATCGTGCCGGCCGACGAGCTCTACAACGAATTCTCCAGCGGCACGCCCGATGTCAATGCCTACCGACGCTATATGAAGATGCTCTACGACAGGGCGCAGACCGACGAGGAGATGCCACATAGCCTCCTGCTCTTCGGCGACGGCATCTGGGACAACCGCCTGGTACAGCAGAAGATGAAGAACCTGAATGCCGACGACCTCCTGCTCTGCTTCGAGAGCGAGAACTCCGTCAGCAAGGCTTACAGCTATTGCAACGAGGGCTACTTCGCATGCCTCGACGACAACGAGGGCGATGCCCCGACAACCACCGACCGGCCCGACATCGGCGTGGGACGATTCCCCGTACGCACCGTCGAGCAGGCCAAAATCATGGTGGACAAGACCATCAGCTACGGCGAGAACCTCAACGCCGGCGACTGGGAGAACACCGTGGTGATGATGGCCGACGACGGCAACGACAACAAGCACATGGAGACGGCCTACAACTCGGGACTCATCGTCGAACAGCTCAAGCCCGGCATGGTGGTGAAGCCTATCCTCTGGGATGCCTACGACAAGGTGACTACATCTACGGGCGCCTCTTATCCGCAGGTGGAGAAACTCGTCAAGGAGTATCAGACCAACGGTGCGCTGGTGATGAACTATATCGGACACGCATCAGAGCAACAGGTGTCGCACGAGGTGGTGCTCAAGCTCGTCGACTTCAAAAACTTCACCAACAGCCGCCTGCCGCTATGGATCACCTCGTCGTGCGACGTGGCACCCTTCGACGGACTGGTCGACAACATCGGCGAAGAAGTGGTGCTCAACAAGAAAGGCGGTGCCGTAGCCTACTTCGGGTCGGCACGCACGGTGTTCATCCCGCAGAACGACCTCATCAACCGAGCCTTCATGCGATTCCTCTTCACAAAGCAGAACGGACGGCATGTCACCATCGGCGAGGCGCAACGCCTGGCCAAGAACTACCTGCTCAACAGCGACCGCGACGCATTGCTCGACGGGACCCTGCCGGGCAAGACAAAGGACAGCTCGCAGAACAAGCTGCAATATCTCATCCTTGGCGACCCCGCGCTGCATCTGAACATACCGGAGCTTGACGCCGTCGTCGACAGCATCAACGACATCCCCGTCGGAGGGGCGCTGATGCCGAACCTCAAGGCCGGCGGCATCGTCACCATCAAGGGACATATCGAGCAAGGTGGCAACCTCCTGACCGACTATAACGGCACGGTGACAGCCCTGGTGCGCGATGCCAGCGAACACATCGTCTGCAAGATAAACGATCCCGCCACCATGTCGAAAGATACCAAGGCCTTCGAATACGACGACCGCACGAAGATTCTCTTCAATGGCTCCAACGTCATCAAGAATGGCGAGTTCACCATCATGTTCGCCATGCCGAAGGACATCAGCTACACCGACCAGCACGGCAAAATCAATCTCTTCGCCGTCAACAACGAGAAGTCGCTCTGCGCCAACGGTGCCTGCGAAGACTTCACCATCGGAGGCTCCGAACAGCTGTCGAACGACTCCATCGGACCGTCCATCTACTGCTATCTCAACTCGCGCGACTTCGTCGATGGGGGCAACGTCAACGAGACGCCCTACTTCGTGGCTGAGGTCTCCGATAAGGACGGGCTCAACACTTCGGGCAACGGCATCGGGCACGACCTCGAGCTCATCATCGACAACGACATGACGATGACCTACAACCTCAATGCCAACTTCGTCTACGACTTCGGCTCCTACACGACGGGCTCCACACACTACAGCCTGCCGCAGCTCAGCGAGGGCAGACACTCGCTACGCTTCCGCGCATGGGACATCCTCAACAACTCTAACACGGCGACGCTCAACTTCAACGTCGTCAAGGGCCTACGCCCCGACCAGCTCGACGTCACCGTGACGAACAACCCCGCACGCACGTCGACAACGTTCATCATCACGCACGACCGCTCTGGCAGCAACCTCGACGTCGCTCTCGAGATATTCGACATGAGCGGACGACTGCTCTACAAGCAGGAGGAGACGGGTGTCTCCACAACCAACACCTACACCATCGACTGGGACCTCACCACCGATGGCGGAGGAAAGCTCCAGACTGGGGTCTATCTCTACCGCGTCATCCTCGGCACCGACGGGGCAACGCGCACCTCAAAAGCAAAGAAACTCATCATCATACAATAATTATGAATTATAAATCATCAATTGTCCATTATCCATTATCAATTGTCTTCTCTCTCCTCGTCGCTACGCAGGCCTCGGCGCAGGACAAGAAGAATATGTTCAACCCCATCAACGCGTCGGTCACATCGCAAACCATCGCTCCTGATGCCCGTGCCGCCGGTATGGGCGACGTCGGTGCTGCCACCGATCCTGACGTCAACTCGCAATACTGGAACCCCGCAAAATATCCGTTCTGTATCAGCCGCGCCGGTGTAGCACTCAACTACACACCGTGGCTCCGCCAGCTGGTCAACGATATGGACCTCGCCTATCTCGCAGGCTACTATCGCATCGGCGACTATAGCGCTGTGTCGGGCTCGCTGCGCTACTTCTCCCTCGGCGAGGTGTATACCAGCATGGCCGAAGATGCCATGACCATCAACCCCTACGAGATGTCGCTCGATGTGGCCTACTCGCTCATGCTCAGCGAGAAGTTCTCCATCGCTGCCGGCGTGCGCTGGATCTATTCCGACCTTACCTACGATTATACCGACGATACCTCTCCCGGTAGTGCCTTCGCTGCCGACATCGCCTGCTACTATAACAACTATTTCAACATCGGTTCGCGCGAATGCCAGCTGGGCTTGGGTCTGAACATCTCCAACATCGGTAGCAAGATTACCTTCGGCGGTAGCGACGATGCTGAGTTTATCCCCACCAACCTCCGCCTCGGTGCCTCGCTGATGGTGCCCGTCGACGAGTACAACCGCTTCAGCATCTCGGCCGATGCCAACAAGCTGCTCGTTCCCTCTGTTCCCACCGAGGAGCAATGGGCCGAAGCCGACCCCGACGGCACTATCTATGGCAGCTACGATGCCTATCGCGAGCGCGAGTACTACGATGTCAGCTCTATCAGCGGTATCTTCAAGAGCTTCAACGACGCACCCAACGGCTTCAGCGAGGAGCTGCAGGAAATCAACTGGAGCGTTGGTGCCGAATATGTCTACCACGACCAGTTCTCCATCCGCGGCGGCTACCACCACGAGGCAGAGAACAAGGGTAACCGTAAGTACTTCACCCTCGGTGCCGGCTTCCGCATGAGCGTCTTCGCCCTTGATGTAGGCTACGTCATGGCCACGGCAAAGAGCAACCCGCTCGACCAGACGCTGCGCTTCTCACTCACCTTCGACATGGACGGCATCAAGGATCTCTTCAAGAGATAACCCGCCCCAAATTATGAACTATGAACTATGAACTATGAACTAAGCATCCGTGTCGGTTTCGGCTTCGATGTACACCGCCTCGTGCCCGACCGCGAACTGTGGTTGGGAGGCATCAAGATCAACCACACCCTCGGGCTCCTCGGACATAGCGATGCCGACGTGCTTATCCATGCCATCGCCGATGCATTGCTCGGTGCTGCCAACATGCGCGACATCGGCTACCACTTCCCCGACACTTCAGCCGAGACAGAGGGGATGGACAGCAAGATTATCCTCGCCGAGGTGATGAGAATGCTGCGCCAGGCAGGCTACGAACTGGGTAACATCGATGCCACCATCTGTGCCGAACGTCCCAAAATCAATCCGCACGTACCCGCCATCAAGAAATGTCTGGCAGAGGTGATGGATGTAGCGGAAGATCAGATATCCATCAAGGCCACCACCACCGAGCGCCTCGGCTTTACCGGTCGCGAGGAGGGTATTGCCGCCTACGCCTCTGTCCTTATCGTCAGACCATAACTATTATCAGCTAAGAAAAAATGAAGAGAATCTTTTATGTTGTTGCGGCCAGCCTCTTTCTATGCCTTCAAACCATTCAGGCCGGGACGGTAGAGACGCTATTGTCGCAGTTTGTGCAACAACCCAGCACCGACCATGCCAATCGCTTTTTCAAAGAATTGTTGAAGCTCGAGTTCGTCGACGAACCCGTCAGCTTCGCTTCTTCTCCACCCGCCGATTCGCTCCGCCAACAAGTGTTCTACTGGGCGGGCGAGTGGTTCTACGACCAGCAGCAGTATCGGCAGGCCGAGCAGTATGCGCTGAAGGCACTCCCTCTCTATCATGTTGAAGACCAGAAGGCCGACTGCCTCAACCTCTTGGCCATCACCTATATACGGCTGTCCGACCACGCCAATGCTGCGAAATATGCCAAGCTATGCTATGCCCTCGACGAGAAGAGCGGCGATGCCGACCGCATCAGTTCGAGTCTGAACACGCTGTCGGCCATCTATATGGGAGCCAACCAGCCCCGCGAGGCGGAGAAATATGTGCTGAAAGGTATCGAGATGGCA
>Ga0310695_10005758_pt1 | contig 21277 bp, 28 predicted proteins | sample RumenRJG_04DNA_FD_203882 | JGI IMG/M metagenome (GOLD analysis project Ga0310695, IMG submission 203882) | Bovine rumen microbial communities from Lethbridge, Alberta, Canada - RJG_04 (v2) (version 2) | ecosystem: Host-associated > Mammals > Digestive system > Stomach > Rumen | place: Canada...
CATTATATCTATTCTCTCTTTGTTGTTGAGTAAGCACACGGTTGGAGGAGCTATTTATAGAGCTTGGTAGTGCAGATAAGGTGCTCTCGGCTAAGGCTAGAGCCTTTTTACTTTTTTCATATTCATCTTGATGGACTTTTACTCCAAACTCATTCTCAGCCTTATCATAAACATCTTTGTATTCGCTCATATTGCCATAGAAAGCATTGTATTCATCTTCTTTTTGCCCTTTTGCAGCCCACGACTTATCTTTTTCAGCTACCAGCCCATCTATATTCCTCTGAGCCTCATTTATCTTATCTACAAAGCTTTGGTTATAATAACTTTCGGCCTTAGGAGGCTCATTGCTCATATAATACTGATATTGGCTATTCCAGTAAGCACTACTATTCATACTAAGTCCTCCATACTATACGGGCATAGATAAATAGTTACATCAAAGTCAGAACCAGCATAGTCAATAATACCTTGTATCCTAGCCCTTAAATCAGCTTGGTCGTATCCATAACTATTCCTAGAAAAATATCTTTTATACACATCACACCAGTAATAATACCTATACACATAGACATTCTCATCATCTATCTCTATACTATATGGCGGCCTATACTCAGCACCAAATAAATCAGCAGTAGCACTATTCTCCCCTGGGATAGAAAAGTCGTTGCCATAACTACTCCCAAGCCAAGTAAAGCCCCAGTATTGGCTAGTAGGGTAACTTATATTACTAGCATTAAAAGGGTTAGAAGAAAATATAGTAAAAGCCCCCTGGCTAAATGCTCCCCTTATCTCGCTCCCCATACTACTTTGCATAGTTCCTCTCGTAACACCTACACCATACAAAGTCGCACTAGGTGGGAAGTCATTATGTCGGTCATAATACCTATTATAAGCCCACTTCCCTCTAGTATTCTTCACAAAGACCCCAGAGATACTCGCATAGCCGAGAGGTCTCTTCTTATATCCGTGTGGAATAGTAGCGACAAGAACCTTCTCATATCCGTGAAACTCAGAAGTAACATATTTTTCTCCATTTCCACCTGGGACAGATGGTAACACCACAGAAGGCGAAGTCCTATAATCATATTGCTTAGTATCGGTAAAATGGATAGTCCTAAAGGCTCTCTTTATATCACTATAATTCGGCCCAAATATCGGCCACTTAGAATTAACAGCCCCTGCTATTTTTTTACCATTCTCATCAAAAGTCATAAAACCGTAGTCATTCATATCGTTCTCTCCTCATATACTGGGCTAGTCATTGGACTTCTCAGGACTATTAAGCTATTCTTAGTAGTCATATCCGCCTGTGGAGCAGTAGAGGCGACAGCCCAGCCATCTCCAAAACCATTATTCACATTCCCCTTACTTATGTAGAATGGGTAGTCTCTATAATAATACACCCCCCCATTTATCCCGGCATTATTATTAGAGTTCCCAACATAACTTACGAACTCAAATGGTAACAAACAGCCTTCTTCGGCACTAGCCTTATCCACGGCAGGAGACCACACAGCATAGTTATTCCAAGTAGAGGTTTCCTCAGTCTTTACAGATTGGACAAGCTTAGAAAACATATTTGAGCATAAGCCTGGCACCCTACTACCATATTCAGAGGTAGATTTTATCCCATAATCATTGGTAGGCGTAGTGAGCTCCAAAGCTCTATCAGTGTATGGGTAGTCAATATCAGTAGTAATATCTATAGAAAACATCACAATATACCCACTTATATTAGATATATTGCCACTCTCTAAAAATAGAGGGGTATATCCTACATTATGGGTTTTCTTTCTTATTGGCATTTTTACGCACATTCTTCCTATAGAGGTTCTGATGTCCCCCTCAGTGATAATTTCAGTAGGATAGGTATAAGATGTTCTAGTGCCACTCAACAACTCTCTAATATATTTACTATTCACCTGAATACTCCTAATTCCTAAGATACTAGCATCAAACTGGTAGTTATATTCATAGCTATAGCCAGCAGGAGGGCTATCAACTTCTGACACTGTCTCCTTATCACTCAAAACGACCTGATTAACCAAGTCAAATTTCGTCTCAGTAGTAGTCAGCTCATAGACATAGGTAGTATCTGCATTACTCAGCTCTATTACTTTTACTATCTGCATTATTGGCCACCCAGAATTAAAAAGTAGCTGATTTTGAGCACATAAGTTAGCGTCATACCCTGGTCTAGCCACCCTTACCCCATAGTCAGACCTATTCTTTAGGTTTTTCTCATTAGGAGTGACACTTTCCATAGTTTCCTCCTAGAACTTTCCTTTACCATATCCCATCACCATCACTTTTCGGCCATTGGCATTCACTACTTGTATTTGCCCCCTAATTCTCTGTGTCCCTCTAAGTTGGCCAGTAGCCAAATTGCCAGCATCAACCCTTTTTTGGTAAGAGCTATCGCCAATTTCTACATTATCCACTTTTCTAAAGCCATACTCAGTCTTAGAGACCTTCCCCTGCCCTAGAGGTCGTATAACATCAGCTACTTTGCTATTGTATCCATAATCAGCACTACTTCCCATTATAATTTAGCCTCCTCGTTAAGAACTCGTATCTCAGCCGACACCTGCTTTATCACAGGAGTTAGTAAGTCATTCCCAGTAGTCCCCACAAAGCCATATTGTAGCTCGTGAAAACGCTTATTTATCTCACAGGTAATATACCTATCCCCAGACACAGCAGTAGCTGGACCAGTCTGCCATTCCCCATCATCTATCCTATAGATAGGAGTAATTTCAGTCCCACTCGGAAGTGGGTCAAAGTAAATACCAACCCTAAGAGCCATCTTTTGGAAGGCAGGGCTACCAGCATCATACTGTAGGCTCTTCCATAAGTAAGTAGTAGAAGTCCCACTATCATTATCCACTATAGCCAGAGCCACCCTAGTAGTAACCACAGGGTCAGGGTTAGGGACTTCTTCAGTCGGTTCAGGATAAGTGGTAGTCTTTACCTCATAGGAGTAGAATAGAGTATCATTAAAATTATACACACAGCCTATTCTAAGTTGTTGGTTATCAGAGTTATGCTGGTCTAAAGTTTCAGAAGTAGTTGCTCCTGGTATCTTATAGTTATAAGTAAAGCAGTTAGGATAGTTCTTATCCACAGAACCAAAGGCATATACTCCGTGTCGGATAGAATATGCAGTAGTATGAGATGGGAATGCTATCATAAGCACTTCTCGGCGAATAGCCATCATATTAGGATAAACTTCAGTTACAGAGTTTCTACCAGAGTATTCGGTATCTGTCCCCTTCAAGGTTCTCACCTTCACCAGCTCCTTACCACCAGTGTAAGCATACAAAGCACCAGAGATAATAATATAGACTATATTCCCAAAGTTGTAAATAGCCTTAGGAGAACCCATATTGCAGTCAATATAGAAGTTCGGACCTTCAGTCTGTCTATCCCAGAAGTATATTCTACCAGCTTGAAAGCCCCTAGTAGAGCCAGCAGAGTATTTTTCAGCACCAATCATTAAGTATTCATCAGAAGAGCCAAAGCTACAGACTTCAAAGCCATCATCAAGCCTAAGAGCATCTTGTATAAAAAGGGTATCATCTACATAGTTAAGAGGGGAGCTTTCTTTGGTAGCCACATATCTACCATTCCCAATATAAAGTTTATCATACATAGTCATCGGGTGTTTTTTATTAAAGGTCTCGTGTAGAATATAAGCAGTAGAAGTTATATCTGCAGTTAGCCAAAGGCTACCAGCCACAGATGACCTGACGGTGTATCCAGAGCTAGAGGCTATAATATGGATATGTAGAACAGCCCCAGCATCAGCAGTATCACCAGCCCACGGAGTGCAGGTAAATTGGTTAGAAGAACTTAGAGCATTAGCAGGGTTAGGTCTTACCTCAAACTCAGTATAACCATCAGTAGAGACATTTTCGGCACTCATAGCAGAGCTAGAGGCTACTATATTATCGTTTTCATCGTGTATCTCAATTCGCACTGTCCCAGAACCTTTGGCAGTAAATCTCACCCCAATTTTAGCTATTGGAATTGCAGCAGGTAGGTATAGTATTTTATCAGCCTCAGCCTCACTCACAGCAGTCTTTACTTCAACATTTTGGGTTCCAGCACTCCTGACTATATCTGGCTCAGGGCGATAGTTTATCATATCATCTATCTGCTGAATATCTATCCCATAAAGAATATATTTGGAGTTATCATTCATTAGCTCAAAAGAATGAGTTTCTCTACTAGCCCCAGTAGGGTTAAGGACTTTACCATAAGAGAAGAGCTTATGCCCTCCATCAGCCCACCATAAACCATCATCTATATCAGAGTTCTCCAAACTAAAACCAGAAGATGTAGCAGTAGTAGAGACAGCAGTAATAGCATTATTCTCATCTATTCTATAGACTTTACCATTCTCATCTATTCCCCAGATAACTCCATCTTTACTTTGTGTCATAGCAGTCATTAGCCCAGTAATTACACCACTATCAGGGAGGGTTCTTGACATAGGCAACACGGTCATCTGCGAAGGGCTTTTACGGACATCTAAGCATTCTCCGTCATAATAGGAGTTCTCAATACCAATTTTCCTATCGGTAGAAAGCCCGCCATAAAACTCTGTGTTGCCGACCATTCTTGAGCCATTATCGCCTACAGCCATCTTATAGTCCCTCCGTTAATCTTCCCATTCTAAACACATCAGATATATTCGGAACTCTATACTCTCCTGGGTTAATCACCCCACCAGTAGTCTTAGAACCATAAGTCTCACGGTATTGGTCCAGAGCATCTTCAAAGAGTGTCCTATACATAGCAGAACTATCAGTATCTTTCCTCATAGCAAAGAACTTAAAGCAAGCATAATAAATTGCAGCCTCGTGGTATTCTTCAGGATAAGGAGGCACTTGCCCCATAGTAAAGCTCACACCAGTCCCAGTTGGACCTAAATAGTTATTGTCTATCTGCATATGGTTTGCATCTATCACCTTCTGGACTTTATACCAGTTACCATCTTCAGCACCATTAGATTTTATCCAAAAGTTTTCAGTCATATAGGGCTTAAAGCCACCTGGCAAGCCTTCAGTATCTGGGTTAGTGATATTCACTCCATTCTGGGTTACATCAGCAGTAAAGTTAAAGTCATCTATGCCCATATCACGGATACGAGGTTCATAAGTAACAATCAAACCATCAGTAATAGTTTCAGAAGGACACGGATAAATACCAATCTCATCATTCCCACGGATAAAGTAGTGGGTAGGATAAGAAGTGCTAAATGGATAAGAATTAAGCTTATTCCACTCATATTCACTTTGGACTTCTGTTAGAGGGACTACGACTTCCCCATTCCCAGAAGTTTTACATCTTACAGAGCTTACTCTGTGCATATCAGAGGCAATCTGGTAGTATTGCTTATCAGCAGTGATATTCGCTATCTTTTCCTTCTTAGTCCAGCCCCTTCTTGCAGCATTCTCAAAGAGTTTATCAGCAGAGTTCAAGTTGCTTATAATAATAGCCATCTCTGGCTCTTGGTAGTTTATACCACAGAGTTTCGCAGCTTGCTCTTTTCTTTGCGTAAATGTTAGCATATTATTATTCTCCTTATCTTTTATTATACCACTTTATCCATTATCCTCCAATGGGTAGTGCCAAGTCTCAGGCTCTTCACCATCATCTCCAGACTTCCAACTTTGGCTTTCCTTACCAGCCTCAGACCAGCCTTCAGCCTCTTTCTCAGGGTCATCATAGTGCCAGTCCATAGGCTCAGCTCCAGCATCTTTGTCCCAGTTCTCAGGTTCAGGCTCTCCATACTTTTCCCAATTCTCAGGAAGTTTCTCAGGGGTAGTGACCCTTACTCTTACTCGGCCCTCAATCTCTTTATATAGAGTGCCCTCTATTCTTACCATACCTTCAATACCAGCAGTCTGGCTCTTATATATATTCACTCCACCTTCAATACCAGTAAAGCCAAGAGCCTCTATCCACACTCTACCAAAGATATTTTTGCTATCCATCTTAGATATTCTCACTTTGCCAGAGATAGTGTCGGTGTTCTCTTTCTCTACCCATACCGAACCAGTTATATTACTCTCATAGTGTTCTTCAATTACCACAGCCCCATCTAAGCTAGTATCTTCTAATCTAGCTATTCTAGCCTCACCATCTACAGATATAGTATTTTCGGTCTCAATTAAAACCTTGCCATCTATAGAGGAGCTATCTACCCTGTATATCCTCACTACACCAGCAATATCAGTAGCCTCTGTCTTTTCTACCCACACAGAGCCAGCAATATCAGAAGAGTTAGTATTCAGGACAGCCACCTTACCAGTAATAGTAGCCTCACTTACTTTCTGGTTAGGGTTATCTATATTCACTACACCGTGTATCTCTACACCTCTCTCCCCAGCAACCATCACAGCACCAGAGATGTTAGTAGAGTTGTCCTTATTTATATCTACAGCACCAGAGATGTTAGTAGAGCTTACCCTCGCTATTCTAACTACACCATTTATATCTTGCTCATCTACTATTTTTATCCTAGCTTGGCCATTTATAGTTTTAGAGCCAGTTTTTTCAATTCTAACGACACCGTAAATCGCCGTAGGAATGGTCTTAGCTATCCTAGCCTTACCTTCTATCGTGTCCGAGCTTATACCTTCTACTCTAGTAGCACCAGTGATATTAGCAGTAGTGTCCTTAGCTATCCTCACCTGCCCAGCAATAGTTTTATCTACATTCTTAGCTATCCTAGCCTTACCAGCAATAGTTTTATTTACATTCTTAGCTATTCGCACAGCACCAGAGACAGAAGTAGTATTTTGGTGATAAATACGAACCTGCCCAGTTATATCTACTATCACCTCTACACTACCACCAGAGGTAAGAGTTCCACCCCAAGCAGTTTCACCCCAAGCCATACCACCCCAACTCCCTACTCGGCTAGAGCCTCCAGTAGGTGTAGGTGGGGTAGGAGAGCTTTGGGTAGTGGCAGTTGCACTCACATCATCAGGGCTTGATACAGCCTGTATATCATAAGTAGTATTCGGAGTAAGATTATCCACTGTTATAGTTTGATAGGTAGATTGGCTTATGTAGTATCTCTGTATAAGAACAGGGTCAATACCTTGACTGACAGTTACCTGGACAGTCCTAGAGCTACCAAAATTAACCACATTAAAAGTAATGCTAGTATCAGTCGTAGTTATATCATCTATAAGCAGGTTCGCCATTGTATTGACCTCCTCTAGGTTTTAGTATTTATGTATCACTTGGCCTGGATAAATTAGCCCTCTATTCGGTATTCCATTCTTCTCAGCCAGCTTTTGAGCATATCCATCATCACCAAAAAGCTTATTCCCATTATACCAGCCCATCTTCCTAGCAATACCACCAAGAGTATCACCCCTGACTACTGTATAGGTATCAGAGCTTACTGGAGTAGGAGTTGGTGTAGGTGTAGGAGTAGGGGTTGGGGTAGGAGCAGGAGGGTTAGGGTTATAGTCTCCTGGCACTACCCAGACCCAGCCAGATATATTCATATTGTGAGTAGCCACTCTCAGAGGCACGAAGTTAGCATCATTCACCATAGCAGTATTAGAGCCAGTAAAGTATAGGAACATAGCAGTATGCCCATATTTAGTATTAAAGCCACCAGAGCCAATAGCCCCCTCTACAGGGATGTCAATATACTTCCAACCATAATTCTTCACTAGCCAGCCAGCCACATCTTTACCATTCACTGGCCCATAATCAGGGTGGCTAGTAGAGTATTCCATCTTACCAGTTGCTAAGTATCCAGTGTATTTAGAACATTGTAGCCCCTTACCATTATCATTAAAGCCATCAGGTTTTCGGCGACCTAGAACTTGGTCTATAGTAGTATAAGCACCTTGCCCAGTAGCCTCCTCATTAGCCTTAATGGTCTCCTCATCAGTAGGAGCATCTTCATTCATAATACGATAAAGAGCATCATTCGCATTCTCTATAAACTTCTCGGTATATTCTTCAATCTTAGCATCTCCACCATCTAAAGTAATACTCCCATTATCAGAGGGAGTTCCAGCCATCAAGAATATAACACATAACATAGACACCCCTAATACTATAAATAAGGCTATCCTGTCCATAACATAGTTTTTAATCTTATTTGCCTTTGCCATTTTCATTCTCCTTCTCAGCTATATTCTTCTGGTTTGTGATACCTAAGAAGTAAATGTTAATACCACCAGAGAATAGCAAAGCAGTCTGAGTTATTTGCTTAGCTACCTCCTCAAACCCCCAAGTTGTCCCTAGTCCTTGTACAATAAAAGCCACAAAAGACAAAAGACCTACAGCAATAGAAAGCTGTCTAGTAGTCTTTTTATTTAGTTTCATAGCTACTCCTTTCTTAAAGTTTATACTTTAATTATATCGCAGAAGAGTAGAAGTATCAAGTTAGCCACGAATTTGTTACTTCACCCTTACAGCAGTCCAGTTTTCATCTCTTACTTCAGCATTAGAGGAAGTAGAGTTAGACCTAGATATTGTAGTAGCAGAGTTTAATACCATAACTGTTGCCTCACAGGAGGTTTGCCAAAGATTTTGGCTATCACACTTACCAGCAATTGTGGTCTGATTTGGGAACCCATTTATAGTATAAATTAGGATATACCACATTTCCATTTTTGTCTCTTAGTTGTTTCTTATAAGCCATATTCCTCCTAACGATTATACCATTTTAATTCCTACTACCTCTGTAATAGAGATTTGATTTGAGTTCTGGTTATTGTAGCTAGATGCTCTAGAATAGGTAATTACATCGTTGTTAAAGGAGTAGTTAGCAGTATTGAAGAGCTTTGAAGAGCCGTTCCAATCTACTTGAAAAGCAGTAATTGAAAAGTTATAATTGTCCCCACCACTTAACACTGAATTTCCATATTGTGTCCCATTAAAGCTCGTTTTCCATCTTATTAGAATATAGTCATAATTAACAACACTATCAGATAATGCTACATTCCCAGTAGTTGCACTACCAGAGTAAAGAACTACCTTTTTAACAAGTGTTCCTGGCATTGACTCCCAGTCTATTTTGTCATCAGTTACAGCATTATCTTTAATATCCTCAGTCTCTATCCACGGTTCAGGGGTTACTTCTTCAGTAGGGTCATCAGAATACACTGCATCATCTAAATTAAGCCCAACATCAGGATATACTACATTACCATCTTTATCTCTTAACTGTTTCTTATAAGCCATATTCCTCCTTTATACCCATTTCCCTGGGATAAAATATAACTCTCGTAGATTATGCCCTGAAACATTAGTTTCAACATATGAGAATGTATCACCCTCTACAACTTCAAATGTATTGGCACATTCTATAACCCTAACGCCATTATTATTAGTAGTTGCTCCTTTAAGTGTCATTATTTCTACGTTATTCATTTTGAATACAATTTGAGGGTCACCGGTTCCTGAATGATAAGCTTCAGTACTAAATGAAATCCAGCCTGATTTTGTTGGGGTGTAAGAAGTTGTAGAACCACCAAGATCTGTTTTATTGTCATAATCTGGAACCCACCTTAATTTATCTACCACGGGGATAATTATATCCCCTTTTCTATTCCTAAGTAGTTTTCTAAATATAGCCATAGTCCTCCTTTCCCCTAACTAGTTGGCCAATCATCAGTTGTTGGCCAACAGCCAAAGATATTTATCCTACAATTACCGCCACCAGAACAGCTTAAGTACATTGCTCCATCGTGAGAAACTTCCCAAGATACTTGTGGGTTCACAGCCCCAAAGTCCTGTGTAGCTCCTTTTATACCACCAGATGTTGCTGGTCGGTAACCATATGGAATACTCTCAGCTAAAGCCGCTCTAGCCCTTGCAGCTTGAAAGTTCCTAATTTGTGTGCCAGAGACTATAAAAACTATATTAGCTATTCTTTGCAGTGTAGCTGTAGTATTCCACCCAATAGAGCTTAGTTCTTTGGTCGCCATCGGGAAGTTGCCTTTTAGAGTAGTCCAGTCAAGTTTCTCATTGGTTATGGCATTATCTTCAATAGTATCAGTCCCCACCCACGGAGTTTCAGTTTCAGAAGTTCCTTCTTCGGACAGCAATACAGCATCATCAGCATAGTCAGCATTAGTGACTATCGCACCTTCGGTAAAGGCTTTACCAGTAGTCCCTCTCTGAGCTCTAATCACGGTTAGAGCAGTATTCCCCACTTGGTCATTAGACACAGCAGTGACTTTTACGATTTCACTATCCAGAGAGTTCGGCACACCAGCACTAGGAGTAGCTGGCATAATAGAGGCATAGAACGGAGTATTTGGCCACACTCCTTTAATAGTAGAGGCAGAACCTTCTCCTACATAAACTAGCAAAGTAGTAGTTGAGGCAGATATACTCTCAGCAAGAGTTCCAGAGGCTAGATTTTTTGCCAAAGCCATAGCCACTCCTTAGTTCTCGTTATACTGGACTGTTAGAGTTACCGAGCCACTATCACCAGCATTAGCACTAGCAGTAGTCTGGACTTGGGTAATAATATATTGGGTATAACATTGGGAAGTCTGTGATGCAGCAGGAGAGGTATCATTCGGACCACTCGTGCCTAGCAATACACTAGAACCAGAGCCAATAGCAGTAGTGCTTGTAATATCAGTAGCACTAGCAAGAGCAGATGTAGCAGGGGTAGTATAAGTAGAGCTAATCTTCCCCTTTAAGCTAATTCCAGTTCCCAAAGTCCCAGCAGTGTGGGCGAACTTTACAGCAGAGATTTGGTTAAAAGTCCCAGAGAACTTAAGATAAATAAATTTGTTATAAGAGTTAGAACCAGCAAGCACAGGAGCAGATGCCCTAGAAGTTGTGCTGTCATCTACACTCTTCCAATCACAGGAAGAGATAGTGCTTTCAGTCCCGTGAGCAGGAGTGCCAGTGGCAGACCCATTCTGTTCATACCAAGTAGTGGTTGCAGCCATAATTATTTTCTCCTTTAATTATAATTATAATAAAGCTTTACGCTACTATTATATCACGGTTATCATTTTTTTGCGACTATTTCCATTATCATCTAGACCTTGATAGCCTAAAACATATCCCACAACTCGTGGCTCGCCGAATACACCATCTACTACCGTAGTCTCCATATTTCTATAGTAAATTATCCTCACATCTCGCAGAGGTCGTTTCTCTCGGTGTAGTAAAGTATGCTTTTCAGACCCCCACCTCCCTCTCTCATCTACATAAATTATAGGACACCACTGTCTAGTTAAATCTACGGTATAGGTTTTATCTTTACCCACCAGTTCAAAGCTTATAAGCTCCCCAGAGTGTCCATCAAAGTAGTTCTGGAAGTCCCTAAAGCTAGAGGGGTTATACTCAGCATCAGGGTTATGCCCAGAGTATTTATCCTCAGGGTGCTGGGTTATAGTCTTTTTAATAAAGTTCGCCCTCCATAAATACTTAAACTTACTTTTCTCTAGGTTTTTCATTCTCGTTCTCCTTTATAGTTGCCAGATACTTACCATAAGTATTCTCGGCATAACTTAATTTATCTTTTAGTTTATTATATCGCACTTCTAGGTCATCTATATCCCTAAGAAGTTGTCTCTTCTTCTCAGCCAGTTCTTCAAACTCATCAGATAGAGAGAGCAGGGCATTATTACCCTGCTCCACAGCATTGTCTATCTGGCTCTGAGTAGTTTTCAGAAGTCTCTGGAGTTCAGCCAGCTCGTTCTTTTTAGGCTCTAGTAAGCTATTTAGTCTTTGGCTTTTCATCTACCAGCCCCAAGTCGCTCTCTACTTCGGCTTTTACATCTACTTTTTCTTCAGGCTCATTAGGGTCATACACACCTAAGAAGGCTTTGTTAATAAAGTCCTCCTGGGCTTTAGGAGAGTTAAGCATCACACCAAACTCATTAGGATAGGTCTCAGATACATATTGCTTATAAAAGCGAACTAGACCTACATAAGCCTCCCAGCCTGGCACAATCACAGTCTTGCCTGGCTCAAGGACACGGACCTTCTGCTCTCCTTGCCATACCCTTCTAGTAAATTCGTTTGGTTGCTCTATCCTAAAAGTGCCTCCATTCTCTACAGGAGTTCTATCAGAATAGACCCACCCAGTCTTATTCTTCGTAAAGTTCTTAATCTTCACCAGAGCATCAGCTCCAAACTTTTCGTGTAGAATATCTACCATCAACTTCTTAGAGCCATCAGCACTAGCTGGAGTGCTACCAGAGAGGAGCTGAGCCTCAAAGTCTTTATTATCATTATTAGCCATAGTTTTTTATCTCCTTTATTAGTCCATATCGTTTAGAACTGCATCAAGCACATCTTCGGTGCTCATACCAGTTTTATAATAGTGTGGTTTATTCCCATCATCTCCATTCACAGCAGATGAGGTCGCTTTAGAGTTACCAGCTACCTTTTTAGCTATATTCCTTCGCTCTATATCCCCCTTAGCCTCTTTTTTCACAAACTCTTCAGGGTGTTCAGCCTTATAAAGTAGCAAGCTATCTCTTACTGATAAATTAGTCCCTTGCTGAGCCTTCATAGCCCTATAGTTCAAGACTTTGTTAATAGTTACCACAGCAGGGTCATCATCAAACTCTTTAGTCCCAGCCTTAGCTTTAGGTGTAGGTAAATCACCACTCTTTTGGAGCTTATCTATTTCTCCAATTACTCTTTGAGCCTCAGCCCTATCGGCAGTGGCCTTCTGCTCTCTCTCAGCACGAGCATCAAGAGCATTCTTCATTTGAGTAGCCCTACCCTCTTGAGCTTGTAGGTCATTCTGGAACTTCATCATAGCCTTTTCGCTCTTAAACTCAAAATCATCAGGGAGTTGGTCAGGGGTTTTCACCTGGACTGTCCCCTTTTTACCTTCAGCCACTAAATAAGGAAGAGCATTATAGATAATCTTATTCTCTTCAGGTAGTTCGCTCCATACCTCTTCATCTATTTCTTTCGGCTTAGCCAGCAACTTCTCCATAGTTGCAGCCCTCTCATCTTCAGCCTTAGTCTCTTCTTCAGACTTAGTTTTCGCATACCCTCTTTTCTTAGCTAATTCTTCAAACTCTTCATCAGACATCTCCTCATCTTTACCCTTTTTGTCGGTGTCATCATCAGAGCTATCTTCTTCCTCAGAAGAGCCTTCTCCATCTCCCCCATCTTCGCCAGCATCTTCGCTGTCGTTAGTAGTTTCATTGGTTTCTTCACCAGTTTCCCCTGGGTCAGTATCCTGCCCTCCAGTTTCGCTGGTGTCCTTCTCATCTCCCCCATCATTAGGGTCAGAGTTGTCTTGTTCTTGCTGGTCTTGAGCCTCTAGTGCCTCTAGAGCATTCAAGCCGACATCAGATAAGTCATCTTCCATACGACTGTAGTCTCCTTATGGTTAAATTGTTAATACTTATATTATATCGCACATTATCCTAAAAGTCCATTCAAAGCACCACCAGCAGGGGCAGGGGCAGGTTCAGGCATTTGCTGGTTCATCAGCATCTCTCCTGGGCTACCAGCTCCCATCATACCACCAGCAGGCTGGGGCATAGGCATACCATTTTCAGCACCTCCTGTAATTGGTGGCATTCCACTAGCCTCAGGAGGCATAGCATTAGGGTCTCCAGCCATAGGTGTAGGCTGTGCTACTTCAGGGACTTCAGGAGTTATAGGGGCATTAGGGTCAAGTAATAGACCTTGCATACTAGCCTCTTGTAGCTTTACCCTCTGGCTAAGTAGATAGACTTCTTCTTGGATATGATTTACCATAGCCTTCTGCCTCTCAGGGTCGGCATATAAGAACTTATCAGTCGTAATCTGGGTTCGGTGAGCTAGAATATGCTCAGCATCTACATCATCGTGCCCCTTCACATCTTCACCATTCATAATACAGGCGAAGTCAATATAGGCTTGTCGGTTCTGCATCTCAGCTCTAATCTCAGTAGTCAAGGCATCAGGAGACATCTTAAACTTCACCAAAGTATCATATCTCTGGTCGGCATTCTTCATACCCAAGTCCTTAAATAGGTTATAAGGGTCAATTAAACCAAGTTGGGCTAACTGCATAGCTATCTCTTCTTCTCTAGCCTTATCCTTCTTCTGGGTAGTTCCGTGTTCTACCTTCACCCAAGCCACATCAGGTATCTTCTCTCTGCTAAGCTCTACGAATACAAACTTACCATCATTATCCCTACAAGCGAACTTCTTAGCATCTTTATACCATACCTTCATCATCTGAGTTAGTAACTTATAATACTCATCAAGCCCTCGCTCCAGACAGCGAATAATCTCATCTTGTCGGCCTCCAGCTTGCTCCTTCATCATTCTAGCCTCGCCTAGAGTATTCGCACCCCCACGGTCCTGAGCCCCCCTAAACTGGCTTGGAGTTCCCATAATTTCGTGAATAGCATTCTTAATATCTTGCTTATCATTTAGCACATAGTTCGGCAGGAGGTGAGGAGTAATCTCGCCAAAAGCACTATTCACAGGCTGGTCTCCATTAGTCTGCAGCAAGAGTATCTGGTTAGGGTCTCTCGTGATATTCTCAGCCTCATCAGAAGATATAGAGCCAGACTTAAAGACTAGAATAGAGTTAGCAGTATCAGCATTCTCCATAATCTGTCGGCCTCTCTTATTCAGAGCATCTTGTAGAGGAATAGCTTGCTCAAATGGGCTAGTTTCATCTATCATATGAGCCCCAGAGTTCATATAGTTAAAGAAGATATATGGTTTCATAGGGCGAGGTAGGAAGTTAGTTAATTGGACACCATCTCCATCATATAAGTAGTTGGGGTTCTTAGACTTGCCTAGCAGTAAGTTACCAATATACCAAGCTACACATTCGGTCTCACCATCATCAGTAACTTCGGTAAACCATACCTCCTTATAAGCATAGACAGAACTCTCAAGCTTAGAACTAGAGCGAACTCTACCTATCTCCTTCATAAAGGCATCTTTTTTCTCAGGGAAGAGGTTAAAGATTTGCTGGACTGTAGCAGTGCAGGTTTCGCATACAAATAGAGGGTTTTCTCCCATTCTACAGGACTTATCTACTACTATGTTTTCAGGCTCTACCACTCTCGGCACCACATCTTGAGCAACTTCGTCCCAATATAGCTTTACAATCCCCACATACTTAAGATACATACTTCGTTCAATTTTATTTATTTTCTCCCCAAGCTTAAACTTCTCACTATGGACATTCAGACCCCACTCCAAGCTTTCGGCCATTACCTTAGACTGAGTAGTATCATCTTCAGGCAAAACCTCTGCAGAAGGGTCGCTACTGGTCGTATAAGCAGTGATGGTCTCGGTAGCAATAAATAGCTCATTCTGGATATAAGGTATCTGATATGAGTATAATTTATCCTCATCTATCTGAATACCCTTCCAGTATCGCATATTCTTCTTTCGCCTACGCTCCAAGTCATATCCCTTAGGGTCATTCCAGTATTCTTTAGCATCATTTTCCCATCTCTTAAAGTTTTCAATGAGCTCCTTATCAGGAACATCAAGAGCCAACACTGGTAGCTCATCTACCAAGCCAGTCTCATCAGGGTGTTCAAAGTTATTATCCATAGTTAAAGTCTCCTTAGGTATTATTATATCGCATTATCCAAAAAAAGGCTATACCTTATCGTAACTGGGGTAAAGTTGGAATAAGATTTTTTATATTCAAGTTTAGAGCCTATTTCTGGAATAAGAACTTATATACACAATCACAGCCCCTACATTTATGCTCCATCACCTTCATACCACTCACCAGCTCGTGGTGTTGCTCAGGGTCAAAGCCATCACCAAAGACTATAGACTTTACATCAGCATTTATCTTACATAGCATTCGGCTACAATGGACACATCTAATCTCCCTTAGCTCAGGGAGGTCATCTTCATAGAACATTATAGATATTGGCTTTAGAGTTTTCATAAGGTTATTATACCACCAAAAAGCCACCAGTTCAACGGTGGCTCTTCAGACTTAAAACATAGCGTATTATCTAAGGTTCTCCCCCCTACTCTATTATACCACACTCGGAGGTGGCCTCCATAGCACAGGTCTCTAGTGCAGCTTTATTCAGCTCCAGAGCCTCCTCTACGGTCAAGTCTCCCCATCTCTCTTCAAAGCTACTCATCTTTTATCCACCTATCCACAATACCCCTAGCCAGAGCAAGCCCATAAGCGACATCTCTGTAATATTCTTTCTTATATTCGTCATCGGTCTCAAGATAGTTTTTACTAATTTCCTCAAAATAAGACCTTAGCTCTTCTTTGACATTCTCATACTTTTTGTTCCCATCTTCCAGCTCTTCCCAATCCTTCAGCAATTCTTTTAGGGTTTTATAGCTACTATTTATCGGGATGCCATTTTTGTCTTCAATCTGGTGCTCAATATATCTATTCGTTACCAAATACCCAATCAGACCAGTTTCTTTATGTCTAAACTTCCCACTCATTCTTCACCTCCTAATAATTCTGGGTTTTCGTGGATGTTGCCGATAACTGTGCAATCTTCAGATTTATGAACGCTTAACGATTCATAGCCGACTGACCTTTTGATTTTCCACCCAAAATTATGCCAGACCACTACAAAATCGCCTAAGATATGGTCGTCTATCTGTAGAATATCCCCCTCATAAATCTCTTTGCCATTCTTGTCTTTGAGACCTGTGTATTGTTCAATAAAAAATCTTTGATAATATGCTTTTACTTTTCTTTGGATAATATCAAAAAAGTATATCATACCATCTTCTCTATACCTCTTTTCTTTTTTATCATAGACTCTGAACTTAATTGTTCTACTCATCTTCACCCTCCAGCACTTCGTTTATTTCTTCCCATATCTTATACCTATCAGCCTTAAGCTGAGCCTCTAGGTATCCACATTGTAGAACTTGCCTCTGAGTAAAGGTAGAGTTATACTCAGCATCTTTCAGGACTTCTCCCAGCTTTTCAGAGGCTCGGTAGAACTCGTCCCATCTTTCTTTAATATCATTTCTATCAGCTACATAACTCATATTGCACCTCCATTCGCTACAATAGCTTTACTAAATACTTCAAACATCATCTCAGCTTTTTCTTCTGTCTTATATATGTGATAATGGTTTCTAAACTTTCCATCTTTATCTTGTAGCCTTAGCTTTACTACATTTCCTAGTCTTTGAGCAAATTCACATTCCTGTATCATCTTAAGCTCCTAGCATAAATATTAAACCAATCACTAGACCAAATAGCCCAGCTCCCAGCATTCCTTTAATATCTTCACTCATTATTGGTACTCCTTTTCTTCTTCAGGGCTAACTACCCAGCCATCTTCACTCGTAATAATATCAGTAGAGAAGTAACTAGCTATATTAGTATATTCCCCAATCTTATAAAAGCTAAGCACATAGTAAGCTCTAGAGTGTCCAAGACTATCTTTTACCATAAATGTTGGCTCTAGCTCAGCACTTATATTCAATTTTTCACAGACCTCCCTCACTTCATTCTCATTTAGGAGCTGGTTAAGGTCGTGCTTTGTAAAATCAAAGCCGTGTTTCATAGCAAAAGCTAACTCCTCAATAGTCTCTGCTACTGTCATTATTTTTGGTTCTTCCATAAGGTTTCTCCTTTCTCGTTATTTTTACCTTACATTATGAGTATATCATAGGCTTATGGTATTGTCAATAGTTTTTTCGGACTTTACATAGTTTTCCAGTCCCCACCCTTCTTCCTCTGTTTCCTTAGGACTTCAGCAGGGTCTATACCCATATCACCATAAGTGGTCTCACCAGCTATAATTCCTCTATTCGGCCTTCCAACAAGCTCAGACTTATGCACCAGCTCGCCTTCTTTTCTCTCAGCCAGCCATCTCAAGCCATAGCTCCAGCCATCATAAGGGTTAGTCAATTCGTGGTCGGTATGGGTATCTATCTCTTCCTTCTTCTCCTCATCATATACCAAGTTCGGTAAAGCTCGGATAAGGTTAGAGCATCTTCGGAAGATTTTAGCACATTCAGGTTTCATCATCAGATATTTATGAGTAGCTTGTTGCCTAATCATTCGGCTACCTCCCTCTCTCCCCATCTTCTTCATAATCGGTTGCTTATCAGGAGGGAGCTTGTTTATCCATTCAGTTATATCATCTATAGGAGAGCTAAAGCCATTCTTATTATCCTCCATATCATCAGGGAAGATAAAGTAGTCTATTCGTTGCTCGCTATCATTCAGGTAGTTATATAGCTCCTCACCCCATTCACTAGCTAGTTTCTTATTGCCATACATCTCGTGGTAGGTGACAGGTCGGCCATTCAGGAGAGCAGTAAAGTATATAGCAGTATTATCAGAGTAGCCCCAGTCCATAGATATAATCTTCACAGCATCATTAAACTCTTCGGTCGTAGTCCCTATATCAGCAAAGTTATTTATGATATGCTTATCCCTATCAAACTCAGTAAAGACTTGGCCAGCAAAGACACTCCAGTCTCCGTGCCTCCAAGCCTCGTATAAAGCCGTGTCCGTAGCTTTAAGACCTTCAAGCATATTCACATAGGCAGGGTCATTCTTAGTCAATATAGGGTTATCATCTACCGTAGCAGGGACAAAGATACGATATACCTCCTGCCCTTCTTTAGCCATAGCATTCTCTTCTTTATCAAATATCTCATTCCAAATAGTGAGCCTCTTCTCTCCCTCTTCGGTCTCCCATTCGTATCGGTGTTGCCACCATTTGCATTTATCATCTTCATAAAGAATATCGCCATTATCCAGCTCGGTCTTAGTGTATTCTCCATCTCTAAGGTCTATTGGCTCTACAAATCTCTTCTTCACCCAGCCCATACCCACACCACCTGGGTTGGCAGTCAATATCATCTGAGGGAAGAGTTCTGGGTAGATAGAACGACAGCTAGACATAATCTGCTTATACAATAGCTCAGAAGGTATCTGAGTAAGCTCCTCAATGAATATCCTAGAGAACTGCTGACCTTGATACTGGATATAAGACCCCAAATCGTGGAGGTGGCCTCCCTGAACTACAGCTCCCTTAGTATTCTGGGAGTTAATCCCAAACCTCAGCACCATAGGGTTTCTTCTGACTTGCACATTAAAGCACTGGTAAGCCTCTTCGCACCTAGCCTCATAATCAGCCAAGTCTCTAGCATTTCGCCTTAGCACCAGCCCACGATAGTGAGGGTTAGGTATTCTATCGGCCCCTAGAGCAATACTAGCCTCAGTCTTGCCTGGTCCTCTAGCACCACCAAAAAGTCCCTCACGAAAGCGAGGAGTAGAACCCATCAGGTGGATATAAAGAGCCTGTGGTCCTAATAAAGGTCTCCACAGCCCCTTAGCCTCCAGCTCCTTCATAACTTTTAGGTTATATGGCCAGATATTCATTTAGCCCCCTATTCTTTTCTTGGCTATCTCGTAGTATTCTTTGTCTAGCTCTATGCCTATAAAATGTCTGCCCCCCCCCTACTTCTTTCACAGCTACTCCAGTAGTGCCACTTCCCATAAATGGGTCAAGAATGGTGTCCCCATCTTTAGAAGAGTTTATTACCAAGTTCTTTATAATACCTAACGGTTTTATAGTTGGATGTCCCCACTTTTCTTTATCAGCCTTATTTGTAGGCGTTATATAGTATTTTTTCTTAGTATTATAGCTCCCATACATAGGCACTCCACCAGCTCTAAAATATAAGATATATTCAGTATCACTCAAGTATTTGTTATTACAAGTAGGCACAGGGTTAGTTTTATGCCAAGTTAGTAAATCGGTAGTGCAGCCTCTGCTCTCAAAGAAGTTAATATATTGTTTCAGCTGGTTCTTGTTACACCATAAGTAGATATTTGGCTTTACCATTACTCTCACAAGCTCCTCAAGAACCTCATTAGGACAGCCAACATCTAAATTGCCACCATCATATAGCTCTCCGTGATAAGCTCTCTTCTCTCTACCAAAACAGCCGCCACTTTTACCACCTATAATTTCATAAGGAGGGTCTGTAACTACTAAATCTACTGACTTATCAGGTATATTTTTCAAAATATCTAGGCAGTTTCCATTCAATAATTCCATACTCCTCCTAAGGCAAGGCAAAGCCCCTAATAATTTTACTAGCCTCTTCTTTAGTCTCATCATCAGCCTCCACCGTAATCTGCATCTCAGGCATCTTCCCATAGACTTCTTGTATCATCTCTTTTATCTCTTTCCACTCTCCATCTTTGATACACTTAGCCAGCTTACGCTTAAAGAAGGGTTGGCTCTCATCATCATATATCCTCTGGAGTTCTCCCTCACTCATCTCCATCATAGTCTCCAGCCAATATCTCGGAGTATTCTCTTTATGCCAGCTACCATTATGTCTCCTCTCAGGGTTAGTATGAAAGCCAGTAGCAGGATAAGTTCCCTTCGCAAAAGTTCCATCAGGGTTTCTCTTCACCTCTTGCTCTGTAGAGGTGTTACTCTTATCATCTACAGGCACATAATCATCTTCAATAGGGTCGTGTATAGTTTTCATTCTCGTTCCTCCTCTAGTATTATTTTCGGAGCAATAGCACTCCAGCTCACTCTATGATGCCACAAAGCTCCTCTTTTGGTATTCCCACTATTCCAAGTAAGCTTAGCATTCTTAGGGTCGGCTAGTATAGCCCCAAAGCTCTTCCTATAGCTCCTGTCAGTAGCATATATCATCTTAGTATTCCCATCTACCTTATCCATCTCAGCAGTCTGAGCTCCACTTCTAATAACATTTCCTAAGCCAAAGGTAGCCTTCCCTCTATGCCAGTTATAGATAGAGTGGCATATATCCTCATTCAGTATCTTATTAAGTCCTCTAGTAGAAGTAGCCTTACTTATTATAAAGATATTCATTATATTCTTCTTCGTATCAGGGTGAGCTCCACCAGAATACCCACCAGTCTCTATACCTAAATCAAGCCCTAACTTCCATACAGCTTTTACTACTTCATAGAAGGTCTTATTATTCAGGGTAGGAGTAGTAGTATAATCAGAGACTACTCCACCATAATCATCATCTAAAACTACAGCTATCTTATAGTCAGGTCTATTACTTATCCAATCACTACAAGCCATTCTGCCTACAGCACAGCCATTCTCAATTCCAGTTCCCATAAAATCTACTTTGGCCTTCATCTTCTCCACATCATAAACTACAGCGTGTTCTCCATAGCTCTCAGCTATTTCAGGTTCAAGTCCAGAAGGTATCATCACATAATAATCATCAAAGTTATTCCTATCTAAGTATCTAGTAGTCTTATTAGCCCCAGCCCTCTGAATAGTCATAACCAGTATAGCTATATCATCATTCT
>Ga0310695_10005759_pt1 | contig 21265 bp, 19 predicted proteins | sample RumenRJG_04DNA_FD_203882 | JGI IMG/M metagenome (GOLD analysis project Ga0310695, IMG submission 203882) | Bovine rumen microbial communities from Lethbridge, Alberta, Canada - RJG_04 (v2) (version 2) | ecosystem: Host-associated > Mammals > Digestive system > Stomach > Rumen | place: Canada...
GTCATGGCCGGCGCCCTGACAGGGCTGATGCTGCTCAGCCTGGGAGGAGAGAGCGAAGAAAAAGCCACCCCCGAGCAGGAAGAGCTCTACAGCAAACTCAAGAAAAAGATTGACAAGCACTGGAGCGACGGCAACTGGAGCCTGGCTCAGTTCAACGACGACCACATCATGCTCAACAAGCAGAAGGACGAGCTGGGCAGGCAATACTACACCTCGCTCACCGACCAGCTGAACAGCATCGGCAACCGCGCCCTCTACAAGGACCTAAAGAACGCCTATGAGCAGCCGTCATGTACACAAGCCGACATCGCCCCCTACATGAGCGACATGAACCGCTTCCTGCAGAAAGCGCGCGGATACGACAAGGACAAGCTGGTGAAGGAAATGCAGGCCACCTACTCACTCTACACCGAGGCGCTGGCACTGGCTAAGCTCAACTTCAATCCCATACCATCCTTCAACATGAGTACCAACAGCTTCTCGCCATCGTTCCGCAACTACAGGAAAAACCAGCTGAAAGCCGTCAACGAAATCCGCAACAACGAATACTTCAGCAACATCAGTAACATCAAGGAGGTGAAGCAGGGACTGGGTAGCGTGCCCACCCGTCTGGACCAGGCAGAAGACGCCTTTATGGCGAAGCTGGCAAAGGCCATCGTCGACGCCTATGAGAAAGAGAAACCGCAGCAGCTCAGTAGCGACAGCCTGAGCCAGCATCGCAGCCGCTTCATCAGCATTCGCAAGAAATTCAATGATGAATTCCAGCCCAAGACCAACAGGCGCATCGAGGCTTACATCCGCTCGCTGCCCATCACCTCTAACGACTAAAGAGCAATGAATAGACTGTTCATATCCATACTGCTGCTCGGCATAACCTGCAGCGTAGCTGCTCAGACCGACGACAACACAGAGAAAGAGCGCAAGCCAAAGAAAGAAGATGCCAAGAAAGCACTGAAGGAACTGCAGAAGCAATACGACCTGCTGCAGAAACAACACCGCCAGCTGCAAGGCGAATACGAAGCCCTGCGCCAGCAGGACAGCACCCGCCAGGCAGACATGCTGGCCAACGAGGAGGCACGCCGTCAGCAGGGAGCCTACTTCGAGCTGTGCCGCCAGAATCTTTATCATGAGTATATGACCTATCTTGACATGCCTTTCTCAGTCGTCTCTCTCGACAAGATTGCAGATATCAATACATTTGCCGCCGGTTATGCCGACACCGACACTGATGCTCCGGCCCTACAGGCAAGAGCCGAGGCATGTCTGAGACACAAACTGCAATTCGACCACATGACGGCCCTGCTGACCCAGCCCTTCGATGCCAGCGTTATCCAGGCAGCGCGTGACTCGCTGCTCGTACTGCGCAAGCTGGCCAAGAAGGACAAATGGGACGAGCTGGCCATGAGCAGGACACAGTGGGCCGAAACCGATACCATTGACGTATTCTTCTCACGCTATAAGCCAGGTGTCAAATGGCTGCAGGACGTGATGAAAAGATGCAGCGACCAGTACGCCAGAGACGGTCTGAACGCCACAAACCGCACCGATGTGGTGCTGAGCGTAGACACACGGCAGAAAATCATCAGCGAAGAGGACACCCGACAGATGAGCTACGTTTCGCGCCGTATCAGCCCACAGGGCAACGTGGCCGACTACATACTTCTCATACCCTGGCTGCGCCAGCGCTACGAGACCTTCGTCAGCGAGCCCAACCCGCTCAAGCCTTCTGAAGCCACACGCCGCGCCATCAGGGAAATACAAGAAATCAGCACCGGACTATAAATAAAATCAGAACATATGGAAATAAAAAATGTCAGAGTCAATGAGATTCACTGGTCAATCGGCTGGAACGCATCTCAAGAAGCCAACAAGCGTCTGAAGGACAAGATTGGCGAGACAAGCAAGTATTTCGCCCAGCTGAAGGTGGGCAATGCCACCTACAACTGGATGGTAGACACCGTAGGCAAGTGGCGTCCTATGGGCATGGCCCCCGACAGCGAGAAGGGCACCATCATGGAAAAAACCGAGCAAATTCGCCAGGAAGTGTTCAACAAGCTGCCTGGCGATGACAGCCTGGCCAGCAAGATCTGCCAGGTGCCCAACTACGAGGAGTACATCTACTACAAGGACAATGACGACGGCACCCTCGACGTGGTTATCACAGGCTGGGGCTTCCACAATTTCAAGAAAGCCGGTCCCTTCATCGAGACATGGCCTCCACGTCCCGTCATGCACAACACCACCATCGCCTTCGTCATCGACGGAGAGCGACAGCCTCAGCGTCCTTTCAGCATCGTCACGCCGAAGATGCAGAAACCCGACATCACCGACGAGCAAGGCGTCCGTACCTACAAGGAGTATGCCGGAGTGACCATCACCGTTATCGATGACGCCACGCAGCGCCAGTTCACTTTCACCACCGAAGACAAGGACACCGAGCTGGAGTTCGACATCACCACCAAGACGTCGGTCACCGTACGAGCCACCCTCGACGGCGAACCGCTGTCAGGCGAGACTGTGGGCATCGACTATGACGGACATCATTACGACGTGGAGCTAACCAACGGCGAGGCTACCCTGCCCTCCCTGTCATTCAAGAGCGGCATTGCCTGCACAGCCACCCTGCGTAACGAACAGCGCAGCGAGCCCCTCAGCGGCAATGCCGCCACCATCATCACCTTCGACTTCACCACACCACCACCTGTAGTAGAGGAACCGGTCAAGGAGGAAGAACCAGTAAAGGAGCCTGTTATAGCCACGCTCACCGTGCTCAATGCACAGGGGCAGCCCATGAAGAATGCACGGTTCTGCCTGAAGCAGGGCGAGCAGGAACTGGAGGGACAGCTCGACGAGCTGGGAACAGCGCAGTTCGTCAAGGACGGCTACTCTATCGAGCAGCCCCTGAAAGTGAACATCACCACTGAAGACCAGCGCCAAATAGAGCCCATCGAATTCACACTCGAAGAGAACGAAAAGGACTATGTACTGGAGGAGAAAGCCCCGAAGAGCAGCTTGAACCTGATGAGCCTCCTGGTGTTCCTCCTCATCTTGGCCGCCATCGCCGCCGCCATCATCTTCGGCCTGAAGCCCGGCACGGAAGAATTAACCAAAATCATCAACAAAAACTTTTTCTGACCTATGGATACGCAAACCATCAAGTTCCTCACCGAGAACATGTTATATCTGCTGGCCACGCCTTGCATCATCACATTCCTGCTCTTTGGCTGGGACAAGCATCTCGCCCACTATCACTGCAGCCGCGTGCCTGAGGCAGTGCTGTTCCTGCTCTGTTTCCTCTACGGAGCCTTCGGTGGACTCTGCGGCATGATTTTCTTCCGCCACAAGACGCGCCACATGTCATTCAAGATTATCGTACCTCTACTGGCTGTCATCCAGATAGCCGCCATCGTCTATTTCAAAGTCAAAATAGCCCGCTAAAACTATGAAATCACTACGAATCATCCTGGGACTCATCTTCGCAGCCCTCATCATCCTTCTAGTGGTGATGATGTGCCAGCCTAAGAAAGCTCAGATACAGGTGGTCGATGCCGACACGGAAAAACCCATCGAGGACGCCAGTGTCGACATAGAAAGCACAGATAAATATCTGGGCGACATTTCACTGACCACCGACGAGGACGGTTTGTGCACTTTCAAGTATCGCGACAAGGAGGCCACGCTACAAGCCACCGCCAGTGCCGAAGGCTATGAGAAGGCTACTGTGGAAGACTACGACCTTTCACAGTTTGAGGACGACATCCTCATCATCCCGCTAAAGAAGCTGAAGAAGGTACAAATCAAGGTGATGGAGGAAGGGACAGGCACCCCGCTTCCTGACGCCACCGTCAAGGTGAAAGGCTCGCCCTACCCTGGCGACGTCACCCTCACTACTGACGAAGACGGCATGTGCAGCTTCCTCTGTGCCGAGGGCCAGGACGACCTGGAGTCCTTGTTCGCATTTAAGCAATGTTACTCATGCTTCATCTATAACACGTCATACCTTGACCAGGAAGACGACATCGTTGTCATTCCGCTGCAAAGGCTTCAGCCCTGCGGAACGGAAGTCGACTACAGAGGAAAGAGCAACCACGACTGGCAGGAGTTCTACATGGGAGATTATGAAGAGAGCGACGGCATCGAGTTCCACTTCGACTACACCACCGACTACGCTGCTGACCATATCCGCATCTATAACGGAACAGCCGAGGACATCGCATTCAACAGAGCTAAGCTAATCTTCGAATTCAACGACACCACACACACCATGCACACTGCGGTGCTGCCCATCATGGGACCTAACCTTTTTGTGGTTGTCGACAACCCTGCAGCCAACAGCACTGTTTCCTCAATATGGAAATACCGTGTGAACTGCCCCGAATAAAGATAACAAACAATAAAGCATCTATATTATGAAAGTATTAAGTTTTATCCTTTTCGCCATCTACGGAGGCCTCATCGCAGCCCTCCTCCTCCTGCAGCCCAAGAAGCCTGCCGAGCCGGAAGAGATGGATGCCAAGATTGTGGTGATTGACGAAGAAACCGAAGAGCCCATTGAGGGTGTGAAACTGAAAATCAAAACCACCGACGACACGTGCCCTGATTTCAAACTCACTACCGACGAGAATGGCGAGTGCACCTTCACCTATATCGACAGCGAAGCCGTAATCTCGATTCTCAGAGCGACCAAGTCGGGCTATGAACCCGTAGAGATAGAAGACTACGACCTGTCGAAATTTGAAGACGACGACCTCGTCATCACCATGAAGAAACAGGATATGTCTGACCGCGGACAACAGATAGGAGCCAGCGGCCAACTGAAGATTACGCTGATGTGGGACGACCCCAGCGCAGACCTCGACCTGCACGTCATTGAGCCCAACGGCTATGAGATTTACTATGAGGGCGGAACCGAAGGACACATGCGGGATCGGTCTACAGGCGGTAGCCTCGACGTTGACTGGCAACCCGGCATCAACGATCCCGACAACATCGGAGAGAACGCCGTATGGCCTAGATCTCCGAGAGGCACTTACAAGGCCAGCGTTGTTTGCTACGGTCCCGAAGCCGTAGGCCCAGTAGACTGCACTGTGGTGGTCTATCAGCAGGATCAGCCCGACCAGACTTATACCCTGTCGCTCAGCGGACAAGGCGACAGGCAGGAGATTCCTGACATCGTAGTAGAATAAAGACAAAGATATTAACCCTATTTTCATAATAAAAAAAACTGTAGTTTTATGAATGACAACAAAGTGATGAATCGCGCAGCTGACAATATCAGAATCCTGGCTGCTGCTATGGTTGAAAAAGCAAAAAGTGGTCACCCCGGCGGAGCTATGGGCGGCGCTGATTTCATTAACACACTCTACTCAGAGTTCCTGGTCTACGACCCCGAGAATCCCGCATGGGAGGGCCGCGACCGTTTCTTCCTTGATCCCGGTCACATGGCTCCAATGCTCTACAGCCAGCTCTGCCTCATCGGTAAGTACACGCTGGAAGACCTGAAGAACCTGCGCCAGTGGGGGTCAGTCACTCCTGGCCACCCCGAGCGTGAGATTGAGCGTGGCATTGAGAATACCTCCGGTCCCCTCGGACAAGGCCACACCTTTGCCGTCGGTGCTGCCATCGCTGCCAAGTTCCTGAAGGCCCGTTTAGGCAATGTGATGAACCAGACCATCTACGCCTACATTTCCGACGGTGGCGTGCAGGAGGAGATTTCACAGGGCGCAGGCCGTATAGCCGGCAACCTCGGTCTCGACAACCTCATCATGTTCTACGACGCCAACGACATCCAGCTCTCTACCCGCACCGAGGTCGTGACCAGCGAGGACACCGCCAAGAAATACGAGGCTTGGGGCTGGTACGTGCAGAAAATCGACGGCAACGACGTCGACCAGATTCGCGAGGCCATCAAGAAGGCACAGGCTGAGAAGGAGCGTCCCAGCCTCATCATCGGCCACTGCATCATGGGCAAGGGAGCCCGCAAGGCCGACGGCAGCAGCTACGAGAGCAACTGCGCTACCCACGGTGCTCCTCTTGGCGGCGACAACTTCGTGCAGACCATGAAGAACCTCGGCGCCGACCCCGAGAATCCGTTCCAGATCTTCCCCGAGGTGCAGGAGCTGTATGCCAAGCGTCGTGAAGAGCTGAAGAAGATTGTTGCTGAGCGTTATGCCGAGAAGGCTGAGTGGGCCAAGGGACACCCCGTGCAGGCCAAGCAGCTTGAGGAGTGGTTCAGCGGCAAGGCTCCCGTCATCGACTGGACGAAGGTGGAGCAGAAGGCCGGCGCTGCCACTCGCGGTGCCAGTGCCACGGTGCTCAGCGTCCTGGCTGAGCAGGTGCCCAACATGATCTGCGCTTCGGCCGACCTGTCCAACTCTGACAAGACCGACGGTTTCCTGAAGAAGACCCACGACATCGTCAAGGGCGACTTCACCGGTGCCTTCTTCCAGGCTGGCGTGGCCGAGCTCACCATGGCCTGCTGCTGCATCGGCATGGCCCTGCACGGTGGTGTCATACCCGCCTGCGGCACCTTCTTCGTATTCTCCGACTACATGAAGCCTGCCGTCCGCATGGCTGCCCTCATGGAGCTGCCCGTGAAATTCATCTGGACACACGACGCCTTCCGCGTAGGCGAGGACGGTCCTACCCATGAGCCTGTTGAGCAGGAGGCACAGATCCGCCTGATGGAGAAGCTGAAGAACCACCACGGCAAGAACAGCGTCCTCGTTGTACGTCCCGCCGATGCCGAGGAGACCACCGTCTGCTGGCGCATGGCTATGGAGAACGTCGACACGCCTACCGCCCTCATCTTCTCGCGTCAGAACATCGAGATGCTGCCCGAGGGCAACGACTACACCCAGGCCACCAAGGGTGCCTATGTCGTCGCCGGCAGTGCCGACGACTACGATGTCATCCTGCTTGCCTCTGGCTCTGAGGTTTCCACTCTTGAGGCTGGTGCCAAGCTGCTGGCTGCCGACGGCATCAAGACGCGTGTCGTCAGCGTTCCCTCCGAGGGTCTGTTCCGCTCGCAGAGCAAAGAGTATCAGCAGAGCGTCCTGCCTGCTGGCAAGAAGAAGTTCGGTCTCACCGCCGGTCTGCCCGTCAACCTCGAGGGTCTGGTAGGTGCCGACGGCTGCGTATGGGGTCTCGAGAGCTTCGGCTTCTCCGCTCCTTACAAGGTGCTCGACGAGAAGCTCGGCTTCACAGGCCAGAACGTCTACGAGCAGGTGAAGAAGCTGCTGGCATAAGCAACCATCACTCCTAATGAGGAAAACATTTACTTCAATCCCTGAATTGTTTCGGCAGTTCAGGGGTTTTTGTTAAATGTCGTTAACGCTGAAAGGATTTTGCCGGGTAACTCGCTGTGGTACAGATATTATTTGTATATTTGCGACACAACCAAACCACAAGTAACTATGAGTCTTCTAAAATCTATTTTGAACATGGTGCTCAAGTCAGCCACTGACAGCATCAACCAGCGGGACGAGCAACCTGCCAGGCCGGCTGCCGCTTCACGCAGACCCGAGCCCGCAAGAGAGTCCGTCACCAATTTCCCAGCCTATTTTGCAGAGATTCTCAACACGGAGTTCCCGCAGTACAGCACTAAGCGCAATGTGCCCGTGACTGAACTTGCCGGTTTTGCCAACGATGAGTTCCAGCTCTACAAGTCGCGACCGCTACAGTCGTACAAGGCAGAATGGGGTGTCCCCTACAGTTTCGTGCTCTATCAGGGCGGAGCGCCTGCGGGTATCGTGATGCTGGGCGAAGGCAGTAGCCACAGCAAGAACGTGAAATACCTTATTTCAAGGATGTATGCCAAGAAGATGGGACTTCCCTACATCAACTTCTACACACAGTTCCCCAATGAAAGGGCATACGTCATCAAGCGCATCAGAGAGTTTATGAGACTTTGACTTCTCAGGGAAAAGGGGATGCATCTAATTGCGCCTGCGAAGGACGAAGCGGTGCCAACAGAATGACGGTCTTGCAGGCGGCCTGGCTCCGTACCCTCCGGTGATGGAAAACGTTTTCCATTCAAACCAACTCCCCTTTTCCCTCTTTTTTTACCACCCCCGTTTATGGAAAGTGTCATCGAACGCCTTTCAGATCAGCAGACGTGGGAAGACTTTCTGACCTCACGCCTCATGAAAGGCCGTTTCAACTGGTATGAGTTCAACGAGGCCGACACCTATGTCGCTGAGAAGCAATACCGCCCTGTCGTTTCAAGGCTGCAGCGAGGCGAACCCTTGTCGGTGCCTACCCGCCATCTGGTCAACAAGATGGGCAGCGGAAAGAAACGGGTGGTCTACAGCTTCCCTCCTGAAGAGATGATTGTCCTGAAGGCAATGGCCTTCCTGCTCTACCGCTACGATGCGCAGCTTGCACCCAACTGCTACTCGTTCCGCCGCGGACTGACGGCACACGACGCCATACACCATTTGGTGCGCAGCATCGACAACCAACCGATGTGGGCTTACAAACTCGACATCCACAACTATTTCAATTCCATTTCTGTGCCGTTGCTGCTGCCCATCCTCCGTGAGGTGCTGGCCGACGACCCTCCCCTTTACACCTTCTTTGAACGGATGCTTACCGACGGCCGAGCATTGTCCGGCGGCAACATCGTTTGTGAGGAGCATGGCGTGATGGCAGGTACGCCCGTCTCACCTTTTCTGGCCAACATCTACCTGAGTGAGGCAGACCGCTTTTTTGCCGATGCAGGAGTGCTCTATGCCCGCTATTCCGACGACATCATCCTCTTCGCTCCCGACAGGCAGACACTCGACCGCCACATTGGCGAGCTGAACGCTTTCCTTGAGAAATACCGCCTTGAGGTGAACCCCGACAAGATGAAGATCTACCAACCCGACGAGGCTTTCGATTTCCTCGGGTTCAAGTGCAAGGGGCATCACATCGACATTGCCGATGCCACGCGGCAGAAGATGAAAGACAAAATCAGGCGTAAGGCCCGTGCGCTGCAGCGGTGGCGCAGCAAGAACGGCGTAGCCGGCGAGAAGGCCATGAAAGCGCTCATCCGGCATTTCAACAAGAAATTCTTCGAGGGCGATGATCCCTCGGCGCTGACCTGGGCAAGATGGTTCTTCCCCGTCATCAACCAGACTGAAGGACTGAAGGAAATTGACCACTACCTGCAGTCCTGCCTGCGCTATGTCGCCACAGGCAAGCACAACAAGGCGAACTACCGCCTGCGGTATGACATGCTTAAGCAGCTCGGCTACCGAAGCCTGGTATACGAGTTCTATGCCTAATGACAGAGAAAAAAGCCCTCAAACGAGGGCTTTACGTTATCTACGTGATGTGATGTACGTTATGTTTGCTTCCAAACCACGGTAAGCTTGTTACACTGAGCTTCCTCCATAACTTGCAGACGGACAGTCAGTTTGTTAACGTCAATCTCGAGTTTGTTGAAGCTGTAGCCGAATCTTACCCACTGGTTCATGATGAAACCGACCACCATGCCGAGCGTGAATCCGTTTCTGACTACCAGCGCGGCGCTGAATTTGCCCGACATCCATTTGACGGTAAACATTGATTTCAGCTCCTCTTTCATCGGTTCAAGGAACTGTTTTTCCAAAGCACTTTGCGTGTCCATTACTCTATGTTTTGAATGATTTTACGGAAATAACCCTTTTTTACGCGCACGAGGTAGCCTGCTTCCACCCAGCGTAGCGTCTGCATGGCAGCAGCACCCATTGATATTTTCAGCTCTTCAGACAGCTGTTTCGTTGAGAACTCCTGCGGCATATTCAGAAACGCAAACTTGTTGCACGAGTTACGCTTGCGCTGCTGAAGGTCGCGTGCTGCGTTGTTCCACGACTCCTGCAGCATCCTGCCGAAGAAGTAGTCCTGCCAGTAGATGACGGCATCATAGATGAGGCGTGCAAAATCGAGGTCACTGTCCTCGACGGTGATCAGCGTCATCGGGTCGACGCTGACGAACAGCTCGCCGTCATCGCTCTTTGTCGGCATTTTGTCGGCCTGCTGGATGGCCCTTGCGGCTATCCTCGGCACCGTGAACCAAGTGGCATAGAACACGGCACGCTTTCTCAGATAGTCGAGCACCTTGTCACCCTCGGCCTCGGCCTGTAGCGCGCTGTCTTCACACAGCTTGTAAACGAAGTCTACCAGCCTGTCGATTTTCAGCTCTCCGTGCAGGCGCTCCATCTTGAATGCCCATTGTTTCAGCTTGCAGTTCTTTTCGTGGATGACGAGCTTGTTGCCCCTGCCAATCATCTTGAAATCAGACGACAGCATCTTGAAGATGGCCATTCGCGAGCAAAGGCCGTCGTTGATGTTGCGGGGTGTCACCTTGCGCGAGAGCGATACGGGCGTGCCCGTGACGACGCTGTTGTAGAACACCTGTATGATTTCGTTGACAGAATCGGCGTTGGCATAGTCCACGCCCGTAAACTCGTTGTGGAACGCCTTCAGCTCAATGTCGTGCTTGCCTATCCACGAGCCGCCGCTTTGCGCCGTCGTGTTGCCGTCGAGCTCTGAATCAAAGGTATAGAGGTGCAGCATGGTTCGCTGGCCGTCTTTCTCCTCGAAAGCGTTCTTGGCACGGCGGAAGAATACAGCGTTGGACGTGCGGCTGGGCAGATAGCGTATGCAGAACTCGGGACGTTTGAGGGCTTCGCCTTTCTGCGCCTTCGAGCTGGTGGAGCGTTCTTTCTGCTGGCGCTTGTATTCTGCCTCGGCATCGCGCCCCATTTTGTCGGCCACGATGACGGGCGACATGATAATCTGGTCAATCTTCTCGGCCTCGCCCTTGCCGCTGGCAGGGTCGCCAATGAGATAAACCTGCGGGTTCATGCGGTGCACCTCGCCGTCGAAATGGCGGTACCAGCAGCGAGTCATCAGCGTGCAGAACATGGCTCCGGCTGCAAACACGCCGCCCAGTTTGTTGGCGTCGTCCATGCGGTAGACGGCCAAGTCGTAGGGCTCGGTGAGGAGCGGCTTCAGCCGTTCCCAGAACTCGGTGTAGACTTCGACGGGTGCTTCGGCATCGCTGCCGTCGCCAGGAGCCTCTTTCACGCTGTCGAGCAGCGCGGCCACGTTCTTGGGCATGGAGAGGTTCATCTTGCGGTTGACCACATCGTTGCAGATGTCGATGATCTCCTTTGCGCCGCCTTCCTCCACCATATCCTGCACGAAGGGAGCCAGCGCCATGACGGTGCGAATGTTACTTGCGTTGTTGTCGCACAGATAGCGCAAATCGGCAGCAAGCCTTAGCGCCGACAGATGCCGCGACCCACGCTCGGGCTTGCCGTGCTTTTCGAGCCAGCGTTCAACGATGGTGCTGAAAGGTGTGCCCTGATAGGCGTACTTGCCGTCGGCGTTTTTGTCGAGCGTAATCTCTTGAGCATCCTGTTTACCAGGCGCATCATTCTGTAGGTTGCCATTTCCGCCGGCCACGTCAGCAGGCGCAGGGGCACTATGAGCAGATACTTTAGAAGGTTGAGAATTGCTATGGCGGTAGTTGTCGCCAAACATTTTGTCGTAGTCGTCATTGCTGTAGGTGAAAATTTGTTTGTCGAGGTAGATGATGTCGGCGGCGGCGGGAGCAAACGAGAGGCGGTCGGCGTTCTTTACGGCTTCGTCGCCCTTCAGCCCGAAGGCGGTGGCAAGGTGCTGCTGGTTGTCGGCCAGATTGCCGCGCCGCGCGTCGGCCTTGCACACAATGCGCAGCCCCTGTCCGCTGGGTGTCACGTGGGCCAGCAGAATCTGCGAGGCGCAGTCGTCGTCGCGCCAGTGGTCGGGTATGCGGGCAAACACCTGTCGCGGGTCTTCCTCCAGATGGTCGAAGTCGAGCATCACGAGGCCGTTGAGCCGCGCCGCGCTCTGCAGCCGCCAGCAGTTCTCAGGACGCTGGCCGCTGGAGCCGCGGTTTTTGTCAAACGTGGCCATGAAGCAGAAGGCGGGCAGCGATCGCTTCAGGCGGTCATACTCTTTGCGGTTGCCCTGCTGGAGGGCAGCGCGGGCGGCGGCTATGGTGGCCGCCACCTTCTCACTCTTGGTTATTGCTTCGAACGTTTCGTAATTGCACGGTACGCACGGGTAAGCAAATCCTTGTTGCAGTACAAACATTTGGTTGATTCAATTAGAAAGTTAGACAATTTATTACCGAACTCTGTGCCCTCGGTAAGGTCGATGTCGAGGCGCAGGCTGACGATGCCGTTCTTGGCATCGAGGCGCACGCTGCCGCCGTCCTGGTTCATCAGCACGCGGCCGCGCGGCTTGGCCTCACGGGCGGTGACGGGCCACACCTTCGCTGCCAGGCGGTCGAGGGCGGCGTGCATGGCCTCGGCAGGGTCGGCGTCGCTGGCGTCAACCTTCAGCTTGGCCACATAGCTCTGCTGCGTCTTGCCCGACGTGCGGCCGAGGCTGCAGCTGCCCACTTTGCACACCGATTCATAGAGCGGCTCGCCCTTTCCCTGCGGCGTAAACTCGTAGGTGCCGTCTTCGAAATAGGTGCCCGTGCCACGGGTCTTTTTTACTAAGTTGTTCATTTTCAGAATGTTTTTAAATGACGGAATATAACAATTATCACATCACGTACATCACGCGAAGACGTGGAAAGCAGCGCAATATTTTTATATTATATATATAATATATAAATATTGAATTTTTCCGAATTCTTCATCAGCGCTTCGCGTTATCTACGTGATGTTATCTGCGTGATGTTAAGCCGGAACTTTAAGGTCATTGTAAACTTTATAGTCATTGTAGGCTAATGCAAAGCCCGATAACACATCGTTCAGATCATAGTCATAGCCGCCCTGCTCAACCATAAACATCGCAGTGGCTAAAGAAAACCAAAGCCACGGTTTCTCACGCGGGTTATCCAGTATGGAGTTATCTGTTACTTTCAGATGTTCGTCAAGCCAGAACAAATGGTGGACCACACTGCGTATGTACTTCTCGGTGTCGTTGCCGTCCGACGGCGGTGCCCAGCGGCTGATGATGTCGCGCACGGTTTTCAGCCCGTGCTTGTGGTAATAGGAAAAGAGCAGCATGAAGGCGGCACGCCAGCCGTATGCCATTGAACAGTACTGGCAGAAGCCTTTGTCAGTCTGATTGGCTCTCATGCCCACCCAGCGGGTGGCAGTGAGGCGGATGTTCAGCGGGTTGTTGTTGCGGATGCCCCGCGGAACGTTTGGTTGTTTTGTACTCATGTTTTTTTGAATGTTAGTGAAACAAAATGTTGTGGCCACGCCGCAAAATTAGCTAACATTCTGCTAAGAAAAAAAAAAAAAAACACAAAAAAAGTTAAAACGGTCACGGCGATGCCGTTTTTAACCTGTGTTAAGACATTGACACAGATTTTAACGCCCTATTCAGGCGCCCAGCACGTCCTCGGGTCGGTAGCCGCGGCGAAGGATGCGGCGGTTGGTAAGCACCACGTGGAGCACGAAGCCGCACAGCAGGCCGGCCAGGAAGACGGCTGCGAAAAGCAGGACGTTCACAACGCAGAACATGGTGCAAAATTAGTGAAAATATATGAAAAACGCAAACCGACGGCCGTGTGCAGCGCGCCCTACATGCGTGCGCTATTGAAAAAACGTGTAAGTCGGCGTAACTTTGCACCGATATTTTTCACATTGTCTCACTAATACTTCATTCTGCTATGCTTAAACTTAATTTCTACAAAGACAAGCGCCAGGGCAACGTCAACTTCGGCAAGGTCTACGGCCGCGCCAAGAACTCGTCGCCCATCGGCCTCGAGGAGCTGGCTGACCACATGCACAGCCACGGCACCGTGTTCTCGCCTGGCGTCATCAAGGGTGTGCTCACCGACATGATCCGCTGCATCCGCGAGCTGTGCCTCATGGGCCAGCCCGTCAAGCTCGAAAACCTCTGCATCATCAGTGCTCAGGTGACCTCTACTCCCGCCGACGATGTCGAGAGCTTCGAACTGAAGGCTAACGTCAAGAGCACGAAGCTGCGCTTCACCGCCACCGGCGCGTCGGTTCCCAAGGAGGTGACGAAGGTTGCCAAGCTCGAGTACACATCTCTGGCCGAGCGCATCCGCAAGGGCGAAATCGAGCTCTCCGACAAGAAGGGCGAGTACATCGCAGGCGAACCCGTTGTCAATCCCTAAAGCAGTTGAGCCATGAGCGTGTTCAGCAAAATCGGCGACAAGGTCTGGGCGGCTATCAAGCGCAAGGCCGTAGAAGTGCTGGTGGCCATGCTTACGGCAGCCATCACGGCACTCACCACAACGAGCTGCATGGGGTTCGGTCCTATCTAAGTGTTCGTTATCAGTTTTCTGAAAGTCTTTTGCAACGAGAAGGACGTCTGCCTGTGAAGGTAGGCGTCTTTTTTTTCGTGGCAACATCACGAACATCACATCACGTAGATAACGCGAAGCACTCGTTTTCGACCTAATTTAAGCAAAGGTAATTTATATCAAAGAAGGAAGGAGATACATTAAGTAATTGTAGAATTGCCTTCTCACCCATTTATCTGAACGAGTCGGTGAGGAGCTTGATCTCTATCTGCGGAGCGATGCGCTCGTAGAGGATGTTGTAGACGGCGTCGAGGATGGGCATGTTGACGTGCCAGTGGCGGTTGATTTCCTTCATGCACTTGGTGCCGTAGTATCCCTCGGCTATCATCTCCATTTCCATCTGTGCCGACTTCACGCTGTAGCCCTTGCCAATCATTGTGCCGAAGACGCGGTTGCGCGAAAAATTGGAGTAGCCGGTAACGAGGAGGTCGCCCAGGTAGACGCTGTCGTAGACGTTGCGCTCTATGGGATGTACGGCCTGCAGGAAGCGGGCCATCTCCTGCACGGCGTTTGACATGAGTACGGCCTGGAAGTTGTCGCCGAACTTCAGACCGCCGCAGATGCCGGCAGCGATGGCGTAGACATTCTTCAGCACCGACGAATACTCGATGCCTACAACGTCTGACGAGGTCTTGGTCTTGATGAAGGGGCTGGCCAGGATGCTGGCAAAGTCGTCGGCCTTCTCTTCGTCGGAGCAGCCCACGGTGAGGTAGCTGAGACGCTCCAAGGCCACTTCCTCGGCATGCGAGGGGCCTCCGATACAGGCAAGGTTGTCGTAGGGCACGTCGAAGGCCTGATGGAAATACTCCGTACAGATGAGGTTCTCCTCGGGCACGATGCCCTTGATGGCGGTGACGATGAACTTTTCCCTGAGACGTGTCTTCAGCTTGCGCAGGTGGTTCTTCAGATAGGGCGAGGGAACGACGAATACCAGCGTGTCGTAGTCGTCGGCTATCTTGCTCAGGTCGCTGCTGAAGACTATTTCCCGGGTGTCGAAATGTACGCTGGAAAGATAGCTGGGGTTGTGGCCCATGCGACGGAAGTCTTCAATCTGGTCTTCGCGGCGCATATACCAGCCAATGTGATGCGTGTGCTGCAACACAATCTTGGCAATGGCCGTCGCCCACGAGCCACCACCGATGATGGCTATACGGCCACAAAGTCCACCAACTCCTTCCTGAAGGGAGGGATGTTTGGTTACTTTCTCCGATGAAAAGCCAATCATAATGTTTTGTTTTATTCAACTTTCGCAAGCTCGCTTGCTGGAAGTGAAAGGGAATTGAAAGGGAAGTGAAGGGGGAGTGAAAGTGACGATAGTTCTGCCACATCCATCTGCTCAGAAAGTATCGTCCCTTTCACTTCCGCCGACGACAGTCGGCTCACTCCCCTTTCACTCCTTATCACTCCAGACATGCGATACTTGTTTTGGTTTATTGAGGGCTTGGGTTTTTTATGCCTTCTCAATCCACTGCTGCACCTCGTCGACTGAAGGTTTCTGGAGGTCGAGCTTGTATTTCTTCACAATGTCGCCAATCTTCTGCTGCAGTCCCTGAGCCTTCTCGTCCTTAATATCAGAGATCAGGTAGAAGCCAGCCTTTCGCAGCACGTAGACCCAATCCTCAGCCACGCCGATGGCAGCCCACTCCTGGATGCTGCTCTGCGGAGCCTTCTTCTCAGGCTTCATCTGCGGGAAGAACAGCACCTCCTGAATGAAGGTCTTGCCCGTCATGAGCATGACGAGGCGGTCGATGCCGATGCCGATGCCCGAGGTGGGCGGCATGCCGTACTGCAAGGCGCGGAGGAAGTCCTGGTCGATGATCATGGCCTCGTCGTCACCCTTGTCGGCCAGCCGCATCTGCTCCTTGAAGCGCTCTTCCTGGTCGATGGGGTCGTTCAGCTCGGAGTAGGCGTTGGCCAGCTCCTTGCCGTTGACCATCAGCTCGAAGCGCTCGGTCAGTCCGGGCTTTGAGCGGTGCATCTTGGTGAGGGGCGACATCTCGACGGGATAGTCGGTAATGAAAGTAGGCTGTATGAACGTGCCCTCGCAGAACTCGCCGAAGAGCTCGTCGATGAGCTTGCCCTTGCCCATCGTCTCGTCGACATCCATGCCCTTCGACAGGCAGAACTGGCGAATCTCCTCCTCACTCTTGCCGTCGCAGTCAAAGCCGGTCTTCTCCTTGATGGCGTCGAGGATGGGCAGACGGCGGTAGGGAGCCTTGAACGACACGATGTTGCCGTCGATTTCACGCTCGGCGCTGCCGTTCACGGCAATGCAGATGGTCTCAAGAAGTTTCTCGGTAAACGACATCATCCAGTTGTAGTCCTTGTACTGCACGTAGAGCTCCATACAGGTGAACTCGGGGTTGTGGTTGCGGTCCATGCCCTCGTTGCGGAAGTTCTTGCCAATCTCGTAGACGCCCTCGAAACCGCCCACAATGAGGCGCTTCAGGTAGAGCTCGGTGGCAATGCGCATGTACATGTCCTGGTCAAGAGCGTTGAAGTGAGTCATAAACGGGCGTGCCGATGCGCCTCCGGCTATCATCTGCAGCGTCGGCGTCTCCACCTCTGTGTAGCCGGCTTCGTCAAGCACCTTGCGCATGGTGCGGATGACAGTGGCACGCTTGAGGAATGTGTCTTTCACACCGTCGTTCACCACTAAGTCGACATAACGTTGGCGGTAGCGCAGCTCGGGATCGTCGAACTTGTCGTAGGCCACGCCGTCCTTGTACTTCACGATGGGCAGGGGCTTCAACGACTTCGACAGCAGCGTCAGCTCCTTGGCGTGCACGCTGATCTCGCCAGTCTGTGTGCGGAACACGAAGCCCTTCACACCGATGAAGTCGCCGATGTCGAGCAGTTTCTTGAATACCACGTTGTACATATCCTTGTTCTCATCGGGGCAGATGTCATCACGGGTGACGTAGACCTGTATGCGGCCCTTCGAGTCCTGCAGCTCCACAAACGAGGCCTTGCCCATGATGCGCTGGCTCATCATGCGACCGGCGATGCACACCTCACGGGGTTCAGCATCGTCGTTGAAGCTGGCAATAATTTCTGTGGAGAAAGCGTTAGTGGGATACTCGGCAGCGGGATAGGGATTGATGCCCAGACGGCGCAGCTCGTCAAGCGACTGACGGCGCAATATTTCTTGCTCGGAAAGTTCTAAAATGTTCATTATTTTGTTGTTGTGAATTTTATACGGCTGCAAAATTACATAAAAAACCTCATAACACAAAACATCGGGGGGCTTTTCTTTGTCAGCGTTGCGTTTTTTGATTTATGAAAAGTTTATGTAATGGGCAGCGTAGCAAAAGAAAGACCATAAGACTCAGTCGGGATGGACAGAGTCTTATGGATGCGCATCGTGGTCTGCCTCGCTTACTGATGCTGGTCGCGCAGCAGGTCGTTGACGGTCTTAACAGGATTGAACGTGCCGAGGGGTACTTCTACGAAAACGGTGTTCCAGTCGCTCATGGCGCCGTTCCACAGGCCGGGCAGCTCGAGGGCCTTCAGTTCCTTGCCGCCTTTCGACTTGCTGGAGATGAAGCCGGTGCTCTTGTCCACATAGTCGGGCAGATTGAAAGGCCGTCCCTTATAGTCCTTCACGGCGCACACCAAGTCAACGGGGTTGAAGTGGGTGCCTTGCGTGAACATCTTCATATATTCCTCATTGGCTGTGTCAATCTGCGAGCTCTCAAGGATTTGCAGGCTCACCGTACCGTCCTGGTTGTAGGTGAGGAACGGGCCGCCACCAGGCTCACCCACATTCTTCACCACGCCACAGACACGCATCGGACGATTGAGCTTGCGGCGCAGGTAGTCGGCGTCCACCTTGTTCTCCTTCGGCTGGCAGCACAACTCCTTCTCTACGAAGGCTGCCATTTCCTGCAGCTCTGCCTCGGTAGCGCCTTTGTCGAGCAGCTCCAGATAGCGGAAGGCTTTCTTCTGCAGGCTGACCAGCACACCGGCAATGACCTGCTTCCACTCCACCGTCTCGGGCTTCAGACGGTCGGGCACCACGTTGTCGATGTTCTTGATGAAGATGACATCGGCCTCAATCTCGTTGAGGTTCTCGATGAGTGCTCCATGACCGCCCGGACGGAACAGCATCGAGCCGTCGGCCTCGCGGAAGGGCGAACCGTCAGGATTGGTGGCGATGGTGTCGGTCGAGGGTTTCTGCTCAGAGAAGCTGATGTCGTATTTCACGCCGTACTTCTGTGCAAAGCCATCGGCCTTCTCGGCCACTTTCTGCTTGAAGAATTCCATGTGCTCGTGGCTCACCGTGAAGTGGACGTGGGCCTCGCCTTTCGAAGCGGCATAGAGGGCGCCTTCCACCAGGTGTTCCTCCATCGGCGTGCGCGGACCTTCGGGATATTTATGGAAGAGCAGCATGCCCTTTGGCAGTTGTCCGTAGTTCAGACCTTCCTTCTTTAACATATTGGATGCCACGGCCTTATAATTTCCTTCAGCCATTAAAGCTTTAATGCCCTTTCCCTCGTTCTTCACACATACGGCATCGAGCGCATCGTAGAAGGCGAACTTCTCAATCTCGTTGAAAAATTTCTTCTCGAAGTCAGTTGTAGGCACGTCGTAGTCGGCATCGACAAACGAGAACATGTTCTTGAACATACGACTGGCGGCACCGCTGGCCGGTACGAACTTCACGATGCCGTGACCCTCGGCCTTATACTGCTCCCAAGCATCTACATACTCCTTGCGTTCTGCTGCAGTAGGTGCCACGATGCCGTTGCCCACAGCTGCTGCAGCTTCAAGGCGGAGGAAAGGGAAGCCTGTGGCGGCCTGATGCAACTGTGTCTCAATCTGCGCTGCGCTGATACCACGGGCGGCTATCTGCTGCAAGTCTTTTTCTGATAAGTTCATAGTGTTTTTCTTTTAGGTTTTAAAATGTGTGTTATTATTGCTCGCAAAAGTACGGAAAAAATTCAGAATCTCCAAATCATTTGCCACATTTTTCTTTTGCGTCCTTCAAGAGTGTCTGATGAAAAGAAAATGTAATTATTATTTTGTTTTCCACTCACTTATTTGTACCTTTGCAGGTGCTTACGCCAATAGGGGCGAATAAATAGACAACAAAGCAGATTATGAAGAAAACTATCATCTACCAGGTTTTTACCCGTCTTTACGGCAATAAGAACACGACGCGAAAGCCTTATGGAACAATTGAGGAGAACGGCTGCGGCAAGCTGAACGACTTTACGCCCTCGGTGCTGAAAGAGATACGCGAGATGGGCGTGACCCACGTCTGGTACACAGGCATCATCCGCCACGCCACGATGACCGACTACACGAAGTACGGCATCCCGCGCCAGCACCCAGCCGTGGTGAAAGGACGCGCAGGCTCGCCATACGCTATTACCGACTACTACGATGTTGACCCCGACCTGGCCGTCAACGTGGAGAAACGCATGGAGGAGTTTGAGAGGCTGGTCAACCGCACCCATCGCGCCGGTCTTAAAATGATTATCGACTTCGTGCCCAACCATGTGGCACGTCAGTACAAGAGCATCGCCAAGCCTGAGGGCGTCATCGACCTGGGCGAAGACGACGACACCACGCACGGTTTCGACCCGCAGAACAACTTCTACTACTGCCCTGAGCAGAGCTTTGCCCCATACTTCGACCTCTATCATGGCGAGCTTTGGCCTTACGAAGAGAAGCCCGCAAAAGCCACCGGCAACGACTGCTTCCACAATGCACCCGGCGTGAACGACTGGTATGAGACGGTGAAGCTGAATTACGGCGTAGACTATTATGCAGGACGCATAGGACACTTCAACCCTATTCCTGACACATGGAAGAAAATGCTGCACATCCTACTCTACTGGGCAGCGAAGGGCGTCGACGGTTTCCGCTGCGACATGGCCGAGATGGTGCCCGCAGAATTCTGGGCATGGGCAACGCCGCAGGTGAAGGAGCATTATCCTGCCGTCATCTTCATCGGCGAGGTTTACAATCCGCAGGAATATCGGCGCTATCTGAGTTCTGGCTTCGACCTGCTCTACGACAAGGTGGGCATGTACGACGCTGTCAGCGATGTGCTCTGCCACCATCGCGAAACCAGCGCCATCACCTGGGCCTGGCAGCAGACCGATGACATCAAGGACCACATGCTCTATTTCCTGGAGAACCACGACGAGCTGCGCCTTGCCAGCGACTTCTTCGTGGGCGACGCATGGAAGGCGCTGCCTGGCTTTGTTACTTGTGTGCTAATGCAGCAGAATCCCTTCATGCTCTATGCCGGCCAGGAATGGGGCGAGCGCGGAATGGACCAGGAGGGTTTCAGCGGAATGGACGGCCGCACCACCATTTTCGACTACTGGTCGTTGCAGACAGAACGTGACGAGGCACTCATCTCATACTATAAGAGAGTGCTCGAAATTGCCCGCACGAACAAAGCCATTGCCGAGGGCATGATGTTTGACCTGATGTATGCCAACGGGCAGTACCGCCGGCAGTTCGCCTTCTTCCGCAAAGCCAAGAAGGACACGCTGCTTGTCGTGACCAACTTCGACGATGTGCCCGTCACAATGGGGCTGACCATTCCCGCCCATGCCTTCGAATACTTAGGTATGGCCGAGGGCAGCTGCAAAGCCACCGACCTGCTGACGGGAAAAGAAATCCTGCTGAGTCTGAGCCCCGACGGAGCAGTTGGTATTGACCTTGAGGCACGAGGCTCTGTTGTTTTACAATTCTAAAGTTTAGAGTTTTTTTTGATGTGATATAATCGCAACAATAGCACTTTCAAAAATGTAAAGAAAATTGATTTCCGATTTCTTTACAAATGAAATTCGTGAAATAGAAGCGGAAAGACAGTGTTTTGCCGTCTGACGGTCATCGGATGAGCATGAGCACGGCTGAAAAACTGCACACACGTATGGGTTGTGTGCAGCTTTTCAGCCTCTAAATGGGCCATTTTTTGCTCCAGAACGGCAT